>Ga0334899_1000011_pt1 | contig 337249 bp, 309 predicted proteins | sample GraSluR3_MG_FD_207219 | JGI IMG/M metagenome (GOLD analysis project Ga0334899, IMG submission 207219) | Sludge microbial communities from methane-producing bioreactor in Wageningen University, Netherlands - Granular Sludge_8_08-R3 | ecosystem: Engineered > Bioreactor > Anaerobic > Unclassified...
CGAAATTTTAAGGAAAAAGAAAAAGCGGCTACTTTATTTTAGTGCAATTTAATCAACAAAAAATTACAGGTTACCATTAAAAACACAAATCACAAAAAACTTGCCAACGATTACTTGACACTTACTTATAAGGGTTTCCAAATTTACAGCACGCCATAAATATGCTATAATATTTTGATGTATAAAATAACACTTTTAGTGATTATTATTTGACCAAAATTTGACCAATTTTTTACTCATAAAATGATAGAATATGTACTGTTGGTACAATATATATAACTGGAAATAACTGAACATACTATATGTTCAATAAGCCAAAGTATGAACATTGGAGGGGAATGGTAATGACTGAAAAAATGGCGACACGACAAGCCTATGGCCAAGTGCTATTGGAGTTAGGTGATACTTATGATAATTTGGTGGTGCTGGATGCGGATTTATCAAAGTCCACTATGACCTATGAATTTGGAAAACAAAATCCAAAGAGATTTTTTAATATGGGAATTTCTGAACAGAATTTGTATGGAACAGCGGCAGGCATGGCGTTATCCGGAAAGATTGTTTGTGCTTCTACTTTCGCCATTTTTGCCACGGGTCGGGCCTTTGAAATCATTCGGAATTCCATTGGATATACCAATGCAAACGTGAAAGTTTGTGCCAGCCATGCCGGAATTACCGTGGGGGAGGATGGTGGATCCCATCAAACCTTTGAAGACATGGCCTTAATGAGAACCATACCCGGTATGCGAGTTATCAACCCATGTGACGGGAATTCTACCAAGGAATTAATGCGCCAGGTGTGCGCGTTACATGGGCCCTGTTATGTTCGACTGGGCAGGTATGCGGTGCCTATGGTATATGATGAAAAAGCGGAGGTTAGGATCGGAAAAGGGAATTTACTGCAGGATGGAGATGATATTACCATTATCGCAACCGGAATTATGGTGAATGAGGCATTGATAGCCCGTGAAGAATTGGCATCTCAGGGAATTTCTGCCCGGGTGATAGACATGCATACCATAAAACCCATCGATGAAGAAATTATTATATCTGCTGCCAGAGAAACAAAAGGAATTGTTACGGCAGAAGAACACAGTATAATTGGTGGGTTGGGATCCGCAGTTGCTGAGGTTCTGGCCAAACATTTCCCGGCTAAAATGGAATTTGTGGGGCAGCTGGATACTTTTGGAGAATCGGGGAAGCCAGAGGAACTGAAGGCGAAGTATCATATGACGGCGCAAGATATTGTGGAAGCCGCAAAAAAGTTACGAAATCATCGTTAAACGGAAGAATAGAACCGGGAACGTTATTGGAGAGACCGAAAGGGCATTGAAAATATGCCCTTCTTTTTTTATGGGATTAGCGCAAATTTGTTATGGAAAAAGAGGAATAAAGAGATTGGATTCCGGCAAAAATTGTGGAGGAAAATAAAAAAAACAACACATCTATATAAAACATAACAAATTGAGTTAGGGAGACGTAAAACCCTTGAAATGAACTTGTGTTTCCTGTTTCATATGAGATATGATGTTATAATAAGACAAAAAGGAGGAAAAAACCATTGGCAAAAGGATATATAACTTTTCGGATAGACCGTTGCAAAGGATGTGAATTATGTGTGAGTGTCTGCCCTCAGCATATTTTAGCATTGGATACAGAACGGGTAAACCTGCGGGATTACCATCCGGTAGGATGTTTGGATATGAGTCGTTGTATCGGCTGCGGAAATTGTGGAATCATCTGTCCGGACGGTGTGATTCAAGTATATATCGAGGAGGCGCAGAATGACTGAGAAAAAACTGATGAAAGGAAATGAAGCCTTCGGATTGGCGGCTATTTTAGGTGGAGCCAGGTATTATTTTGGGTATCCCATCACTCCACAAAACGAAGTGACAGAGTATATGAGTCGTGAACTGCCTAAAGTGGGAGGCGCCTTTCTTCAAGCGGAAAGTGAATTGGCGGCCATTAATATGGCATATGGAGCTTCCGCTTCCGGCGGTAGAGTATTTATTTCTTCCTCTTCTCCGGGAATTGCTTTGATGCAAGAGGGTCTTTCCGGCCTGGCATCCATAGAAGCGCCTGTGGTAGTACTCAATGTAATGAGAGGTGGTCCCGGAATCGGAAACATTCAACCGGGACAAGCCGACTATTTTCAAGCTACCCGAGGGGGTGGGAATGGAGATTATCACTTATTGGTGTTCGCTCCGGCCTCGATTCAAGAAGCCATAGATATGATTATGGAAGGATTTAATATTGCGGACCAGTACCGAAATCCCGTACTGATTTTAGCCGATGGGATGCTGGGACAAATGATGGAGCCTGTTCAGCTTCCTACTGGGGAAGGAGTATATTCCTTGGAGGCCATGTTAAAGACCAAACCTTGGGCACTGTCGGGCCATGAAGGAAAGCGGGAGAGAAATGCCATTAAGTCGGTTTATTTAAAACAGGATTTACTGGAACAACATGTGGAAACCCTGTGGAAGAAATATGAGCAGGCGGAGAAAGAACTGGTGGATTGGGAGGAAACGAATCTGGAAAAAGCCCAGGTGGTTTTTGTGGCTTTTGGCACCACGTCACGCATGGTGAAGGAGGCCATGGCAGAACTGAAAAATATGGGGCTGGAAACGGGTTTAATACGGCCTAAAACTCTTTGGCCATTTCCTTACAAGGCCTTTGACAATTTGTGGGAAGGGACCAAGCAAGTTATTTCCTGTGAGCTATCGAAAGGACAACTGGTTCAGGATGTGGCACTGGGTGTGGCCGGGCGGAAACCGGTTCATTTGATTCAACGGACTGGGGGTATGCTACTAACCCCGGAGGAGATCATAGAAAAAACCATCCAGATTATCGAGGGGGGTGAATGAGATGAAGCCGGTATTTGAGGTAACAAGAGGCATGAGAGACCAAGAGACCCATTATTGTCCGGGATGCACCCATGGAGTGGCACATCGTTTGATAATGGAAGTATTGGACGAAAAGGATAAATTGGGAGAAACCATCGGAGTTTGTCCGGTGGGGTGTTCTATTCTGGCCCATCAATATATGGATGTGGACATGATTGAAGCGGCTCATGGTAGGGCCCCGGCGGTGGCTACCGGTATCAAAAGAGTGCATCCACAAAGGTGGGTGTTCACATACCAGGGAGATGGGGATCTGGCTTCCATTGGAATGGGTGAAATTGTTCATGCTGCTCATAGAGGAGAAAAATTTTGTACCTTTTTCATAAATAATGCCATTTATGGAATGACGGGCGGACAAATGGCGCCCACTACGTTGATCGGTCAAAAGGCCACTACGGCTATCCATGGGAGAGATCCCAAATTGACGGGAAGCCCCATTGGTATGGCGGAAATGTTGTCCACCTTAGAAGGTGCCGTGTATGTGGAAAGAGTGGCGTTAAATAGTCCGGCGCATATACGAAAAGCGAAAAAGGCCATCACGAAGGCTTTTGAAATCCAACATCAGGGATTGGGCTTTGCTTTTGTTGAACTTCTATCCATCTGTCCCATCAATTGGGGACTACCCCCCAGAGAGGCCATCAAATGGATGGAGGATAACATGATTCCTGTGTATCCATTGAAGTGTTTTCGCAGTCCAGAGGGGGTGAAGTGATGAGTACCAAGCGATTTCTCTTTGCGGGATTTGGCGGGCAAGGCGTGTTGCTAATGGGTCAAATACTCTCATACGGCGCCATGATTTCCGGAAGAGAGGTATCCTTTATGCCCAGTTATGGGCCGGAAATGAGAGGTGGCACCGCCAATTGTACCGTCATTGTTTCGGATCAGCCCATTGCATCTCCCGTGTCCACAAAAATTGATGTGCTTGTGGCCATGAACGGGTCTTCGTTGGAACGATTTCAAAACCAAGTATCGAAAGGGGGAATCGTCTTTATCAACAGTGGAATGATTCATGATGCCGTGGTTCCGGATGGCGTACGGGCAGTTTATGTGGATTGCAAAAAAATGGCGGCCCAGATTCTTCAAAATGAGAAGGTGGCTAACGTAGTGATGCTTGGAGCTGTTCTGAAAGAGACAGAGGTGTTAGAATCTCAACACTGGAAGCCAGCCATAGAATCCATGTTTCGAGAGAAGAAGCAAGGGATGATAGAAATTAACGACAGAGCATTACATGTTTATGAACAAGAAATCATTCATCATTTGGAAGAATCATGAGTCGGATATGTTGTGTCTTAGGCCATGCGGGAAGTGGTAAAACTGAATTTGCGATTAACTATGCCGTAAAAGAGCGAGAACAGGGAAAGGAAGTGGCTCTTTGTGATTTGGATGTGGTGAATCCCTATTTCAGAAGCCGTGAGAAGCAGGGGATTTTGGAAAGTTTAGGAATTCGAGTGTATAGCAATTCATTCGGGTACGATATTTCGGAAGACTTGCCAGCGGTTTCTGCTGAAATGAAGGCTCCTTTTCATCATCCTCAGTGGGTAGGCGTTTACGATGTGGGGGGTGACAACATTGGGGCAAGGTTACTGAACCAATATAAAGCGGAACTGGACAGTGCCGGAGCGGATTATTTGTTGGTAGTCAACGGAAACCGTCGGGAGACGGACACGCTGAAAGGTGCCATGTATCATCTAAAGGAAGTGGAAAGAACCATAGATCATCCCATTACGGGGCTGGTCAGCAACACTCATCTGATGGATGAAACCACCGAGGCGGATATATGGAAGGGTATTTCGCTTTGTAAAGAAATTCAGGATAAAACCGGCATCCCGCTACGTCACGTTATGGGGACCTCAGAGAATCTTGAAAAAATTATGGGAAAACAACAAAAAAACACTATGAATTTGTCTTTTTTTACAGTAAAATTATATCTGAAATCAAATTACCGGCCAGGTATATGAACATCAATCATAATGAACCATCATAATGAACCATCATTACGAACCATATTTTGAACCCGAAGAGAAAGGAATAAGAGGATGAGTAGTTTCCCTGTTACCAAAACCAGTACGCCAAAAGCGAAACCAGACCCGCATCATCTGAAGTTTGGAAGAAGTTTTACGGATCATATGTTTATGATGGAATACGACGAAAAAGAAGGTTGGCATAATGGAAGAGTGATTCCCTATGCACCCCTTTCTCTGGAGCCTGCTGCGGTGGTGTTTCATTATGCCCAGGAAATGTTTGAAGGACTCAAAGCATACAAATCAAAAGACGGTAGAGTGCTGTTGTTTCGACCGGACATGAATGCCAAGCGAACGACGCGAACCAATCAACGTCTTTGTATTCCGGCATTGTCGGAAGAAGTAATGGTAGAAGCCATTCAGGCGGTTGTGGATGTGGATCGAGACTGGATACCGGAAAAACCGGGCACTTCGCTATATATTCGACCCTTTATCATAGCCGATGAGCCTTTTCTCGGAGTAAGCCCTGCGGCGCACTATCTCTTCATGATTATTCTTTCGCCGGTGGGACCATACTATGAGCAGGGACTCATGCCCACGAAAATATTTGTGGAAGACGAATATGTTCGAGCTACCCCGGGGGGAACGGGAGAAGCAAAAATTGGTGCCAACTATGCCATTGGATTAAAAGCGCAGGTAAAAGCCCATGAAAAAGGATATGAGCAAGTGCTATGGTTGGATGGTATTGAACGAAAATATGTAGAAGAAATTGGCACCTCCAACGCCTTCTTCTTCATTGGGGATGAAGTGATTACGCCGCCTTTGGGGGGCACCATTTTACCGGGAATCACCAGAGACTCAGTGCTACATTTGTTGAAAGATTGGGGTTATAAAGTTCAGGAACGTAGAATTACCATTGAAGAAGTCTTCGAGGCGGGAAAAGCCGGCCATCTCAAAGAAATGTGGGCTACCGGAACCGCCGCCGTGATTTCTCCGGTGGGAGAGCTTTCATGGAAGGAAGAGAAAATCACTATTAATCGAGGTGAAATTGGAGCGTTGTCACAAAGACTCTATGATTATTTATACGGTGTGCAGACCGGCGCCGTGGAGGATGCTTATGGGTGGACATTGGAAGTGAAGTGATTCCATTCCCTCGGGAACATGAGATAATACATGACCAGAGTGAAACAGAAAAACGGCACGAAATGGCACAACAAGAAAAGATTCGCTGGAAATCGGACAGGAAGAGAAATCCTTGGGGAAGGAGCTCTTCCTGTTTTTATTAGGACAATAGTGGAAAAATATGGTAATATTACACATAGAAGTATTGCCGATGAAAGAAGGGAATCGTTGAATAATATTGTAAGGAGATTGCCATGAAGCGTTCTTTTATAAGAGACGAGAATCTCTTCATGAACTCTTTTCCCGTGAATATGGGTCGATGGGGGATAGTTGGATTAGGCCCAGAAGTAGGGGTGACCACATTGGGAACCATTCTGGCGCGAATTGCGTCTAACCGGAAGAAAGAAATGGTTCAGTACGTAGAAATACGTTCATCATGTGCATCGAAACCTTTGATTTTCGACGTGTATGGAATGGACCAACGTTTTTTGAATAAGCCTTTTTATGACTTCTATCAATTGGTTCGCCAAGGGGAAGAAATCAAACATAAGATAAATCGGGAAGAAGGCTTGGGATGGGCCTTGATGACTCGAGAAAACACCAAAGATCATTTAGAGCTAACATTGGTGGAAAAGCTTCACTTGCTACATCACCTATCTTCAGACCTTATGTTTTGTGATTTATCATTTGATATGAAGGGAGCGGACGGCTATGGCGAAATGGACCAGTTGCTAAGAGAAATGTCCGGAATCATAGCCGTCATTGATCCGATGCCTTCCAAATTGATTTACGCATATCCACTCCTGGCAAGACTAAAGGGCATGGAGGAAAGGGGAAAGAAAGTATATTATCTTTTAAATAAGGCGAATAAAGGGGTTCATCGTCGAGAATTGTTGGATTTCATCAAAAGAAGACCTCATCATGAAATTCCATATTATGCTCCGGATATGTTCTACGAAAGTCAGTATAATCTTCAATTGCCGGATCGAATGGTTCCACTATTAAAGGAGATGGAACAGTTTGTGAAAACCTATGAAATCTTTCTATAAAAGGCGGGGAAAGACTTCCATCCACCTACATGTTGATGTATAATTACCTTTAAGACGATATAATTGGACTAGATGTGGTGGAGTAAACACATATGATTGAATATGAAAATGTCACGAAGTATTATAAAACCAACGTGGGATTGGAGGACGTCAGTGTCCGAATTGAGAACGGTGATTTTGTGTTTTTAGTGGGCCCTAGTGGGGCTGGAAAGTCCACCTTCATAAAACTGATGCTGAAAGAATTGGATGCCGACTCCGGTATCATTCGTTTTGGAGACATGGAAGTGGGAAAGCTTTCCAACCGAGAGGTTCCCATGTTACGTCGAGGAATCGGCATCGTGTTCCAGGATTTTCGGCTGTTGCCTAAAAAAACTGCTTTTGAAAACGTGGCATTTGCCATGGAAATTGTTCATTGTACAAGAAGATCCATTAAGAGACAAGTTCCACAAGTATTATCATTGGTGGGAATTGAAGACAAAGGGGACAAATACCCGGATGAGCTATCGGCGGGCGAACAACAAAGAGTGGCGATTGCCCGGGCCATTGTCAACAATCCAGCCGTATTGATTGCCGATGAACCGACGGGAAACCTGGATCCGGACACCGCATGGGGAATCATGAGGCTATTGGAAAGGATTAATAATCGGGGAACCACCGTGGTGATGGTGACCCATGCCAAAGATATTGTAGACCGCATGAACAAGAGGGTCATAGCCATAGAAAATGGCAAGATTATTCGAGACGACGTGGGAAGCTATGGATATGACCACGGTCTTTACTCTCTCGGAGAGAAAGGAGCCTTGGGTAATTATGGGGACTAGTTTTGTATGTGTGCTAAGGGAAGGCTTCAAACAGATTGGTCGTAACAAGGGTATGAGCATCGCGTCTGTCTTTTCGATTACGGCCATGTTATTGATTCTAGGTATATTCTTTGCCTTCATTGTGAATGTTAATGTGGCGATGGAGGCGGCAAAACAAGACTATGATACGGTTCAAATTTACTTGTTGGATACTACTGATACCTTAATGGCGGAAGAAATGGTTTCCGATTTAAATGACATGCCAGAAGTGGTGGAAGCTGTATATATCCCGAAAGAGACCGCATTGGAAGCATGGAAGGCACAGTGGGGGGACAGTGGATACCTGTTGGATTCTCTGTCGGAAAACCCCCTACCTAATGCCATAGAGGTCAACGTAGCCGATTTGGAAGGGGCCGATGTGGTGGTGGAAAAGGCCAAAACCTTTTCTGGAGTGGAAGACATTCTATATTATAAAGCAACGGTAGAAAAGTTGATTTCCATTACGAGCTCGGTTCAAATTGCCACATTGATTATGATGTTATTTCTGGTGATTGTATCTATCGTGGTGGTAAGCAATACCATAAAATTAACCGTTCAAGCGCGAAGTAGAGAAATTGAAATTATGAAATATGTGGGAGCTACCAATTGGTTTATTCGAGGTCCTTTTTTGGTGGGTGGCATGTTAATCGGACTGATTTCAGCTGGGATTTCTTGTGGGATTGTGGCACTAATTTATCAGAAAGTGGTGGAGTTGGTGGGGTCGGATTTACTATTGATTATCGGAATTCCCATGGTGCCCGCACCGTTTTTAAGCTGGAACCTGGCGGCCATATTTGTGGCACTGGGTGTGGCCATTGGGGCTTCCGGAAGTATTGTATCTATGCGTAGGTATCTGGACACCTAGCGCGATTACCACTGAAGGAGGAGAATGATTTGAAGAGAGCTCTATGCTTTACCTTAATCCTATTGCTGGCAGCCGGCTTGTTTAGCTGGTCTTTGGGTTTTGGGGCAAAGGATGCACAGTCTGAGCTGAATAACATAAGTGAGGAAATCAAAGATCTTCAAACCCAGCTAAAGCAAGGGAAACAGGTAGAAAGTCAGCTTTCCAGAAAGATCAGCGAACTGCAAAGCAAAATTAACTTAACCCAGAACGAAATCAATGCATTATCTGGAAATATTGCGGCGACGGAATCGAAGATTGCTGTAGCCTATGCGGAGTTGGAGAAATTAGAAGCGGAAATGGCTGCCCAAAATGCAGCATTAAATGCCAGACTTCGTGCCATGTACAAGAACGGTTCTGTTTCCTACATTGATGTGCTATTGGGGTCCAATAGCATCAGTGATTTGATGACTAATGTAGACCGGATTCAGCGGGTATATCAATCCGACAAGGAAGTGATGCTCTATTTGGATGCCCAACACAAAATTGTTGAGTCTCAAAGGCTCTATTTGGCTAGCTTACAAGAAGAGCTAGAGCTGGATGTGGCGGACATGGAATCCAAACAAACCCAATTATCTTCGGATAAGAACATAGTGGCCGGCCAGCGATCGGCGATTTCCGAAGAAAACAAAAAGATTGAGAGTGAAATCGACGCCTTGAACGCAGAGGCCAATCGATTGATTGCAGAAATACGGGCCTTGCAAGGAGACGCAGCCTATGCTGGTGGAATCATGGCTTGGCCGGCGCCCGGGGTAACCAGAGTGACCTCAGAATTTGGATATCGAATTCATCCTATTTTGAAGTATAAAAAACTACATACGGGAATTGATATCGGTTGTCCTACGGGGACCAATATTGTTGCCGCTAATTTTGGCACAGTCATCAAAGCCGGTTGGAACAATAGCTATGGAAATATGGTGATGGTGGACCACGGCGGTGGGATTGTTACACTGTACGCACATAACAGCTCTTTGCTGGTGAAAACGGGGGATGTGGTGAATCGAGGGCAGACTATTGCAAAATCAGGCTCAACCGGAATGTCAACCGGACCTCACCTGCATTTTGAAGTCCGTGTAAATGGAGAATATCAGAATCCAAGGAATTGGATCTAATGGTCACAAGAAAGAATCATATATGGTAAACATTCATCCAAAAATAATAGAGCTTCTCGGAAACCGTGGGATAACAGATATAGAAGTATGTCAGGAATTGTTGTCTGAGCAGCCTCAAATGACTTATGATCCATTTCTTCTTCATCACATGAGAGAAGGAGTGGATCTTTTATTGACTTCAATCCAACAGAAAAAGAGAATTTGCATTTACGGAGATTATGATGTGGATGGGATTACTTCCATTGCTATATTGTTCACCGTACTTGCCCAGCTCACGGATAGCTTGGAATATTATATTCCCTCACGATTTGATGAAGGATATGGTTTGAACAAGGATGCCCTGAAGAAACTAAAAGACAGAGGAGTTGACCTAGTCGTCACCGTTGATTTAGGCAGTGTGGCCGTAGAAGAAATTCAATTTGCCAAAGAAATTGGTTTGGAAATTCTAGTAACGGATCATCATAGCATTGGGGAAAGCCAGGGGGATTGTTTGATGATTAATCCCAAGAAAAAAGAGTGCTCGTATCCCTTCAAGGACTTAGCCGGATGCGGAGTGGCTTATAAACTTGCCCAAGGGATTCAAAGAACGGCCCATCTCCCCAAAAGGGTGCTGTTGGATGTGTTGGACCTATTGGCCATAGGAACCATTGGAGATATTGTTCCTTTAGTGGATGAAAATCGAACCTTTGCAAAATATGGAATTCAAAAACTTAATCAAACCACTCGACCAGGATTGATTCAGTTGGCAGAAGGAGCTTCCCTAGTGCCCGGGCGAATTCATTCAGAGCAAGTTTCTTATGTGTTGGTTCCTCACCTGAATGCTGCCGGACGAATAACCGATGCAGAAATCGCCCTTAAAGTATTGCAGGAGGACGATCAGGAGGCAGTGCGCCAAGGGGTGGACATACTTTTAGGGCACAATAGAGAAAGGCGCAGACTACAAGAGGAGGCAGTACAGTCCCTGAAGAAGCGGGTGGAGCCTCGGAAGGATAACGATCTTTTTTATGTAATCTACACGAAAGAAACCCATGAGGGAATTGCGGGAATTGTGGCGGGAAAGTTGAAAGATTACTATAGACGGCCCGTAGCCATTGTAACTCCTACAGAAAGTGGCGTGAAAGGAACCTCAAGAAGCCTTGAAACCATTAATTTGTACGAATTATTAAAGCGTCATAAAGAATTTTTTACAAAATTTGGAGGTCATGCCATGGCTTGTGGTTTTTCCATGAAAGAGGAGGATATTCCGGGACTCCAGCAAGCATTAAATGAAGATCTGGAAAATCTGCTACGTGAAAATGCTCATTTGTTTGAGCCGGAACGTAGAGTGGATTTAAAGATGGACCCGGGGGAAATCACAGTAGATTTCGTGGAAGCTTTGAGCCGGTTGGCGCCATTTGGAAGTGGTTGGCCTAAACCCGTTGTGAAACTGGAAAATGTGGAGCTTCAGAAGGTAATACCCATGGGAACCATGGGACAATTCTATCGGTTCCAGATGATAGGAGTTGACGGAAGTTTTCTGAAAGGAGTATGCTTCCAACAAAGAGATCAGCAACCAGAGATTTTATCGGGAACTAGGGCAGACGTTTACGGAACCCCGGAAATTCATGAATACAATGGGAACCAATCCTTACAACTCAATGTGCTTGAAATCACAAGAAGAGGTTAGAAACATGCTGGCATTAAAAAAGAAGAAGTTTTTTGGAGTCATGATTGGATCCATGGTCCTGGGTATGGTGTTAGCCATTGGTCTGGGTGCGCTTTTCTTGTGGAGACAAGATACGGTGCTCCTATCGCAAAGCAAATATGATGCTATGGCAGAAATGGCAGGCAAATATGAAAAAACGGAACAACTATCCCAACTGATTCAGCAGAATTACTATCTTCCGGTGGAGGAAGGGAACTTAATGGAAGGCGTATACCGAGGCCTGTTTCAGGGCTTGAAGGATCCCTACTCCGAATATCTGACGGCGGAGGAGTATGAGGAATTAATGATTCATACTTTGGGAGAATTTGAAGGTATTGGAGTTACCATTACGGCAGATGAAAATGGTAATATTATTGTTGTAAGTACCATTGAGGGGACACCTGCAGATTTGGCCGGATTGAAGACGGGAGATATTATTACAATGGTGGATGGGGAACCCTACACAGGCTTGGAATTGTCCAAAGCGGCGCAAGCTATGCGTGGGGAGAAAGGAACCCAGGTTACCATCACGTATTGGCGGGCTGGAGTGATGAAGGAGGAGACCTTGACACGAGCCACCATCATTGGACAATCTGTATATTCCAAGATACTGGAAGAAGATATTGGATATTTAAGGATTACGCAGTTTGAAAAAAACACTGCTGTGGACTTTGAGAGAGAATTCCGAGGGCTTCAAAAACAAGATGTGAGAGGCATCGTGATTGATATTCGAAATAACGGGGGAGGCATTATGGATTCTGGCATTGCCATTGCAGACCTGCTGATGGGCCAAGGAACCATTACGTATTTGGAAAACCAAAAGGGAGAAAGAACCTATTACAATTCGGATTCTTCTATGGTAGATATCCCATATGTACTGCTTGTCAATGAAGGAACTGCCAGCACGTCCGAAATATTAGCAGCGGCGGTGAAAGATAATGAGGGCGGTCAATTGGTGGGGACTAAGACCTTTGGAAAAGGTGTGGTACAAAGCGTGGAGCAGCTACCAGACGGGGATGCCATGAAACTGACCATATTGCAATATTTTTCTCCGGATGGAGATGTGATACATGGGAAAGGAATTCAACCGGACATTTCTATGGTAGACCAAGAGGAAACCCCGAATGATGAAGTTTTAGAAAAGGCGCTTTCTTTGTTTTAGGATTTGTTCTAGGAGATGAAATGAATAGGTGCGCTGAAAGTAACTACTCCAGACCACTAATTTCAGCAGAAAACTTGACGGGACCGTAAGATGAGCATATAATTTTGCTGTAAAGTGTTAAAGTGTCTGAAAGGAGCGAACTCATGGCTTATGATTCCAAATTCAAGAGACCGGATATTGATGAGCTATTCAAAGCGGTGCTGCTATTAGAAGATGAAGAAGATTGCTACCGTTTTTTTGAAGACATCTGTACCATCAATGAAATTCATGCCATCGCTCAACGATGGCAAGTAGCCAAACTGTTGGCTGACAAAAAAACTTACAGTGAAATTGAAGAAATTACGAAGGCCTCTACTGCTACTATTAGCCGTATTAACAAATGCTTGGTCTATGGCGCAGAAGGATATCAGAGAATTTTAGCGAAAATGAAAGAGAAAAACCAGCTGAAATAAACGGGACTACGTTTTCGGGACCCTTTCCTTATTTTCGGGAAAGGGTTTACTTTTTTATGCTATAATATAAAAAACAAACCAAGAGTGGGTGGAGAGATGTTATGAATGGAATATCAGAAGGGGGCATCCTTATGAAAGCAGATTATATCTTTTATAACGGTCCGGTGATAACGGTGGATTCCCGGGATTCAGTGAGGGAAGGGGTAGCCATTGCCAATGGCATTATCATTAAGGTGGGCACGAAAGAGGATGTAATGCAGCTTCGAGGGGAAACTACCGAAATGATAGATCTCAAGGGAAGAAGCTTGATCCCTGGATTTATTGATTCCCATCTTCATACTGCGGTGATGGGTGCCAACGCATTGGCTTTGGACCTCCGTTGGCCGGGTGTGGGGTCCATAGAAGAAATCAAAGTTAAAATCAGGGAAGCAGCCAAGACCGTACCAAAAGGGCAGTGGATTCGAGGCTGGGGGTATGACCACTCAAAGTTGAAAGAACAGCGGCATCCCAACAAATGGGATTTAGATGAAGCCGCACCGGAACATCCGGTGATGTTGACCCGAGTTTGTGCCCATATATCTGCGCATAATTCCATGAGTCTAAATTTTGCCGGGGTGGATGAAAATACGGTTTGCAATGATCCTTCCACGATGGAAAAAATAGATGGAGTATACAGCGGTGTAATGAAAGAAAACGCCCATATGGCCATGATGAAGGTGGCCAGCTTATCCAAAGAAGAAATCATCCGGGCAATGGAAGCGGCGAATCAAATGTTGGTGAGTGAGGGAATCACTTCGGTTCACGATTCTGGTGGGTATGGTGCGGTTCAGATGGAAGCATTCCAAGAGGCGGTGGAGCAGGGAAAGTTTCACCCCAGATTATATACGATGATTTTTTCATTCGTGGAAAATGTTCGGTTTGTGGAAGATTATCTATCCGTGGGCATCCATACGGGATTTGGGAACCCGCATCTGCGATTAGGGCCTGTTAAGCTGATGATTGATGGTTCCAGCAGTGGTCCAACGGCTGCCACGTTGGCTCCCTATGCCAGCAACCCATCCTTCAGCGGTATTCTCAGCCATACCCAGGAAGAAATCGATGCCATCATAGAGAAAGCTCATGGATTGGGGTGGCAGGTTACCTCTCATGCCGTGGGAGATAGAGCGGTAACTATGATAGTGGATGCCATAGAAAAAGCTTTGTTGAAGTGTCCCATGGAAGACCATCGGCATCGTATTGAACACTGCGCTATGGTGAATGACGCACTATTAGAGCGTATCAAAGCACTAGGTATTGTACCGATTCCAAATCCCATATTTCTATATGAATTCGGAGACGGGTACTTGAAAAATTATGGGAACGAAAGAGCCCATCGCATGTTTCCTTCCAAGAGTTATTTTGACAGGGGAATCCTGGCTGCTGGGTCTTCGGACTGTCCGATTACGTTCTCAAACCCGATACGCAATATGAGCGCTGCCGTGAATCGAAAAACCCAAACGGGGCAAGTGGTGAATGGGGCAGAGGGTGTGTCGGTTGCGCAGGCATTAAGAATGTTTACGATTCACGGCGCATATGCATCCTTTGAGGAGAAGCAAAAGGGCTCCATTGAGGAGGGAAAGTTGGCGGATTTAGTGGTATTGTCTGGATCCCTGTATGAAACAAGTCCGGTAGATCTTGAAGGATTGTCGGTTGATATGACGTTGATAGATGGAAAGGTAGTTTATAAAAAATAGATATGATAGCCGTCTATTATTACAAGGGTGATTATCAGAGAAACACCAGTATCTTGTTGGAAAAGGCATGGTATGATTATATGCCCGGGCAAGAGATGCCCTTATTGGCGAAGGATGGAAGAGGAAAGCCTGTTTTTCAAAGGGGCGGATGTCATTTATCCATTAGCCATACAGGGAATCTTTGGGCCTGTGCTTTTTCCGATAAGCCGGTTGGTCTGGATATTCAAGAAAAAAAGTCAAGTGTAGACATATGCAAGATTGCCAAGCGTTTTTTCACGGAAGTGGAAGCACAGCAAGTGATGACGCAGGGCGAAGAAGCTTTTTATAAAATCTGGACCAAGCGAGAAGCCATCGGAAAGTTGCTGGGAGTTGGGTTTTTTATCCCGGAGAAGATGGATAACCGTTATACTGTAGAGTACTTTATGCTAGAAGAAAGGGTGGTGGGAGCGCTGGCTTCCGACAGAAAAGAAAAGTTATGGATCAAAATAATCAATTGAGGCGGGCTTACCTGGCGGCCATCGTTTTTTCTGTGGTAGTAGGGTTTTCTTTTCTGGGTGTGAAAACTTGTATTCCAGTGGCTTCCACATTGCAAATCCTGGTTTGGAGATATAATTGGGCGGCATTGTTGATGGGTTTATTTTTACTGACGGGTATGGTGAAGATTCGTCTGACGGGAAAGCCCAAAAAGAACCTACTGTTGACGGCAGGCTTTTATATTGGTTTTATGATTTTTCAAACCATAGGACTGATTTTTGCGACTAGTATAGAAAGTGGAATCATATTTGCCATCATCCCCATTTTGTCTAAGTTAATTGCTGGAGTGGTGTTAAAAGAAAATACAGGGTGGGTTCAAAACATCTTCATGGTTCTATCCATCTCCGCATTAATTGTGATGATTCTTATGGGGTCCACAGGAGTCGAAACCAATTTGGTGGGAGTTACCATATTAATCATCAGCAGCATTTCTATGGCCATTAGCAACGTATACATGCGGTATGTTCGGCAAGAATATCGGCCGGTGGAAATTACTGCGGCTATTTGCTTTATGGGAGCCATTGCATTTAATATAGCATATCTTTTTTCCGGAGACTTTCTTCATTACTTGGAGCCATTGCAGCACATGGAGTTTGTCATTGCTACGCTGTATTTGGGCACAGCTTGCATCGTATTGTCTGCCCAGCTGATGGCCTTTATGCTACGTCATATGCCGGCGGTAAATGCCACCATTTTTGGTAATTTGTCTACGGCCATCTCCATTGTAGCCGGAGTGGTAATTCTAGGAGAGCCTTTGTTGTTCTATCATGTTTTATGTACATTGCTTATTATCGCGGGCGTCGTTGGGGTGAGTATGCCGGACTTAAAACGGAATTCACGGATTGAGAGGAAGGTGGGGAAGAAGTTATGAAAATTACATTTTTGTCGGAAAACAAAACAAACCAGCCACCTTTTGTAGGTGAGCATGGACTTTCCTTGCTCATAGAGACGGGTTCCATTAAGATTCTTTTTGACGCAGGGTCATCTGACTTTCTGTTTCAACACGCGAAAGAAAAGAAACTGGATTTGGGAGATGTAGACCTTTGTGTGGTTAGCCATGGACACTTTGATCACACGGGGGGGATTCCAACGTTTGTAAAAATCAACCAGAAAGCTCCGGTTCTCATACACAAGGAGGCTTTTTACGAAGAATATTATATGGAAAAGGGTGTGATGGAAAAAGAGCCTTGCTCCATCCTGTGGAATGAAAAAGAAAAGCAGGAGATTTTACCCAGATTGCTTCTCACCGAAGGGACGCATTATTGGAATGAAAACATATTGATATCCGGAGCCATACCCCCCCGGTATGGTAACGAATCGGTGGAAGATTTCTATATTCGAGAAATGGACGGTAAGTACCGGATCGACCCCATGGAGCAGGAGCAATTCCTCCTAATCCGGGAAAGAGGAGAGTTATATCTATTCTCGGGGTGTTCCCATAAAGGTATTTTTTCTGCGCTAAACTATGCCAAGGATTTATTCCCGGAAGAGAAAGTCCGACTATTGGTGGCAGGGCTTCATTTATATAATGCCAATAGCGCTACCATATCGGAAGTAGTGCAACGGCTTTTACCATATAACATTCCGGAGATATTACCGGTTCATTGTACGGGCATAGAGGGCATATGCCAGATGAAGCGAGAAATGCCGGGCGTGGTCAAGATTGCTTGTGTAGGAGATGAATTTGAATACTGATTGGCAACAACGAACGGAAATGTTAATAGGCACGTATGGATTACATCGGTTGAGGAAAGCCAAGGTAATCATTTTTGGACTGGGTGGAGTCGGTGGATCTGCGGCGGAAGCACTGGCCAGAACAGGAATCGGCACCCTAGGACTGGTGGATAAAGATATTCTGGAAGAAACCAATTTAAACCGTCAGATTATCGCACTTCGGTCCACATTGGGAAAACCTAAGGTTGAAGTCATGGCTGCTCGTATTCGTGATATAGATCCTTCCATTGATATTACCACTTACCATCAACTCTATTTACCGGAGACGGCCAATGAAATCCCGTTGGACTCTTATGACTATGTTATAGATGCCATCGACAATGTGACGGGGAAAATAGAATTAATCTGTCGCTGCCATCAACAGGGGATTCCACTCATTAGTTCCATGGGCATGGGAAATCGCTTAGACCCACTGGAAATAAGAGTGGCGGATATCTTTGAAACCCAAGTATGCCCACTGGCTAAAGTGATGCGAAAAGAACTCCGTCAACGGGAAATCCCACGGTTAAGAGTGGTATATTCTTTAGAAAACCCGGTAAAACAAACACCTCCCGGCAGTATGGCTTTCGTACCTCCCGTGGCAGGGATGGTAATGGCATGTCAGGTGGTAAAAAGCCTGTTGGAGGATGTGGATGAATCATAAGGAAATGGCATTACGTCACTTGGCCGGTAGAAGTCGAAGCGTGAGAGAGATGACGGTGTACTTGAAAAGAAAAGGTCTTTCTTCCCAGGAAACTTCAGAGATTGTTGGGCAACTTATTTCGGAAGGGCTCTTAAATGACGTGGCATATGGTATAGAATATATTCGATATGGATTGGCAAAGAACAAGGCGAAAAGACGAATTAAAATGGAACTTGTGGATAAGGGCCTTTCGTCAGAGCATTTTCAGACGGCCTGGGAAATCCTTGTAGAAGAAGGAGATTTGGGATTAGCAGATCCTTTCTGGGAAAAAAAGAAAGCCGAAGAGTTGGCTTGGGTTGGGTTGAGCCAAGTGCCTATAACCGAGAAGAACCTTCGAAAGGTGGCGGGGAAGCTAAAGACCCTAGGATATGATTCAGATACGATTTACCGTACTATTGGAAAATGGATGGACAAGACAACAGAAGAAGGATAGGGTAGAATGGGTGCCATTAAAGTAAAAGAAATTAATTTAGAATATGGAAATCCTACGGTGGACCAAGCGTTAGTCCGTATGGTGAATCAGTTGTCAACTGCCAAAGGTGCCGGTTATCGAGGTGTTATCCTAATACATGGATATGGTTCCAGTGGTACAGGTGGCGCCATCAAAATAGCGGTCTCCAAAAAATTGACAGAACCGATGATGCAGGGGATGATTCGTGATTTTATACCCGGTGAAAAGTGGAGCGACCAAAAAAAGATTTTTTTGAATCAATGTCCTCAATTGAGAGAATACGAAGATCGCATTCATGGGAATCCGGGCATAACGGTGGTGCTATTTAAATAACGAATTTTAAATGTCCCATATAACGTACATTAAAGTTGGTATACTGCCTCTAATAAGAAAAGGAGGTGATCGGGATGATGTGGTTAAGTTGGGGCTTTATGCTGATAGCGATTGGTTTGTTAGTGATTTTATGGAAAGAAGAGAGCCGTTCTACAGAGGAGGAACCAACATGGCAAGCAAGGAACGTATACGAGAAGGAATGGAATTATTTTACGGAACCATTATAGAAAATTACAAGAAATCTCAGCAAGCTGTCATGACAGAATCCAAGGTTTCGGCCATATTTAAAAAAGCGGACTATAAGACCAGAATTGAAGATTTCAATAAGGTGAAGAAGGCAGCTGTCATGCTGAAATTAGAGCCAGGCCCGGAAAACTCTTCTCTGGAGCAGGATTTAATGGAAAGCCTGGAAGTAACCAAGGAAAGGTTAATTCAGCTGTGTCAGGCGCAAATTCAACTGCAGGAAGTATTACAAACAAAGGCAAATCGGGAAAGGAAGGTGTCTATTCGGGAATACACCGGTGTCATGGAAAAGGTTCGGGAATCTCACGAGAAAATGCAACGAAGTTTGCATCAGTTGGACATTTTCTACACAGATTGGTTGGAAGAACGATAGGAGGGCTCTAAATAATGACAGCGGGTCAAATCAAGAAACTATATATCATTCAAATCCTGGAGATATTAAAACGATATTCCGATGCGGACCATCCGTTAATGCAGAAGGACATTATCGAACTGATGCGAAAAGAGTTTGGGGTGGAGTGCGAACGAAAAGCGGTGGGCCGGAATATTGAAAACTTAAAAGATGTAGGGTACGATATCGAATACGAAAATGGGTACTATCTGGTTCAGCGAGATTTTGAAGAAAGCGAACTGCGATACCTCATTGACAGCATTTTGGCATCCCGGTATATTCCCACCAAGCAGGCAAAAGATTTGATTGAGAAGCTAACGGACCAATCCAATGTGTATTTTCGAGACAAGGTAAAACATATTTGTAATATTACCAACATGGATCATCAGGATACCAATGAGTTGTTTTTCACCATTGATGTTCTTTCAGAGGCCATTGCCAAACACCATCAGGTTCGATTTTATTACAGAAAATACAATGAAAGTAAAGAGCTGGTATCCACATCTACGGAAAAACATCTGGTAAATCCTTATCAAATTGTATTAGCCAATGGCAAATATTATTTAGTGGGGAATATGGATAAATATGATAATGTGACGCACTTTCGGGTAGAACGAATCTGGGATATTGAGATCGTATCGAAGAGTCGTAAGGACCCTCGAGAGGTGGAAGAGCTAAAAACTGGATTTGACTTGCCAAGACACATGGTGGAGCATGTATATATGTTTAGTGGACCTTCGATACATATTACCATGAGGATAGAAAAGGATATCATCGGTGATGTAATCGATTGGTTGGGTTCGGAAGTGGAGATTACACCGGATTCAGAGAATCCAAGTCAGTATTGCTTGGTAATGGTTCGGGCCAACGAGAATGCCATGAAGTACTGGGCAATGCAATTTGGAGAGAAAGTGGAGGTATTAGATCCGCCTTCCTTACGAGAAAAAATTAAGAGGGCCATTGGGATTATGCGGGAAAATTACGGGGAGGATTCGTGAAATGAAAAAAATGATCATAACAGGGGGACCTACCAACGAATACATCGATGAAGTGATGAAAATTACCAATATGTCAACCGGTTCACTGAGTTTAGCCCTTGCACAAGAGTTTTTGCGAGGAGGGTATAAGGTGGATTTGGTATTGACCAGAGGTATTTCCTATGATTCTCTAAAAGAGTATGAGATAGGGGAAACTCTGCGGGTATTCCCGGTGGAAACAACGGAAGAGATGATGAACCAGTTGCAAGAATTATCCGACGAAGGTGCCGGAATAGAAGGTGTTATCCATGCAGCGGCGGTGGGTGATTATAAGGCAGACTTTACGTTTTTGATGGAAGATTTGGCCAAACTTCTATATGAAAGAGCCCAATTGGAGCCCTTTGCCAGCGAAGAGGAAGTGTTGAAGCTTTTGGAACAGGGCGCGTATCGAATCGATAACAGTTCAAAAATCAGCAGCTATCAGCAGAATCTTTCGGTGAAATTGACACTAACTCCTAAAATCATCGGAAACTTAAGGAATTGGTTTCCCCGGGCCTTGTTGGTGGGATGTAAGTTATTGGAGAATGTGGAAAAAGAAGAATTATACGAAGTGGCCAGAAAGCTAGCGGAAAAGAACGAGATGGACTTTATTTTAGCCAACGATTTGGCCGATCTCCGAGAGGGAAAAGCCACTCGTTATCTGGTGGATTCAGTGGGTTACTCCGGGATTGCACTGGATACGCCGGCGGATATTTTTCAGTATATTCATGATAGATTGTCTCAGATTCACCCCGCGTAGGCAGAGCGGGGTTTTTCATGAAAAGAATTTAGGTGGGCGGGCAAATCTCATTGATAATAGGGGGTTTTTCTAGTATAATCAATCTATGGAAAATAGTTTAAAAACAAGCCGGGAGTTTCTTACAAAGAGGGCAAAAGCGGTCGTTGTTTTTGTGTGTAAGAAAGCAAGAGGTGCCGCACAGTTTTTGCGGAAGCTGATAGACTCTACCAAAAAGAAGTATGGAATCCTTGGGTTGATTGCCATCCTATTGGTGATGGGAAAACTAATGTTATTTTATCACTTGATGAATATAACAACCAACGTGTTTTTCATTTGGATTACCACGTTAATGTTAGTGGGAATTTTGTTTTCTTTTTTTAGAAACAAGTGGATTCCCCTTATTTTGTTTACACTACTTACTATTCTCATGTTTTCCGATGTTACCTATTCCAGTTACTTCAACCGATATTTGTCGGTGGGGATGTTAGGTGCCGCGGAGGTTTTGGGTGATATTGGGGAAAGCATCAAAGAAGTGATTCGTCCCACATTCTTTTTGTTGTTTCTGGATGTGGTTATCATTTATGTGGTATTTTTTCTACATAAAATACCGTGGCGAAAATCAGTGATTCGTGATGAAAGAACGTAGGTATAAAAGGGCGGTACTGGCATTGGGAGCCCTATTACTGACCCTGGTTATTTGGAACCCGTTTCAATCTTTGTTTCTCACTTCATTGGGCAATCAAGAGTTTTTTGCTTATCATCTCAAAGATATAGTCAATAGTTTTTGGCCGAATGGTAGCGATAGCCAAATGAATGGGCTGTCCAAGGACTACGGGATGGAAAAAAATGGTCCTCAGTTTGGGGTGGCGGAAAATCGGAATATCGTTATCATTCAGGTGGAATCGTTGCAAAATTTTGTGATGGGGGAAACCTATAATGGCCAGGAGCTAACACCGAATCTCAATGATCTTATGGAAGAGAATTCCACTTATTTCCCAAGGTTTTATCAACAAATTGGCAGTGGAAACACATCGGATGCGGAATTTGCCGCCAACCACTCCCTATATGGGACATTGGCCAGTTATACCTATAAACTGTTTTCGGAAAACTATTTCCGAGGTTTACCGGTGTTGCTAGGGGAACAGGGGTATGATACAGCCGTATTTCATGCTTTTGAAGATACCACATTTTGGAATCGAGAAGAAGCGTATCCTGCCATTGGGTTTCAAAGATTTTACGGCGGCTTGAATGATCAAGGCAGGGACGGGGACTATACCATGACGGAATGGATGGGTTGGGGTTTAACGGACTCCGAGTTCTATCCTCAAACTGTTGCGCTGATGAAAGAGCTAAATCAGCCGTTCTATGGCATGGTTATCAGTTTATCCAATCATCACCCCTATGAAATGCTTCCCCAATATCGGTTTATTGATTTATTGCCGGAAGACCAAGGGACTTTAGTGGGGAACTACTTAAATAGTGTGGCGTATACAGACTACTCCCTCGGTGTGTTTTTCCAACAGATGAAGGATGCGGGACTATATGAGAACACGCTGTTTGTGCTTTATGGGGATCACGTGGGGTTGACCCATTCCCCGGAAATAGATGAAAGCATGGAACGACTATTAGGCCATCCTTATGGACCGTTAGACATGTTGAATGTTCCCTTATTGATTCATATCCCTTCCCCGGAGTCTCCTTTGCCCAAAGAAATATCAACGGTGGGGGGGCAAACCGATATACTGCCGACTATCGCTTACTTGATGGGATGGGAAAGGTTGGACACCCTTTATGTTGGACATAATCTTTATACAGTAAACCAAGGATTTGTGGCACAACAAACATATATGCCCAAAGGTTCTTTTATAAGCGATGATATGGTATATGTGATGAGTCGTGATGGTATCTTTGAAAACGGAGAAGCCTGGGACACTAGTACAGGGAATAAAATCCCCGTTGAACAGGCGAGAGAAGGTCACAAGAGAAGCATTGATATCGTGAACACATCGGAATACATTTTAAAAAGCGATGCGCTTCGAAAGATTTATTTAGAGGGAAAGCAACTGTCAGATATTGATGGCGAAAAAATATCCCGGACCCATCCCGATGTGATGGCCCTTTTGGAATATCCCCATGGCGGCGATGTTTCGGATAATGCGTTAGATGCATTGAATGAGGTGGTTCGACAGGGATATCAAACCATATGTATTCGGGCAGACTGGGATGAGGATAGTGTACCCTTCGTATTATACGGTATGGATAACCAAATGGGGATGAGTTGGCAGGAATTGATTCACTGGATGGAAGACCATGGAAATGCCCAGGTGGTGGTGGACATCCCCAAAAGCGGCGACTATCTTATTCAGTATACCAAAGAGCGAAGCGAAGCAGCCGCAAACCAAATGATTCCCATCTATCGAAGCAGTGAAGACTATTCCGGCCGATATGAAGGCATTATGGGGGTGGATGTAGAAGATATGAACTGGGAATTGCAGAAAAGTTTCGCGAAAAGTCATCGTGTGTGGGCTTTGATAGCCAATTCTTACTTGGCGGAAGACGATATAGAGAATTTAAGGGAGGAAGAAATTTTTGCTTACGTCTTGGAAGCGGAAAATGGAACGTATCGGGCTATTTATTAGTAGCCGAATCCAGTGGTATGCGAGAAGAAGCGAAAAGATATACATGAAACTTAGAATTAACGTTGTAAGTCTAAGAACCATGTTACCTTTTGATGTTCTTAAAAAGAAAAATCAACCAATACCCTGGGGCATCAGAGCTAGCAATCATGTGAATTCCCCCATGGAATGGATAAATAGGATGAAGAGGAAGTGGCAGCAGACGGTTATGACTGCCAAGATCAACTATAAACTTCTCAAACCTATGACGGATTTCCAATTGTTAAAGGCCAGAAGAAGGGCGGAGAGACATGGCCGTTGGCTGGTGGCTCTGGGCCATAAAAAGCCCCAATGGGCGAAAGGAGTGATAGCATTGCTATTGATTGGTTTACTCCTAACCAATCCCTTTCATACGGTTTTGGGCAAGTCCATCCACAAGCAGGAATTCTTTTCCTATCATCTTCGGGATATCCTTTCTTATATGGTAGGCGAAAATGTTTCGGCAGAAACCGGTTATTATCTGGCTACTAACACTTATGAAGGTCAATTAGGAGGAGATTTATTTGGTATAGCGGAAGGCAAAAATCTAGTGATGATACAGATGGAGTCCATGCAAAGCATGGTCCTTCAGAGGGACTATTATGGCCAGGAATTGACTCCGGTGTTGAATCAATTAATCCAAGAGCCGGGAACCTACTACTTTGATAATTTCTACTGTCAATTGGGAGCGGGAAATACATCGGATGCGGAGTTTTCTGTGAATCACTCCCTGTTAGGAAGCATAGAAAGCTATACCTACCAATTGTTTGAAGACAACTATTTTTACGGGCTTCCAAAGGTTATGAAAGAAAAGGGATATCAAACTGCGGTATTTCACGGCTTTGAGAAGGACTTCTGGAATCGAGAAAACATATACCCCAAGCTTGGCTTCGACTACTTTAAGGGTGGAGATGATTATATCAGTGATAATATTCCGGAAATCGGGGGTGGAAATATCGTTGGCATTAGTGACAGCGCCTTTTTCCAACAGACCATTGAAGAATTAAAGGGCTTGGAACAACCCTACTATAGCTTTTTGATTACACTATCTACCCACAATCCCTTTGGGTTACCGGAACAATTACAGGAAATTGATATAGAACCCCAAGATCAAAACCTGTTTGGGAATTATTTAAACTCGGTTCATTATTCGGACCATTGTCTAGGTGAGTTTTTTGAAGGAATGAAAGAGGCCGGCCTTTACGAAAATTCCGTATTTGTCCTATATGGAGATCATTATGGAATTACCAAGGCGGATAGCAAACTGTCACAGCTGGTGACTCAATGGTTGGGAAAAGAGTATACCTATGACGAAATGAATCACATTCCTCTATTGATACATATACCGGGCCATGAGAGAACAGAAACCATATCTACCTCCGGGGGACAGTTGGATTTATTTCCTACCATCAGCTATTTGATGGGTGTTGAGGAACTGAACACCATTTACTTGGGGCAAAATCTATTCACCGCACAAACCGGATTTGCACCCCTCCAATTGCATATGCTAAAAGGCTCCTTCATCATGGACGACGTGGTGTTTGAGATGAGTCGGGATGGAATGTTCAAGAATAGCAAGGCATGGAACCGCATCACCCATGAGCCATTGAATATCCAGGATTACTATGAGGAATACAAGGCGGCAAAACAGGCCGTGGAAGTATCGGAATATTACTTATACAACGATGTTACAAGACAGGTTTTGCTAGAGGGCCGCAGCATTTCAGAGCTATTGGGGGAACAGGCGGATCCTACACCTCTCCCCAGAAAGATTCCTATATATAATTTTCATCAGAATTCAGCAGAGGAATTAGATGAGATGGTGGATTGGCTTCGAGAAAACCCAAAAGAAATATTAGCAGTGAGTTCCCATCATCTCTATAATATTCTGAAGAAGTTCGAAGTGGAATATTCCGGCAAAAAGGGAGTCACGGGAGCGATTCTATATGTAGATGAAACCTCCAACGAGGAGTTTTTGGAAATGAGAAGTCGCATTATCCCATATATGGAAGACTCTACTCAGGACTATTCAAAGCTGGAATATTTGGGATATCATACGATTGTCATTAATCCAGAGGCTACAGAAATGTCATATGATGACTTGGTTTCTTTCGCTGAAGTGAATCAAGTGGACGGCTTTGTCGTAACGGAAGAAAATCGAATCGATTATTTGCAAATGAAATCGCGCTTGGATGTCAAGTTGTATGTGAAAGAGAAAGATATCCTTCTGCGGCAGTAACAAGGGGCGGGAAGGAAAGGTATGATTATGGAAGGTTCATTGATTTGGTTTTATATGACCATTCCAATACTACTGTTGGTAGTATTGGGTGTGTCCGTGGTACAAAACAATAATTTAAAAAAGGAAATTCGCGAAAGCCGTGGGGAGACTGTTCAATTTATCCAATCAAAAATGACAGATGTGTCCATGCTCCAAGAGCAAAAACTGGAGTATATTCGTTCATCTATGGAGTATCGTTTGAATGCCATGCAAGAAGACCAGAACAAAAGACTGGGAGAAATGCGGGAAACGGTGGACGAAAAGCTGCAGAAAACCCTGGAGGATAAAATCGGGCAGTCCTTTCGGCTGGTATCGGATCGTCTGGAGCAGGTATATAAAGGTCTGGGGGAAATGCAAACCTTGGCCAATGGTGTGGGTGATTTGAAAAAGGTGCTATCCAATGTAAAGACCCGGGGTATATTGGGGGAGATACAATTAGGGGCTATTTTGGAACAGCTTCTCAGCAAAGAGCAATACGAAGAAAATGTAGTGACAAAGTCTACCGGCTCGGATCGCGTAGAATTTGCCATTAAATTGCCGGGAGACCAACATGGAACCGTATGGCTTCCCATAGATGCCAAGTTTCCTCAGGAACCCTATTTAAAGTTATTAGAAGCCTATGATGGTGGGGCACAAGAACAGGTAGAAGCAGCCTATAAGACCTTGGAACGGGCCATTAAAACCGCTGCCAAGGATATACATGATAAATACATTGAAGCACCATATACTACGGATTTTGCCATTCTGTTCTTGCCGGTGGAAGGACTGTATGCGGAAGTGGTGAGACACGGTTTGGTGGAAGCTTTACAAAAGGATTACAAGGTGAATATTGCCGGACCTACTACCATGGCGGCCCTATTAAACAGTCTTCAAATGGGATTCAAGACTCTGGCAATTCAGCGCCATTCCAGTGAGGTATGGACCGTTTTAGGGGCAGTAAAAACGGAATTTGATAAATTTGGACAGGTGCTGGTTCAAACACAGGCCAGAATCAACCAAGCCAATACGGAGCTGGATAAATTGGTAGGGGTTCGAACCAGAAGCATCCAAAGAAAACTGAACAGCATAGCCAGCTTGGATGAAGATATGACCAAGGAGTTGTTGGGATTGGATGATGATTTATTGTTGGAAGAAAAGGAGTTCGAAGAAGAGTAAAGGAGGCCTTGGTGAATATTTATGCCATCGGAGACTTGCATCTGTCTTTGAATGAAAACATTGAAAAACCAATGGATGTGTTCGGAAGTGAGTGGGAAGAACATGCCGATCGTTTAATGGAGGCATGGGATTCCACCATTTTAGAAGATGATTTGGTGCTAATATGCGGAGACATTTCATGGGCTCTTAAGCTACCGGAGGCCATGGCAGACTTGGATTATATCCATGATCGACCCGGGAAAAAGGTTCTGATAAAAGGAAATCATGATCTTTGGTGGACCTCCATCAAACGACTCAACCTTCTTTATGAGGATTTGTTTTTTTTGCAAAATGATTTCTACATTTATGAAAATGTGGCAATTTGTGGAAGCAGAGGATGGACTTGCCCTGGAAATGAAGATTTCAAAGCACAAGACTTGAAGATTTATGAAAGGGAGTTGCTAAGACTTCGGATGTCATTGGAAGCGGCGGCTTTGGCAGGATATGGGAAGGGCCAGGAAGGAAAAATTATAGCCATGATTCATTTCCCGCCCACCAACGATCAGTTGGAGGATTCTGGATTTACCCGTATATTTGAAGAGTTCGGAGTAGATATCGTGGTATACGGGCACCTCCATGGAGCGGAAAATCATAGAAGAAGTATTAAAGGAATACACAATGATGTAAATTACCATCTTGTAGCCTTCGATTATTTGAAGGGGAAACTGGAGAAAATATTATGAAAAGGGTTATCATAATCGTATTAGACAGTCTGGGAATTGGCGCCTTACCGGATGCTTCATTGTATGGAGATGAAGGGAGCAACACCTTTGGAAGCATTTTAAAAGAAACACCGAACTTAAAAATTCCCCACTTAATTCGCCTTGGTTTGGGGAATATAGATGGTGTGAAATGGGAGGGGGACTTACCCCGGTCAGAAGCAGGAAGTTATGGAAGGTTGGCCGAAGCCTCCAAAGGAAAAGATACTATTACCGGGCATTGGGAAATTGCCGGTATTTATACGGAAGAGCCATTTAAAACATATCCGGAGGGTTTTCCAATATCTTTCATTGAAGAATTCGAAATGGCCATTGGCATGAAAACACTGGGTAACTATCCGGCTTCCGGTACAGAAATCATTGAGAAATTGGGACCGTTACACGAGGAAACAGGAAATCCTATCGTATATACTTCTGCGGATAGTGTCTTTCAAATTGCCGCCAATGTTGATATCATTCCCTTGAATAAGCTTTATGAGATTTGTGAGATTGCTCGAAAAATGTTGGTGGGAGATGTGGCTTGCGGGAGAGTGATTGCAAGACCCTACGAAATCATAGAGGGAAAACGTATCAGAACATCGGACCGAAAGGATTATGCCGTCTCTCCTCCGGAAGAAACCTTGTTGGACAAGGTGGTAAAAAAGGGGATGCAGGTTCATGCAATTGGAAAGATTAGTGACATTTTCAATGGGCAAGGCATTACCCATTCGATTCACACGGAAAGCAATCAGGATGGAATGCAGAAAACGGAAGAAGCATTAGAAACTAGTTTCGATGGTTTGATATTCACCAATTTGGTGGATTTTGATTCCAAATTCGGCCATCGGAGGGATGCAGAAGGCTATGGTAAAGCACTGGAAGAATTTGATGCGAGACTACCTCAAATATTGGAAAAATTGCAGCCAATGGATTTGTTGATGATTTGTGCGGACCATGGGAATGATCCAAAGCATACGGGTTGGGACCATACGCGAGAATATGTTCCTATATTGGTAACTGGCAACTCAGTAAAAACAGGGGTTAACATGGGGACACGTTCTTCTTTCGGAGATATTGCTGCCACCATTGCGGAATATCTGGATACGGAAGCCCCAACCTTGGGAATTAGTTTTCTTTCGCTGATTTTGGAAGCAGGAGTCTAACTTATGAATATGGTGTCGATTATTGAAAGAAAGAAACGGGGAGAAATTCTTACAAAAGAAGAAATTAATTATGTTATTTCGGAATATACGCAAGAGCGATTACCGGATTATCAGGTGTCTGCATGGCTGATGGCTATCTGGTTTCAAGGAATGAATCGCCAGGAAACCTTGTGGTTAACAGAAGCTATGCGCTATTCCGGTGATGTGGTGGATTTATCCCCCATTCATGGAATCAAAGTGGATAAACACAGTACCGGCGGGGTGGGAGATAAGACTTCTTTGATTGTAGGCCCACTAGTGGCGGCCGCCGGTGTTCCCGTGCCAAAAATGAGCGGTAGAGGATTGGGATTTACCGGGGGCACGATTGATAAATTGGAATCCATCCCTGGGTTTCAAACTTCGCTGCCAGAGGAGGAATTCATTGCTCTCGTAAATCGAGTTGGCCTCTCTATTATTGGACAAACCGCCCATATTGCACCTGCAGACAAAAAATTATATGCGTTGAGAGATGTGACAGCTACCGTGGATCATTCCAGTCTTATTGCAGCTAGTATCATGAGCAAGAAACTGGCTTCCGGTAGTGACGCCATTGTCTTAGATGTAAAATGTGGCAATGGAGCGTTTATGGAAACTCTGGAGGAAGCCAGAGAATTGGCACGAATATTGGTGGAAATCGGAAGAGATGCCGGGAAGAATACGGTGGCGTTGATTACCGATATGAGCCAGCCATTAGGGAATACGGTGGGTAATGGGAACGAGATATGGGAAGCGATACAGACATTAAAGGGCGAAGGTCCGGAAGATTTAACGGAATTAGCCCTGGCATTGGCCGGCATGATGATTTTTGTGGGACAAATGGCCAAATCACCGGAAGAAGGAAGTCTATTGGCAAAAAAGGTTTGGAAGAATGGAGCGGCTCTGAAGAAATTTAGAGATTTCGTAGAAGGACAGGGAGGAAATGGCGGTGTGATAGAGGATTCTACTTTGCTTCCCCAACCTGCATATAGAGAAAAAGTAGTGGGCCCTTCTACACCGGGATATGTTACTGAGATTTCTGCCAGACAGATAGGAATGGCTTCTCAGACTGCGGGAGCCGGTAGGCGCACCAAAGAGGAAGAGATTGATTTGTCGGCCGGAATCCGACTCTTTAAAAAAACGGGAGATTCCTACCAGCCGGGAGAACCCTTAGCTGAAGTATGCGGAAATCATTTGGAGAAAGTAAAACAGGGAGCCTTGGAGGCAGCAAAAGCATTTGCCATTGGCGTAAAGGCCCCTGAAAAAGCCCCCATCGTAAAAGAAATCATTACTTGATAAGTATTTGGTTTGTCTTTGGCTGTTTCAAGGGGTCGGATTACTTGAGATGATCCGGATTTAATCGTTGAAGGGATTCTGGAACAAATAGACCGTCTTTTCGAATCAAGACCCCATCAAACCAAATTTCACCGCCGCCGTATTCCGGTCTCTGGATGGAAACCAGATCCCAGTGTAGGGCGGATTTGTTTCCATTGAAGGCATCTTCGTAGGAAGAGCCGGGCGTGAAATGGAAAGACCCTGCAATCTTTTCGTCGAACAGGGTATCCTTCATCGGCTCCAGAATAAAGGGGTTCACACCCAAAGCAAATTCACCCACATAACGAGCGCCTTCATCGGTGTCCAACAGTGCGTTAATTTTTTCCGGATTATTGGAAGTAGCCTGAACTATTTTGCCGTTTTTAAAGACAAACTCCACATTTTCAAAGGTGAAACCCAGCTCTTCCGAAGGGGTGTTAAAAGTAATTTTACCATTAACGGAATCCTTAACAGGGGCTGTGTACACTTCGCCATCGGGAATGTTTCGCAATCCGCTACATTTAATTGCGGGGATTCCCTGAATGGAAAACACTAAATCCGTTCCCGGCCCTTTTATTTGAACCTGGTCAGTTTTATTCATCCAGGTTACCAATGCATCCATGGCCCGATCCATTTTTTGGTAATCCATTGTGCAGACTTGAAAATAGAAGTCTTCAAAAGCTTCCTGACTTTGGTTGGCCAATTGTGCCATAGATGGGTTGGGATAACGCAGTACAACCCACTTGGTTTGGTTGACCCGGTAGTCCAGGATCGGACGCATTTTCCGCATATATAGGTTCGTCTGGGAAGTGGGAACATCGGATAATTCTGCCGCATTTTCTGAACCGCGAATGGCGATGTAGGCATCCATTCCCTTCATTTCTTCCATCTTATATTGGCTTAGATAGTCGAGTTGAGATTCTGTTGCTTCCAACATAATTTCTCTCAGAACGGAGCTGTCTCTGGTGGTTACGTAAGGGAACCCTTTCCTGGCATACACTTCCTTAATCAGTTGGCGAACCAAGGAACGTGTGCTATCTCCTTCATAATCAATGAGAACCCGCTCTCCGGGTTGTACATCGCAAGAGTATTGAACAAGAGTCTGTGCTAGCTTAATGATTCGAGAATCCATTGATTGCCTCCTTCGTATCATTACTATCATGAAATTATAATAAGTTCATTGTAATAGAAAAGAGAGGAATACACAACGGGTATCCTTGGAACAAGATGAAATGGCCATAGGGATGGATAAACGCGAGAAGACGGTTCTGGCGATTTTTTGTGGATGGGCACATGTAATAACAGGACAAAAACCTGTAAAAAAAAACAAATAATAGAACTTTCAAAATGTTACGCAATGTTTTATAATTGTCTGGAAATCAATTAATTTGATAAAAAATGTTCTGTGATTAGGTGGTTCGATTACAATCTTGAAGGAGGAAAGAATCATGCAGGGTGGAAGTCAAATGTCATGGAATGAATCTTTACCCACTTCACGCTTGGAGGATTTGAAGGGCTTGGTTTGGTTTCTCGAAAAGGAGTGGGCGGCAAAGGCGAATCCGACGGAAGGAACGGATCTGGCGAAAATGGATCAGGCAATAGAAATTCTAAAACAACTGGTGCGGGGTGAAACATTTTCAGAGGAGAAGGAAATACTTATTCGCTGCAAAAATCAGGATGCATTGGGATACAATGCTATGCAGGTGAAGGTGAATTCTCAGGAAGTGGAGATTGCACAAATTTTCAAGTTCATGTCAGAGAATGGGATAGAAAAAAAGCGGGATCGACTATATTATCTACATCGGGATGGCCATTATGAAAATTATTTAGGGGTGTGGAACGGCATTTGGGATGTCTTATCGGATATGCGACAATTTTTGAGTTCCAATAACTGGAAAATAAGTATTGAACACAAGCAATGATTGCTTTGGGTGCATAAAGAAAAGAGAGTCGGCTACCACCCCGGCTCTTTTTTCATGAGGATGGGTTTCTCTTGCCCTTGGTTCTTGTGAAAACAACTTTTTTCTGTTATAATCTTATAAAATAACGAGATGAAGCTTTCAGAAACTCTTGGAATTTATAAGCTTACATCGAATAGGAGGACATATGGATAAGTTAGTGGGAACGATTAGAGAGCCGAATGCAAAGGCAAAACTACTTAGAAAACAGGGTGTAATTCCCGGGGTTCTTTATGGAAAAAGTTTGGATGAGTCCATCAGCTTACAATTTCCGTTGAGAGAAGTGGAACACTTCTTAAAGAGAAACACCATTGGATATAAAGTGGAAGTAGAAGTAGAGGGGAAAAAACACCTGGCGCTTTTAAAAGAGTTAACCTTTACGCCGGCCGTTAATAAAATTGAACATCTTAGCTTTCAAGCACTGACGAAAGGAGAGAGAGTCAACAGTACGGCCCAGATATTCCTGAAAAACCAAGAAAAAATCAGTGAAACCATTCAGCAAACCTTATTTGAAATTCCTTATAAGGCGTTAGTAGAGGATTTATTCACCCACGTGGAAGTGGATATGGAAGGAATGGAAGTGGGAGATCATGTGTTGGTATCCCAGTTGAACATCCCAAAGAAAGAAGGGCTGGAAGTCTTGGTGCCTGAGGATACCATGGTAGTTGCTGTGGTAGAAAAGACCAAGATGGATGTGGATCTGGATGTAGAAGAGACAACGGAGGATGAACCTGTTGTTGTTGGAAGTGAATCGGATGCAGCTTCTGAAGACAAAGAGGACAAGGAATAAATTGCGACGAATTCCCAGTATGGTATAAAGAAAAAAGCCGTCTCCTACAAAAGGGATGGCTTTTTTATTGTGAGTTATTTTTTTTTATTATTTTGGAGTGTCTTTGTCATCCTCATTTTCTGGCTTTCGAAACAAATCTTTCACATACGTTCCTGTTTGCACAGTACCGCGTTTTATTTTGTTAAAGGTACGATCCACTGTTGCATGCTTGGAGGCCAGTGCAAAGGCCTTCACGATAGTAATAGTATTTTGGGTAACGATGGTACGAAACAGAGTCAGGGCTTCCAGAGTGGCAAACTTTTTCACGGCTCTCCGGTCCGGTTTAGTAATGGCAGTACTGTATCTTTTGGTTAGAGCGGCCACCCGCAAGGTTAAGAAGGCGTTCACAGAGCCTTCCATGACGGAGCTTAGAATCAGGTTGCTGACCTGAGTAGCTCCAGGAACCATGCGACTCAGAGTACCCCCAATCAGAGAATCTATAAGGGGCTCCAACTGTTCGTCCAATAATACCAAGTCTTCTACTTCACGGGCCATAAGAACGGTGATAGCCACATTCGTGTATAAATAGAATATTTCTTGCACCGTGGGTCGTTGGTTATAAATATGGCTGATTTTCCAAACAAGACGGGAAAGATTCAACATAACGAATAGTCCATCCAAAGTGCCGTTTTGGGAAATAGCCGTTGTGATAAATACCTGGGAAGCGGACTCGTTCATTACGGTCATGGCTTGCCGATCCAGTTGACGGATGGCATCCTCTACTTGACCTTGGATTTCCTTGGTTTCATCGAAGGTAAAGCCTGTTTTAACGAGATTGGGGTTCTTTTCATATCTCTTTTTCAACTTGAGTAAATATATTTCCATGGCTTTGTTATCCCCCTCATCGGGAAACACCAAAGGTTTTCTTAATTTCATAAAGCCAAGTAAAGGGATTCCCATTAACACCAGGAAGGCTACCGTGATAAGGATGGTAACGACTCTTCCAAAGTCAGGGTGAATGGCTGAGGTGGTAATAAAAATTTGATAGACTTGGTTGACCACAACCAGGATTACCAAGAGCAGTAATCCCAATCCCACCCAAGAAAATAGTCTTTTGAATGATTTGTCCATAATGTCTCACTTTTTAGCATGATCGCCGAAGATTTACCGAATGTGGGTCTATTGTATCCTTTGAGAAAATCCGTGTCAATGAAGGGAGGTGCTGTGATATAATTTAACTAATGAAATGAATATGGGAAAACATATTATAGTAAGCTAGGATGGAATCGGGTGGGGTTTTTGAAATGACAGAAGATATACGTAAGCTTTCCAGGAAATACAGGGTGCTGGTTAATGATGCGGATTTTACAAAGCGATTAAAAATGTCGGCAACTTTTAACTATTTTCAGGAAATAGCCGCGCTTCATGCGGAAAAACTGGGAGTGGGGTTCGATGAGTTGATTCTCAAACATGGAGCGGTTTGGATTTTAGCCAGAATGCGGGTTGACTTTACACGATTACCATTATGGAATGAAGAGGTTTTTTTGGATACCTGGCCTCAGAAGCCCAACCGAGTTCATTTTGAAAGAGATTATGTCATGAAGGACGCAGCAGGAGAAATTTTAGCTACGGGTGTTTCTCAGTGGGTGCTGTTACATCGCGACACCAAGCAGTTTCTTCGACCACAAGTTCTAGAAGGAATATTTCCCGAGCCACCTCATGAATCACCGATTCCGCAACCCTTAGCCAAGCTACGGTCTCCTGAAAATTTGGAAGTTGCATATGAGCGGGTGATTGGATGTAGTGATATTGACCAAAACGGCCATATGAACAATTCAAAATACTTGGATTTTATTATGGACTGCTTCAGTATGACAGAGCTGGAGAATCATCAAGTATCTTCCATCCAGGTGAACTATTTGGAAGAAACTTATCCGGGAGACGTTCTGATAATGAAGAAGAGCCTTGTTCAAGGAAGTAGTGGAGAAAACTTAGGGGAAATCTATGTTGAGGGCGTGAGGTCCAAGGATTTCGCTGTGGTTTTTCGAAGTCTCATTGCATTCAAGAAGAGAGATGTTATATCTGAATAAAAGAAAAACCCGCTGAACCATGTGAGGTTCAGCGGGGTTTTTCGTGGTGAGGCACGAGGGACTTTGCACCCGCTAATGCGTTCGCCGTCCTGCGCCTGTGAGACAGGCTTGGACCATCTCGCTAAAAACCATCCACGATGGTTTTCTTGACGCTTGATGCCCTTTCGGGTTCGAGTCCCTCGACTTGATAGACAAAAAAATGCACCCCAAAAGGAGTGTATTTTTTTTGGTGAGGCACGAGGGACTTTGCACCCGCTGATGCGTTCGCCGTCCTGCGCCTGTGAGACAGGCTTGGACCATCTCGCTAAAAACCATCCACGATGGTTTTCTTGACGCTTGATGCCCTTTCGGGTTCGAGTCCCTCGACTTGATAGACAAAAAAATGCACCCCAAAAGGAGTGTATTTTTTTTGGTGAGGCACGAGGGACTCGAACCCCCAACCGACAGATTCGAAGTCTGCGACTCTATCCATTGAGCTAGTGCCCCATATTCTATCCTACGAGAATGTATATTACCACAGACCATTTGAAAATACAAGAGGAAATCCTTGAAATCCCCCGTTGAAAGGTGAGGGGTACAATATTGTAAAATTCATAGATTTATGGTAATGTAAATGGGTGAGAAAGGAGATTCTAACATGAAAAAAACAATCGAAACCAATCAAGCTCCAAAAGCCATTGGCCCCTATTCCCAGGGAATCAGTGCCAACGGTTTTGTTTTTACTTCAGGCCAGTTGGCTCTGGATCCAGCCACCGGAGAATTTGTGGGAGAAGAAATCAAGGAACAGACTCGACAAAGCCTGAACAATGTGAAGGCCATATTGGAGGCGGCTGGCTTGACCATGGATCAGGTGGTGAAAACCACGGTATTTCTAAAGGATATGAATGATTTTGCAGAAATGAACCAGATTTACAGTGAATTTTTTACAGAAGGGAACTATCCCAGTCGTTCCGCCGTACAGGTGGCCAGACTTCCCAAAGATGGGCTGGTAGAAATTGAAGTCATTGCATTGAAGTAGTTATATTATAGGAGGGTTGGCATATGGCCGTTCGTTATGTGGCAGAGCCGTTTCGGATTAAATCGGTAGAGCCTCTGAAAATTCTTTCCAGTGAAGAGCGGGAAGCGAAAATCAAGGAAGCCCATTACAATGTATTTTATTTGGCTGGAGAAGATTGTTATATCGACCTGTTAACAGACTCTGGTACAAATGCCATGAGTATGAAGCAGTGGGCAGGAATTATGGAAGGGGACGAGTCCTATGCAGGAGCTTCATCCTACTATAAACTATTGGAAACAGCCAAAGAAATTTTTGGCTACGGTTATATCCAACCGGTACATCAAGGCAGAGCAGCGGAAAAAGTTCTATTCCCTCTATATCTAAAAGAGGGGATGTATGCCATCTCGAATATGTTTTTTGATACAACCCGAGCTCATGTGGAACTAGCGGGGGCTCGCGCATTGGATTGTGTGGTTGAAGAAGCCAAGGACCCGAAGAAAAGGGTGCCTTTTAAAGGCAACATGGATGTGGAACGGTTGGAACAGATGATTCAAGAGAAGGGCTCAGAAAAAATTGGGCTAGTGGTTATGACCATCACCAACAATTCCGCCGGTGGACAGCCGGTGTCCATGAAAAACCTGCGTCAGGTTTCTGAAGTATGTAAGAAATATAATATTCCATTGGACCTGGATGCAGCCCGTTTTGCTGAGAATGCGTACTTCATCCAAAGGGACGAACCGGGATATGAAACCACTCCCATAGCCGAAATCGTTCGGGAAATGTTTTCATACGGAGACCTCTTTACCATGAGCGCAAAAAAAGATGCCATTGTAAATATGGGGGGCCTAATCGGTGTGAAGGATGAGAAAAGCCCGGTTGTGTTAAAAATCAAGGCGAATTGCATCTCCTACGAAGGGTTTTTTACGTACGGAGGATTATCCGGCAGAGATATGGAAGCTTTGGCCATCGGGTTGAAGGAAGGCATCGATAATGATTATCTGAGATATCGAATTGGCCAAATGGAATACTTGGCAGGAAGATTGGATGAGGAAAGCATATCCTATCAAGCTCCGGTAGGGGGTCATGGTGTATTTTTGGACGCAAAAGAAATGTTTCCGGAAATTCCGTATTATGAATTCCCGGGTCAGGTTTTGGCGCTGGAATTATATAAAGAGGCGGGAATTCGCGCTTGCGATATTGGATCCTATATGTTGGGGAACGATCCGGACACCGGGGAACAGTTGGAAGCCACATTCGAGTTTACCAGATTAGCCATTCCGCGAAGGGTATATACCCAAGCACATTTGGATGTTATTGTGGAGGCGCTAGTGGCCATTAAAGCCAGAGCTCATGAGATTACGAAGGGGTATCGAATCATCTGGGAGCCACCCATACTAAGGCATTTTCAGGCACATTTAGAGCCCTTGACGAAATAAATATTTGAAAATGGGAATAAAATCAAAAGGAGAGTTGGTTGGACATCAGAAATTTGAAAAGCACACAAGAAGTGGAATTGTCTTTGCCGCAGCCTTTCAATCAAATGGAGCTGTTTGGAAATTTGGACCAGCATATGAAGATTGTGAAGGAACATTTCGATGTAGAGATTATCCAAAGAGACAATCAACTTCTATTAAAAGGGGCGGATTCCGCAAAAGCTTTGCAGGTTATTGAAGAATTCGTGAAGATGATTCAGAGCGGTGAAAAACTGGACGCGCAGAAGATTCATTACGTGATTGGCCTTAAGAATGAGGGGATTTCTTATACGGAAGGCAACGTGAACAATGACATCCTTTGCTTTACCCACATGGGAAAACCCATCAAACCCAAGACATTGGGTCAAAAGGCTTATGCCAAGGCGATACGAGAAAGTGATGTCATTTTTTCCATTGGTCCCGCAGGAACAGGGAAGACCTATTTGGCGGTGGCCATGGCCATTAATGCATTCAAAAATAAGGAAATTCAAAAAATTATACTGGCTCGTCCTGCGGTAGAAGCCGGAGAGCGATTAGGTTTTTTACCCGGCGATTTACAGGAGAAGGTAGATCCTTATCTTCGACCGTTATATGATGCATTATATGAAATTCTGGGAAGAGAAAGTGCTTTGAGACTGAAGGAAAAAGAAACCATCGAAGTGGTCCCTCTGGCATATATGAGGGGAAGAACATTGGACAATTCTTTTATCATTCTGGATGAGGCCCAAAATAGTACCAAAGAACAAATGAAGATGTTTCTTACCAGAATGGGATTTGGCTCTAAAATGGTTATTACAGGAGACATCACCCAAATTGATTTGCCCAAAGGGAAAAAGTCCGGATTGGTGGAAGCGGCCAAAATACTGAAACCGGTCAAAGATATCCGATTCTGTTATTTAAAGGATGTGGATGTAGTTCGACATGAATTGGTGAAAAAAATCATCAATGCCTATGAAAAGTACTATCAAGAGCATCCCAAAGAATTGGAGGAAGAATAATGGAGATTGTATTTGGTGCAGAAAGACGCCCGGGAGATTCCGTCGTAGAGAAAATGATAGAGGCCGGTAAGGTTTGCTGCCAGAATCAAGGAATTCAGGATGACCGTGTAGAGGTAAGCGTTACCTTTGTTTCCATGGAGGAGATGAAAATCCTCAATCACACATATCGTGGTGTGGATCAAGTGACCGATGTGCTTTCCTTTCCCCAGTATGATGCTTTGGAGCAAATGCCTGCTTATGGCAATCTATGCCTGGGGGATGTTGTAATTTGCACGGATCAGGCATTATTGCAGGCTCATGAATTTGGACATTCTCCGGAAAGAGAAATCGTTTACTTATTTGTTCATAGCTTGGCTCATTTGTTGGGATATAACCATGAAGAATCGGAAGAACAGGAAATCATGAGGTCCTTTGAAGAAGCGATTATGGAGTCTATAGACTTGGCTCGGATTTAAAGGAGAAAAAAATGAATGACTTGAAGCTATATGAAATGGCCAAAGAGGCTATGGTAAATGCCTATGCTCCTTTTTCCAAGTTTTCGGTAGGGGCCGCTCTGCTGGGAGAATCGGGTCAAGTTTATACCGGCGTCAACGTAGAAAACTCTAGTTTCGGTGCCACGATATGTGCGGAAAGAAGCGCTTTTGTGCAGGCGGTATCCAAGGGAGAACGGCGATTTCAAAAGATTGCCATTGCTACCAGTGATGGGGAAGCATGGCCATGTGGTATTTGCCGGCAGTTTATGAGAGAATTTTGTGACGAGGATTTTCCAATCATTACAGGAGATCCAGAAAACCGTATTGTCACTTACACCTTAGGCCAACTATTGCCGGAAGGGTTTCGTTTGGAAGAAGGAGGGACACAGATTCGTGATAAATAGCAAGGAACATCCCATGAAATCAGGCTTCGTGGGAATTATAGGACGTCCCAATGTTGGGAAGTCCACATTATTAAATGCGGTAATCGGCGAAAAAATTGCCATTACTACGCCAAAACCCCAAACCACACGAAATACCATCCGAGGGATCTATCACCAGCCAGCCCTACAGATGGTATTTATTGATACCCCGGGAATTCACAAACCAAAGAATAAACTGGGAACCATTATGATGGAACAGGTTCAACGCACCTTTGAGGAAGTGGATGCCATTGTGTTTTTGGTGGACAATGTGTTGTCAAAAAGTCCGGGGGATCGATATGTGCTGGAAATTCTTAGGGAGGTAAAAACACCGAAAATACTGGTCATTAATAAAATCGACACCATGGATCCGGATTTATTCCGTGACACCTTCGAGGAGTATGAAGAAACCGGGGTTTTTGAGAAAATAATGGGTATCAGCGCATTGACTGGAAAAAACACTTCCGTCTTGCTGGAAACCCTAGCTAAGTACATGCCAGAAGGTCCGGCGTATTTCCCCGAAGACATGATAACAGACCATCCGGAGCGGTTTTTGGCCAGCGAAATCATTCGGGAAAAGGCCCTATTATATTTGGAAGAAGAGATTCCACATGGGATTTATGTGGAAATCGAGTCCTTTCAAGAAAAGGAAAACCTGGTTCACATAGGCGCCGTTATTTACTGCGAAAAAAAGTCCCATAAAGGAATGATTATTGGAAAAGAAGGCAAGAAACTGAAAGGCATTGGAAAACAATCTCGAATGGAACTGGAGCGACTGTTGGGCACGAAAGTGTTCTTAGAGCTATGGGTGAAGGTTCGTGAGAACTGGCGAGATTCCAACTATTCGTTATCCGATTTTGGGTATCGGGAAAAATAAATGAATGTGCAGACAGAAGGCCTTGTGCTAAGACAAATTCAAACCATAAATGGAAGGCGGATGATTACCATTCTCACAGAGAGATTTGGGAAGATTCATGCGGGAACCAGTTTGACGGAAAGAGGAAAAAGTAAAGCGGCACTGGCACTTCGACCCTTTACCCATGGCCAATATGAATTATATATCAACCATCAGAACTACCATCTCCATCAGGGTGAGACCATACAAAATTTCTTTAAGTTGGGAGAAAACATCGATAAATATATGTATGGGGCCTATGCTTTGGAATTTGCGGATCGGGTATTGGTAGAAGAGCAGCCTGCCAAAGAATTCTTCCGTTTGGTACTGGACTACTTGAAAGCATTAGAGAATCGAGAGAAGATGTTCCAGACACTGCTATTGGCATTTCAGTGGAAAGCATTACAGATATCTGGGCAGCAACCCCAACTGAAAAATTGCATTCGATGTGATGCGCAAGAAAAAATGGAGTACTTTAGCATCGAAGAGGGCGGTGTTCTTTGCAAATCCTGCCGGGAAAACAAAGACGCGGATACCAATGTTTCGTTGATTTACCCCATAAACGGGGGTATAATAGATGCAATACAATATTTTTTAGACACACCAATTCGTGAGTTGGAAAAGGTGGGAATTACATCAGAAATGGCCGCTTCCCTCAAGATATTGGTAGAACCCTACATGAAATACCATCTAGATATGAAAGAGTTAAAAAGCGAACGTTTTTTTATGGAACAATAGGAGGTGCGAGGAATGGAAATTACACTGGAAAAGATTGAACTGGTGAAAGACAGAACAGGAGTATCTTACAAAGAAGCAAAGGATGCTTTAGAAAACGCAGGTGGCAGTGTGGTAGATGCCATCATTGCCATTGAAGAAAACATCAATCAGAAAGGCGGAAAACCTTTGGGTGCAAGCGGCGGAGCGGTGGTCGAGAAATTGAAAGAACTCATTAAAAAGGGGAACGTTTCTAAAATTCTCATTAAAAGAGATGGAGAAGTGGTGTTAAATCTACCTGTGAATATTGGGATTTTAGGTACCGTATTGGCACCGATTCCCATTGTGCTGGGTACCATTGCAGCATTGGGTGCAAAGTGTGACATCGAAGTCGTGAAGGATGACGGTACTATTTTAGATGTAAGTGAAATGGCCATGGACACCTTTGAAGATGTGAGAGAAAAAGGTGGAGAAATATTTGACGATGTAAAAAAAAGAGGCGGTGAAGTATATCGCGAAGTGAAGGGAAAAGCTTCGGATGCTTTGGATAAGGTGAATACAAAAATGGACATCGATCTCAGTGATGAAGATGACTTCTTTGAAGATATGGCGGAAGAAGCGGATGAAGCCAAAGACAAGGTGGTTGACAAGGTGGATGATTTGGCCAAGGATGCCAAGGATGCTTTTGATGACGTTCTCGATGAATTGAACAAAGAAAAATAATAAAAAGGCAGGTAACATGAAGGAATGAGCTTAGAAGTAACAATGGAAAAAGTGGTGGCTTTGGCCAAAAACCGGGGTTTTGTATATGCAGGTTCAGAAATCTACGGAGGGTTGGCCAATACGTGGGACTACGGTCCCATCGGTGTGGAGTTTAAGAACAATGTAAAAAAAGCATGGTGGAAGCAATTTGTACAGGAAAGCCCCTATAACGTGGGGATTGATGCGGCAATACTCATGAATCCCAAAACGTGGGTGGCGTCAGGTCATGTGGGAGGGTTTGCGGACCCTCTCATCGACTGTAAATCTTGCAAAGCCAGGTTTCGTGCAGACAAGTTGGTAACTGACCATTTGGAATCCCTGGGGACCATGGAGGCTTCCGTGGATGGGTGGCCCAAGGAAAAGTTGGAGGAATACCTCCAACAAGAAAAGGTGGTCTGTCCAGAGTGTGGGAAAATGGATTTTACCGCGATTCGACAGTTCAACCTGATGTTTAAAACCTTCCAAGGAGTTACCGAGGACTCACAAGCAGAGCTTTTCTTGCGTCCGGAAACAGCTCAGGGTATTTTTGTGAATTTTAAGAATGTGGCAAGAACTACACGAAAAAAAATACCTTTTGGGATTGCCCAGGTAGGGAAGTCCTTCCGAAACGAAATAACACCTGGAAATTTTACCTTTCGAACTCGAGAATTTGAACAAATGGAGCTGGAATTTTTTTGTAAGCCCGGCACAGACCTAGAGTGGTTCTCTTATTGGAAAAATTATTGCGTGGAGTTCTTAAATCGGTTGGGAATACGAAGTGAAAATCTCAAACTGAGAGACCATGATCAAGAGGAATTGTCCCATTATAGTAATGCCACTACAGACATTGAGTATCGTTTTCCTTTTGGGTGGGGAGAGCTGTGGGGCATTGCGGATCGAACCGATTTTGATTTAAAACAGCATATGGAGCATTCCGGTGAGGATCTAAGCTATTTGGACCCGGAAACCAATGAGAAGTATGTTCCTTATTGCATCGAGCCTTCTTTGGGCGCAGATCGAGTGGCCCTGGCATTTTTGTGTGATGCTTACGAGGAAGAGGTTCTTCAGGGACCAGATGGAAAGGAAGATACGAGAACCGTTCTTCATTTGCATCCAGCATTGGCCCCATTTAAGGCGGCAGTATTGCCGTTGGCAAAAAAACTGGGAGAAGTTGCGGAGCCTTTTTACCAACAGTTAGCGAAACATTTCATGGTAGATTATGATGTATCTGGATCCATTGGAAAAAGATACCGACGGCAGGATGAAATCGGCACCCCCTTTTGTATTTGCGTTGATTTTGATACATTGGAAGATGGAAGCGTTACCATACGTGATCGGGATACCATGGAGCAAGTACGAATTCCCATGGAAGAAGTGCCGCTCTATATTCAGCAGAGATTACATTTCTAAAGGAGCATTTTAGGCAATGGAACATATCGGTTTGGCATTCTTGCTCACATTGTTTGCGGGTCTTTCCACAGGAATTGGAAGCGCCATCGCTTTTTTTGCCAAAAAAACCAACACTCGATTTCTGGCCATTAGCTTGGGGTTTTCTGCCGGAGTTATGATTTACATTTCCTTTGTGGAAATACTGGTGGATGCCCGGGAGATTTTACAGGAAGAGATGGGTGAACAACCAGGTTATTGGGCTACCTTGGCCGCTTTCTTTGGTGGAATTTTCTTGATTGCCCTGATCGACAAGTTGGTACCCAACGATACCAACCCTCATGAAGCCAAATGCATGGACGGTGTGACTCCTTGCGACAGTAACAAAAGGAATGACAACCTGATGCGGACCGGTTTATTTACGGCTCTGGCGGTTGGAATTCATAACTTTCCGGAAGGCTTAGCCGTATTTATTGCTGCCTCCCAGAGTCCTCAAATTGCTATACCAATCGTGGTGGCCATTGCCATTCATAATATTCCAGAGGGCATTGCAGTATCCGTTCCTATTTATTATGCCACGGGTTCTAAAAAACAAGCCTTTAAGTATTCTTTCTTATCGGGTTTGTCTGAGCCGGTGGGAGCTTTGGTGGGATACCTGATTTTAATGCCATTTATGAACGATACATTATTCGGGATGATTTTTGCCGGCATAGCGGGAATCATGGTGTTTATATCCGTGGATGAACTACTACCTTCCGCTAGGGAGTACGGGGAACACCATTTATCCATTTATGGTTTAATTGTGGGTATGATGATAATGGCCATTAGCATGGGACTATTTTTATAATACCGCTACTGACAGAATATAGGCCCATCCATCGGATAAAAGAAAAGGGAAAATCCACGTGATGAATGGAATGAATGGGGGCGCATAATGAAGGTCAACAGAGAAATCTGTTGACTTTTTTTACTGGTAAAAATATACTATAATAAAATTGTTTGATTATCAAAGTAAATAAGGGGGAAACCATTTTGGGGATTACGATTACAAAAACGGGGAAAGCATTGCCAAGAAAAATTGTCACCAATGATGAGATGACCGCTTTAGTAGATACGAACCATGACTGGATTGTGGAAAGGACAGGAATCCATCAACGCCATGTTGCGGTAGAGGAATCCAATTTGGAACTGGCATTGAAAGCCTCTGAAGAAGCCTTGATAGGAACGGACCGTAACACAGTGGATTTGGTAATATTTTCCACCATTACACCGGATCGGTTGGTACCATGCATGGGCTCTTTGTTAAAAAGAGAGCTGGGATTGCATCGTGCAGTGGCATTTGATTTAAATGCGGCATGCAGTGGGTTCATTTTTGGTGTTTGGACGGCGGAAGCTTTGATGAAAAGCAATGGATATCAGAAGGCTTTGGTGGTAGGTGCGGAGTGTCTATCTCGAATTACAAACTGGGAAGATCGAGGTACATGTGTATTATTTGGGGATGGAGCCGGAGTCGCTTTACTAGAAGATATACCCAATGAACCGGGCATCTTATCCTCATACGTCATGAGCTACGATGACCCAAAAGAAGTTCTAGCTTGTGGCATGTTATACCCAAAGACACCTTTCGAAGGGAAGGGCAGGGAGGAAATTCCGATGCATATTACCATGAATGGCACACAAGTTTTTAAATTTGCGGTGAATGCCATTGGAGAGGTGATGCAGGAAGCCATCCATCGGGCAAATTTAACGTATCAAGACATTGACTTTTTCGTGCCCCATCAAGCGAATATGAGAATTATTCAGTCAGCGGCTCAAAAGACGGGACAGCCTTTGGAAAAATTCCAAATTAGTATAAAAAATACGGGGAATGTTTCATCCGCCAGTGTGCCCATGGCATTAGATGATTTAATGAAGACAGGTAAAATTAAAAAAGGCAATCGCATCATGTTGATGGGGTTTGGTGGAGGTCTTAGCGCAGGAGCTATGATTTATCAGGTATAGCGTACAAAGGGATGAAAGGACAAATACAGATGAACCCAATTTGTCAGTTAATGAATATCGAATACCCCATATTACAGGGAGCTATGGCCAGGATAGCAGATAGTACGCTAGCAGGGGCTGTCAGTGAAGGCGGTGGCTTGGGAATCATCGCTTCCGGTGGAGAGTCTGGGGAGTGGCTTGAACAAGAGATTGACCGTATTCGTCAGATTACCCCTCGCCCATTTGGGGTTAATTTGATGCTGCTCTCTCCCAATCTGGAAGAATTGGTGGATGTGGTTTGCAAAAAAAGAGTACCCATTGTTACAACGGGTGCGGGAAACCCCGGAAAGTATATTGAACGTCTCAAAGAAAATGGGATTCTTGTATTTCCTGTGGTAGCCTCAGTAGCCGTAGCCCTTCGTGTACAGCGAGCTGGTGCAGATGGAGTCATTGGAGAAGGAATGGAAGCAGGAGGGCATATTGGGGAAGTTACTACCATGGCATTAATTCCACAGCTAAGAGACGCACTAGAAATTCCAGTAATTGCTGCCGGTGGAATCGGAGACGGTAGAGGCGTTGCCGCTGCTTTTATGTTGGGTGCAGTGGGGGTTCAAGTTGGCACGCGGTTCGTCGTGGCGGAAGAGTGTACCGTTTCTATGGCCTATAAGGAGGCCATTATTCAAGCCAAGGACTCAGACACGGTCGCAACCGGAAGAACAACGGGGCATCCGGTTCGAGTTCTGAAGAACAAGTTATCCAGACAAGTGTTAACTCTGGAGAAGAATATGGCAGACCCGGAAGAAATCGCCCAACTATGTACCGGACGTTTGTGGGATGCCGTGCGAAAGGGAGATATGGAAATGGGTTCTGTGATGTCTGGCCAGATAGCAGGATTGGTGCATAAAATACAACCTGCAGCAGAAATTATTCAAGAGATGTTTGAGGAGGCAGAGAAAATATATGAGAATCGCACTACTTTTTGCAGGTCAGGGAGCGCAATATCCGGGAATGGGTCAAGACTTATATGACCATTTGCCGGCAGCGAAAGAAATATTCAATAAGGCAGGAAAAGAAGTAAGGGACTGGTGTTTTCATGGAACCAAAGAGATGTTACGCCAAACCCATATTACTCAACCGGCAATATATACCGTTACCATGGCTGCTTATGAAGCATTTTTGGAGCAATTGTCTACACTGGAGTTGAGCCAGAGAAATCGATTGGAATTGGTGGGAGTGGCAGGATTTAGTTTGGGAGAATATGCCGCATTAACGGCAGCTGGTACCATAGATTCCTTTGAAAAAGGGTTGGAAATCGTCACAAAAAGAGGAAATATGATGGATTCCGCGGGAAGAGACCATAGAGGAGAACCTCTGGGTGGAATGGTAGCCGCATTTGGTGCAAGAGCGGATATTCTATCTTGTGTGGAAGCCACACGAAAAGAGGGTATTTTGTGTGCTGTCAATTATAATTCCCCCATTCAGACCGTGGTAGCCGGTGATTTTGCGGCACTGGACCGTTTTCAAAACCATTCCAAGGCATATGGTGTGAAGAGCAAAATTTTAAGTGTGGGAACGGCTTTTCATAGCCCTCTCATGGAAAAGGCGGGGGAGGAACTGGAAGTACTGCTTCGGTCCATGGAACTGCAACGTCCACGCATTAAAACCATGAGTAATGTTTCTGGAAAAAATTTGATGGAAGGGATATCTCGTGGCGAGGACCCTTCTGAAGAATTGGCAATCATTCTGGGGAAACAAGCTTGTTCTCCCGTATATTGGCAGGAATGCATGGAATCTTTAGCGGAAGAACAAGCGGAATATTATATTGAAATCGGTCCAGGTACCACACTGAGCGGAATCGCAAAAAAAATTCTGCCCGCTCCTCAAACATTGAACGTTGAGGATTCATCCAGTTTGGAAAAGACCATGGATACATTAATAAGAGAACTAAATAATGAAATGTTAGGAGAAGAAACATGTTAACAGATCAAGTCGCCATTATTACCGGTGGAGTTAGAGGCATCGGCAAAGCCATTGCTTTGGAGATGGTACGGCAAGGAGCCAAAGTGGTACTTTGCTATCGCGGAAATGATACGGCAGCAAATGAAACTTTACGGGAGATAGAAGAACTGGGTGGTAATGCACTTTTATTAAAAGGAGATGTTCGTTCTTCCGAATTTGCGAAAGAGGCCGTGAAAGAGGCCGTGGAACAATATGGCAAAGTAGATATTTTGGTGAATAATGCAGGCATTACCCGGGACAAGTTACTATTGCGAATGACGGAAGATGATTTCAAAGAAGTTGTGGACATTAATTTGGTGGGTTCTTTTCAATTTTTAAAAGCTTGCGCTGAAATTATGATGAAAAAAAGATACGGGAGAATCATTAATTTATCCTCCATTGTTGGGGTCATCGGTAATCCGGGACAAATTAATTATAGTGCATCCAAAGCCGGAATTCTGGGTTTGACAAAATCTGCAGCTAAGGAGCTGGGGAAAAGGGGAATCACAGTGAATGCGGTGGCTCCCGGTTTTATTGAAACGGAGATGACAGAAATTCTTTCGGAAGATCAAAAATCACAATTCTTAGAAAAGATACCGGTTGGACGCGTTGGCTTGCCTCAGGAGGTAGCCCATTTGGTAGCATTTTTATCTTCAAAAGAAGCAGGATATATTAGTGGACAAGTAATCGGAATAGATGGAGGAATGTAGGGTGAAAAGAAGAGTAGTTGTCACAGGAATGGGTGCGGTTACGCCCTTGGGAAATAACGTGGAAGACTTTTGGCAAGGCATACGGGAAGGGCGAAATGGCATCGAAGAAATTACGCATTTTGATACTAGCCAACAGAAATGCATTATGGGCGGGGAAGTTAAGGATTTCGAGTACCATGATAAAAGAAGCGCAAAAAGGCTGGATTTATCTTCTCAATACGGGTTGACTGCCGTGATGGAAGCCGTCCAACAAAGCGGCCTGGAAAGTGGAGAAAATGTAGATCCCAAGAGAATGGGGGTATTAGCGGGTACCGGAATCGGAGGAATTACAACGCTGGAAGAAGAAGTAAGAAAATCTACAGAAAAAGGGGTTTCCCGAGTATCTGCTTTGCTGGTTCCCATGGTGATTCCCAATATTCTGGCTGGAAATATAGCCATTGCCATGAAAGCCAAGGCCGGCTGCTTAGGCTTGGTTACTGCTTGTGCGGCAGGCACTCATTCGATAGGGGAAGCATATCGTCAGATTCAACATGGTTATGCGGATGTGATGATTGCAGGTGCGGCAGAAGCCGCCTTTGCGCCAGTATGTTTTTCTGGATTCGCCAATATGACGGCCATTTCTTCTCGAAAAGACCCAAATCGTTGTTCCACACCTTTTGATAAAGAGAGAGATGGATTTGTGATGGGAGAGGGTGCTGGATTTCTAATTTTGGAGGATTATCAACATGCGGTAGACCGAAATGCCACGATATACGGAGAAATCGCAGGATATGGATCTACTTGCGATGCGTATCATCTAACCTCACCTTCGCCAGAGGGAGAAGGGGCAAAGGATGCCATGCTATTAGCCTTGCAGGACGCCGAAATTGGATCTCAAGATATAGATTATATCAATGCCCATGGTACGGGAACACCCTACAATGATCTTTTTGAAACCATTGCCATTAAGAGTGTTTTTGGGGCCAATACAAAAGTACCCATCAGTTCTACAAAGAGTATGACAGGACACTTGTTGGGTGCCGCCGGTGCCATTGAAGGAATTGTTTGTCTCAAGGCTTTGGCGGATGAATTTATTCCGGCTACCATTAACTTGGATGTACCGGACCCGGAGCTGGATTTGGATTATGTACCTCATGAAGGAAGAAGAGAGAAACTTTCATACGTAATGTCCAATTCATTGGGCTTTGGTGGTCACAATGGAACGCTAATATTTAAGAAATTTGAGGATTAACATATGATAATGAATCGAGAAGATATACAACAAATTATACCCCACAGACCACCATTCCTTCTTATTGACCAAGTAATAGAAATGGTGGAGGGAGAGTCTATTATTGCAAAAAAATTCGTGCAGGAAGAGGAGTACTACTTTGAAGGCCATTTTCCCCAAGAAAAGGTGATGCCTGGAGTTTTGATTGTGGAATCCTTGGCACAAGCCGGAGCAGTGGCCATTCTTTCTATGGAAAAGAACCGAGGAAAAATCGCATATTTTGGAGGAATCAAGGCGGCCAAATTTCGACAAAAGGTGGTGCCTGGAGATGTGTTGACTCTGCATTTGACCATTCAGCGGTTGCGTGACCGAGCAGGAACGGGAATTGGCAAAGCTTACCGTGATGATCAATTGGTTTGTGAGTGTGAGATTTTGTTTGCCATAGGGACCAACAAGGAGTAAGCCGTGGATAAAATTGACCGAATCAATCAAACATTGGTACAGTTGTTTAATTTGGTATTGAAATTAGAAGAGAAGGCTCTCAAGGAGTCTACGTTTCGAAATTTGTCTATTACAGAAGTTCATACATTAGCGGCCATTACAGAGAATCAAACCAAGACCATGACTCAAGTGGCCAATGAGCTTGGAATCAGCGTAAGCACATTAACAACAGCCATCAACCGATTGGTACAAAAAGGATATGTACATCGTTTTCGTGTGGAAGAAGATCGACGCATTGTTAAGATTCAATTGACGGAATCCGGAAAATCGGCGCTGAGGGAACATGAAGCATTTCACATAGCTATGGTTAGCGATGCCCTAAAAACACTGTCTCCGGAAGAAATAGAACGATTTTCTGGCACTATGGATGGTCTGATGTCCTTCTTAATGATTCGTAAAACCAGGGAGGAGTTTGGATCCTATCCACAGAAATTAAACGCTTTGCAACTGGGTGATTTGGAAATTCCAGTCCCGCTGTTTCAAGGAGCCATGGGGATTGGGTTTTCTTTGCATCAATTGGCCTCCGCCGTGGCACTGAGAGGTGGGGCCGGTACCATCGCGGCTACCCAAATCGGGTGGCGTGAGCCGGATTTCATGGCCTCTCCTTTGGAAGCGAATCTAAGGGCATTAGAAAAAGAAGTGAAGAAAGCCAGAGGACGAGTGGAGGGAAAACATGGAAGAGGACCTATCGGTGTCAATGTTTTAGTACCGTCTAAGGGTTACGAAGCCTATGTTCGAAAATCGGTGGAAGCGGGGGCGGAGTTTATTGTTTCTTCCGGAGGGCTCCCCATTGCATTGCCATCTTATGTGGAAAATCCAAAAGTGAAACTCATACCTGTGGTTTCTTCTTATCGTGCCGCCAACTTGATTATAAAAAGTTGGCAGAAAAAATACAAAAGACTACCGGATGCCTTTATATTAGAGGGACCTCATGCAGGAGCTCATCTGGGTCTTTCTATGAATCAAGTAGTCGACAGCGGTGTTGATTTTTATCATGTAGTGGGTTCATTTAAAAAAGAATTGGCGGCATTTCCCTCTATAAAGCTTATCGTCTCAGGGGGAATCAAAGGATGGGAGGAGGCCACCACGTATTTATCTATGGGCGCAGATGGCATTCAATTGGGTACTCGATTCCTCACCACCGTCGAATGTGATATGAACTCCTCCGTGAAAAAAACCTATTTAGATCTGGAAAAGAAACAGATCACCGTGATGGAATCTCCGCTTAGAATGCCGGCCAGGGTGTTGAAAAATAAATTGATTCAAGATGTGGAAAGCGGTATACGAAAAGAGTTTCAATGTGACCACTGCTTATCCAACTGCATGGGGTCCGAAAGCACCTTTTGTGTAAAAGATGCCTTGATTCGTACTGCCAATGGCGATGTGGACCAAGGCCTGCTATATATTGGAGAGGGAGGCGGGGAAGTGAAAGCCTTGGAATCTGTCCAGGATATTTTTATGGAATTTACAGAAAAAAGTGATGATTGACAAAGTATGGAAATATATGGTATGTTTTATGTGAGGTACCCCATGGATTACATTCACATTGGCATCTATAGTAAAGAGGATGGATACGGAGAACTGCTTTCCAGAAAGCTGGCTCAGTACTATCCTCGTTTTTATTTTACCCTTCTTTCGGAAGAACAGGTGAGGCATAGTGGTCTGAGAAATCAGTACGATCTGCTGATGGTGGACGGATTGCAGGAACCGTTGGGCGGAAAATATGTGGGTCTGGTATCCTCTCCCAGTCAAGTGGTAATCGATGAGGAGAAAATGGAATTCAAGCTGTTCAAATATGGCAATGTACGGGAAATGACGCAGCACCTTTTATTCCTGTATTCTTCGATTACTGGCAGACCCAGATATTCATTAGAGAATCATAGAGCACAGTATCTTATGTTCTTGAGCCCAGGAGGAGGAACGGGAACCACCACCATCGCGTTGGGAACATCTCACTGTCTTGCACGGCATTTGGGGAAGAAGGTCTTATATCTTTCATTGGAAGATTTTGTTTCTGCCCCAGTCAGTTCAAAGGAAAGAGGCTTGGAAGAGTTTATTTACTATTACCATAATCATCCTCCCAGCGCCACTCCGTTGGAAGCATACCAAGAAAAAGGGCTCTTTGAAATATGGAGATTTCGGTCAAGATGGGGCCCGAATCCATTATTGGCCTTGGAAGAATTAGAACTACTTTCCATGTTGAACTTTATGGAAAAGAACGGCGGATATGATTATATGGTTCTTGACATTGGAAATCGTTCCCGTTTCTGGTCGGAGTCTTTTCTGGCCCGCGCTCATCGTATTGTCATGATTACCCACAAGGGATTGAATAAAGGGGAAATGAAACGGTGGAACGATTATTTAGAAACCATAGGGGGGAATTTGTTAGACAACAAGATACAGTGGGTGGTTAATCGTTGTGGAGTGATAACAGAATGGGAAAATGAGGAAAATTCAAGGCTTCTTTGGATCGATGAATCCGAAGAATCACTTTCTACAAGGCTGGACGGTTTATCCATGAAGGGAGATTTTGGAGGAGATATGAAGCGATTAATGAAGGAATTAACATAGAATTAACATTCTCTTAACATAAGAAACTTTTATTCCGGGTCAAGGTCTTGTATATTTGAATTACAAAATACGAAAAGGAAATAGAACATGAATGAAAATGTACAAATGATTGTGACCTTGCTAGGCGGATTGGCCGTCTTTATTTATGGGATGAATCTCATGAGTGACGGATTGCAAAAAACCGCGGGAGATCGCATGAGAAATATATTATATGTTTTGACGAAAAATCCGGTGGTAGGAGTGCTAGCCGGTGCTTTGGTCACAGCGGTCCTCCAATCTAGCAGTGCTACTACGGTAATGGTGATCGGGTTTGTCAGCGCCGGTTTGATGAAGTTGCCCCAAGCGGTGAGCGTAATATTAGGGGCAAATATCGGAACTACGGTTACGGCCCAGTTGATTGCTTTTAAAATCGGGGATTATGCCTGGATATTCGTCGTTATCGGTTTCGTGATGTTCTTTTTTATAAAAAAGGAAAAGGTCCAAAACATTGGGGAAACACTTTTTGCTTTTGGACTTCTTTTTGTTGGCATTAACACCATGTCTGCCACTATGAAGCCACTGGCACAGACGGAAGCTTTTTCTCAGCTCATGTTAAACGTAGCGGATAGTCCGATATTGGGAGTCTTGGTGGGTGCTTTGATGACGGCTATTATACAGTCCAGTTCGGCGGTGATTGCAGTGTTGCAGAACTTGGCGGCCACACCGGGTCCTGACGGAGTCAACAGTTTGATCGGCATTGAGGGGGCGATTCCTATTCTATTCGGAACCAATATCGGGACCACTGTCACCGCTTTGTTGGCCTCCATCGGAGCTTCTATCAATGCAAAAAGGACGGCTTTGGCACATACATTTTTCAATTTTAGTGGTACATTGATTTTTCTTTTTATCATTCCTTTATATACCAAATTAGTGATTATGATTTCACCAGCAGGTCCGGAGGTGGAAGTCATTTCCAGGCAAGTGGCCAATGCCCATCTACTGTTTAATGTAATCGCAACGATCTTGTGGCTACCCTTTGTTTTTGTATTAGTAAAAATAGTTACCAAGCTCATTCGTGGGGAGGATGCGGTAAAACCCATTTCCGAACCGTTATATTTGGATTACAAAGTCATCGAAACACCTTTGTTTGCCATTCATTTAGCGGCCCAGGAAATTCTTCGTATAGCGGACATTACATCCGAAATGATTGGTCAGGCGAGAGAAGCTTTTCTTTTGAATAGTTACAAGGCAGTCTATAAAGTGGAAGAGTTGGAAGATGTAGTAAATAATGTGCAGGAGCAAACGGTGAAGTACTTATCTTCACTATTTGGCATGGATTCCTTAACCGAAAAACAAGCCATGGAGATATCGGCCTATATCCACATCGCTTCAGATATTGAGCACATAGCCGATCAATGTACGAATATTTCAGAGTTTGCCGCTGACAAGATAAAAGGCGGATATGACTTCTCGGATACTGCAGTAGCTGAGTTAACGGTTAGCTTTGACCAAATCGAATACATGATGAAGACCACGCTAAATGCCCTTCGGACGGGAGATCGTATATTAGCCAATGATGTGTTAGAACAAGAAAAAGAAGTGAATCAGATGGAAGCACGTCTCCGAAAGAATCACATGAAACGTCTCAATGAGAGAAAATGTTCTCCGGAATTCACGGTGATTTATACAGATATGATTCATAACTTGGAAAAAATCGGAGACTATTGTACGAATATAGCGGAAGCCGTATTAGAAGATTTTCACTTTAAAGACAAGAAACAAATGCCAAAGACTTCCCGCTAGTCTCATTGCGACAGAATGCTTCCCGTGCTACAATGATAGCGATGGGAAGCATTTTTTGTGGAGAGAAACATGAAAAAGATTTTAGTGATTGAAGATGAACCTAACATTCTTGAACTGGTTCTATACAATATTCGCTCCAATGGATTTGAGGGAATGGGAGCAGAGGATGGTATCATTGGATTGGAGTTAATCCAAAAGGAAAAGCCGGATTTGATTCTATTGGACTTGATGTTGCCCGGCAAGAATGGAATGGAAATCTGTCGAGAGCTACGGGAGTCGGGAGATCGAACCCCCATCATTATGTTGACTGCGAAAACCGATGAATCCGATCGCGTGTTGGGACTGGAGTGGGGGGCGGATGACTATATTTCAAAACCCTTTGGGATTCGTGAATTGATGGCAAGAATAAAAGCAGTATTGCGCCGTTATGAAGAACAAGATAAGGAGTATTTCAAACCAACAAAACCGATGATGGAAATAGAATCGGCAGAATCCGTTATTCGAATCAATGGGTTGGTTGTGGATGAGGAGCGATTTCAAGTGAAAGTGGATGGGACACCAGTGATTCTAACGGCAAAGGAATTTGAATTGTTATCCTTCTTAGCCAGAAATCAAGGATTGGTATTCACTCGAGATCAACTGTTGGATAAGGTGTGGGGGATTGAGTATGCCGGTGAGACGAGAACCGTAGATGTCCATATCCGTTATTTGAGGAAAAAATTGGAGGATGCCTCAATAAAAAAAGGAGAAGAACGATATATCGAAACCATTCGTGGAAAGGGGTATCGTTTTAAATGAAAAAGAAATATTTTGGGTTTGCTCTTCTTTTGTCGGTATACAATATCTTATTGGCCTATGTTATTTTTGAGATTTTTGAACGGGGTATTATACTTTATGTTTTATTGGCAATTTTAGGAACTGTGTTTCTATTTTTCACGATGTACAATTGGTTGGTTCGACCGGTCTTGGATTTGAAGAAACAATTGGAAGAGTCCGAAAATATTCGCAAAGAATTTGTGGCAAATGTAACACATGAGTTTAAGACACCCCTCACATCCATTGCAGGGTTTATTGAAACCTTGCAGGAAGGTGCGCAAGAAGACAAAGAAATTCGAGAAAAGTTCCTGGATATTATTGCCATCGAAACGGCTCGGCTGGCTCGTCTGATCGATGACTTATTCATCATATCGGAAATCGAAAATCGAAAAACCATCGATACAAAAGAGACCTTTGATGTGATAACGGTGTTGGCCCAAATCATAGAGGCCATGGAACCCATTGCTCAAGGCCAGGGGATCCGAATTGTATTAGAATCGGAACCTCATTTGGTCCTGCATGGAAGCGAAGACCGATTTCGACAGATGCTGGTAAACCTCATTGAGAATGCCATTAAGTACTCTGGAAACGGAAAATTTATTGTGGTGGGAGCCAGGGAAGAACGAGATCACATTCTGGTGTTTGTAAAGGACCAAGGAATTGGCATCGCCCCAGAAAACATCCCCAGGCTGTTTGAAAGATTTTATCGAGTAGATAAGTCCAGGTCTCAGAAAATGGGAGGGACCGGTTTGGGACTATCCATTGTGAAGCATGCGGCCTCTTTGTTCTCTGCTCAACTAACCGTTGACAGTACATTTGGAGAAGGCTCCACCTTTTCCATTCATTTCCCAAAGTAAGGAAGTAGAATAACAGAAGAGATGTTCATCGCTTAATGTCGTTTCGATACAGTTGCCATATATTGGCAACTGTTTTATGTTGTATATATGGATACGCTACATCAAACAATACAGGATATACGTGAGATTTTGGTTCTCCAACACCGGGAATTAACCGATGAAGAAGCCATGGAAATTATTGAAAATCATGTATTTCAACATGAAGAATTTGCTTTTTTGTCCGTAAAACAAAAGAGTCAATATATTCGACGGGTTTACCATGCGGTTCGAAAGGATTTGGATATATTAAATCCCTATCAAGAAGACGAAAAGGTTTCTGAAATTATGGTAAATGGTATCAGAAATATTTTTGTGGAGAGCTCCGGGAAAATAATGTCCGTTCCAGAGAACTTTGATACGGTGGAAGCCCTGGAGGAGGTTATTCGAAGATTAGCCGCCGGTGTTCAACGGGAGATTAACGAATTGAATCCCATTGTAGATGCTCGATTGCCGGATGGCTCACGAGTAAATGCGGTCTATAAGAATGTGGCAATAAATGGTCCTATTCTCACCATTCGAAAATTTCCAAAGAAATATATTACCATGGAGAATTTAATCGCGAATGGAACCATCCCCAAACCAGCGGCGGATTTCTTGGGCGAATTAGTGAAACAAGGTTACAACATTCTCATTAGCGGCGGCACATCTTCCGGGAAAACTACTTTTCTAAATGTACTATCCCACTATATACCTGAAAATGAACGAGTCATCGTTATCGAAGATTCTGCGGAGCTTCAAATTCCCAATATCCACAATATTGTTCGATTGGAATGTCGTAATGCGAATTTGCAAGGCAGAGGGGAAGTAACCATGGAGCAGCTGATTAAGACCAGCCTTCGAATGCGACCTGACCGGATCATAGTAGGTGAGATTCGTGGAAAGGAAGTGCTGGATATGATTCAGGCTATGAATACCGGACACGATGGCAGTTTGTGTACCGGTCATGGAAACTCTGTTCAAGGTATGCTTCGTCGACTAGAAGCTATGTTTCTGCAAGCAACGCCTTTCCCCATTGAGGCCATACGTTCTCAAATTGCAGAAGCCATCGATATTATGGTTCATCTGGGTCGGTTTCAGCAAGGACAACGTCGTGTATTGGAAATCTGTGAGTTGTCCGGTTTACAGGAAGAGGATTATCGTTTAAATCCTCTTTTTTCTTATAGTAAAGAGGAAGGATTAGTGGCTACCGGTAATGATATCAAGAAGGCGAAAAAGTTATGGGAATAAGAAAAATGATAGATTTCAAGCCTTGGAAATTATCTGCATTTGATGGGAAATGGTGGAGAGAAGGCGAATTTATCTGCTATGCGGGTAAGATTTTTATATTGTCCTTATCCATCGTGTATCTATTCTATAATCGCATATGGATGATACTGGGATTTCCTTTGATGATTCCATTTCTTATGGAACGATTTCGGCATAGGAAGAAAGTGATGGACGAGATAAATCTGTTGGTTCAATTTCGAGATTTCTTATATTCTCTTTCTGTTTCAGTTGCTTCCGGTAGACAAATGGGCCAAGGTTGGGTAGAGGCGGAAGCCTATATGGCCACCTTATACGACGAAAACAGTATTTTTCGCGTGGAACTGTCTCACATGATTTATCGTTTTCAAGAGGCCAGAGAACCGGAAGATCAAATATTAATGGATCTCAGTTTAAAATATCCCTTGGAAGATATGAAAACCTTTGCGGAAGTGTATCGTATTTGTCGTTCCACAGGAGGTGATTTGGAGAAATCCATATTGACAACCATTCAAGTATTGCTGGATAAAATGGAAATTCAACAGGAATTTAATGCGTTAACTGCACAAAAAAAGTATGAGGCGAAGATTATTGCCGTCATTCCGTTTTTCATGTTGGCGTTACTTCGATTTGCCAGTCCGGGATATCTAAATATCTTATATAACTCGCTGGAAGGGTTCCTCCTAATGACGCTTGCCATAAGTCTTATACTAGGTTCTTTTTTATGGATGACCAAACTATTGGAAGTCAGAATATGAATATAAATAGGGGCTATTTGAAGTTAATATTCGGGGATTCCAGAAGAAGAAAAGCTCGCTATGTCAGATTGTATGGAGAAGAGGATTCGGATTTCTTCATTCATGATAACCGCCGGAAAATGATGCGACAGTGGATAGGGGCTTTGGTCTTTTCCGGCCTGGTGGGTTTGTTGCTTGTGTTAGCTCAATTACTAAATCCATTGTCTCACTCCATACTTCATGAAAAGGGGGGATACATCCTATATTTTCCAAAGGAATGGGCAGATTCCATTTCCTTAGAGGTGGAAATGACTCTGGGAGATGATCTACGGAAGTCGAATATTTCTTTGAAACCCTTCCAAGAGGAGAGAAACGATATCAGCGAATTACATAAAAACCCATCAGATCAAATATTTCACCAAGCGGAAAGAGAATTGAGACAATGGGCAAATAGTACAAAAATAGATTCCCGTGCATCTCCCGTACGGTTGCCGGAGAAATCATCGGAAGGGGTGGTGTATCATTGGGGGATATCGAAAGAAAATAATTATCTGCTATTACCTTTAATACCGATAGGTTTTGTTGTTTTTCTCTTGTTTCAAAGGGATCAGGATCTGAGAAGAAAAGAGTTGGAATCCAATGAATCGGTACAGAATCAATTGATCCCATTTGTAACTCGATTGGTCTTACTTATGGAGGCGGGGATGGTGGTATCTGCCGCACTGGAACGAATGATGAGTGAATATAAAAGGTGGAATCACATCAATCAAAGGAAGGATTATTTTATTCAGCAAATGGTGGGTATTGACCATAGGGTTCATGAAACAAAAGGAGACTATGTCAAGGAAATAAAAGGCTTTTCCCATCGACTGGGAAATCCGGACTTCATTCGGATTATGGGGATTATCGAAGAAAACAAGCATAAGGGAACAGAATTGAGTCAGAAGCTTCTTATGGAAACCCGTTCATTATGGGAAAAAAGAAAAAAGTCCGCCATCGAAAGAGGGAGAGTGGCAGAATCTAAATTGACCTTCCCGTTAATGCTTCAAATTATCTCGTTAATTCTCGTTACAATAGCGCCGGTTTTTATTGAAATGTAATGGATTTTAGAAAGGAGTCAATATGAGAAGAATTCGTCTGCCAGGAAATCAAAGGGGTATGGAGATGGTTCAAGTGGCAATTTTAGTGGGGATTGCAGTGGTGGTTGGCCTCATATTTAAAACGGAAATTACCAATTTTGTGAACCATGTTTTTGATGACCTATTTGCAAACTTCTAGTGAATAGACTGAACAAAAAGGGGACTACCATGGTGGAGGCGGCTTTGGTGATGCCTGTGGTGGTATTGGTGATTATGACTCTGCTTATGGCGGGAATATTTCTTTTCTTGGAGGTTCGTCAAGCCTCTTTGCTATACCAGACCCTATTGTCGCAAAGTGTTTCTTTCAGCCAAACGGCAATCATTGACACCAACCATAAGGATGGAATGGTTTCGATTGATAAAGAGACTCTTCGCCTGTTTCCAAGACTGGTTGGAAAAACAAACGTGTCTCATAAATCGCAAGGTATATTTACTTTTCATTTCAGAAAGGGATATGAGGCAAACCGTTATATTATAAAAGAAACGGAATATATTCGATGGATCGACTCTTTCGAAAAGATGGAATGATATCAGTATTTCTAATACTAGTTCTTGCCTCTATGATAGGGGCGATGCTGATGTTTGTTGGGGCCGCCATAAATCAGGCAGAACAGGTTCTTTGTAAAGAATATATTCACTTGGCAGGACGATCACTTTTATCAGAATACCACATCCCATTAAAGGAACGGTACAATTTATTTGCCACAGACCTTAACCTACATCAACAGGAATCCACCATGACCTTTTACTTGACGGAAAATTTTCGGAAACAATATACTTTGTCACTAAACTTGGATTCACTGAAAATGAGCCTTCATGAATTTTCTTTGGGGAATATTGATGTTCTGGAACATCAAATACTGGAGGCGACAACACATCCTCCTTCACATAATATTAAGGAAACCACAGGAGCTTTTCGACCACTCCCCCTAGAAACCACCGGATGGGGAATTCTCCCTTCCAAGGGGCATTCCGGGTATTCATTGAACTTGACGCAATTAAAGGAATATTTTAGGGGAGAGGCCACAAATCCATTAAATGGAAGTGCTCTTTTTCGGCTATGTTATATACAAAAGTACTTCAATCATAACAAGAGAACGACGTTTATCCCAAATAGCCATTTTCAGAATGAAGCAGAATATCTTTTATATGGTTTACCCAGTGATGATGAGAATTTAAGAAGATTCCAAAGAGACTTCACTGCCTTGAGAACATTGTTAAACCTGGCTCATATTAAATCGGACCCCCAGAAAATGAAAACGCTGTCCGTGGCCGCATCTATCTTAACACCAGGCCCGAAAGCCGTGGTAACCCAATTGGCATTGGCGGGTATATGGGCAGGTTTTGAAGCCAATAATGATTGGAAGTTGCTGGTGAATGGAGAGGGAGTAGAACCGATGAAAGGAGAGGAACACTGGGCATTATCCTTTGATGCCATTTCAAAAAACCGTGAAGCAGGAAATTATGTGAGTCCCAAAAAAGAATCGTCGGTGGGGTATGAGAAATACCTGAATGGATTCTTGCTTCTCCAAAATCGGGAAACCCAATTGTTACGTATACTGGACCTCATACAAATCAACTTGTGTTGTATTACCAAGGCCCACTTTTTAGTTCAAGAATGCTATACCGGGTTCTCTTATGAAATTACCATTAACGGAGTGGAATATGTGGGAACAGAAATTTATTAAAAAAGGGTCTGTCACGGTAGAGGCTGCCATTTTTTTACCCCTGTTCTTTATTGCGGTTCTAACGGTGGCCTTTAGCATGAGGTGGATTCTGTATGAAATACAGGTCACATGCTTGGCTATGGATGAAGCGCACCGACTAGCCATTACAGCTTATCACAAGGAAAAAGAATCAACAGACATTGCTACATCACTATTATTGAATGATAGGATTGCCAATCGTTCTATTGATGAAACCTCATTAGATGGTCTGTGCTATATATCGGAGTTCCGCACCGACAAAGAGAGCCAAGGTTACACAGATATCATTCGTTTGGGTGTTTCCTATTCCAGAAACATCCCTTTTCCATCGGTAATACAAAAGCCAACCGCAGGAGAAACCACCTTAATTTTCAGAGAATTTGTTGGAAGAACGGCAGTGATATCCACTGAGCCTTCCGATGTGACGGAAGAAGATTTGGTGGTTTGGGTTTTCCCGGTAGCTGGAGAGCGGTATCATATGGAAAATTGTCCCTTTATTCAAGTTTATGCGAGGCAAACAACATTGTCCGCCTCGGTCCGCAGAAACTATACTCCATGTGCTCACTGTAATCCTGAAAAATTAGGAAATGGTAATTATGTATACGTGTTTCCCAATCAAGGAAAGTCGTACCATCAAGGAAATTGCTTTATTGTAGATCGCTACGTGGTGGCGATGATGAAATCCGCCGCGAAAGAAAGAGGATACACACCTTGTAAAAGCTGTATTGGAGAGGAAAATGATGAGTAATGATAACCAGAATATAGTTCGAAAGATGGAAAGGGATTTTTTTCAAGTGATATATCCAAAAGGACTACTGAAAGAGTATGAAAGAAGAGTTTTATGCAGCGGTCAACTGGGGGATTTATTGCCCATGAGATTTGTGTCTACCGCTACGGAGGACCTGGTATATTACGAAGTCCAAAACTTCCAAGCCTTGGATAAACTCACTTTCTCCCACTTATATGAAGCATTGGAACTCATTGAGAAAGTTCTTGCCGTCTTGTTAAAGGCAGAAGACTATTTGATTGATATTGGGAACATTTGTTTGGATTACCGCTGGATTTACTATGAAATAGAGAGTCGGAATATACGACTGGCATATGTTCCAAAAAGAGAAATTCTGGATTGGCAAATTTCTTTGTTTCAGCTTATCGGAGATATTAATGGCCTATACGATAGTAAGGGATGTTTGCCTTATTTTCAGGAACTGATGGATTATATGGATTATCGTCCCCGGAATTTACGTGAACTTTTTATAAAAATCGGGGATTTGAAGAGAGAGGCACACCTTAGCTTCGGAGAATTGTAGCCACCAATAAGTCCGTGTGTTAGTGTATGCAATATACCTTTTGATGTGGTATAATTCTTTTACATCAAAAGGAGGCTCTTCTTATGTTTAATTTACATCGCCTGAAATCCATGGGGACTTTTTTTGGAGGGCTTATCGCCGCCATAGGCATCTTTTTTTTAGGGTGGCCGGAAATTGTAGTTCATTTCTTAGCCGGTGTTATCGGATTGTCTGCCTGCGCTGCAGGGATATATATGGCCATTGCTTCCCGATATCGATACAACCAGACACCCTATACCAGAACAAAAATGGTGTTGGGGATTATCTTCTTCATTCTGGGAATTTTGATTACCATCAATCCGAATTTAACCGTTACAGTAGCTGGATTATTTGTGGGTTTTTTTGCCTTTTTATCTGCGGCGGAACGTATATATACCGGTTTGACTCGGCGAAGAATGGGGCTTAAGTATGGAGCCAACATGATTTTTGCACTGATCCATGGCTTGTTTGGCTTACTGATGTTTTATGCGGCCATGAAAGCTTTTTCGTTGATTGTTATGATGGCTGGTGTTTATCTTCTCATCGCGGGAGGGTTAATGATAATTTCGACCACATATTTACGGGATTTATAGGAGTTGGCATGATACCACTATCTACAAAATTGCGACCGGAACGGCTGGAAGATGTGGTGGGGCAAGAGCACTTCATGTACAAGGGTTCATTGCTTTATAATGCCATTAAAAGCCGAACTTTTGATTCTGCTATTTTTTTTGGACCCTCCGGCACCGGAAAGACCACCCTTGCCAGGATTATTGCCCGGGAAATGGATGCGGATTTTTATGAACTTAACGCATCTACTACGGGAATCAAAGAGCTGAAAGAGATACTGGAAAAATCCAAAGGAAAGTTTTTTGGCCTTCAAAAGGAGGCCACATATTTGTATGTTGATGAGTTTCATCGATGGAACAAATTGCAACAGGACAGTCTTCTCAAAGCGTTGGAAGATGGGGTGATACGTTTTATTGGTTCTACCACGGAGAATCCCTACTTTGCAGTAAACAATGCCATTTTAAGCCGGGTGCGCAGCATTTATGAGTTTAAAGCATTGAAAAAGGAACATGTTTTCACATTATTGAAAAGAGCCCTGAATGATTCGGAAAAAGGACTGGCTAATAAGTCAATCGAAATCGATCCTGTTGCACTGGATGCTTTAGCAGATCTAAGTTCTGGAGATGCTCGAATTGCCCTGGATACACTCGGGTTTCTGAGTGATAATCTAGGTGATTCCAAAAAAATAACACTAGAGTTGGTTGGAGAGGCGATGCAACGTCGTACCACTTTCTATGATAAGAGTGAAGATAAGTATCAGCTTTTAAGTGCGCTTCAGAAGTCCATTCGAGGTTCGGATCCTGATGCGGCCATTCATTATTTGGCCCGGCTATTAAAAGGCGGTGACGACTTGATGATGATTGGAAGAAGACTACTGGTCATCGCATCCGAAGACATTGGCATGGCATATCCCAGTGCCATTACCATTGTAACTTCATGTGTAAAAGCCAGTTTAATGGTAGGACTTCCAGAAGCACAAATCAATTTAGCCCAAGCAGTAATACTAATGGCTTCATGTCCAAAGTCAAATGCTTCATATATGGCATTAATGAGAGCCCAAAATGATTTAGAGGAGATGGGTGCTGGCGCAGTACCCTCTCATTTGGCAGATTCGCACTATCAAGGCGCCAAAGATCGAGGGCATGGATTAGGATATCAATACCCTCATGAATTCGGCGGTTATGTAAAACAACAATACCTTCCCGACGATTTGGTTCGGAAGGGAGCCCGGTATTATTTACCAACGGAAAACGGGTCGGAGATACAGTTCAAAAAGTTTCTTCAAGAGTTAAAGGAGAGGTTTGGTGAAGATTAAGAAAGCGGAGCCCAGCGGATTTTGTTTTGGTGTGACCCGTGCCGTAGAAATGGCAGAGAAAGTAGTGTCTGATTATCCGAGTCAAAGAGTTTTTTCGTATGGACAGCTTATTCATAACAGGGGCGTGACAGAAAAATTAAAAAACAAGGGATTGGAGACTACCGAAGAATTGAGTGAGATTCCTCCGGGAAGTGTTTTGCTGATACGTTCCCACGGGGCGCCCAAAAGAGTGTATGATGAAGCTACGGAAAGAGGACTTCAAGTAGTGGATGCCACCTGTCCCTATGTGATAAAAATACAAAAATTGATACAAGAAGTGACGGCGAAAGGGCTTTCTGGTTTGGTAGTGGGGGATCCGAATCATCCGGAAGTAAAGGGAATAATTGGATGGGCACAATCTCAAGGATTGGTCGATGTTATTCAAAATGAACAACAAGCGCATGAAATAGATAATAAGTACCATATTGTGGTGGCGCAAACCACCTTTGAAAGGGAAAAATATGAAGCAATCGCCAAGATTTTGCAGGAGAAAAACCCGGAGATTCAGGTGAAGAACACCATATGCAATGCCACACGAGAACGTCAGGATTCTGCCCGGAATTTAGCAAGAGAAACAGACTTAATGATTGTAGTTGGAGGAAAAAATAGTTCAAATTCCAAAAAGCTGGCGGAGATTTGTGAGAAATATTGTCCCTGTACGGTTTTTATTGAAAACATTCAGGAATTATCGTTGAAAAACCCTGAAAAATATAGTAGAATTGGGGTTGCGGCAGGTGCATCGACGCCTGTGTCAGATATTGAGGAGGTTATTGCCAACATGAGTGAAGTTATCACTGAAAGAAATGAGATGGAGGATTATCTGGAGGCTATCGAAAAGTCTTTAAGATTACCTCGACTGGGAGAGATTGTAGAAGGTACGGTACACCAAGTGACGGATAAGGAAGTCATCGTTAATTTGGGATGTAAGAAAGACGGCGTGATACCAAAGGAAGAACTTACTTTGGAAGCGGATCAAAAAATTACCGATATTTTCAAAGAAGGAGATACCGTCCAAGCAAAGGTCATCAAAACAGATGATGGAGACGGAACCATTATGCTCTCCAAAAAGAAGCTGCAAGTAAATGAGAATTGGGAAGAAATCAGTCAGGCCCTTGACGATAAAGAAACGATTGATGTAAAAGTCGTTCGCGTTGTCAACGGTGGAGTGATTGCCAGCTACAAAGAAGTGGCAGGTTTCATTCCGCTGTCTCAGCTATCCGACCGATTCGTAGAAAACGCAGAAGAATTTATGGGACATGTACTACCGGTTAAAATTAGCCGTGTAGATAAGTTTAAAGGAAAAGCTGTTTTCTCCCATAAGGCTTATTTGGCGGAAGAACGCCAGAGTAAAATGGCAGAGATTTGGGAAAAATTAAGTGTGGGAGACGTAATTGAAGGCACGGTGATGCGTTTCACCGATTATGGAGCATTTGTTGACATCGGTGGAATCGATGGCCTCTTACACATTTCAGAAATTAGTTGGGGGAAATTAAAACATCCGCAAGAGGTTTTATCCATCGGAGAAAAAATCAATGTGAAAGTTCTGTCTATGAATGCAGAGCGAGGAAAGATTTCTCTTGGGTTAAAACAAACCCAGCCGGAGCCTTGGACTGTCATTGATGATAAATACCAAGTGGGGCAGCTTTTAGTAGGGAAAGTAGTTCAAATCAAAGAATATGGAGCATTTGTAGAATTAGAGCCGGGGCTTGATGGCCTGGTGCATATTTCGGAAGTAGCGCATAAGAGAGTAACGGATTTGAATGATGAACTAAAAGTAGGGCAAGAGGTCAACACGAAGATTTTAGAGATTGATAAAGAAAAGAAAAGAATTAGCCTTAGCATTAAAGAAACACTGGAACCACCTATTTTTGAAGAGCAAAATGAAGAATTGGAGGAGGGTGTAGAGGACATGGAAGAAAAAAAGAGTTTCATGGATCAGGTTAAGGACAAAGCAGAAGATTTAATGGAAGATGCCAAAGAAAAGATAGAAGAATTGAAGGACGAAGCAGAAGATTTCATGGAAGATGCCAAGGTCAAAGCCGATGAGCTCACAGATGATGCCAAAGAAAAGGCGGAAGTTTTCAAAGACAAAGCCGAGGATGTCATAGAAGACGTGAAAGAAAAGGCAGAAGATGTGGCAGAGGATGTGAAGGAAAAGGTGGAAAAAGCCAAGGATGAGATCGAAGATGCCTTTGACAAAGAAGAAACCGAATAAAGAAATAAATCATTGAATCATCGAAAAAGACGGCTTTTGCCGTCTTTTTCTTGGGTTTTTGTGTGAAATGAAATATTAGGTAGAAGCCATGATCAATTCTTTCGCACTCTCCAATGTGGTGGAGGTAATGGTTTCTCCTCCCAATAATCTTGCAATCTCTTGAATTTTATCGATTGAGTTCAATATCATTACTTGAGTAATGGTGGAGGTGTCGGTTTCTTTCTTCTCGATACGAAAATTTTGCTTCCCGCAGGCAGCTATTTGTGGAAGATGGGTAATACAAATTACTTGTTTGGTGTCAGCGATTTGCTTTAGTTTCTTACCCACAATGGAAGCGGCTACTCCTGAAATGCCAGAATCAATCTCATCAAAGATCATGGATGGAATTTGATCAAAATCCGCAATCACCTTCTTAAAAGCCAGCATAATACGTGACATTTCCCCTCCGGAAGCAATCCTGGACAAGGGTTTTAATGGCTCTCCCTTATTGGTACGAATTAAGAATTCCACTTTGTCCATGCCGTTTTCCGAGAAATCAGGAAGGGCTTCTACGTTAATTTTAAGCTGTGCATGTTGGAACCCTAACTCAGACAACTCCTTTTGTATCTGTAGCTCCAAGTCAAGGGCCGAACTTTTCCTAGCTTGGGTCAATGCATCACAAGCCAATTCCAACTGGTTTTCCACATGCTGTAATTTTATTTCGTATTGGGATTTGGTTTCGTCGTAGTTTTCCACCACATTCAATTTTTCCGTTAAATCATTTTGGAACTGTAGGATCGATGCGTAATCTTGTCCATATTTTTTCTTTAACTGTTGAATGAGATGAAGACGGTCCAGTATTTCCTCCAACTCATCTGGGGAATAGGACATTTTTTCGAGGTTCATTTCCACTTCTCGGAGGGCCTCTTCCAGACCATAATACATATCTTGGAACACTTCCTCTATCTCCCGTAACGCATCGGAATACACGGAGATATCCTTTAGGGCCATCAAAGATTCGTAAATGCCGTCTAACGCAGAGACTTGGTCTCCCTTCATTTTATCTGTAACAATACTCAGCTTTTGATGAATCTTTTCGCTGTTTTGTAATAATACTTTTTTCTCGGCCAGCTCAGCTTCCTCTTCCGGATATAGATTGGCTTGCTTAATTTCTTCGAGTTGATAGCGCATGAAATCTTTCACCCGTTCCATTTCCTCACTTTGGGATTCCAATCGACGGAGTTTTTGCAACAAAACCCGATGTTGATCATACAGCTCCTTTACAGTGTTTATCAATGGGAAAAGCTCGATATGATGATACGAATCCACAAACTGGATATGATTTTCCGGATGTAACAAGGATTGATGGTCGTACTGCCCATGTATATCGGCGATCCGTTGGCTAACAGAGGAAAGTTGTCCCAAGGATACGATTTCACCATTCACTTTGCAGATGTTTTTTCCGTTGGCGCTGATCTCTCGGGTAAGAATGGTTTCATGTCCTTCTATGAGGGCTACCATTTGAATCAAGGATTTTTCTTTGCCTGTTCGAACATAAGAAGAGTCCGCGCGACTACCTAAAGCCAAACTGATGGCCTCTACCATAATGGATTTCCCGGCTCCGGTTTCTCCTGTTATTATGTTTAATCCGCTGTCAAATGCCATTTCCGCATGCTCTATGATGGCAAAATCACGAACCATTAAATGCGTAATCATCATTGCCTCCAAGTGACGTTAGCCCTCCATAAACCCCCACTGTTATGGTGGACAAACATATGTTTGTATAGTATAATAATACCGTACAGCCTTGCATTTAGCAAGGAGAAACCTTGTTTTGTAGAAAATTGATGGGTGAGTCAACCAGTGAAAATACTAGGAATCGATCCAGGCTATGCCACCATGGGATGGGGGATTATAGAGAATAGAGGCCACTCCTTTTATTCAGTGGCGTATGGAGCTATACTGACCAAAGCCGGAGAGCCTATGGAAGAGAGGTTGCGTTTTATTTACCGTGAATTATGCACGATAATTCACGAATATCAACCGGAAATAGTCAGCATCGAAGAATTATTTTTTAATACCAACAGTAAAACGGCCATTTTAGTGAGTCAAGCCCGAGGTGTGGCCATATTGGCTGCTGCAGAAAACGGGCTGTCTTTTTTTGAATATACACCGTTACAAATAAAGCAAGCCCTGGTTGGTTATGGTCGAGCAGATAAAAATCAAGTGCAACAGATGGTAAAAACCATCTTGGCCTTGCCAAAGATACCAAAACCCGACGATACAGCAGATGCTTTGGCGGCGGCCATATGTCATTGTCACTGTTTGGGTGGAAACCAGCGCATACAACAAGCCGAAAAGTATAATCGTGGAGTAGGAGGAGCCAAATGATTCAATATATTAAGGGGATTTATGGCGGCCGTTTTCCTGGTGGTGTTATTTTAGAAGCCAATGGGATTGGCTACATGATTCATGTTCCCGAAAATTCGTCGATTAATTTGGCGGAGGAGGGACAGCCCGTTAAAGCATATACCCGTATGATTTTTCGTGAAGACGATGTTAGCTTATATGGATTTTCCCATGTGGAAGAATTGCGATTTTTTGACCAGCTAATCACTGTGAATGGCGTAGGCGCCAAAGCAGCACTATCCATCTTATCGATACTCCCTCCAAGGGAAATACAAAAGGCTATCCTATTTCAGGATGTGGGGCTATTAACGAGAGCCAATGGTATCGGAAAGAAAACGGCAGAACGAATTGTGTTGGAATTAAAAGATAAAATAGATAAGGGTGTTGCGTCTGAGATTGGCGGGCTAGCAGTGGAATTTTCTTTATCTACAGAATCGAATCCTCGAAACGAAGCCATTACCGCCCTTTTGGCGTTGGGATATTCCAGAAGTGAAGCCATACACGGCCTTTCTGCAGTGACGGAAGAGGATTTGAGTACGGAAGAATACATAAAGAAGGCGTTGAGTCGTTTATTTTAATCGCAGGATACGAGAAATGAAGGAGTAAATTCATGCAAGATCAGCGAATGACCAATCCTCATACCGAGTCAGGGGAAGAAAATCATGAGGTAAATCTTCGTCCTCAAACATTGGAAAACTATATTGGGCAAAAGAGTGCAACGGATAATCTAAAGGTATTCATTGAAGCGGCCAAGAAGCGAAGAGAACCTTTGGATCATGTATTATTCTATGGTCCTCCCGGATTGGGAAAAACCACCTTGGCTGGCATTATTGCCAATGAAATGGGTACAGACATTCGCATTACGTCGGGACCTGCCATCGAAAGAGCAGGAGACTTGGCGGCCATTCTGACCAACTTGAACTCTAATGATGTGTTATTTATTGATGAGATTCATCGTTTAAATCGAGCCGTAGAAGAGATTTTGTACTCCTCTATGGAAGATTTTGCGTTAGACATTATCATCGGCAAGGGTCCTAGCGCAAGATCGATACGGCTGGATTTGGCCCATTTTACCCTAATAGGAGCCACCACTCGTGCGGGTAGTTTGAGCGCCCCATTGAGGGAACGGTTTGGCGTAGTCAGTAAGTTTGAATCATATACCGTCCCTGAGTTAATGGAAATTATCAAACGCTCCGCTAAAATCCTGGATGTTGAAATCGATGAGAACTCTTTGGAAGCTCTGGCAAAACGATCCCGTGGAACCCCCAGAGTTGCGAATCGTCTTTTAAAAAGAGTTCGAGATTTTTGTCAAATACAAGGAACGGGCATTATCGAACCCTCTATTACTGAAAAAGCGTTAAAGGCTTTGCGAGTGGACGAATACGGGTTGGAAAACCTGGATCGAGAAATATTAAAAATTATCATAACCCGTTTCAATGGTGGGCCGGTTGGGATTGACTCCATTGCTGCCGCCCTGGGTGAAGAGCGAGTGACCATTGAAGATAGCAATGAACCTTTTTTAATTCAAGAAGGCTTTATACATCGAACACAAAAAGGTCGTATCGCCGGAGATCGTGCCTACCAACTATTGGGACTGGCTACACCGGAACGAGAACAGATGAGTATGGATGAATGGAAAGAGGATGAGGTTCCCAATAATGACTAGGAGTATGATGAAGGCGGGATTGAATTGGCGGAATGGCTTGACTATTTTTGTTTTAAGTTGTGCATTTCTTATGATGACAGTCTCGGCAACTTATGGCACATCCTCTATATTTGTTAAGGTAGGGCTTTCCTATGGATATCAAGAAGTCACTTCGGTGAAGATTCACAGCACCGGAGGGCTGGCCATTGGAGAAATCCATGAACGGAGCTATGAAATATTGGAAAATTATCCCGGAGAAGCCGAGTTTACCGTGTTGATACAGGAAGGTACGATTTCCATTTTAAACGGAAAAGGGGAGGTGTTGTACCCGGATTTCTCCACCAGCCAGTTGATACTCCCCTATGAAGAAGGCGGAGTAATATATGCCGGAGCGGAAGGGTATCGAGGGGGTTTTTGTTTTTTCCCGGTTGACAGCACCAAAATGAATTTAATTAACTTTGTTAACCTGGAAGATTATGTTCGAGGCGTGGTCCACTCAGAAATTGGCCAAAGCAGTCCACTGGAAGCCATTAAGGCACAGGCCGTTTGTGCAAGAAGTTATGCGGTGTGTAACCTGAACCGCCACAAAGACGCGGGATATGATATTTGTGCAACCACACATTGTCAGGTGTACAAGGGTTACCGAAATGAATTTCCCTCAACAAATAAAGCTTGTGAAGAAACCGAGGGGCTTATTATTTATTATCAAGGAAATCCCGTTCCAGCCTATTATTCAAAAAACGATGGAGGCCATACTGACAATGTAGAAGATGTTTGGGGCACTAAAATTGGATATCTTCGCGGAATTCGTGATGAGTTTTCACCACTGTATTCCTGGGAAAAAACCTATTCTTTTGATGAATTGGAATCCGTATTAAGGCAGGCCAACTATTCCGTAGGAAACATTAGCAGTATTACCATTACAAATAGAAACAGTTCGGGTACTGTGGCAAAGATTGCCATTTGGGATGAGAGAAAGCAAACCATTCTTTCCGGAAACCAGTTAAGAACAATATTGGGTGCCAACACTATCAAATCCGGCATGTTTTCTTTTAGCCCCATTACTCCGGAATCCTTGGGAGATGCTCTTGACCAAGCGGCAACGCAAATCTTAAATCCCGGCAATGTAACCGTAAGCAATCTTACGGCTCAGAGAAATTACAGCAAAACCCTTCAAATTATGGGTGCGGATGGCATTATACGTGATGCAGAGGCGTCGGAATTGGCCATTACGGATGGGAAAAACATGGTAGTACCTGACCGCAATGAGTCGCCTTCTGAAGAAGTTTTTACCCCTATCATTACATTAGGAACCGAATCCCAGCTAAAGTCTCCGGTCACTTTTTACGGCCTGGGATGGGGTCACGGAGTGGGGATGGCCCAGGATAGTATTATTGCCATGGGAAAATTGGGCTATGACTATCCATTTATGCTGCATTACTTTTTTACGGATATTCAAATCGCCCCTTTTGAGCTATAAAGGAGAAGGAAGGACCGCTTATGCATATCGATCAGTTTGATTATCAATTGCCACCGGAGCTTATTGCACAACATCCTTTGGAGCGTAGGGATGCATCGAAATTAATGGTATTAAATCGTCAGAAACAAACCATACAGCATGGCCATTTTTCCGATGTATTACAACTTTTAAAGCCTACCGATTGTCTGGTTATCAACAGTAGCAAGGTGATACCGGCTCGTATTTTCGGGCAAAAAAAAGGCACGGGGACTCCCGTGGAAATCCTGTTGACGAAAAGAATTCAAGGGGACTTATGGGAGACGATGGTAAGGCCGGGAAAAAAACTTCGTCCGGGAGATTGGATTGAATTCTCGAACAAACCGTTGCTAGAGGGTGAAATTATGGGGATCGGATTAGACGGTACCCGATTAGTGCGGTTCTTGTATAATGGAATTTTTTCGGAAATTTTGGCGGAAATCGGGAATATGCCCTTACCTCCATATATACATCGTCCCAGCACCAAAGAGGATGAAATAAGATATCAAACGGTTTATTGCCAGGAAGAGGGGTCGGTTGCAGCGCCCACCGCGGGTTTACATTTCACACCGGAACTTTTAGATAAATTGAAGGAAAAAGGGGTTTCTATTGTTTCCATTACATTGCACGTGGGAATTGGTACGTTTCGACCTGTAAAGTGCGAAATCATAGAAGAACATAAAATGCATTTTGAGGAGTATACCATATCAGAGTCGGCTGCAAACAGAATCAATGAAACCATTCGAAATGGTGGACGGGTAGTGGCTGTGGGAACGACGGCTACTCGAACGCTAGAAAGCGCTGCGATTTTTAGAGAGGATTTGGGGAAACATCAGGTGATTCCCGGGACATCCAGTACAGGTATCTTTATTTATCCCGGTTATTGCTATAAAATAGTGGATAGCCTGATTACTAACTTTCATCTTCCCAAATCCACCCTATTAATGTTAGTATCCGCATTTTACGAAAGAGAACAAATTCTGAAAGCGTATCAGGAAGCCATTGACCATGGTTACCGGTTTTTCTCCTATGGAGATGCTATGATGATTTTATAAAAATCTGGAAAGGAATAATATATGCCGGCCATTACCTATCAATTACGGAAAGAAGACAACAGAACCAGGGCTCGGAGAGGTCAGGTAACCACACCCCATGGAACAATACAAACCCCTGTTTTTATGCCAGTAGGAACGGCTGCTACGGTAAAAGCCATGAAGCCGGAAACGCTAAAAGATATGGGGGCTTCCATTATTTTATCAAACACATATCATCTATATCTAAGGCCGGGTCATGACATTATTCAAGAAGCTGGCGGGCTTCATCGATTTATGAACTGGGATCGGGCCATATTAACGGATAGTGGCGGATTTCAGGTGTTTAGCTTGGGCGCGATGCGAAAAATTAGCGAGGAAGGAGTCATCTTTCAATCCCATGTGGATGGTTCAACTCATCTTCTCACTCCAGAGAAGTCTATTGAAATACAAGAAGCATTGGGGTCGGATATCATGATGGCCTTTGATGAGTGTGCGCCCTATCCTGCGGACCGTAAATACGTGAAGGATTCACTGGAGAGAACCACTCGGTGGTTGCAGCGATGTGTAATTAGCCAAAGCAACACGAATGTGCAATCTCTCTTCGGTATCATGCAGGGAGGGATGTATGCGGATTTAAGAAAAGAAAGCGCCATGCAAATATGCGAATTGGATCTTCCCGGGTATGCCATAGGCGGCTTATCTGTAGGGGAACCCAAACCTATCATGTACGAAATCCTTGATTCCTGCACGGAGTTGCTGCCCAAGGAAAAGCCACGTTACTTGATGGGTGTGGGTAGTCCGGATTGTTTGTTGGAAGGGGTGGAACGAGGCATTGATATGTTTGATTGCGTACTACCCACCCGAATCGCACGACATGGTTTGGCCATGACATCAACCGGCAAGGTGAATATTAAGAACAAACAATACCAACGAGATTTCCAACCGTTGGACCTAGAATGCACCTGTGAAACTTGTCAAAAGTATTCCCGGGCTTATCTGAGACACCTATACAAATCCGGGGAAATATTGTCCAGTATTTTGATGACTCAACATAATATTCACTTTTTATTACAGTTGATGAGTGATATTCGCCAAGCGATCGAAGAAGACCGGTTCCTAGAGTATAAAAAAAGCTTTTTAGCGAAGTATGGAGAAGTTTAATGGGTATATGTGTTCACAAAGACTTTTGCGGCGGATGTATCTACCAAGGGATACTTTATGAAGAGCAACTACGAATTAAAAATAATTTGGTAGAAAAGTTGCTGGATCAAAGAGACCTGTACCCGGTAGAGCATTTGGGATTTCAGCCAGCGCCACAGATTTATCGGTATCGAAACAAGATGGAGTATACCTTTGGAGACATGGTCAAAGGGGGCCCCATTACTTTAGGGTTGCACCAAAAAGGCCACTTTATGAATGTGGTAACGGTAGATGAATGCCAATTGGTGGATGAAGATTTTAATGTAATTTTAGATGCGATGCTCACATTTGTAGAAAAAAAAGGCTATAAAAGTTACAACAAAAAAAGCCATCAAGGATTACTACGACATTTGGTTTTAAGAAAAGGGGAGAGAACTGGTGAATTGTTAATTCATTTGGTCACTTCCACTCAAGGTACTTTTGATGACCAGGGATTTCTGGAACTATTATTAAACTTAACCCCTTATTTAAAGAATACGATTATCGGTGTGCTGCATACCTATAATGACAATAAAGCGGATGCCGTAAAATCAGATCGAACGGAGCTTTTATTTGGAAGAGATTATTATAAAGAAAAAATTATGGGTTTAGATTTTCAGGTGGGAGCATTTAGCTTTTTTCAAACCAATGTATGGGCAGCGGAGCGGCTATATCAAGAAGCACTTTCTATTCTTCCGGAGCATACGGATAAGGTGATTGTGGATTTATATTGTGGAACCGGAACCATTAGCCAGGCGTTGGCCACGAAAGCCAGAAAGGTCATTGGCGTTGAAATCGTTGAGGATGCTGTCATCTCAGCCATAGAGAATGCCAAGTTGAATGGACTGGAAAACTGTGAATTTATTCATGGTGATGTGATGAATGTTGTCTCAAACCTTCCAGATCAAGCGGATGTTTTGGTGGTAGATCCTCCGAGAAACGGGATTCATCCAAAAGCTTTGAAGCAAATTATAGATCTTAATGTTCAAGAAATACTATATATTTCTTGTAATCCCAACACCATGACTGAAGACTTGATGGTATTTAAACAAGCAAAGTATGAACTTTTGAAGTGGAAAGCTTACGATAATTTCCCTTTTACCAAGCATATTGAGGCGGTAGCATACCTTACAAAGACAGAATAAAAAAATAATTGTAAAATTTCTGAAAAAGGTGTTGACAAATCAAATTTGGTATTGTAAGATACATATACTCAAAGAAAAGCCAACCGTGAGGAAAGCCAAGTACTTGAGTCACTCCGAAAAGCCCATTGCCAAATGAAACAAATCTATTCGAAAGAAAAAGATGGTTGATGAAGGCAGCAGTACTGTACGAGATGAGTAGCCGGAAGGTTACGGCAGACCGCACAGGAAGAAGGGTCTATCCGATACAATGGAAGTGATTCGGTGGTAGAACCGGATGGTCGGACTAGGAGTAGTATAGAAAGGGGGACGTACGCCATTGTGGTACACCTCGAGGAAAGGGTAAGCAGATTCTAATTGGAGTCGAATGCTTACCCTTTCCCTTTGCGTAAAAAAGAAGATATCGAGTCACTGAATTATGTTATAATAAGCCCAAAGATGACCGAAAGGAGGAATTTTGAGTGGGACCATTTCGCATGAAGTTTAAAGAAGTTCTCGCTTCGGTTCTACCCATTACTTTAATCGTTGTAATATTAAATTTTACATTAACACCGATGGAAAATATAATATTGTTTCGATTTCTCCTGGGAGCTTTGGGAATTATTGTGGGCCTTACCATCTTTCTGGTGGGAGTTGATATTAGTCTCAGCCCAATCGGCAATGAAATGGGAGCTACCATTACTCGCAAGAACAAATTATGGCTCGTTATGGCAGCAGGTTTGATTTTGGGTTTCTTGATATCCATTGCAGAGCCGGATTTACACATTTTAGCCGCTCAGGTGGATTTGGTTTCCGATGGAATGGTTCATAAACAGGGTGTGATTTTGGTGGTATCTGTGGGAATTGCCGTAATGGTAGCACTGGGATTGCTCCGTATTTTATATAACATTCCCTTATATATCATCCTAACCATATTATATGGCGTGGTCTTGGTGCTGGGTTTTTTTACTACAAAAGAATTTCTAGCCATTTCTTTTGATGCATCGGGAGCCACCACTGGTGCCTTGACGGTGCCATTTATACTGGCATTGGCAGCTGGTATTTCAAATTTGAAACGAGACAGCAAAGCATCCGAAAAAGATAGCTTTGGTTTGGTAGCCATCGCTTCCACAGGGGCCATTATTGCAGTGATGGCAATGAGTATTTTCTCTGGAGCAAAACGCGTTTCCGGTGAACTAGAAGTGGATTTAATTGCCAGTGGATCTGTCATTCAACCCTTCTTAATCCGGTTTCCTATTGTGGCACAGGAAATTTTGATGGCATTGGCCCCGATTGCAATATTGTTTTTTATTTTTCAACCCATTACTTTTAAATTACCGGCAAGAACCGTGCGTCGAATCGCATTTGGCTTGGCATTCACATATGTAGGGTTGGTATTGTTTCTGACAGGTGTGCAATCGGGATTCATGGTGGTGGGTAGCAACGTGGGTTATATATTGGCTTCCCTTGACAATAAGATGTACTTGGTTATAGTAGGATTTATATTGGGTGTAGTCAGTATATTAGCGGAACCGGCTGTATCTGTACTAACCCACCAAATCGAAGATGTTACAAAGGGATATGTACCTCGTGTTATGGTGATGATTACGCTAGCCTTAGGTGTAGGAATCGCCGTCTCATTATCAACCATTCGAATCATGATACCGGAACTTCAACTTTGGCATTATCTGTTGCCGGGATATATTATTGCCATAGCTTTGATGTACGTCACCCCTAAACTGTTTGTGGGAATTGCCTTTGATTCGGGAGGAGTGGCTTCCGGCCCTATGACCGCCACATTTATTTTGGCTTTTGCACAAGGAGCCGCGGAAGCCATTGAAGGGGCCGATGTGTTAGTGGATGGGTTTGGATTGATTGCAATGGTAGCCATGACCCCTTTGATAGCGCTTCAAGTGTTGGGCTTGGTATTTAAATTAAAATCTAAAAAAGAAGGAGTCGAATAGATATGTATCAGCAGCTTGTTGGTAAAGAACTGGTGTTGATGTGTGTAATCGTTTCCCAGGGAATGGGCACAAAAATAGTTCAAACTGCCAAAAAGGATGGGGTCTCCGGAGGAACCATTCTGTATGGAAGAGGGTTGGCCCATAGTTTTGTAGCCCATTTGGTAGGGGGGATGGATACACGAAAAGAGGCCATTTTAATGGCCGGTGAAAAAGAGGTGGTGGCCCAAAGCCTGGTTCATCTTCGGGAAAAATACGACCTGGATGAACCGGGTACCGGTATTGCATTTACCGTAGATTTGTGTGGAATCGCCGGTACGAGAAGTTGTCACTGTGAAAACATTGATGAAGAAAAAGGAAAGAAGAAAACTATGTATCAGTTGATTATGACCATTGTGGATAAGGGGAAAGCCAGCGACGTAATTGAAGCGGCTATTTCCGGAGGAGCTACGGGAGGAACGGTTATCAACGGTAGAGGCTCTGGCATACACGAAACCAAGAAGGTGTTTTCCATGTATATTGAACCGGAAAAAGAAATCATCATGATTGTCAGCAAATCGGAAACCACCGAAAATTTGGTAAACTCCATTCGGACCCAACTTCATATGGAAGAGCCAGGAAACGGAGTAATTTTTATACTGCCGGTTACGGATATCCATGGAATATATCAAGAAAAACTACCGGAATAGTACTGTAATGAAAGGGTTTCCGAAATGACAGAAAAAATTTGCTATATTGTAGGAGCCGGAGAAATCAAGGAAGCGGAATTTAACTTTGTCAATCGAGGTATTTTAATTGCGGCAGATGGTGGGTGGATGGCACTCAACAAAAGGGGAATCAACCCGGACTATGTAATTGGAGATATGGATAGCAATTTGGATGCCCTACCTTCAGTGCCCACGGAAATATATTCTTCCGACAAAGATGAGACAGATATGCTTTTGGCGGTAAAAAAGGGACTGGATTTGGGCTATAAGCTCTTTGGAATATATGGAGGCCTGGGGGGAAGACTGGATCATACTTTGGCTAACATACAGGTATTGCTCCATATTGCCAACCACCAAGCACAAGGATTTCTTATCCAAGGGAATCAGATAGTTACTGTGATTAAAGACCAAACCTTTTCATTAAAGAAAAAGGAAACCGGAACTTTTTCGGTTTTTTCACTATCAGAAAAAAGTATGGGTGTATGCATAGAAGGTGCAAAATTTCAGCTAAATGATGTTGTTTTGAACCATGATTTTCCGATAGGTATCAGCAATCAATTCCAGGACAGACCGATTATTATTACGGTTCAAAAGGGGAGTATATTAGTCATTTGGGAATCCGAGCATTTGGATGAAGAAATTTTTGACATCCGGGAAACTATGTGGAAGTAGAAATAGTTGGAAAATACAGACTATTTGACTATTGCGAAGAAAGCCGAAATTGGTTATAATGATACCAATATTAGGCACGTAACAAATTGGCTATCTTGAGGGCAAGACAAATGGAACCGCACATAAAAATAACGCGGAAGTCGAACATGGAATTATTAAAAAAAAATCAAGGGTGCTCCTTTTATTGTGTACACAATAAAAGGAGTTTCATTTTTAAGGAGCAATATAACAGCTAGCATGAGATAGACAAGAATACTGCAATGTTTTGGATATGAGGGTTGCTTATAGGGAGGAGTACCATGAAAAAGTATGATATTACTGTTGTGGGAGGCGGAGCCGGATTGTTTGTGGCGGAAGCCGCTATAGGACTGGGAATGCGTTGTGCCCTAGTTGAAGAAGCCAAGTTGGGGGGTACTTGTTTAACCCGTGGGTGCATACCCTCCAAAATATTGGTAGCACCTGCTGATTTGATTCGGGAATCCCAAAGAGCCGGAAAAGTAGGATTGGAGTTTACGCCGCCTCGGATGGATTGGTCCGCTATTTCTCAACGTATGTGGGGTCAGATTAATGTTAGTAAGAAAGTGGATGCAAAATTAGCGCGGGTAGAAAACATGGATGTATATTATGGCACTGGCTCCTTTATGGGTGAACATCGGATGAAGGTGGTATCCAGGAGTGGAGAAGAATGGGTATTTGACAGCCAGCGATTTGTGGTGGCTGCAGGAGCCCGCAGTTTTGTACCTCCCATTTCAGGATTGGAAACTGTTGGCTATGTTACCTCCGAAACATTTTTTGGGGAAAAATTTCCGGAATCTCCGTGGAAATCATTGATTATTCTGGGAGGCGGAGCCATTGGCGCAGAATTTGCCCATATATTTTCATCCTTTGGAACCAAGGTTACATTGGTTGAAATGCGGGATCGAATTTTGGCTACCGAAGAGGAAGAGGTCAGCCAATTAGTGGAAAATATATTTCACCAGAATGGAATTCAGGTAATGACGGGATATAAAGCATTGACTGCTGACTTTGAAAATGGAAGCAAAAGAATACTGGTGAAAAATCAGGAAAACGGCGAAGAAAGCTGGATTTCAGGTGAAGAAATATTTGCCGCCTCCGGACTGATATCCAATGCAGACAAGTTAAATCTTGACGCAGTAGGGGTTCTCACCGATAAAAGGGGATATATTATTACGGATGAGCATATGAAAACCAACAAGAATCATATTTGGGCGATTGGTGATATTAACGGGAAATATCAATTTCGCCATAAGGCCAATCATGAAGCGGATGTGGTGACACAAAATTTACGACAAGATGGGAATAAGAAGGCGGATTATCGAGCCGTGCCGTGGGCAATATTTACGCATCCTCAAGTAGCGCATGTAGGGTTAACGGAACGGGAGGTTCGAGAGACACATAAAGAGTACTACGTGGGGCGACACAAGTATTCCCAAGTGGCGGGAGGTATAGCCATGGGTTATGACAGAGGGGATTCGGATGAAGGATTTATAAAAATATTAGTCAGCGAGGACAACCAGATATTGGGTGTACATATTGTTGGGCCTCAAGCGGCTATTCTGTTGCAGCCCTTCGTATATTTAATGAATTCGGGGCAGAATTGTGAAAGAAACGAGAAGTGGAAGGGAGCAGGGACCTATTCGTATTTGGAAGAACTTCGTATCATGTGTCCGGAGTTGGGTAGTTACATGCCCATTCAAGACTCTATGGTCATTCATCCATCACTCAATGAATTAACGGCATGGGTCATCAATCGATTAGAGAAAGTATCACAGGGAGGAAGCAAAAATGATGAAAGAATTTAAAGAATTTGCATTGAAGGGAAACGTGATAGATTTAGCAGTAGCCGTTGTTATTGGAGGCGCATTTGGAAAGATTGTCACATCTCTGGTTAATGATTTAATTATGCCAATTATCGGGATGTTGATGGGTGGCATCAGTTTCATGGACTTAAAGTATGTGATCACCCCAGCCATGGGAGAAACCCCGGAAGCGGCCATATTATACGGGAGTTTCATCCAGTCTGTAGTGGATTTTCTGATCATTGCCTTTTCTATATTTCTGGCCATAAAAATGATACAGTCCAGGAAGAAGAAAGACGCGGAGACAGAAGAGGTTGTAGTAGACCCGGAGCCTTCAAAAGAAGAGGTTTTGCTGGGGGAAATACGGGATATTCTAAAAGAACAGAGATAAAACAAATAGAATTTGAAAAAAAGTAGATAGTATATTCTAATATTATAATCATTATAAAACCGCCAAAGGCTATCAAATGGCGGTTTTTGTTTTATAATCCGAGCATTTTATACCAATATTAGAAGGATTCTAAAAAAAAAATGATTCGAAATAGTCTAAATTTTGGAAAAAGCCTTGCAAAGTAAGTTTTGTGTGATATAATTAACAATCAAAAGATAGATATTTCTTTAACAAACGGCAGAAATTTTATTTGAAGAGGAGGTGTCAGCATGGCTCAGACTGAGAGTTGTCATGTAGACAATATTTCGGAAGAGGAAAAGTATCGATTACTGGAGCAAGTGATAAAGGACTATCAATACAATGAAGATAATTTGATTCAAATTCTTCATTATGCACAATCCATATTCGGATTTCTTGCTCTTCCCACACAAAAGTTTATTGCAGAAACCATGAATTTGCCATTTTCAAAGGTTAGTGGGGTAGTAACCTTCTATTCCTTCTTTAACACTGTGCCGAAAGGAAGACACACGATTAGCGTGTGTTTGGGTACAGCTTGCTATGTAAAAGGGGGTAAGAAGATTATCGAAAAGCTGAATGATTTGCTGGGAATCGATGTGGGACAGACAACAGAAGATTTAAGATATTCCATAGAAATCAAGCGGTGTATTGGCGCATGCGGACTGGCACCCGCCATAAGTATTGACGATAATATCCACAAGCGAGTGAACCCCGCTCGGCTTCAGTCCATTTTGGATCAGTACGAGTAGGAGGTGAGAGAAATGAAAGGAAAGATATTGAATGCGAAGGATCTTCTCACCATACGAGAAGAGTACAACCGTTTTAAGGAAGGATTCTCTTGGACTGTAACCATATGCTCGGGTGCCGGATGTGTTTCTTCCAAGGCAGGCCAAGTAAAAGAGCAATTCATGAAAGAATTGGAAAAACATAATTTGCAAGATAAGGTCTTGATTAAAGTCACTGGTTGTATGGGGCTTTGTGACGCGGGGCCACTTCTTCTGATTGCACCGGAAAATGTATTGTATTGCTATCTGACTCCGGAGATGATGCCCCAATTAGTTGCAGAGCACTTCATCAATGGAAAAATTGTGGAAGAGTTCACATATATTGAACCCCAGACAGAAAAAAGAATCCCATATATAAAAGATATTCCATTCTTCCAGGGGCAAGAAAAAATTGTACTGAAGAATTGTGGGGAATTGGACTTTAATTCTCTGGAAGAGTATATTACACGAGATGGATTCTTAGCTTTGGATAAAGCACTTCATGAAATGTCTCCGGAGCAAGTAATAGAAGAAGTTGCAAAATCTGGATTGCGAGGCCGAGGAGGCGGAGGATTTCCTACTGGAACCAAATGGAAATTAGCCGCAAAGAATGAGAGCGATCAGAAATACATTATCTGTAATGCGGACGAGGGAGATCCCGGTGCGTTTATGGACCGAAGTTTACTGGAGGGCGATCCTTTTAATATCATTGAAGGAATGATGATTGCCGGATATGCCATCGGTGCCACCCAAGGTTATGTATACGTAAGAGCCGAATATCCCATCGCCATCGAAAGACTGCAGGCGGCCATCGAGAAAGCCAGAGCTTCAGGGCTTCTTGGACAACGTGTCCTGGGATCTAACTTCGATTTTGACTTGGAAATTCGAATCGGCGCGGGGGCATTTGTTTGTGGAGAGGAAACAGCACTCATTGCATCCGTGGAAGGGCAACGTGGAGAACCCACACAAAAGCCACCCTATCCGTCGGACAGTGGATTACATGGAAAGCCTACGGTCATTAACAATGTTGAGACATTGGGCAATATTACCACTATTATTCTGAAAGGTGCTGAAAAGTTCAGAGAATATGGCACTGAAAAAAGTCCGGGAACCAAGGTATTTGCTTTAGCGGGTGATATCCATAATACAGGGCTCGTTGAGGTGCCTTTGGGGACCACACTGGGAGAAATACTGTTCCAAATTGGTGGAGGAATCCCTCATGGGAAACGATTTAAGGTAGCACAGACCGGCGGTCCTTCCGGAGGCTGTATTACCGGAAACAACTTGAACGTCCCGGTGGATTATGAATCTTTGGCGGAGCTAGGAGCCATTATGGGCTCTGGCGGACTCATCTGCATGGATCAAGATACATGTATGGTAGATATGGCTCGATATTTTATGGATTTTGTCCAGGAAGAATCCTGTGGCAAGTGCTTGGCTTGTCGAGTGGGAACAAAGAGAATGCTGGAAATTCTGGAACGAATCACACAAGGAAAGGGGCAAGAAGGTGACGTGGAGTTACTGATTGAGTTGGCAGAAACCATTAAAGACACCGCCCTGTGCGGATTAGGCCAGACGGCACCTAACCCGGTTTTATCCACCATTCGGTCTTTCCGAGATGAATATGATCAACATATTCGTAACGACTATTGTCAGGCGGGAGTTTGTGGGGATTTGTTCATTTCTCCCTGTGAAAACTCTTGTCCGGCCCACATTAATGTGCCGGGGTACATTGCTCTCATTGCCCACGGCCGTCCCATCGATGCCTATAATTTGATTCGGCAGGAAAATCCGCTCCCCTCGGTATGTGGTAGAATTTGTACCCATCCATGCGAGAGTAAATGTCGAAGAGGTCAGCTGGATGAAGCCATCGCCATTCGAGATTTGAAAAGATATGCAGCGGATGAGGCCTTTAAACTGGAAGATCCTTTATCAGACCCTGTGCTTCCAAAGAAGGACAAGTCGGTTGGAATTATAGGATCAGGGCCGGCCGGTCTAACTTGTGCATATTATTTAGCCAAGCTGGGTTATGATGTTACTATTTATGAGAAGCATGAGATTCCGGGTGGTGTACTGGCATATGGCATACCGGAATATCGACTACCTCTGGATGTATTGGCTAAGGAAATTGAGACCATAAAAAGAGTGGGTGTGAAGATTAAGACCAACGTAGAAATCGGAAAAGATGTATCCTTCCAGAAGTTGAAAGACATACATGATTCTATTTTTATCAGTAGTGGTACCAATGTATCCTTATTGGCAGGCATACCTGGCGAGGATTTGCCCGGTGTTCACCCCGGACTGGATTTTTTGAGACAGCAGGATGATTTTACACATGAGGATATGAACGGAGTGATTGCCGTAATCGGTGGCGGAAACACGGCCATTGATGCCGCAAGAGTATCTTTGCGAAAGGGTGCCAAAGAAGTCCACATGTTCTATCGTAGAACACGGAAGGATATGCCAGCTCATCCTCGTGAAATCGACGAAACCTTGGAAGAAGGCATTTTCCTCCATGAACTATGGGAGCCTATCGAAATTTTGGGAACGGATCGTGTGACCGGTATTCGTCTACAAAAGATGAAGCCTATCGGTTTTGCGAATGATGGAAGAAATAAAGTGGGCAAGGTGCCCGGAGAAACCATGACGTTCCTAGCAGACCGTGTAATCGTTGCAGTAAGTCAGCATACGGAACTATATTATACCAGGCCATACCAATTTGACTTATCGGATAACGATACATTCGTAGTAAATGAGGACACTCAAATGACCAATGTTGAGGGAGTCTTTGCCGGAGGCGATGTGGTTCGCGGCTCATATGTAGCCATCTATGCCATTGCGGATGGGAAAAAAGCAGCACAGTCCATCGATATGTACCTGGGAGGTACTGGTGAATTGTACAAGGGCGATGCCATTGAAATTCCCATGGACATTAACGAAACCGAGTTGGAAGAGCATGAAAGATTTCCAATGGATTTCTTGCCGCCGGAAGTTCGAAAGGACAACTTCCAAGAAGTGGCCTATCGATATCATCGCTTGAATGCCATGGCAGAAGCCATGAGATGCTTGCGATGTGATTACCGGATTTAGGAGGTGATTTGAGTGGTAAATTTAACAATTAACGGCAATCCTGTAACCGTCCCGGAGGGGACTACCATTTTGGAAGCCGCAAAAGTCAACAACATCTATATTCCACATCTATGCTATTTGGAGGGCGTTCACAAATCAGGCTCATGCCGAATGTGTGTCGTGGAAGTGGATGGAATGAAAAACCTTCAAGCCTCCTGTATTTCAGAGGTTACTGAGGGAATGGTGGTTCAAACCAATACCAAGAGAGTACGGCAAGCCCGGAAAGTTCTCTATGAGTTGTTATTGTCCAATCATCCCAAGGATTGTTTGGTTTGCACCAGGAATAACAATTGCGAATTGCAAGAATTGGGACAACTGATTCATGTGAAGGAGACGCGATTTGAAGGGGAAAGGTCGGATTCCAGCCAGGACGTCACTTCATTTTCTATTGTAAAAGATAATGGTAAGTGCGTACTATGCCGGCGGTGCGTGACGGTTTGTAATGAAATTCAGGGTGTGGGCATTTTCAACCTACAAAATCGAGGATTCAACTCGGTTATTGAAGGTGGGATGAGCTTACCTCTGGGAGATGTGAGCTGCACCAATTGTGGACAATGCGTCACTGTATGTCCAGTAGGTGCCTTGCAAGAGAAGGATGCGATAGAAGAGGTATGGGACGCTTTGTTAGATCCGGATAAAATAACCATTGTACAGACAGCTCCTGCGATTCGTGTGGCCATTGGAGAAGAATTTGGGTATGAACCGGGATTTGACGGAACTGGTAAGATGGCTTCTGCATTGAAGGCATTGGGGTTTGACCACGTATTTGATACCAATTTTGCGGCAGACCTTACGATTATTGAAGAGGGAAATGAGCTCTTAATGAGATTGGTCAATCATTTCTATCATTTGGGAGCCATTACGAAAAAAGAGGCGGAAAAGACAGGCTTCAAGCTCATGGATCAGCCACCGGCACTCCCCATGATTACCAGTTGTAGTCCCGGATGGATTAAGTATGCAGAACATTACTATCCGGATCAGCTTTCTCACATTTCTAGCTGTAAATCACCCCATATGATGATGGGAGCTCTATTAAAGAGCTATTATGCTAAGGCCATCAAAAAAGACCCTAAAGATGTATTTGTGGTTTCCATTATGCCCTGTACTGCTAAGAAATTTGAGATCGAAAGACCGGAAATGGTAAACGATGGTGTGCCGAATGTAGATGCGGTATTGACCACGCGAGAACTGGGCAAAATGATTAAGGATGCCGGAATTGCCTTTCATGAAATTGAAGAGGCAGAATTCGAAAATCCATTGGGTTTATCCTCCGGGGCCGCGGATATCTTTGGAGTCACCGGTGGGGTTATGGAAGCTGCATTACGAACCGTTTACGAAATTGTAACCGGAAGACCGATTCCCTTTGAGGCGTTGAGAGTAGAGCCCATGAAAGGATTAGAAAGAATTAAGATTGCAACTTTGACGCTGGAAGGTACGAAAGAGCCGTTCCAATTTTTGGAGGGTGCCAGTGTCAGTGTAGCCAGTACCAGTGGTTTGAAGGGAGCGGCACAACTGCTCCAGGAAATCAGAGAGAAGAAGAGTCCACACACCTTTATCGAAGTCATGGGATGCCCGGGAGGGTGCATCAGCGGTGGCGGTCAACCCAGAATGACCACTGACGATGTGAGAAAGAAGAGGATGGAAGGACTATATCGGATCGACGAAAATAAAGAGTTGAGAAAATCTCATGAGAATCCCTTTATTACGGAAATCTATGAGAAGTTCTTAGAGCAACCTTTGGGTCATCGGTCCCACGATTTGCTGCATACCACGTATGTGGAGAGAAAAGAATAGGACCATTCACTACTAAATGAATGATATGCCTTACTTACTACACTTGTTGTGGTACATCAAGAAAGAACCGGCCTCTCTCGAAGGGCCGGTTCTTTTATTGATTATAGAAGCAAATCATCTATATCATTTCGAATTTCAGGATGCTCTCTTTCCTGAAGGTCCGCAGGAAGGCTGTGTTTATCACCATATCTACCAATTGCCACCACGGCTATGGGTTTCACGTCTTCTGGCAATTGAAAGAGCTCTTTTACTTCTTTTCTACGAAATCCGCCCATGGCATGGGTTATGAACCCTCTTTTTTGAGCTTCCAATGATAGATACCCCCAGGCCGTTCCTGTATCGAACATATTCCAGTAATTGTCCTTTCCATTTTGTTGGAATATTTCCTTGCTGCATATCAAAATTAGCACAGGGGCTTTTCGTGCCCACACTTGATTACTCTCCGTCAGGACACCAATCATCTGTTTTCGCAGGTTTTCTTCATCTGCGATAAGAAACCTCCATGGCTGTTCGTTAAAGCAGGAGGGGGCAAATCTGGCGGCTTCTAATAGGGGGAGAATTTCCTCCCTAGTAAGGGGTTCATCCCGAAATGCTCTGGGAGACCATCTTTCTTTGATTTCTGTCATGATGTCATGGTTAAAAATTCTTTTCATGTTTCATTCCTTTTGATGGTTTTTGTTCCGGCATCTTATAATAGTGTTTTTTTCATTTTAGTCATATGGCTTGCTTCTGTCAACCGTGGAAGGCGTACTGTACATCCGAAAAAAGGTCATGTATAATTAACGGGGAATTGTATTAATAACTAGTAACAGACAATGAAAAGTGACCACAGAAAGGTGATAACCATGAAGAAAAGTTACGTGGCTTCCGAGTTAAAAAAACTGATTGAAGAAAGAGTAAAGTGGGATTATGGCAAAACCACAGATAAAGCTTCTCTTCGGCAAATATATAAATCCACCTGTCGTGTGGTTCGCGATATCATGGCAGACATCTATTCCAAATCGGATTCGAATGAGAAAAGAGGCGGAAAAGAAGTCTACTACATGTCAATGGAATTTCTTCCCGGAACATCTCTTCGCAATCATTCATATAATCTTGGATTTGAAAAATCTTTGCGGGAAGCCATTTATCAATTAGGGTTTGACGTGGAAGATTTGTATGCGATGGAACCGGATGCAGGGTTGGGAAATGGCGGGTTGGGACGATTGGCCAGCTGCTATTTGGATGCCATGTCAACACAAAATATAAAAGGCCATGGGATGTCTATCTGTTATGAGTATGGCATATTTAAACAAGTTATCTCAGAGAATCGACAGAAGGAAGAACCGGATTTGTGGATGGACTTGGGAGATTGCTGGCTAGTAAAAAACCGGGAAGAGGCGGAAACCGTTCAAATTGGAAGCAAAGAGGTGTTAGCCATTCCCCATGATATGTACATACCGGGATACCATAGCAACACCATCAACAGTCTACGTTTATGGGAAGCCACCTCTCCCAAAGTGATTGACATGGAACTATTTGCAGAGGGAAAGTATCTGGAGGCCATGGAGGAGCAGCATCAAATTGAGGTAATTTCCAAAATACTATATCCGGAAGATACCCATACCCAAGGGAAGGTGTTACGACTAAGCCAACAGTATTTTTTTGTGTCGGCCTCCATGCAGTCTATGGTTCGTAAGCATTATGCTCGATATGGAACTCTACATAATTTGGGGGACAAAGTCGCCGTTCACATAAATGATACCCATCCCTCTTTGGTAATCCCCGAACTCATGAGAATTCTAATGGACGACTATGAAATGGATTGGGAATATGCATGGGAACTAGTGGAAAACATAGTAACTTATACAAATCATACCGTCATGCCGGAAGCTTTGGAATCATGGGATCAACAACTATTCAACGAACTTTTACCCCGAATGGGGGGGATTATTGGTGGGTTGGACCAACGGTTTCGAAGAAAGATTCATAAGGCATGGGGTCAAGATGAGGTATCATCCGATCTTTCCATCATTCATGACGGAAAGATTTTCATGGCAAATATGTGTGTGTTGGCATCCCACAAGATTAACGGTGTATCGCAATTACACAGTAATATCATACGAAAAGACTTGTTTCCGGGATTTAACCGGTTGTATCCCGGTAAGTTTACCAATGTAACCAACGGGATTTCTTATCGAAGATGGCTTTGTCAGGCGAATCCTGCTTTGACGGAGATGATTCAAGATATAATCGGCGATGGGTTTCTTAACGATGCGATAGAATTGGAAAAGCTCATGGCATTTGTGGATGATAAAACCGTGGTGGAAACTTTAGGGCAGATTAAGAGAGGCAATAAACTGCGCTTGGGTGAGTATATTCGTGAAAACAATGGGATACTAGTGGATCCGGATTCGATTTTTGACGTTCAAGCAAAGCGATTGCATGAATACAAGAGACAACTGCTAAATTTAATTCACATAGTAGACCTATACTTACGAATCAAAGAAAATCCCAACGAAGATATTTCTCCTCGTACGTTTCTATTCTCTGCAAAAGCTTCTTCCGGATACTATTTGGCCAAGCAGATTATCAGTTTTGCGGTGAATCTTTCCGAAATGTTGGAAAAGGACCCTCTGGTGAGAGAACGGTTAAAAGTGGTTTTCCTCGAAAACTATTCGGTTTCTTTGTCGGAGATTTTAATGCCCGCGGCAGAGGTTTCGGAACAAATTTCGCTGGCCGGAAAGGAAGCTTCCGGAACCGGTAACATGAAATTGATGATAAATGGAGCCATCACCTTAGGAACTTTGGATGGAGCCAATGTGGAAATCCGAAATCAAGTGGGAGAAGAAAACATGTTCTTATTTGGTTTAACCGCTGAAGAAGTGGACACTTTACGTATTGGCGGGGGATATAATCCGATATCCTATTTTATCGAGAACCCGGATTTGGGAAGAATTCTAGAATATATATCATACGGTGTGAATAATGTACCATTTGGCGATATTGTAAATACATTAACTACGGGTTATAACGGTCCTCCGGACCAGTACTTTATCACCAAGGATTTTCATGATTATAAAAGAGCCCAACAAGATATACAAAATGCTTACCGGGACTCCGGTCGTTGGAATCGGATGTCATTAATCAACATCGCCAAATCTGGAGTTTTCTCCGCGGACCGGGCTATTCGTACGTATTGCAAAGAAATATGGAATACTTAAAAAGAAAGTGTATACAGAGGAGAAGAACTATTGTTTTTCCAAAAAGGAGGAAAGGATTTTCCACTGTTTTTCACAATCCTTCAAGTCTACACCAAATGAAACCATTTCCAATTCGGAATCTCGCTGCTGATAGATTGCCAAGGAAGAGGGGACAATGGTGGTCTGTGGCGGTGATTTTGTAGACTCCAATAATTTATTGATCCAAGGTAATTCCGGGTTTCCGTGCCAACCGGCACGCCTGCTGATTAAATCATAGTTCATATCGTTTAAATTAGTAATGACATCCAAGTCTTTGCTCATTTCCTGAAACGCAACGTCAGAATCGCTCCACCACAGAAGGCTACTATTAAATCGATCATTTTCAGCGGACAAGGAGGTAATAAGAGACATGGTTTGAGACTCAAAATCGTAGTGCCCATCAAAAATGGTATACAAAAAGCTGATAATCCTATCGGTATCCTCTAACGAAAATACCTTGGGAGGCATATCCACTTCCGTGAAAACAACGCTAATGTTTGGGTAGATCTTAGAATATTCATTTTCTATTTGATTTTGAAGGTCAATCATCATGTTTTCCAATTTACGTAGATCATTTTGCGTAATGATGATAATAGCGGACGAAGTAGAAGAATACTCTCCTGTTTCCGGCATGAAATGGGTCTCCCCTTGTACTTCAGCCAGCTCGAGGATCATCCCATTGGATTTACAGGTTGCTAGAAAATCCCCGATTTGTTTGATGGCATTTGGAATATCCGAATCATTTACCAGTGGTATCGATGAAGTAATCCCCCCGATAGATATCTCATATGCAAAGGGGTATTTGGGTGACACCGATTTGATATTTCGATGGATGTTGGCTTCCCATGAACCCGCTTCAGAAATGATAATTTCAGAAGGTGATTTTGTATTCAGTTTGATAAAAGGGGAGGTTAGGTACTTGGAATTTAAATGGTCGGAGCCAAAATGGTTTCCCGGGCTATAAGGGACCATAAGCAGACGTATCGGGCCTGTTACCGAGGAATTCTGAATAAATGCCAAAGCAAAAGCCACACTCCGCAAATCTTCTTGGCGATTTTCCACACTAAATTCACACTCCAAGGTAATGAACTCACGGTTTTCACTGGATAAGGGCCAACTTTCCAGAACCACAATGCCGTGACGGTCTAGCTCCGCGGTCAAACCCTTGGTTTGGCCCCAAAGATATAAATAGTCGGAAATTTCCTGAACATCTTCGATTTCCAACAACGCATCCACCATGGTTTCATATTCGGTGAATACGGTATCCTTTACATTGATTTCTTGAGGTTTTAGCATGAAATCACATCCTGTTAGCAGAAGGATTACACACAAGATAATAGGAATCTTTTTATAGATTGTCATTAATTTTCTTCCTTTTCTACTCTTTGCCTCATTATATCAAAAACCGGCTTCTTTGAAAGAGAATAATATAAAGAAAAAATGCTTGTAATGAGGAATGATATTTGCTATAATATCGTTTGTTCGACATCTCAGGAGAAGAGAGCTTCTACTGGAGATGTATCAGCAGAAAAATTAGCGAAAGCTTAAGATATAGAGAAGGAGGTGCGGTCAATGTCACGAAAATGCGAAATATGTGGAAAAGGTCAGGTTTCGGGAAACAATGTTTCTCACTCAAACCGACATACCCGACGAAAATGGAATGCCAATATCCAGTCTGTCAGAGTAGAAGAAACTGGAACGGTTCGAAGAGCCAATGTATGTACGAGATGCTTACGTTCCGGAAAAGTAAACCGCGCCGTATAAGAGTAAAAAACCTGCTATGCAGGTTTTTTTTATATGCTATAATTAACTCATATACCGTCACAAAGGAGAAAGCCCTATGCTGTATCGTTTTGAAACAGAATACGGCACCATTTCTATTGCCAAAGCTGTTATAACTAAAATTATCACAGAAGCTGTGGATCGATTTGAGGGAAAAGTATTCATTTCCAATGCGAAAGGGAAGATTGTGGGTAGCTTGTTCTCAAAAATCGGTTATTTTGATGATGCCAGCAATATTGAAATAACCATGGGTCCCCGGGGTTTGGACGTTCGTGTCTTTGTGGTTGTCAAATTCGGCACCAGTATCGGTTGGGTGACCAACCAGTTGATTGAAGATATTCAGAACCATATCAAACTATTTACCTCAATGGAGCCCAACAGTGTGGCAATCGTAGTCGCCGGTACCTTATCACAGCAATTAACAAGAAGGCATATCGAAGTGAAGAGGGAACACGCATGATCAATCTTAACGATTCCGTAGCTGCTTTAAAAGGGATTGGGCCAAAAAAAGCGGAAGCTCTGTCGCGATTACATATACAGCAGATTCAGGATTTTCTCTTCCATTTTCCAAGGCAGTACCAAGATCGGCGTATAGTAGTGCCTGTCAATAGGTTAGAAAACGAAATACCTGCTTTGATCAGGGTCTGCGTCATAAAAATTACCGGAGGAGGGTACCGTTATGGTCGAAAAAGCCCCCTCCGTCTTTTATGCGAAGATGAAACGGGAACCATAGAAATATTCTACTTTCAACCTCAATATTATCTGAAAGCTTTCCAAACCGGTGAGACATATTATTATTATGGTAAACCAAAGCTGGAAAAGGGATTTCCCAAAATGTTTCACCCGGATTATTCATTATTTCGAGAGTTATCCATGGAGGATGAAAGTAGAGATGGAATCCGACCCGTGTATCCCTTGACCACAGGGGTAAGTCAGATTGAGATGCTACGATATCAAAGGCAGGCGATGGAACTGCTTCCTCAGATGAGGGACTATTTACCAGAGGATATTCGCAATCGAAACCGACTCTGTGGATTAACATATGCCTTGGAGAATATTCACTTTCCAAAAGATGAAACCAAATTAAAAGAGGCCAAGTTTCGATTGGTTTTTGATGAATTGTTTTTATTACAGGTGGGATTGTTAATGCGAGGAGCGGTACATCGTCAGAAAGCAAAAACCCATTCTTATACGCAGGATGAATTATATGAACCGTTGATTAAAAAATTACCCTTTCAACTAACCCCTGCACAAAATCGGGTTTGGCAAGAAATAGAAACTTCCATGAATCAGAAGCTGCCCATGAATCGGCTGGTGCAAGGAGATGTGGGAAGCGGCAAAACGATTCTTGCAATCCTTGCATTGTATAAAGCAGCTTCTAGCGGTTTTCAGGGAGTTATGATGGCTCCTACGGAATTGTTGGCAAAACAACACTATCATACCTTAAAAGGGATTTTAGAACCTCTGGGTATTTCAGTAAGACTACTTATTTCTTCTCTACCGCAAAAGGAAAAACAGGATGTTATTGAAGAGTTGGGAAATGGTAATTGTTCAGTGCTAATTGGAACTCATGCCGTAATTCAGCCTCACGTTCGGTTTCGAAAGCTATCGCTGGTTATTACTGACGAGCAACATCGTTTTGGAGTGGATCAACGAATTCGTCTCATGGAAAAAGGCCTCGGTACAGACACTCTGGTCATGACGGCTACCCCTATACCCAGAACATTGGCGGCCATTATTTATGGTGATTTAGATATTTCTATCTTGGATGAGCTTCCGCCAGGAAGACAAGAAATTCTTACTCGAAAAATCCTTACCGAGGAAAAGCGGGGGAAAATGTACGAGTTTATACATAGAATATTAAGCAACGGACAACAATGCTATGTTGTAGCTCCTCTTATTGGAGAGTCAGAGCAGCTGGAAGACGTGCGATCGGCAGAAGAAATCTATACCGAGTTAAAAGCTGTTTTAGCGCCACATTCCTGTGGGTTATTGCATGGTAGCATGAAGAGCGATGAAAAAGATAGAATCATGACCCGGTTTAAAGATGGAAAAATTCAAGTGTTAATTTCCACCGTAGTCATTGAAGTGGGCATTCACGTAGATAACGCCACCGTTATAGTAATAGAAAATGCCGAAAGATTTGGACTGGCCCAGTTGCATCAGCTCCGTGGACGGGTAGGGAGAGGTACCAAGCAAAGCTATTGTTTCTTAGTAACCAATAGCCATCAAGACTACGCATTAAAAAGACTGGAAGTTCTTACAAGTTCTAGTGACGGATTCTACATTGCAGAAAAAGACTTGGAATTGAGGGGCCCGGGAGAAGTGTTTGGGACAAGACAACATGGACTTCCTGAATTAATGATTGCGGATATAAGCAAACACCTGTTCATTTTGGATACTGTGAAAGAAGAAGCCAAGGCTCTTTTAGATGGAGACCCACGACTTGATAACTATCCTCTTTTGGCCCATCGAATTCAGAATATGCTGGAACGAGTTTCTCGCTAGCTTATATCAGAAAGGAGCCGATATATGAGAATCATTACCGGTAAATTCAAGGGACGAAAATTATATACTCCAAAGGATCGTCATGTACGACCTACCAGTGACCGGGTAAAGGAGGCTATTTTTTCTATGCTGGGAGAGGTCATTATGGATAATCGTGTTCTAGACCTTTTCGCGGGAACCGGATCGTTGGGATTAGAATCCCTCAGCAGGGGAGCTTCTCATTGTGTCTTTGTAGATAATAACCGAGAAAGCATTCAATTGATAAAAGAAAATATTGCCCATCTGGGCGCTTCCAGAGAATCCACGGTGATTTCCGGAGATTATCGTATTGCGTTAAATCAAGTGAAAGATCCTTTCGACCTGATATTTATGGATCCTCCTTATCATGTGGAGGAGATAGAAGATATCTTGTTGACCATTGATAAAAAAGGTTTATTAAAGGAGGAAGGTACCATCGTCGTAGAACGAGATCACCGGCACACTTTGCCGGAAGAAGTTGGTTCTTTCCGGACCGCTAAATCCAAAAAATATGGGACAACGCATATCACCTTTTACCAGAGATAACAACCCTTGTTATTCCTTGATTATGCAGAAGCTCATATGATATAATACTTCCTAGACTAAAGGGAGGAAATGCCTTTGAGTACCAATGCGTTATATGCCGGTTCTTTTGATCCTTTGACCTATGGCCATATGGACCTTATTGAGCGGGCGGCGAAAATTCATGACCATCTGGTGATAGGTGTCATCAGCAATCCAACCAAACAGTCATATTTCACAAAAGAAGAACGTGTTGCCATGATACAAGATGTCACCAAACACCTTTCAAATGTGACGGTTGACACCTTCACGGGACTTCTTGCGGATTATGTGAATGAGCGGGGATTTAATGTGGTAGTACGAGGACTTCGTGCCACCATGGATTTCGAGTACGAAATTCAAATGGCTCAAATGAACGCCCGACTGTATAAGGGTTGTGTAGAAACCATTTTCTTAATGACCAAGCCCAGCTTAAGTTTTTTAAGCTCTAGTATAGTAAAAGAAGTACATGCCTTAAATGGGGATATTGAAGGACTGGTTCCGGAAGTGGTTAAGACCGCATTGGATCAGAAGAAAAAATAAGAATAAATAATTGGGAGGCTCAGCCATGAAGGTTTTGGAACTATTAGAAGAAATAGAAGAAGTGGTGGATACCGCGGCGGCCGTACCTTTAACCGGGAAAATTATGGTAGATGCGGATGAGATTCTAGAAATCGTAAAAGAAATTCGAATTGAATTGCCCGATGAAATACAGCAAGCCCAGTGGATTAAAGAAGAAAGGGAGCGAATCCTCAACGAAGCAAAACAGGAATATGAAACGGTGTTGAAAGATGCCAGAAGACAGGCGGAAGCTTTAATTGAGAATGATGACATAACGGTGAAGGCCAAACACCGAGCGGAAGAAATCATGACCGTCGCCCAAGATAATGTTCGTGAATTGAAAATGTCCGCATTCAATTATATTGATAGTATATTATACAATTTTCAGCAGAAAATGGATCAGCTCAACGGGGAGCATTTCATCAAGATGTTTGAAGATATAGAGACAACTTTTGGGAATATTAACGACACCCTGGCAGAAAATCGAAAGGAAATCGAAGAGTTGGCCCGTAAAACTCAGACGGATATCGATTAATGAAGGTATTAGGTATTATTTCAGAATACAATCCGTTTCATAAAGGGCACTTGTATCACTTGGAGGAATCCAAAAAGCGTACAGGTGCCGATTTTGTGGTTTCCGTCATGAGTGGAAACTTCGTACAAAGGGGTGAACCCGCCATTGCCGACAAGTGGACACGGGCCCATTGCGCAGTAGACTGTGGTGTGGACTTGGTATTGGAACTTCCCTTTGTTTTTGCTTGTAATAGTGCGGAATATTTTGCCTATGGAGGGCTATCCGTATTGGAGGGGCTGGGTTGTGTGGATTGTATCAGCTTTGGTAGTGAGAGTGGAAACATTGAGGAATTAAAGGAAATTGCAAAAATACTGGTAAACGAGCCGGAGGAATTGAAAACCTTATTAAAAGAAAAACTCGATGAAGGTGCTTCTTATGCCAAAGCATGGGGGCTTGCTTTAGAAGAATATGCCGGAGAAGGGGCCTCAAAGATAGTCCGTGAACCCAACAATATATTAGCACTGGAGTACTTAAAAAGAATGGCAAAAACCAATTCTTCCATAAAAGCAATTACCATTCCCCGAGCAGGGGGATCTCATAATGATGTAGAACCTACTTGTGATTATGCTTCGGCTACCGCATTACGAAAAAAATATCATGAACAAAAAACAATGGACGGGTTTATTGAATATATGCCCATGGGTAGCTATCGAAATCTGGCTAAATTGGAGGGCAAGTGCAACATAAACATGGAAGACTTGTTCCCTATGGTGGTGGCGGAAATTTTGCGTTCTTCCCCAGAGGAATTGTCTTCCGTTTTTTCAGTAAATGAAGGATTGGAAAATCGATTAAAAAGCGAAATACGAAATGTGAGGACTATGGAGGAATTGATTCGTAAAGTAAATTCCAAAAGATACGCGCAAACGAAGATACAAAGGATGTTGATGCACATACTGGTTCACTTAGACCAAAGTTCTATGAACCGAATCATAACGAAGAGGATTATTTACGGTCGCATTCTTGCGATGAATGATAACGGTGCGAAACTGTTGAAAATAATTAAGAAGAACAAATCTGCCAAAATACCCATTATTACCAATATCAACAAAGATATTCGAGACGATTCTCTTTTATGGCAACTTCTGAATTATGATGTATTAGCCACCGATTTGTATAATTTAACTTCTGGCAATAATTTGTATGCCGGCGCAGATTATGTAGTAAAGCCTATAAAAATATAGTCAAAATATGTCGAAAAGACGTTAAAACATTAGGAGGTTAACATGAAGGTATTGGTTATTAACTGTGGGAGTTCTTCGCTGAAGTATCAAGTTTTGGACATGACCAACGAAGCACTCTTGGCAAAGGGCTTGGTAGAGAGAATTGGTATCAAGGGCTCCATTATCAATCACGAGAAGACCGGACAAGAAAAATTTAAGTTGGAAATACCCATGAAAGATCACAAGGATGCCATCGGCCATGTGCTGGAAGCTCTTCTGGATAAGGACCATGGTGTTCTGGCTTCCATGGAAGACATTGGGGCGGTAGGTCATCGAGTGGTTCACGCAGGAGAAAAATACGCATATTCTGTGAAAATTACCCGGGATGTTATCGATGCATTAGAAGAATGTACGGACTTGGCACCACTACATAACCCCCCGAATTTATTGGGGATTGCTGCCTGCAAGGAATTGATGCCCAATACACCCATGGTGGGAGTCTTTGACACGGCTTTTCATCAAACTATGAACCCGGAAGTGTTTATATATGCCATTCCTTATGAATATTATGATAAGTATCGAGTACGACGATATGGGTTCCACGGAACATCCCATAAATATGTGGCGGAACGTGCCGCTGAAATTCTCGGAAAGGATTCCAACAACTTCAAGGTAATCACATGTCATCTCGGAAACGGAGCCTCTATCACCGCTGTTAAAGACGGGAAATGTATCAATACTTCTATGGGCTTTACTCCTTTAGAGGGACTTGTAATGGGCACCCGTTCCGGCGATATTGACCCCGCCATTATTTCTTTCCTTGCGGAGAAAGAAGGTATTAGTGTGGACGCAGTGAATACCATTCTTAACAAAAAATCCGGGGTTATGGGAATTTCCGGAGTATCCTCTGACTTTCGAGACTTGGAGACTGCCGCAGAAGAAGGCAATCAGAGAGCCGAGCTGGCCATCAAGGTTTTTGCACATCGCGTAAAATTCTATATTGGCGCCTACATTGCAGAATTAAACGGTGCAGATGCCATTGTTTTCACCGCAGGTGTGGGAGAAAATGATATCGGTATGAGAGCATTGATTTTACAAGAAATGGATCACTTGGGTATTCGTTTAGACGAACAAGCAAACGATGTACGGGGAAAAGAAAGGATTATTTCAACAGAAGATTCAAAGGTCAAAGTACTGCTGGTTCCCACCAATGAAGAATTGATGATTGCTAGAGATACATACCACATCGTTTCCGGAGCTTAGGATCCGCCTCCCAAATGATTGTGTAAAATAATGGTTGACAAGAATAGTGTGCCTTTATATAATAAAATGGTTCGAAAATAGACTTTTGAGCAATATCTTGTAAGGAGGTGTAGAAATGGCAGTTCCAAAAAATAGGACTTCCAGTGCCAGAAGAGACAAAAGAAGAGCCCCGAATATGAAGATGAAGGCCCCCGGATTATCCACATGTCCGCAGTGCCACGAGCCAAAGCTTCCTCATCGAGTTTGCCCAAATTGCAACTATTATGACGGGAAAGAAATTGTACCTGAAGCATAGGAAAAACAGTGAACAGCGCAGAAATACTGCGCTGTTTTTTATACACCAGGAAAAATTTGTTATAATTCACAAATACTCTTGACATTTATTGTTCGATTCGATAATATACTAATAATTTCATCACAAAGGCATTGACAGGGTAAAGTACTAGGTTTTTTTCCTCTACAGAGAATCGGACAAGCTGAGAACCGATGTGGAAAATCCAAAGGAAGTTCCCCCTCGAGCTGATTTGCTGAACCAATAGTAGGCAAATCCGGGTTCTCCCGTTATAGAGATAAGGGATGGCAACGTCTCTAAGTGGTCCAATGTGGACAATGAGAGTGGTACCGCGGGGAAACTCGTCTCTTTTATAGGAGGCGAGTTATTTATATTTTTGAAAAAAAGGGAACAGAGAATATCTAGAAATGAGAGGGAACAATATGATATGGAATGAACCAAAAGAATGCATGGATCGGGAAGAAATGACCCACTTACAAGGGAAAAGACTACGCAGCACAGTGGAGAAGGTGTACCAGAATGTCCCGTTTTATCGTAGAAAAATGCAGGAGCTGGGCGTAGAACCCGAGGATATCCGCAGGATAGAAGATATTAAATATTTGCCCTTTACTACAAAACAAGACCTGCGTGATAATTATCCCTACGGTTTGATGGCAGTAGCCCCCAGTGAGGTGGTAAGATTACACGCCTCCTCCGGCACGACAGGAAAACCTACGGTAGTGGGATATACCCGAAAAGATATTGATATGTTTTCGGAGAATGTGGCACGTTCTATATGTTGCACCGGCGGCAACAGAGATGACGTCGTACAGGTAGCCTATGGGTATGGCCTTTTCACAGGAGGACTTGGTCTTCATTACGGTGCAGAAAAAATAGGGGCTGCGGTAGTTCCCATATCGGGAGGGAATACCATGAAGCAGCTGACGCTTCTTCAAGATTTTGGGAGTACTATTCTTGCTTGTACACCGTCCTATGCCATGCATTTAGCAGAAGTGTTGGCGGAAAATAATATAGACCCGGCTTCTTTAAAACTACGCATTGGCATATTTGGCGCAGAGCCCTGGAGCCATGAAATGAAAGAAAAAATTGAAAAAGGCTTACATATCAAAGCTTATGATATTTATGGGCTCAGCGAGGTAATGGGCCCCGGAGTATCCTGTGCATGTGGCATAGGAGAGGGTCTTCATGTGGCAGAAGACCATTTTTACCCGGAAATAGTAAATCCGGAAACATTAGAATCCCTGGAAAACGGAGAGTTGGGAGAACTGGTTTTCACGCACTTAACAAAGGAAGCCATGCCATTATTGCGGTATCGTACGCGAGACCTAACTTATCTGAACGATACACCATGTGACTGTGGAAGAACGAATGTACGAATGGCTTCGGTTAAGGGACGATCGGATGACATGCTCATCATAAGAGGAGTGAATGTTTTCCCATCTCAGGTAGAAAGTGTGTTGCTCAGTATACCAGAAGCCAAACCACACTATCTGTTAGTGGTAGAGAGGAAAGGGGCGATGGATACCTTAGAAGTAAAGGTGGAAATCGATGAGACCTATTTCTCCGATGAAATAAATGCGATAAATATATTAAAAAACCGCATCCGACATCAAGTAGAAAGTACGTTAGGCATCAGTATCAAGTTGACCATAGTAGAGCCCAAAGCTCTAGAACGTAGCGAAGGCAAGGCGAAGCGAGTATTGGATCTTCGGAAGGAGGAGGAAAAATGATTGTAAAACAATTAACTGCATTTCTACAAAATGAACCGGGACGTTTAGAAGAACTTACTTCCGTGTTGGAGCAAGAAAAGATCAATATATCTGCACTGAGTATCGCAGAGACAGAGGAATATGGAATCGTCCGCATGATTGTCAGTCATCCGGAAAAAGCGGAAGAAAGGTTAAAAAATGAAGGTTTCAGTGTAAAAACCACTCTTGTGATTGGTGTGGAAGTGCCGGACGAACCCGGTACACTCCATCATATTTTAAAACGTTGGGCAGATGGCGGAATCAATGTTCGATATATGTATGGTTATTCCAACTGCGGGGCCGCTCGTTTAATCATGAAGGTGAGCGACCCGGAAAAAGCCACTCAAATATTGGAGGAGGAAAACTTGTGGTCTACCGTTGGATGGAATGCAAAGGATTGCATCATGTAATGATTGAATCCATGGTGATTTCATAAGAAGAAACAGTAACAGCCGGTGATTCACCGGCTGTTTTATTTATTGAAAGATATATTTAATTTTACTTAAGCCATTTCAATCAAAAGCTCCGCAATTTGTACGGCATTGGTAGCGGCGCCCTTTCGTATATTATCCGCAACAACCCAAAGATTTAATCCATTTTCCAAGGAAAAATCTCTTCGAACTCGGCCCACATAAACCATATCGGTTCCTGCGGCATTTCTAGCCAGCGGATATACGTTTTCAGAAGGAGCATCTTCCAAAACAATGCCCGGTGATTCCAGAAACAATTTTTTTACGTCTTCCAATTCATACTCCCGTTTTAACTCCACATTGATAGATTCACTGTGACAGTCAAATACCGGTACTCTTACGGTGGTAGCAGTTATTGCCATGGTATGGTCCCCCATAATTTTATGGGTCTCCTGTATCATTTTCATTTCTTCTTTTGTGTATCCATTTTCAAGAAATACATCAATTTGAGGAATACAGTTGTTGTAGATGGGGTGAGGGTATGCCACTGGAACATACTCATCATTCTTTCCGTTTTCCAAATCCTGAATTCCTTTTAATCCGGAACCGGACACCGCTTGATATGTAGAGTACACGATTCTCTTTATCCCATAGCGATCCTGCAAAGGCTTCAAAGCTACCACCGCCTGAATCGTAGAACAATTGGGATTCGCGATGATTCCTCGATGCTTTTGGATATCCTGTGGATTCACCTCCGGAACAATCAAGGGCACGTTTTCATCCATGCGCCAAGCGCTGCTATTATCCACGACTATGGCTCCCTTGGAGGCTGCAATAGGGGCATATTTTAACGATGTACCGCCTCCCGCAGAAAACAAAGCAATGTCGATATCTTTGTCAAAACTGTTCTCTGTTAATTCCTCCACGACATAATCTTTCCCTTTGAAAGATACCGTGGTTCCCGCTGACTTGGCAGATGCCATCATATAGCATTCTTGAAACGGAAAGTTTCTTTCCTCCAGAACTTTTAGAAATGTGGAGCCAACGAGGCCGGTTGCACCGACAATGGCAATATTTGGTTGTTTTTTCATATCCGTAACCCTCCTGAAATAATTACCCCTTATTATACACACTTTGCAAGGTATTGTAAGGGGTTTCGGGAAATATGTATGTTTGTAAATGATGTGAGACCAAAATCTCAAAAATAAATAGATCCGTCTGGTACAATAATATCGTTGTTTAAAGCTGCAGTTTGTTGTTCCAGTTTGGTTCTCATTTGAAGAGGAGAGATCCAGCCCAAAGCTTGCATAGGAATGTTGTTGGAACGTCTCAAGTATCTCTTCATCTGAACCAGTAAATCTTTGTAAGAGTAGAACTGCATGTTGCTGTAGAATCGCTGGTTGTCGTTACGGTGACTTCTTTCTACTTTGCCGTTATGTCTAGGGGTTCTGGGGCGAATCAACTGGTGTTTTATCCCAAGCTCATTACACATACGGTCAAACCCATGAATAAGGCCTGTTCTCTTAACATGAGTGAACTCTGTACCATTATCTGTTTGGATCATTTTTGGAACATAGCCATAGTATAAAAGTGCTCTTTTGAGGAAATCCATTGTAGAGTAAGATGACTGTTCCTTGTAGGGATAGATAAATCTCTCTCTAGATGCCTCGTCAATTACGGTGTATTGGTAGTACCTATCCGGAATAGTTCCGGTATAACAGGCTCTAGGAACGACCTTAACATCCATCTGCCACTTGATTCCCAGCTCTTTCGGAGTGTCGTAGGGTTTGGGGACGTAGGGCTTTTTCTTCGCCTCACGGGAATCATAATACCCGATTCGCCTAAGAACTCGATAAAGCGAGCCAGGATGTCTTGTGTAACCTTTGTTGGTTCTCAGCTTTCCGTAAAGCTCGGGCAGAGTAATATGCGGATTCCGCCGCAAGTAATCCTTAATCCATTTCATCTCTTCTTCTGTGTGAGAATTCGGATGTATGGAATGTGGCCTGTGAGAGCCTGGTATTAGTGATTCTTTGGTTCCATCAAACAATTTATTCCAACGCATCAGAGATGATTTGCTGATTTTGTATCTTCTGCAAACAAAGGATACGGATTGGGTGGAACGATAAAGTTTAACAGCATAATATTTTGTGGATAATTCATGTGGAAGATATCGTTGTGTATGTGCTATACTACTCATGGCGATTGATTCCTTTCTAAGTGATTTGTTATTCGGCGTGAACAACAATATCATCTTAGCGGACTCAATCGCTTTTGTATAGACTCTAGGGTCTCACATCAATTGTAAAGGTACAGGTATTGTAAGGGGTTTCGGGAAATATTCATATTTTTTTCCCTAGGGCTGTGGTATAATGATACCGCATATTTGGCATAGAAAGGGGACTCTTCATTTGACGTACATTGAGGCTTTTATACTCGGATTAATCCAAGGGCTTGCAGAATTCCTGCCCATTTCCAGTTCCGGTCATCTGGCCATACTCCAACATTTTTTTGAAATAGATGGAGAAAAAGTCCTTCCTTTTGCCGTATTGCTTCACGTGGGAACTTTGATATCCGTATTTATGGTTTATTGGAAGGACATCCTGGCGTTGTTTCGGGAGCTGGGTGCCACAATATCGGATATAATTTCCGGGAAAGGACTGCGATTGGACTCTTCGCCATTACGTAGACTGGGAGCCATGATTATCGTTGCAACCATACCAACTGGCATTATAGGCGTACTTTTTAATGATCTATTTGCTTCCATGTATTTGAGCTTGCCTTGGATTGCCATAGGACTCTTTTTGACAGGTATTCTGCTTTTTTTTGCGGAAAGAAAAGGAAAAAATACCCAAGCTACACATCAAGAAGAAGGGATCAAGGTGCACCATGCATTATTCGTGGGAGTGTTCCAGGGAATTGCTATTTGGCCAGGCGTGTCTCGATCTGGGTCAACTTTGGTGGGAGGTCTGCTTTCCGGATTGGATCGAAATGTAGCAATCAAGTTTGCTTTTTTAATTTCGATTCCATCTATTCTGGGATCTGTTGTTATGGAGGCACCGGATGCATTTCAAGAAGGTCTGGAAGCCTCTCTTATTGGCCCGATATTGCTGGGTATGGCGGTAGCCGCAGTCTCTGGATTTCTCGCTATTAAAACCATGCTTCGAGTGGTGGCCGGCAAAAGGCTATATTGGTTTAGCATCTACGTATGGACCTTGGCAGCGGCTTTGCTATTATATATCGTCTTGAATTAATTTCAAACAGGAGTTCATCATGACAGAAACCAAACGGGGACCTGGAAGACCCCCCGGTTCGAAAAACAAAAACAACAAAGCAAAAGAAAGTCCCAAAAAGCCATCGAAAGAAACCAAGGCGAAAGAAGCCCAAGTTCGTGCAAAAACCGGTTCTCGAGTCAGGGACGAGATTTGGGCGATTATTTTGCTTGCCATTGGCGTATTTCTGGTGATTGCCCTACAAACCAATACGGCTGGGGAGTTTGGTCATATTCTATCTAACTTCCTGAAAGGGTGCTTTGGCATCATTGCCTTGGGATTACCCTATTACCTTATCTTATATGGCCTGCTATTATTTGCGAAAAAAACCGTGCACATCACCGGAAGATCCGTATTTTTCTTGTTTATCATTTTCCTTATGGCTTGTATTATCAATGCAGGAAGATTTATTCCGGAAGGTCCTGTGGATCTATGGCCCATGGCATTTGGGGAGTTCTACCACCAAGGTACCCTTTTGAGCGGTGGGGGACTGGTGGGCACCGTCCTCTCTCTTCTACTGGTGAAGGCTTTTGGGATGGTAGGTCTTTGGATTTTTTCCGTCGTGGTGATTTTCATCTGCCTTCTATTGGTGATCAATACTCCCGTATCACAATTTATCGAAACAATGGCTGAAAAGAGAGCGCGTAAAAAAGCGGGAATTGCCCATGAAAATATTTCTGAAGAGGAATCTCATACCACGACGCCTCCCGTAAAACCGGAGCCTGAAGAGAAAAAGGAAACACAACAAGGGCCCATAGTATCGAATTCTTCCGTGAAGGTGACCAACGAACAAGAAGCTCAAGACATGGAAGACATGCTATCGGAAGAAGAACCTTCCTATCAACCGGGTAAAATGTCAGAAGGCCAATTAAAGATTTTAAGGCTGATGAACGATGATTCTTTATTCGAACCAAATAAAGAACATGTGTCAGGAATGGGTCTGGATGGCACCATGCCGATTCCAACCGGATACGGACTAGCCGATAGCAATAATAAACAAGAATCCGGGGAAGAAACCGTTTTGGCCGAAAAATCCGAAAAGGGAGCCAAAGATAAAAATACCGATGATACAAAATCAATTAGCGCACCTTCGACGAGAAAATATGAGTTTCCTCCACTGACACTATTATTAGAAAATAAAACCAAAGGAGACCAAGTAGATTCCGGTGCTTTACGGAACAGAGCCGCCAAACTGGAAGAAACGCTACGTAATTTCAATGTAGGCGCCAAAGTTCTCCAGGTAACCCAAGGACCCACAGTAACCCGGTATGAAATTCAACCAGAGGTGGGAGTTAAGGTCAACAGTATTACTCGGTTGGCAGACGATATTGCATTAAATTTGGAAGCGAAAAGCATTCGAATTGAAGCGCCAATTCCCGGAAAAGCAGCGGTTGGTATTGAAGTGGAAAACGAAAGAGTCAATTTAGTTACTATAAGAGAAATGATTGGTTCCAAAGAGTTTAAAAGTGCCAAATCAAAAATTGCTTTTGCCATTGGAAAGGATTTATCCGGAATGCCCATTGTGGCAGATCTCAAAGAAATGCCACACCTATTGATTGCAGGATCTACCGGAAGCGGGAAAAGTGTGTGCATTAATTCCATTTTGACCTCTCTTCTGTATCGCGCAAAGCCGGATGAGGTAAAACTGGTTCTCATTGACCCCAAGGTGGTGGAATTGGGAAGCTATAATGGAATACCCCATTTGTTGATTCCTGTTGTGACGGATCCTTCTAAGGCCGCAGCGGCTCTAAACTGGGCCGTGTCAGAAATGACGGATCGTTATAAGAGATTTGCAGAAGTCTCGGTCAGAGATTTAGAACATTATAACGAAAAAATGAAATCAGATGGCTTGTTAGAAAAGCTTTTGCCTCAAATTGTGATTATCATTGATGAGTTGGCAGATTTGATGATGGCCGCACCCAACCAAGTGGAGGAATCTATTTGCCGGTTGGCCCAAATGGCGCGAGCGGCAGGAATGCACTTGATTGTTGCTACCCAGAGACCTTCTGTCGATATCATCACCGGCGTAATAAAAGCAAATATTCCATCCCGTATCGCATTTGCAGTATCCAGTCAATTTGACTCCCGCACAATATTAGATATGAGTGGCGCAGAAAAACTGGTAGGAAAAGGGGACATGTTGTTTAGTCCCCAAAGCCTCAATAAACCCATACGATTACAGGGTTCATTTATTACGGATGGAGAAGTCGCCAAGGTTATTGAATTTGTGAAAGCCCAAGGAAATGATCCGGATTACCAAGAACACATTTTGGAGAGCATTGAGAAAAACGGTGACAAAGAGACTTCCGATGATCATGATGAGCTATTGGAGGATGCCATCGAAACGGTTATAAGAGCCGGCCAAGCCTCCGTTTCCATGCTACAGAGAAGGTTTCGAATCGGATATAATCGAGCGGCCAGAATGATCGATATGATGGAAGCCCGTCATATCATAGGACCGGCTGATGGTTCTAGACCGAGACAGGTGCTGTGGACCGAAGTAGACCTATATGCAATGAAAGGCATATCCTTAGAAGAAGATACAGAGGACTGAACGAATGAAAATTTTTATGGACACACTAGGTTGTCCCAAAAACGTGAATGACACACAACATGCCTGCGGCCTACTTATGGCAGCGGGCCATGTTTTTGTGGAGAATCCAGGAACAGCGGATGTGGTCATTGTCAATACATGCGGCTTCATTCAAGATGCGAAGAGAGAATCCGTATATCGAATTTTAGAGTTAACCCAAGAGAAAAAAAAGGAAGCATTTCTTGTGGTGACCGGATGTCTTTCTATGAGATATAGCGAAGAATTGTATCAGGAAATAGAAGAAGTGGATTTGTTGGTAGGTGTAAACGACTATATTCAGCTTCCTCGTTTAATCGGTGAATTGAAGAAAGGCCAGCGCAGCATTCATTGCACTTCTGAACCTGCAGAGTTTATGAGTTATGAATGTCGAAGGATGGAATCAGAGCCATATTCCATGACTTTAAGAATATCCGAAGGCTGTGATAACCATTGCACTTATTGTGTCATTCCGCAAATTCGCGGCAGTTTCCGGAGTCGGCCCATAGAAGAAATTCTAAGCGAAGCTAGCTACTTCGCAGAAAAGGGGTGCCGGGAATTTATTTTAATCGCACAGGATGTCACCTTATATGGAGCTGATTTATATAACAAAATAAAATTGCCGGAGCTATTGAGAAAACTATGCCAAATTCCCAAGATAAAATGGATTCGCTTGATGTATTGCTATGAGGATCGCATTACCGATGAATTGTTGGAAGTGATGGCATCAGAGTCTAAAATTTGTCCTTATATCGATATGCCTATTCAACATTTGGCGGATGGAATACTCCACAGAATGCATCGCCGTTCTACATTAAAATCCATCCAAAATACAGTTCGTAGGTTGCGGGAAAAAGTCCCGAATATTCACATACGCACCACCTTAATTACTGGTTTTCCTGGTGAAAGCGAAGAAGATTTCCAAACATTATTAAAGGGAGTGGATGAATTAAAATTCGAACGCCTCGGCGTACTTGCATATTCCCAAGAGGAAAGTACCCCTGCAGGTAAGATGGATGGCCAAATTCCGGAGGAAGAGCGGGAAGCAAGGAAAGAAGCCGTTATGCGTAAACAGCTAGAAATATCAAGAATACATAATCAAGCCAAAATCGGCAAAACCTTGGAGGTTTTAATAGAAGGAACAGAAGGAAATGAAACGTATTATGGAAGATCTTGCTTTGATGCTCCGGAAATTGACAATAGCGTATTAATTACCTCTTCGAAATTTCTCCATCCCGGTGATTTTGTCCATGTTCTGATAGAAGATGCCTTCGATTATGACTTAGTAGGCCGTTATATTTCTCATAGCACAGGAGGAACCATACATGAATTTACCAAATAAACTAACCATAGCCAGAGTGGTGGTTGTTCCCATTTTCATCGTTCTATTTCTATTCAACTATCATCTTATTGCTTTTGCCGTCTTCATATTAGCGGCTCTTACAGACCTGATTGACGGACAAATTGCAAGAAAGTATAATCTGGTTTCCAATTTTGGAAAGATTATGGATCCCTTGGCGGATAAAATATTAGTATATTCCGCATTTTGTCTCATGGTGGAAAACGGCCTCATCCCAGGGTGGATGCTCATTGTAATCCTGACTCGGGAATTTATCGTAGCGGGTATGAGAACGGTAGCAGCATCCGAAGGCTTGGTGGTTGCTGCAGGAATGAGCGGAAAGATTAAAACGGTACTCCAAATGGTGGCTGTACCTATGTTATTACTAGTACCTGTCATTTCATGGCAATTTTGGATTACGGCTTCCATGATTGTTCTGTGGGCATCCCTTCTAATGACGGTTTATTCCGGCGTTGAATATATATATCAAAATAGAAAGGTATTCACCATATGAAATCTGCCATCTTAAGCGTTGGAACCGAGTTGCTGTTTGGTCAAATTGTCAACACCAATACCGTATTTCTATCCAATCAATTGAATCTCTTGGGAATCGATGTCCTATATCATCACGCGGTGGGGGATAATCCCACACGCCTCGATAGATTGCTCCGAAACGTACTAAGTGAAGTGGATTTGGTGATTACTACCGGAGGTTTAGGCCCCACTCAAGATGATTTAACAAAAGAGGTGATTGCAGAGGTCATGGGAGAAGCTCTTGTGCTACATCAACCATCCATGGATTCTCTCCAGGGAGCCTTCCATAAAATGGGAAGAACCATGACAGAAAACAACAAAAAGCAAGCATACATTCCCCGAAATGCTATGATATTTCCCAACTCCCAAGGTACAGCCCCGGGATTTTCTCTAGAGAAGGAAGGGAAAAAGATTATCTGTTTGCCGGGACCTCCCAGAGAAATGAAGGCCATGTTTGAGCAGCAAGTGCGCCCTTATTTGGAGGCGTTGTCGGAAGACGTGATTTATCACCGGATGATTCGCACCTTTGGGATTGGAGAATCACAAGTCGAAACACAGCTTCTTTCCGTTATCAACGGACAAGGAGACCCCACCATCGCCACGTATGCGAAGGAAGGAGAAACCGCCATCAGAGTGGCATCAAAGCGCAAAACATATGAAGAAGCCAGATTGGCTGTGGAAGAAATGATTCAAAAAATCCAAGGGGAAATCGGCGTTTATATTTATAGTACAGAGGATCGGGAATTATTGGAAGTGGTAGGGGAAATGCTTTTAGAAGATTCCATTACTCTTTCTGCGGCAGAATCCTGTACCGGCGGCTTATTTTCCTCTCAAATCACAGAAATACCAGGGATTTCCAAAATATTTGACCGGGGGCTGGTTACCTATAGCAATCATTCGAAAATCGACGAATTGGGTGTCTCAAAAGAAACATTGGAACACTATGGGGCGGTAAGTCCGGAAACGGCGCGGGAAATGGCCCAAGGACTTTATAACAAAACAGGTTCTGACTTATGCATCTCCGTTACTGGCATAGCAGGGCCGGAAGGTGGTACTCCGGAAAAACCCGTGGGGCTTGTGTTCATTGCCGTGCTTTACCGCGGACAGATTTATGAGCGCAAAGTGCAAAGTCGAAATGTCAATAGAAATTGGAATCGGAATTATACGGTACTCAGTATGTTGAATTTTATACGACAAATTCTATTGAACTGTTATTAATTGAGTAAAATCGACAATATCATTCATAACATTGACACCGAATATGCCCCGGGCTAAAATGGCATATATTACCATATAATTTTCCTTGACCTTTTGCGGGAAAAAAGGTACTATAATAACGAACACGTGTTCGTTATATGATTAGAGAAAGAGAGGAACCTAACGTGGCAATTAATAAAGAAGAGAAAGACAAAGCTTTATCTGCCGCTTTGCAGCAAATTCAAAAGCAGTACGGTCAAGGTTCCGTAATGCTTTTAGGAGATGAGGGGGCGAAACTAAATATTGAAGCCATTTCTACCGGTTCCATCAGTCTGGATATGGCCACTGGAATTGGCGGAATTCCCAGAGGCCGGATTATTGAAATCTTTGGGCCGGAATCTTCCGGAAAGACAACCCTCACCCTTCATATGATTGCAGAAGCCCAAAAAGCAGGCGGAAAGGCCGCTTTTATCGATGCGGAGCATGCTTTGGATCCGGAATATGCAAGAAACCTTGGTGTGGATATCGACAAATTAGTGGTATCTCAACCGGATACCGGAGAGCAAGCTCTGGAAATTTGCGAAATGCTTGTAAGAAGCGAAGCTCTGGATATTATTGTCATCGATTCCGTTGCTGCACTGGTTCCCAGAGCTGAAATTCAAGGAGAAATGGGAGATAGTCATGTTGGTCTCCAAGCCAGATTGATGAGTCAAGCTTTACGTAAACTAGCTGGTGCTATTCATAAGTCCAATACGTCCGTAGCGTTTATTAATCAACTTCGAGAAAAAGTGGGTGTGATGTTTGGCAATCCGGAAGTGACTTCTGGCGGGCGAGCCTTAAAATTTTATTCCACCATGCGACTGGATGTACGAAGAATCGAAAGCATCAAGCAAGGCGAAAGCGTTGTGGGCAACCGTACAAGAGTTAAGATTGTTAAAAATAAAGTGGCCCCTCCATTTAAGATGGCGGAGTTTGACATCATGTATGGAACGGGTATATCCAAAGAGGGGGATCTTCTGGATTGCGCTGTAGATCAAAAAATTGTAGAAAAATCAGGGTCTTGGTATAGTTTTCAAGGAGAGAAGATTGGTCAAGGGAGAGAAAACGTAAAAAATTTCTTGAAGGAAAACACGGATATAATGGACAAGATAGAGGAAATGTTACTGGCCTCTGTGGCACCTAAGACAGATGAGAACAAAGAGAAAAGCTCCCGAAAAGAGAAGAATGATGTAGATGACCTAATTCACGATTTGATGGTAGATGAAGACGGCGTAATTCAAGAATAATCTGGTTGACATAAGGTAGTCTCTATGATATTATACTTAATTGTTAGCCGCACAGAATGGGTGTTTTGTAATGCCGATGGCAACCCACGATGGCGAGACTGGTTAGAGGAGGAATAGAATATGTATGCAGTAATTGAAACCGGTGGAAAACAGTATCGGGTACAAGAAGGCGACGTCATCATGGTTGAAAAACTCAAGGCAGAAGCTGGAGCTCAAATAGAGTTCGATAAAGTTCTGATTTTGGGAGAAGGTGATCAAATTACCATGGGACAACCTTATTTGGATTCGGTAGTCACCGGAAAAGTAGTAGAGAACGGCAAAGGCGAAAAAGTAATCATTTACAAGTATAAGGCGAAGAAGGATTATCGTAAGAAACAGGGTCATCGACAACCTTTCACAAAGGTGGAAATCATAGGTTTCGGTGGTAAGGCTTCCGGCAAAAAATCTTCAGCAGAAAAACCGGCCGAAAAATCTGTCACAGAAAGTCCCAAAGCGGATACAGAGGTCCCGAATTTAAAGGGAATGAAAAAAGCTGAAATCATTGAGTTTGCCAAGTCAAACAATATTGAAATCGATGAAAAGGCAACCATAGCCGTATTAATAGAAGCCATTACAGAAGCAATGAAATAATCCACCGGAACGGTAGAAAAGGAGGTGTTCATCCATGGCAAGTAAAAAAGGAGTAGGTAGCTCCAAGAATGGTCGCGATAGCGAAGCCAAACGACTGGGTGTTAAAACAGGTGATGGGCAATTTGTCACTGCTGGAAGCATATTAGTAAGACAGAGAGGAACGAAGTTCCATCCTGGTAACAATGTGGGAATCGGCGGAGATGATACCTTATTTGCGAAGATTGACGGATCCGTAAAATTCGAGCGATACGACAAGAAGAGAAAGCAAGTAAGTGTATACGCCGACGAAGCGTAAATTCGTTGCTACCTTAAGCCCCTATTTGCTAGGGGCTTTTTTTCATCAGAAGGGTCGAAAATAAAATGTTTGTAGATCGAGCAAAAATCATCATACGTTCTGGTAAAGGCGGTAACGGGGCAGTATCCTTTCGTAGAGAGCCTTTCGTTCCGGAAGGCGGACCAGACGGAGGCGACGGCGGCAAAGGCGGCGACGTTATTTTTGTTGCGGACAATAATCTGCGTACTTTAATGGATTTTAAATACAAAAAGAAATATGAGGCGGAAGACGGCCAGGATGGCATGAAGCGAAAATGCTTTGGGAAGGACGGCAAAGACTTGCTGATCAAGGTTCCCCCGGGTACGGTAATCATTGACTCCGAAACAGGGCGAATCATGAAGGATTTAGTGGCATCCGGAGACCGGTTGATAGTAGCCAAGGGCGGCAAAGGTGGAAAAGGCAACGATCGCTTTAAAACCGCTACTCGTCAAGCTCCTAATTTTGCGGAGGCCGGTGGTTTTGCCAAGGAGCGCACCGTTATATTAGAGTTAAAACTAATTGCAGATGTGGGGCTAGTGGGATTCCCGAATGTTGGTAAATCAACATTACTGAGTGTATCTACGAAGGCCCAACCTAAAATTGCCAATTACCATTTCACTACAATAGCTCCTAACCTTGGGGTAGTACAACTATATGATCAAACTTTCGTTATGGCAGATATAGCCGGTATTATTGAAGGAGCACATCAAGGGGCTGGATTAGGTCATGAATTCTTAAAGCACATAGAGCGAACGAAAATGCTAATCCATGTAGTAGACGTATCCGGAAGTGAAGATAGAAATCCCGTTGACGACTTTATAAAAATCAACAATGAGTTAAGTTTGTATAGTCAAAGTTTAGGAGAAAAGCCTCAGTTAGTAGCCGCCAACAAAAAGGACCTTTTATCGGAAGATGATATTAAATACAAAGAATTTGAAGAATATGTAACCTCCAAAGGATATACCTGTTTTCCCATTTCGGCTCCCATTGGAGAGGGAATCAAGGACTTGTTGGATGGTACTTTAAGGCTGTTAAGAGAAGTGGAATCCCAAGAAGACGAAAAATTGCCCGAAATAGAATTTGATTTGGATGTTGAGGACAAGGACCCGGAGTATCGAAAGATTACCGCAAAAAAAGAAGGGGAATTATATATACTCTCCGGAAAACAATTACAAAAAATATTTAATTCTACCAACTTCAACGATATGGGGTCTCTTCGCTACCTTTACAAATATATCGAGAAAAATGGCGGAATTCAACAACTAAAAGAACTCGGTTTGGAAGAAGGCGACACGATACGGATTGATGACTTTGAATTTGAATATGTGGAAGAAGATTCTCCTTTATAAATCCACATGATATGAGACGACGCGTCCAAGGTAGTCTATTTCTTCAAAGCTTTTAATTCGAACGATTTCCCCGTGTATATTATCCGGCAATAACAAGATTTCGTCTCCGGTAAAGTATATTCGTCGAACCATGGTTCGGATTCCTTTTCGAAACGCGATAATATCTTTTGTTTTCAAGATAGAAGGAGGCGTGGAGGCCAAGGTCAAAACACTACCTTTTAACAGGGCCGGCTCCATATCATCGTTTTCCATTCGGTAACCAATGTGACCTTTTTCACCGGATAGAAGCCCTTTGGATTCGCGCTCTAAATCTTTTGAAAACTGTTCTGTTATTGTGAATTCTCCATTTTTTATGTACTTTGACGATAGAGACACGATAGATAGTATATCCAGGCCATCCAAGAACTCCCTGGCAGATCGAGTGAGTTCATCATCTCCCCGGATACGACACAGACTTTCCAACATAATCTTGTTCAGCTGAGAAGAGGCCAACATATACTCCTTGATGACTCTCGGCGCCTTTTCCAGGTAACCCTGAAAAATAAGACGAGATTCATCTGCCGTATTAAGAGCTTTCGCCAATGTGGCGGTTACTTCTGCACTGGGAGGAGGCAGTTTTCCGTTTTTCAGTTGGGAAATGTAGGAAGGGGTTATGGAGCCGCCCAAGTCGTTATATCGCTTCGCAATTTGACGTAGAGAAAGACCGCTCTCTAAAATTGCCTTGTTTAATAGTTCATGATAGTCCACTGTGGCACCTCCAATTTATACTAGATATGGTATATTATATGTTCAGTATTTACTTAACTATACAATTCGGATGAAGTTTTGTCAAGAAGGGAAAAAGATATGAACCAACAGCCCCTATCCAACGAAATACTGGAAAGCCTTCTACTCCGGGTGAACAAACCCGCTCGATACATCGGAGGAGAGCTCCATTCTGTGGTAAAAAATAGAACGGATTGTCGATTTGGATTTGCTTTTCCAGATACCTACGATATCGGCATGTCCTTCATGGGAATGCAGATACTATATGATATTTTAAATAAAGATTCTAATGTGGCCTGTGAAAGGGTGTTTGCCCCCGCCCATGATATGGAAAAAATTATGCGGGAAGAGAACGTTCCTTTATTTACGTTGGAAACAAAAACTCCGTTAGCACAGCTGGACATATTAGGCTTTACACTGCAATACGAGCTTTCTTACAGCAACATTTTAAACATGTTGGAACTCTCCCAAATCCCATTTCTTGCAAAAGAAAGAGATGAAGAGTATCCGTTACTTATTGGAGGAGGTCCTTGTGCCTTTAATCCCGAGCCTCTGGCAGATTTTTTTGATGCATTTCTGGTGGGGGATGGCGAAGCTGCTATTTTGCAAATATGTCATGCATATATAGAAAACAAAAAAAGAGGGACTCCCAAAAAAGAATTATTACAAAAAATAGCTTCCATAGATGGCGTATATGTTCCTTCATTTTATGAACCACATTACAATGAGGACGGCACCTTAAAGGAATACCAAATTCTTGAAAAAGGGGTATCCATACCCGTAAAAAAAAGGGTGGCACAAAATCTTGACACCTGTTCCTATCCATTAAATCCCTTGGTGCCATTGACAGAAACCGTGCATGAACGTGCCGTTATCGAAACCTTTCGAGGATGTACCAGAGGGTGTCGATTTTGTCAAGCAGGCATGATATACCGGCCCGTGCGAGAGCGAAAACAGGATACGATTTTGCATTTGGCAAAAGAACAACTCAAATCCACGGGTCATGAGGAACTTTCTTTATTATCTCTATCCACCAGTGATCACTCTTGCTTTGAACCGTTGGTCACTGATTTAATCGAATACTGTGAAGAAAACCACATATCTTTATCCTTGCCATCTTTAAGATTAGATAACTTCAGTTTTCAAATACTGGGTAAAATTGAAAAGGCCAGAAAAACAGGACTTACTTTTGCTCCAGAGGCGGGAACCCAGAGACTACGCAATGTAATCAACAAGGGAATTACAGAAGAAGACATCATGTGTTCCATAGAAAAAGCCATTCGGATGGGTTGGAACCATGTAAAACTATATTTCATGATAGGGCTTCCCACAGAGACATTTGAAGATTTGGAAGGAATCATACATTTAACCAAAAGGATTCTTTCTGCGAATCGAGACATTCGAGGACCAAAGGGAAATCGATTTCGAATCACCGTTAGTGTATCCAACTTTGTGCCAAAACCATTTACTCCTTTTCAATGGGTAGCCCAGGATTCTGAGGAATTGCTGAGAGAAAAGCACGATTATTTGCGAAATGGTTTGAGACTAAAACAGGTACAATTCAATTATCACGACACGGAAACCAGCTTGTTGGAGGCTATTTTTGCTCGTGGAGATCGACGGCTTTCCAATCTATTAATACAAGCTCATAAAAATGGGGCGAAAATGGATGGATGGAGTGAGTATTTCTGTGGGGAATGCTGGAAGTTGGCTTTGACTCAAACAGAAACCAACCGTGAATTTTATGCCACCAGAGAACGAAGCCCGGAGGAGACAATGCCATGGGATATTATTGATTGTGGCGTGAGGAAGGATTTTCTTTGGACTGAATGGGAAAGAGCACTGGAAGAACGCATAACGGAGGATTGCCGCATTCGATGTGATGGATGTGGCATCAAAACTATTGCAAATTGTGAACAGGAGGGCATTAATGGCTAAATACCTATTAGCATTTGAGAAAAAAAATACGATGAAGTATTTATCTCATCTTGACCTGTTGCGTTTGTTTAAACGAGCCTTTCGAAGTGCCGAGGTAAATCTGTTATTTTCCGAAGGGTTTAATCCTCATCCCAGAATGGCTTTTGGTCAACCGTTAAGTCTTGGATATGAAAGTTTAGAGGAATGGCTTGAAATAGAAACGCAGAATGAACTGAATCTGGATTTCGTGCAAGAAAAGATGAACCAATATTTGCCGCAAGGTATACAAATTACAGGAATCAAGAAACAGAATTCCTGGAGTAAATCCATTGCTTCTACTTGTCAGCAAGCTCATTATCAAATAATTTTGCCTATAGGCCCTTGTTCTCTAGACACAGATAATCTGTTACATTCATTCTTGGCACAGAAAGAAATTTTAGTGGAAAAGAGTTCAAAAAAACATAAAGAAATTCAAATCGTCAACATAAAGCCTATGATACGATTTGTGACATTATCTCGGGAGGATGACTTTCTAATCATGAATGCGGATTTGGATGCAGGAAGCCAATCAAACTTGTCTCCGGAGTTATTAATTCAGGGATTTCTAAGATTTTCACAGCTTCAAATACCTCGTCATCAAATAAAAGTTTTGCGTACGAAACTAATATTTCAAAATAATTGACATAATTTACCATATGTGATATTCTGTTTCCGCAATCGTCTTTTGAGAGGAGGCAGGATGTATGAAATGGCGTTGGCTCCTTGAAGAGCTGGTCCATAAGAAAAGATGGAAAGCAACGTTGATGGCTTTTGTACTTCTCGTTGCTTTTCTTGTGACCATTTATGAACACAAGCAAGATGATATCACGGTACTTTCCTTGAATGAGAACACCATGACTTCTGAAAGCATTTCGGCCGGGTTGAATTCCCCGATTATAAATTCACCTGCCAGTATATTTATAGATGTGGGTGGAGAAGTACAATATCCCGGGGTCGTTGAATTAGAAACCGGCGCCAGAGTATATCAAGCCATTGCCCAGGCTGGCGGAGTAACGGCAGCGGCTGATTTATCCCCTATAAATCAAGCCATGATATTATCCGATGGCGATAAAATCTATATCCCCCGATATGAAGAAACCGCACAATCACAGGCCTCTGCCTATAAGGGGGCCTCTTTTATTACCAATAGCGCTAGTGGCGCAGGAAAAATCAATATAAACTCTGCCTCATTGGAAGAATTGCAAACTTTGAGTGGTATAGGACCGGTAACGGCACAAAAGATAATAGATTATCGAAGCGCAAATGGAAAATTCTTAGAACTGAATCATTTGATGGATGTCCCGGGGATTGGAGAAAAAACCTTCGATGCCCTTGAGGACTCCATTTGTATATAAAGAAAGGAGTGCCAAAATGCATCATTGGAAAGAACAATTCTCCCGAATGGAACAATTAATTACCGAAATTGTAGATCAGGAAGGGATTAATCCCTCCCACAAGGGATTCCGCTACATACATCAAGCTGTGCGGATAATTTTAATGGAAAAAGATCGTCTGGATGCCCTCACAAAGGAAGTGTACGGACCTATCGCCGAAGAAAACCATACCAGCATTGCTTGTGTGGAACGAGCCATTCGTTTTGCCATTCGGAGTGGTGTGGATGCCGATAAAAGAGGGGAGAGCCTGATGGATACCCCTTCCAACAAGGTGTTTATCGCACGATTGGTTCATAAAACCCAAAGACAAGAACAATTTCAACAATTGTTGCAATAATCCAACCAGAACACAGGAAATCCAGCTTCCTTGTGTTGATGATGATAGTCCGAGTGTGGTATAATCCTTCTTGTGTGAAAACACAAATTCATTTTCATGAAGGAGGAAGCAAACCATGCTCCCCAAAGATAAAATACAACGTATCAATGAGTTGGCAAAAAAGTCAAAAAGCATAGGTCTCAATGAAGAAGAATTACAAGAGCAAGCATGCCTTCGGAAAGAGTATCTTACTGCATTTCGACAGTCTTTTATCCGTCAGTTAGAAAACATTGAAATCGTCGATGAAGAATCGGAAGATTGTGATACAACGTTTAAAAACTAACGGAATAGTGTATAAAAGGTTATGTGGCATGGATGAACATGAGAATGCCAATACCCATCAAAGGAGATAAAAGACATGGCCAATCATAGAGACGTATATCTGGATTATTCTGCAACCACTCCGGTCAAGGAGGAGGTATTTCAGGAGATGCTACCGTGGTTTACCGAAAACTACGGAAATCCCTCCAGTATATATACCATTGGGCAAAAATCCAAGGAAGCTTTACATCAAGCTAGAAGTCGTGTCGCCAAATTAATTGGCGCAAAAGAAGATGAAATATATTTTACATCTACTGGCACAGAAGCCGATAACTGGGCCATTTTCGGTGCAGTGGATTCCTTGAAAACAAAAGGAAATCACATCATTACTACTGTTTTTGAGCATCATGCCATTCTTCATGCTTGTCAATTTTTGGAACAGCGGGGAACCCGTGTAACGTATTTGCCCGTTGACTCTCAAGGCCTAGTTGACCCTAAAAAAGTGGAAGAGGCCATTTCTGAAGATACCGTATTAATAACCATTATGGCTGTCAATAATGAAATTGGAACGGTTCAACCTATTCGGGAAATCTCTGAAATAGCGAAAAGACATGGTGTCTTATTCCACACGGACGGTGTTCAAGCTGTTGGAAGTATTCCTGTTAACGTGAAAGAGTGGGGTGTGGACATGATGTCTATTTCTTCCCACAAGATTTATGGTCCGAAGGGTGTAGGCGCTCTGTATATCCGAAAAGGGCTACGTATTTCAAACTTTATGCATGGCGGAGGACAGGAAGGAAAAAGAAGAGCCGGAACGGAAAACTTACCCGGTATTGTAGGCTTCGGAAAAGCTGCCGAATTGGCTTATGACCATCTGGATCATCACATAGAACACGTAAAAACGCTTCGTGATTATTTTACCCAAGAGGTGTTGCGGAGAATTCCAGAAGTAACCATCAACGGTACCATGGAACATCGCCATCCCGGAAACATAAACCTGGCATTTAACTACATAGAAGGAGAGGGGATATTATTACTCCTGGATCGGGAAGGAATCAGTGTTTCTACGGGATCGGCTTGTAACTCAGCCGCTTTAACACCAAGTCATGTTCTGTCTGCCATCGGTCTTCCGGTGGAAAGGATTCACGGATCCATACGTTTCACTATGGGAGATTATACCACTCGTGAAGATGTGGATTATGTCATAAATGTTCTGGAAGATACCGTAAAAAAACTACGGGAGATTTCTTCCGTTAATGAAAAGAAAGGATGGTAATATACCATGGGAATTTATAACGATACAGTAATGGAACATTTCATGAATCCACGTAATGTGGGAGATATGGAAAATCCAGATGGTGTAGGGACCTACGGAAGCCCAGTATGTGGAGATATGATGCAAATTGCCATCCGGGTAAAAGACGATGTGATTATGGATGCAAAGTTTAAAACTTTCGGATGCGGTTCGGCCATTGCATCTTCCAGCATTGCCACAGAAATGATTATCGGTATGACCATCGATGACGCACTGGCTCTCACCAACAAAGAAATTGTGGATGGTTTGGGAGGACTACCTGCCGTAAAGATACACTGTTCCGTATTGGCAGACCATGCCATAAAGAGCGCAATCTATGATTATGCGCAGAAAAACGGGAAAACATATAAAGGCCTAGAAGGATTTGATCCCAATGCAGAGGAGGACGAACACGATATAACGGAAGAAAGTGGTTGTGTGGGAGGATGTTCCGGCCCAGCCTGCGAGAAGAACAGCAATGAATCCAACGAACCCAAATAAAGTAATACTTGGATTAAGCGGCGGGGTAGATAGTACCACCGCTGCTTTATTATTGAAAGAAAAAGGGCTTTCGGTAATAGGGCTTTTCCTGGATGTAACCGGTTGTAATGAAGAGGGGCGGCACAGCGCGGAAAACACAGCGAAAGAATTGAATATTCCCTTTCTTTACTACGATGTTAGCGACAGATTTCAGCAAGAAGTGGTTTCCAATTTTCAGAAGGAATATTTGGAAGGTCGTACTCCCAATCCTTGCGTCGTGTGCAATCCTCAAATTAAGTTTCGCACTCTCATAGAAGTTGCGAATCAACAGGAGGCACCATTTATAGCCACCGGGCATTATGCTCGAACCTACTACGATGAGAATTTAGAACAATGGTTTATTCGAAAGGCCCAAAGTGAAGATAGAGATCAAAGCTATATGCTTTACAGATTGCCAAAAGAAGTAATCTCACGGCTAATCATGCCGTTAGGTGAAATACATGGGAAAGATCGGGTTCGCCAGTTGGCAGAAAACGCCGGATTATCCAATGCAAATAAAAAAGATAGCCAGGAAATCTGCTTTCTGCCAGAAGGGGTGAACTACATTCAATATTTGGAAAATTTGGGAGTGTCTGCTCCAAAAGGCCCGTTTTTAGATCAAGCGGGGAACCCTTTGGGGGAACACAAAGGAATTTACCACTACACAATTGGCCAACGTAAGGGTTTGGGAGATCACTTTGGAAAACCAATGTTTGTAAAATCTCTTCAAAACGAAGGGCACGCCGTAGTTCTTACAGATAATGAAAATGATTTGTTTAAATCTCAAGTGATATCCTATAACAATATAGTATCCATACCTTTCGAAGGTTTACGAGTGGATGCAAAGATTCGATATGCCGCCAAACCTGCGCCGGCTTTTATTCATGCCATAGAAGATAATAAAATAGAGGCTCTATTCGATGAGCCTCAAAGAGCCCCTACGCCGGGGCAATCCATTGTTTTCTATTTAGGAGATTTTGTGGTGGGCGGAGGATTTATAGATCCTACCACATGATAATGGCACGGACCGGACACTTGGGTGCACAATAGCCACACGTAAGGCATTTATTATAATCAATTTCTGCAAGCCCCTTATCATTAATGAAAATTGCATGATTGGGGCAACGCGCAAGACATAACCCACATCCTTCGCAGTCTCCTTGATCGATGTGGATTTTTTTATGAGACACGTCCGGATTGTAATCCACAGGCATGCGGCCTTCCCAATAGTCGAAAATATCATCCACTTCTTTTTGGGAGCCGAATCCTACCATCACGGAAGATATACCGGAGATTCCGAAAACATAATTCAATGCTTGCTGGTATGAATCCGTCAGATTGCCACCGCCAAATGCTTTCATAAGAAATACACCACATCCTTTTTTAATGTTTGATTCTATGGCCCGTTCCATATCTTCCTTCGTGCCAGGCTCAGAACCTTTCCGAATTCCCAGTCCTTTGAAATTTAATAAAGGGAAGAGCACATCGCATTCCTGGATTTCAGCCATCTTTTCCGCCACATCCACATGGTGGGTAGAAACACCAATCGCCCTTATGATACCTTTCGCTTTCGCATCATTCAAACAAGCCCAAGCTCCGCTTCTCTTTTCAAAATCATCATTATGCCGAACCTCATGAAGAAGAAAGATATCGATAATGTCTCGATCCATTTCCTTTCTTGCCTGTTCAATGGCATCGGCCATTTGCTGATATCCTTCATCCAGGCACTTAGAAGCGATAATCGGTTCAAATGAAGTACCACGAAGGGCTTCTCGAATATAAGGATAGGTTTCATAATACTGCGCAGTATCTAAAAAGTTGATACCTCGTTCCAAAGCATATCGTAGTATCTCCGCTCCCTTGGATACCGGAAGGTTCAACTGTGTGTTCCCAACGGTAAGAACGCCAAAGCCAATGGGTGTCACCATGAAATCTAAACTACCAAGTTTTCGCTTCTCCATTAAAATTCCCTTTATAATACCCGTCAAGAAGTAACTTTATATCGCTTTATGTAATCATACCATTCCCCTTGCCAACATACCATACTTAATCATGAGTTTTAGGGTGGCTCTCTCAAATAGTATTGCATTATTGGGAAAACAAAGCTTCCCATAATTTTTAAGATTGTGGTATCATAATAGCAGTACGCACAAAAGGAGGTCCTATTATTCAAAGATTCATTAAGATTATCGCACCGCTATTCATTATAGGGGTATTGCTGGTTTACAATCTTCTTTCTGACCCAAGAAGCCAAGAAGTTCCATACGATTTGCAAGAGCTGAATGGACCCTATTCGGTGGAACGCGTGGTAGATGGAGACACTTTTATCGCAGAAGTGGAAGGGGAGAGAACCAGAATCCGGATGTTAGGAATTGACACCCCGGAAAGTGTGGCCGACCATCCGGAAAGAATAACGGAAGAGGGATTGGTGGCTTCCGACTATACCAAACAGCTTTTGGAAGGGGCTCTGGTCTTTTTGGAGTATGATGTAGAAAAAATGGACCAATATGAACGTTTATTAGCTTACGTCTACATCAAGGACGGCAATAACTACGTTATGATTAATCGATTACTAGTGGAAGAAGGGTATGCTGTACCATACATCATAGAGCCCAATACCCGATACGCAACTCTTCTTGAATCCGCAGAAAAAAGGTAGTGCAGAAAGGAAATCCTATGAACAAAGAGTACCAAAAAGAGGTTTTTGAAACCTCCATGATCCTTTACAGGGAAGAATTAGTAAAAGCCTCTTCTGGAAACGTAAGCATGAGATGCCCGGGATCTGACTGGATGGTCATCACCCCCACCGGTATTCGATATGATTGTATGGAAGAGGAGGACATGGTATTCATTCATTTGAACGATGGCCGAAGAGAAGGGGACCAATGGCCTTCCAGTGAATATCTAATGCATCTGGGAATTTACCGCAAATATCCTGAAATTGGAGGAATTGTGCATACCCATTCTCCCTATGTCATGACCATTGCAGCTTTGGGGGACCCCTTACCCATGATTACCATTGAAGGAGTTCATGCAGGCAGCAATATGATTCCCGTTACTGAGAGATTTTGCATCCCTGGCACACAAGATATTACGGATTCCATTTTAGAGTTAGTGGAAGAGAACCCTCGACTTCGAGCTGTTTTAATTATGAATCATGGTTTAGTTGCCATGGGAGACAATTTATCAGAAGCATTGAGTTTGGCAGAATCTATTGAGCGAGAAGCACAAGTCTATTTTCAAGCAAAGACACTAGGAAAACCCAAATTAATTTCCGAAGATCAGCGGCGCGAGATTCAGGAAAACTATATTAAAGGCAGGCAGAGAGAATGATTCCCCCAGATTTTATTGAAAAACTACCATTTTTAGTACGTCCCGAAAACATCGCCCGATACGAAAACGGGAAAGTATATATATTGGACCGCCGTATTTATCCATTTGAAATACGATTTGTAGAGTGTGTAACTTATGAGGAAGTCGCTCAGGCCATTGAGAATATGGTGACTCAAAGCCTGGGACCAGCCTATGCAGCTGCTTGTGGTATGATTCTAGCAGCCAGAGAAAATCAATCCAGACAAGGAGAGATTTTTTTGGAGTCCATGAATATGGCTGGGCAACGTATCCTACATACCCGACCTACAAACCACGAAATCAGAGAAACCGTATCCGGTATGTTAGAGTTTTTGAATTTTCATTTTCAACAAAAACTAAAAAGCGGAGAAGAGATTCTACTCGAATACATGGATTGGATGATTACCACACGTCATATGAACAGTTTACATTTAGGAAAATTTGGAGCAACCATTATTCAATCCGGAGACACCATACTAACTCATTGTTGGCCCGAAACCACTCTGATATACACGATTCTAGAAGCTCTAAACCAAGGAAAACAATTGAAAACATATTGTAGTGAAACACGACCCTATTTGCAAGGCTCTCGGCTTACGGCCACGGCATTGATAGATATGGGAGTTCCTGTTACCGTGATAACAGATAATATGCCTGCTACACTTCTTAGCCAAGGAAAAATTCAGGTGTTCTTGGCAGGAAGCGATCGAACCACCCTGGATGGCCATGTTATTAATAAGGTGGGAACTTTACAAATTGCCATCTGTGCCAAACGATATCAAGTGCCTTTTTATGCCTTCGCTTACGGGCCGGATATACAAGCAAAGACTTTTCAGGATGTTCCCATCGAAGAACGAAACCCTTCGGAAGTGTTACAGATTCGGGGCCTTCCTACCGCATCTCCTAGGGCTTCTGGCACATATCCTGCTTTTGATGTGACCCCACCGGAGTTGATTACCGGAATTATTACCGATAAAGGGGTCTTTGCCCCCGATCAAATTGGAGATTATTTAATAAAACCTTGATGTTTCAATGCGTTATGGTAAAATGTATGGGTTGAAACACAAATAGGAAAGGATAGCAACTATATGAAAAAAATCGGCCTAAATCAATTGCGAGAAATGTTCCTAAGCTTTTACGAAAGCAAAGGTCACTATAGACGTCAGAGTTTTTCTCTCATTCCGGACGGGGATAAAAGTTTACTGATTATTAATTCGGGTATGGCACCATTAAAACCATTTTTTGCAGGTCTAGAGACTCCGCCAAGTCCTCGTATGACCACTTGTCAGAAATGTATCCGAACCGGCGATATTGAGAACGTGGGCTACACGGACCGCCATGGAACATTCTTTGAAATGTTGGGAAGCTTTAGTTTTGGAGATTATTTCAAAAAAGAGTCTTTGATATGGGGTTGGGAATTCATTACCCAGGTACTTGAAATGCCAGAAGACAAAATCTGGGCATCTGTATATGAAAAGGATCAAGAGGCTTATGATATTTGGGTCAATGATATTGGACTTCCAAAGGAACGCATTGTTGCCCTGGGTAAGGATGATAATTTTTGGGAAATAGGAACCGGACCTTGTGGACCTTGTTCTGAAATTTATTTTGACCGGGGAGAAGAATACGGTTGCGGAAGAGAGGGGTGTAAACCCGGATGTGATTGTGACCGTTATATCGAATTCTGGAATCATGTATTTACCCAATACAATCGAGACGACGCAGGAAATTATTCAGATCTGGCACATAAAAACATTGATACGGGAATGGGTCTGGAACGAATTGCCTGTGTCATGCAAGATGTGGACTCTATTTTTGCGGTGGACACCATTAAATTTGTTCTGGATGCCATATGTGAAAAAAGTGGGATCCCTTACACCCAAGGGAAATCAAAGGAAGACGTCTCAACAAGAATCATAACAGACCATCTTCGTAGTATTACCTTCATGATTGCAGATGGAATACTACCGGGAAACGAAGGGCGGGGCTATGTGCTTCGCCGATTATTACGAAGAGCGGCGAGACACGGTCGGAATTTAGGAATACAAGGACCATTTCTGTCGGATCTATCTCGATATGTGGTTCAAGTCTCCGGAGAAGCCTACCCTGAATTACGAGTAAAAAAGGATTATATCCACAAAATTATATCGGTGGAAGAGGATAAATTTGCCAGCACCATCGGTCAGGGCGAGGAAATCATCTTGGAGTATATCCAATCAATGGAAAAAGAGGGCATTCAAGTTCTTTCCGGAGAAAGAGCCTTCAAGCTTTATGATACCTATGGTTTTCCATTGGAATTAACCCAGGAGATTTTGGAGGAGTCTGGATATCAGGCAGACGTTGATGGTTTTCAAGAACATATGGAAAACCAGCGGCAACAAGCTCGTGCTGCCAGGAAAAGTGATGAAGATGAGGGTTGGAGTGAAATGGAGTTGACTTTCACCCTGGAACATCCTACCATTTTTGTAGGATATGATACTCTGGAAAACCGAGGTCGTGTTCTCTACACCTTTCGAGAAAATGCCACCGTTCCGTCTCTAAAAGAAGGAGAGACCGGTAAAATCATACTGGATCAAACACCTTTTTATGCGGAAGGAGGGGGCCAAAGCACCGATTTGGGAGTGATGTACTGTGATGGATGCTCATTGGAGGTTCTGAAAGTCACTCGAAGCAAAGAAGCCTTTCTTCATGAAGTGATTGTGAGAAAAGGAGAAGTAAAACCTGGTGACATGGTGCAGTGTTTGGTTGCCGCCCCTCGAAGATATGCAACGGCGAGGAATCATACTGCAACTCATTTGCTTCATAATGCTTTGAGAGAGGTACTGGGGGATCATGTGCAACAAGCAGGTAGCAGCGTAACACCCGATGGCCTCCGATTTGATTTTCATCATTTTCAGGCGTTGACCACCGACGAAATCCAAAAGGTAGAGGAATATGTGAATGAACGTATTTCCTTTTTCCCAGATGTTACGACTCGGGAAGTACCCATGGAACAAGCGCAACAAGAAGGAGTCATTGCACTCTTTGGAGAAAAATATGGAGATTGGGTTCGGGTCGTGTCAGTGGGTGATTATAGCAAAGAACTATGTGGAGGAACTCATGTTAAGAATGGGGGACAAATTGGAGTATTTCAAATATTGTCTGAGAGTGGCGTAGCCTCCGGTGTTCGTCGTATGGAAGCAGTAACAGGAATGGGTGTATTAAAGGTAGCAAAGGAAATGGAATCGACCATTCAGAAGACTGCCGAAACCCTAAAAACCAGTCCTCATGTACTACTACAAAAGGCGCAGAATATATCAGAAGAATTAAAATTACTCAAAAAAGAGGTGGAAGAATTCAAAAAATCTTCCATGGGGAGTTCCTTAGAGCAGTGGATGGAAGCAGCCAAAGAAATAAATGGAGTGCGCCTAGTGACTCATTCCTTCAAAGATTACACCATTCAGGATTTAAGAGCATTATCCGACGAAATAAAACAAAAATACAGCAATCTTATTTTGGTCTTTGCAACTGTCAATGAGGATAAAGTGACCTTTATGGTGTCTATAACGGATGATTTGTTAGAGAAAGGATACCATGCCGGTCAAATGATAAAAAGAATTGCAGAAGCTGCCGGTGGTGGGGGAGGCGGTAAAGCGGACATGGCCCAGGCTGGCGGGAAAGATCCCAATAAGATTCCGGAAGCTTTCCAGGTTGCGGAAGAAATTATTCAAGCCAAACAATATTAATTCTTCGTTAAATCCAGGGTCAAGGTCTATACTTTGACCCTCATGTTTAGTATAATGAAACCGAATCGAGACAAGAATATTTTACAGAATCAGGAAAAGGACGGTGATTTGGATGGAAAGAAATACGATTCTTTTTGACGGAAACCCTGAAAAGAGTGAGCAACCCACCACCAATGAAATTCTTCGGGCAGTGTATGATGCGTTAGAAGAAAAAGGATATAATTCCATTGACCAAATGGTTGGTTACATTTTGTCTGGAGATCCTTCCTATATAACCAGTCATAATAATGCCCGCAACCTAATTCGTCATATTGAACGAGATGACTTAGTGGAGGAATTGTTGCGATCCTTCTTGGCAAAATAAGAATGAAAGCCATAGGATTGGACGTGGGAGACAAAACCATTGGTGTTGCCATTAGCGATGAGTTAATGCTGAGCGCTCATGGAATAACCACCATTCAACGTGTGGGCATACGAAAAGATGCAGGAGTGGTGATAGACTATATTCGCGACTACGGATGTAATACCGTAGTGATTGGACTTCCCAAAAAATTAGACGGTAGTTTTAGTCCGCAAACGGATAAAGTGGTTGAATTTAAGAATATGCTGGAGAACAAGTTGCGATCTTCCGGTATGCAAAATGTGGCCATTCTTTTCCAGGATGAACGTTTGACCACAGTGCAGGCAGAGAAAGTGTTGATTGAGGCAGATGTTCGCCGGGAGAAACGCAAAGAGGTCATTGACAAGCAAGCAGCTGTATTGATTCTACAAGGCTATTTGGATCGGTTGTACTTTGAAAGAAAGAATTCACCTTACGAGGAGACGAAACAATAGATGCGAGAGTTTTCCAGACTAGAGCAGGTCTATAAGCAAGCTACCATTATTCCTTTTGACAAGGAATCCAAGTTTGTGTTTTTTGGAGATCAACACCGGGGCGATGACAGCCTTTCCGATGAATTTGGAAGGAATAAACATATATTTAATTATGCTCTTAAATATTATCTTGATAATAGTTTTACCTATGTAGAAGTAGGGGACGGAGACGAAATGTGGGAACAGAGGAGTTTCGATGTGATTCGAAATGCCCATTTTCCTACTTTTTCATTGTTACGAAAGTTTTTCTTGGAAAACCGTCTACTGATGCTTTTTGGAAATCACAATATCTGCTATCGAAAGCCGGAAAAGGTAGCACGAGACCTATATCAAGTTTATGACGAATATCAAGGAGCCTGCGATGACCTCTTTCCAGGCATTAAATTTCATGAAGCTCTTGTATTAAAAGAAAAAAAGACGGAACAAGAGATATTTGTGGTGCACGGTCATCAAGGGGATTTGCTGAATGATCAATTCTATTTCTTATCCTTTGCTCTGATTCGTTTTCTATGGAGATTCATGCATGTTATCGGTCTAAAAAACCCGGCTAGCCCAGCCAAAAGTCGAAGAAAACGCCATAAAATAGAACGCATGTACGCACAGTGGATTCAGCATCACAAGACCATCCTTATATGTGGTCACACCCATCGGCCGAAATTTCCCATTAATGGGGATCATGCGTACTTCAATTGTGGAAGCTGCGTAAACCCCAGAGGGATTTTTTGCCTGGAGTTGACCAACAATCATTTATCCCTAATTACTTGGCGTGTAAACACAAAACATGATGGTACCATGATAATAAAAAGAACGGTATTAAACGGCCCATTGAACATTCGCAAATACGCCAATAAAGATAAATACGACGACTTTGATTATGCTACCTGTGAATCGTAAGGACAGTGGGGGAGAAGCATAAGGTTCTATTGGTTAATGGTTTTTGATTTTATGAAGCGTATTAGAATGATTGTTAACTATTCCTTAAATCATAATTTTGGGAATAGTTTTATGGTTTTTAAAGCGGATTCGTTGTTCTGGTACCATTCCAGCAATTGCAACGACTCCGCTCTTGTTTTGATCCAAACCCCCTATTTTTTTGAGGCTCTAATTTCCGTTCTAACGGATTTATTTGGACTTAACTATACCTAGTATCCTGCTATTATTTTAAAATTTCCATGATAATAAATTAGTAATTCGGAATTTGAATTTCCATCCCCGGCATTAACTCCGTGGCCGAAATCCCATTTAATTTCTCCATCTGATATACCGCTCTTCGGATATCCATATTTTCCGGTGCATATTGACCCGCAATATTCCAAAGCGTATCCCCGTAATGAATTTCTACGGTTTGATACGTTTCTTGTACTGTGCCAGCGGCTTTATCCACGCCTAATAATCCTTGTACAGATATAATAACGAATATAACACAAATCAACATAAACATAGAAAAACGTAACTCGGACTTAATGCGATGATGTTTTCCTAAATACAACATTTGATTCGACCTCCTTTCGTGGAGCCCACCCTATTAGAACAAATGTTCTTAATTGTATAATACACGAATATATGTTCTTTGTCAACCTATTTTAGATCTCTTTCGTTTTTTTATTTTTCTCATTGCATTTTTTGCATCAATAAATTATAATGAGTTTAACTTCATATTCCACTGAATAAAGGCACAGCTTCTGAAAGGAAGTGTCGCAAAACTATAGGGGCTAAAGCAGGAACCTGATAAGCCAGCCAGTTGCCGGTGTGATGTCATTGACACCCATTTTATCATTAAGATGAGTTTCCTCTTACCGGTACAAATGCAGTTGGTTCAGCAGCTCATGAAACCGGTTTTTTATTGGACCCACCCATTAGCCAATAAGTATTCCCGGTTCATGATCTGCTTTCCATAGAGTGGATGCGACCAACCCGATGATAATGAGAAAAACCCTCTCCTCCCGGTGATCGTTATTTACATCATTAGACATCGTATTTGATCGCTCCATAGAAAATAAACACCCCCGCTAATAAATAGCAGGGGTGTTTTATTACAAGGATTAATATTGTTAACAAGTAGGAAGGTGTATGACTATCCCATCTACTGAATTTGTATAAATACTAACATCGCTGTCATCAGTTGCCCATTAGTGAACTCCAGCTTATAGTATGGCGTATATTCCACCGGTACCAAAACAATGGTGTCATATACATTTTCTGCATCATCTTCGTAGGAAAAACAAGCTCCGCCAAAACCTTCCAAGGTATTTTCTCCGTAGAAGCAATTGTTGGGATCCGCAGTCCAATCCTTATCACGAGGAAATTTTCTCATTATCTGGTCGAATGTGTCTCCCATTTGAATATCCCGGGGAAGCCTCTCCTCTCCACCCATCACCACAATGGATTCCAAATAATATTTGTCAAATTCGCCGGAATCATTGATGCCACCGATAAAATAGTAGCTGGCATCCTGGTAATCCATAGACAATGTTTGGTAACCATAGTCTTTGTTTTCTTCACGATGAATCGGCTCTCCCAATATTTCCCTTACTTGCTCCGGATTCATCGTTCCGTCAATTCCTCGGTAAATAGCCTCTTCTCCCTGATAATAGTCCGGTTTTGGTGCTTCGCCATATATATCCTGCTCCCATGAGAGCCCTTTCTTAATTTGCCAAGCACCGGATTCATCCGATAATATAATATGAATATTTTGATATCCCATAAGGTGAACCGGTTCTTCCGAAAAGAATAAATCTACCTGTACATCACCGGATGCTTTCTTTGGAATCTGATAATCTACTCTATCCCAAGCATCCTCCCCATAAAAATGGACAATAAATTCGTATTGAGAGCGAATCATCTCATTCAGGGTTTTCGGAGGTTGTTGGTCTAAGGTAAAATATATATCCCCCACCTTAGGCATTTCCTCTACCATAGTCTCTAATTGGGTATAGTCGCCTTCTCGGAACCCTTGCAAGTAAGCAATGGTTACCCCTTCCGGAGAACCGGTTTCCGGCTCTTCTGGAAGGGGTTCTTCATTCGAGCAAGCCACCATACCGAAGGATATAAGTAAAATGAACCCCCATACTCCTAAGTGCTTTTTTATATACTTCATCTCATCTCCCCTCTTTCTGAATGTACTTCGCATACCCGTGATCTACAAAATGCAATAATCTTTTACGAAAAACAATACCAAGAATAAATAGAATTATCATCAGCAAAGACAAAATAACGACTCCGGAATATATCTGTTTATTCAGCATACTACCTACCATAACACTTACTGCCAGCGAGGGTGCACGCCCCACCAATGACAAAACTAAAAATGGCAGAAAATTCATATTGGAAACACCTGCCACATATCCCAAAATGTCTTTGGGTAGCCCAGGGAATAAATACAATACAAATACGGCGATATACGCTCGTTTACTGTTTAATCGTTTCAGAAAAGTCTGATATTTCTTCGGTTCAATGAGAGTTCTCATAGCTTTCTGCCCTAAAATTTTGGACAGAAAATATGTAAGAAAAGTTCCAATGGCAGCACCTACAATGGATAATACAAAGGCAACAGGAAATGAAAACAACCATCCCGCTGCCATATTCATAAACTGTCCCGGTATTACCGAAACGATAATCTGCACTACTTGAATGCCTAAATAAATCCAATAGCTTTCATTTTTATATCCTTCCAGAAAGAGTTCCGCTTTTTCCAAAGAATTGACTTGCTCAATCCATTCCGGATGACCAAACCAAATATATAACGGAACACCAACAACGATACTTATAAGTATAAGTAACTGCAGATAGGATACCGCTCTTCGAATTCTAATTCCCGATACATCATCCTTTTTCATGACGTTATTGTAACACGAAACCATCCTGCCTTAAAGCCTGCACTGCTTTCATGACACCAAATTTTGCATGTTCGTAAGTTAGGCCCCCTTGAAAATAAACAGTATATGGAGGTCTTAAAGGCCCATCCGCCGATAATTCGATGGATGATCCTTGAATAAACGCCCCCGCCGCCATAATGACCGGATCCTCGTACCCCGGCATGGCCCAAGGCATAGGTGCCACGTGAGAATCTATGGGCGCAGCTTCCTGTACTCCCCTACAGAATGAAATCATGGCTTCTTGTTTTTTGAGCCGCACTCCTTGAATGATATCGCTTCTGGAATCCATCGGAGCAGGACACACCTCAAAGCCTAGCATTTCAAACACTTGTCCTAAAAGAATGGCCCCCTTCACAGCACCATTCACCACTTTGGGTGCTTGAAACAAACCCTGAAGCATGGTTCTTGTTTGACCAAAGGTAAGACCACATTCTCCACCGATTCCTGGAGCTGTCATGCGATAGGCGATGTTCTGAATCAAATCACCTTTTCCTACTATATATCCCCCTGTCAGCGCCAATCCACCGCCTGGATTCTTAATCAGTGACCCCGCCATAACATCTACGCCAACTTCTGTGGGCTCAACAATATCCAGAAACTCGCCATAACAATTATCCACGGCTAGTATAATATCACCTCGAATATTCTTGATAAAAGAGGCCCATTCTTTCACTTGTTCCATGGTAAGCGCTTTTCTCCAGCCGTATCCCGTGGCTCTTTGAAGTGCACAAATTTTTGTGTTTGGTTTGATGATTTTCTGAATTTCCGGAAAATCGAGCATCCCATTTTCCAACAGTTCTACTTGCTCGTATTCTATACCAAAATCCTTCAGGGAGCCCTGATTTTCGCCCCGAATACCGATAACTTCTTCTAAAGTATCATAGGGAGAGCCACTACAATAAATCAGTTGGTCTCCCGGTCTCAAAATGCCGGAAAACATTAAAGTCAATGCGTGTGTACCATTTACGATAGTAGGTCGCACTAAAGCAGCCTCGGTTCGAAATAAACTGGAATATACCTTTTCTATGGCTTCCCTTCCCGGATCATCATACCCATACCCGGTGTTCCATCGAAAATGCACATCACTGATTCGGTTCTCTTGAAAGCTCTTCAACACTTTATACTGGTTTCGTTCCATGATTTCGTCCCAATAAAAAAAATGGGGCATCACTTTTGACTCCGCTTCCCGAACTAAGTCCCACACCTCTCCGTCGATATGGAATTCTCTCTGTAAATACTGCTTTAAATCGATCATCTGTGAATACTCCTATTACTTTACATAATTATGTTACTGTCTACTTATCGTCCTCTGGTTTGCCTTCTTTTCTTTCCATTTCCCATTCCATCCCTTTTACCAGATCTCTTTTTGTATTCATCCGATGGGCGGCATAAAGCTGGGTAGTGGTGACTTGTTCATGATCCAATAGGGCTTGTACATCAAAAATACTATTCCCCCTACCAATGAGGCTGGTAGCTGCAGTAGCACGTAGCTTATGAGGGCTATATCCGGCTCTGTGAGAGGTTTTTAACCCATATGACGTGTACTTCTTGACCATTTCCCGTATTTGGCGCTCTGTCATCCGCTTTCCTTGGAGTGATACAAATAACGCATCCTTATGAATTTCTTCCAAGGAATCGTCTGAAGGCCTTTCTTTGGCAATATACTCTTGAACGGAAGAAGTAACGGATTGATTCAGAGGCATCATGGATTCTTTCCCTCTTTTGCGATAAATTTTAAACTCTCCCCGATGGAAGTGAAAGGAACTGACATTTAACTGCTGCAATTCAGATAATCTCAGCCCATAAGTTAAGAATAACAACAAAATAGCCTTATCACGATACTTGGTTTTCTCCCAAAACTCTCGTTCTTTTTTTGTGAGGCCTTGTCCCGTGGCCACCACGTCCAACATAACCATTACTTCATCATCCTGCAATGCCTTTATTTCACGCTCTCCCGGTTTTGACACTCGGATGGGATCCAAACCATCTGTTATATTCTTTGAAATCAATTCATCCCGGTATAAATATTTAAAAAATACAGAAATACTGGATTTTTTTCTAGCTAGGCTCTTATTGGCATTTTCAAACACAGTGACAGACTTTTCTTTCTCCACCTTGTATCGTCTCATATAATCAAGAAAAAGATTGATATCTTTTGCCTTTATTTGATCCAAGTCTTTTACGGAAATCTCTGAAATTGTCATCGCTTGCGTCAAATCCGTCTCTTGGATCAGATATTGAAAAAAGAATTTCAAATCCCGCAAGTAGGCCAATCGGGTCAAGGGAAGAACATTGCTCTTTAAATACACAAAATATCCTCGGAGCACCTTGGGCATTTCGTTTTCCAATTCCCCACAAAGCTCCAAGATTTCGTTTTCTTTTAATACAATATTATCGGGCTTGTCGCTTTTATTATGAATTCTTACCGGTTTTTCCACCATTGTACCATTTCCTCCACCGGATGGTCTATTTCGGACAAATCAAACCATTTCACATCAGAATAGCTTCGAAACCATGTCATCTGTCTCTTGGCCAAATTCCTGGTATTTTTTTTGATTTCTTCCCTGGCTTCTTCCAAAGATACTTTTCCTTCTAAAAAAGGAATGATTTCTTTATAACCAATTCCTTTCATAGAAATATCCTTCGGAGAGAGTCCCCTACCCAATAGCTTTTCCACTTCTTCCACCAGCCCCGCTTGAATAAATCCATCGACTCTCTTTTCGATTCGGTGATAAAGTTGGTCTCTATTCCGCTTTAGTCCTATCATCAATACCTTGTAATCCTTGGTGGGTCGCAAATTGTCGCGAAAGGGTTTAATTTCTCCCTCTGTTTTCCATCTCTCCAATGCTCGAATCACTTTTTTCACATTGTTAGGGTGTATTTGCCGCCCGGCCTTTGGGTCTTTTGCCATGAGCAGACCGTGTAGCTCTTCGTTTCCCTTTTCCAAAGCGAACTTTTCCATCTTTTTACGAAAATCAGAATCTCCCTGATTTTTCCCAAAATCCATATCGTAAATCAATGAATTAATATATAGACCGGTTCCGCCCGAAACAATAGGTAGCTTACCCCGGGAGAACATATTCTCAATGGCTTCCTTGGCTTTTTTCTGGTAATCTGCCACAGAAAATGGATACCTGGGATCTATTTCATCCACCAAGTGATGCGGAACTACCAACTGTTCTTCCGGTGTGGGCTTAGCAGAGCCAATGTCCATCCACTGATATATTTGCATGGAATCCGCAGATAGTATTTCTCCCCCCAGTGACTTTGCCACCCCTAGAGATATCTCTGTTTTCCCAACAGCTGTCGGCCCAAACAAGACCATAATTTCCTTTGATTTCATCCCAGCTCCTACACACGCTTAAACATCCTCTGAATCTCATATAGGGAAAGCTTAATGAAAACAGGCCTTCCATGGGGGCAATTATATGGATTCTCACATTTTGACAGATCTTTTATTAATGCCCTTGCTTCCTCTTTCGAAAGTCGATCTTGCGCTTTTACTGCACTCTTGCAGGCTTTTGTCATCAAGATACGCCTGGAATTTTCATCCTTGTAGTTTGAGTTTGGTGTAACGGTATCCAAATATTCTCTTAGGAAGGTCTCCCCTTGTTCTAATGAAATAAAAGCAGGTAGTGTTTTTATAATAAAACTGCTATTCCCGAATTCTTCCGCATCGAATCCTAAACGATGTAATTCTTCTTTAATCTCCATTGTTAGATGTGAAATGATTCTGGGGCGATCCAACACTATTGGTGTAATCAGTGACTGGGTTACCATTTCTTCCTTCCCATAATTGGCAGTAAGGGTTTCATAAAACACTCTTTCATGGGCCGCATGTTGATCTACTAAATATAGATTTTCTTCATCTTTTGCCAAAATATAGGTGGAAAACAGAATATCAATTACTGACAAATCCTCCATAGAAACAGGAACATCTTTGATGGGCTGCTCCAGTTTCTCCCCCACCCGAGCCTCCTCTACCCGAAAAGATTCTTTTCGGGTTTTGGCTAAAAATTCTTTTAAAGTCGTTTGTTCTTCTACACTTTCCGCCGTCTTCTCCTGGTCAATATTTGTCTTTCTCTCTTGCTTCTTACCAAATTCATAAGAAATAGCAGCGGGTTGAGTAGACGGTGCTACGATTTCCGAACTAGGTATGGTTGGTTGCAAGGGTTGGGCCAATGCTACCTTAGGCACTGTTTCCAATGTTCTCATTGCCTTCTGAATCCCAGCAATGACCCCTTTTGCTACGTCTTCTTCTTCCCGAAACTTAACTTGCAGTTTGTTGGGATGAATGTTCACATCGATTTCTTCCGGGGGTACTTTAAGAAATAGGAAAGCAGCTGGATGTCTGCCGTTGGGTAAGCGTTCATCGTACGCTTTTGAAATGGATTCTTGAAGTACTCGGCTCTCAACGGCTCTTCCATTCACAAAAAAGACTTGATATCGGCGGTTTGGTTTACTGATATTTAAATTCGATACATATCCATCCACAAACCCATTTCCTTCACTTTGTGAAAAGTAGACGAGATTCTCAGCTGTTTCCTTCCCATAAAGGGTTGCAATGGTTTGAATCACATCCCCTTCTCCATTGGAAGAAAACACCATTTGATCGTTGTTAATCAGGCGAAACTTAATATGGGAATAGGCCAATGCCATTTGAGACACAAACTCGATAATGGGTGTGCTTTCGGAACTATCCCCCTTCATGAATTTTAGCCGCGCAGGTGTGTTAAAAAAAAGATCCGTTACTACCATAGTAGTTCCCAATGGGCAACCCACCGGTTGAATATCTGTTATGACTCCTCCCTCTAGACTCACCTTGGCTCCGGTTGCAGAATCAGCCGTGTGGGTCAATACCTCCACTTTGGAGACAGCGGCAATGCTGGACAAAGCCTCTCCCCGAAATCCCAAAGTTTTGATGGCATACAAATCTTCTTCTCTAGCTATTTTACTGGTGGCATGGCGCGCAAAAGCCAATTCTATCTCATAGGGATCAATACCCGTACCGTTGTCGCTGACTTTGATACTTTTCTTCCCACCTTGACGAATTTCCACAAGAATGGAATCTGCGCCTGCATCAATGGAATTTTCCAATAACTCCTTGACGATACTCAGAGGTCTTTCTACCACTTCTCCGGCAGCGATTTTGTCAGAAATCGATTTATCCAGCAGTTGAATCATAGCCCATCACTCCTTCACACCTTAGAATTTTTCCAGTTCCTTCAGCTTCTCGGTGGCTCGACTCAAGAGGCGTTTGGGCACTCCCGCTAGTTCTGCAACATGAATGCCATAACTTCGGCTTGTACTTCCATATCCAATGCTATGGAGAAAGATAATGGTTCCTGCCTCTTCTTTTACTTCCACATTCAGGTTACGAAAGCCATTTAGATGTCCCTCTAGTGCCGTCATTTCATGATAATGGGTGGCAAATAATGTTCGAGTTTTCAGACCGTCTTCCATCAAATACTCTGCTACCGCCCAGGCGATAGAAAGCCCATCGTAGGTACTGGTACCACGCCCGATTTCGTCCAGTACAATTAAACTTCGTGCTGTGGCATTGTTGAGTATATAAGCCAGCTCGCTCATCTCAACAAAGAAGGTGCTTTGTCCCTGGCTAAGATTGTCAGACGCACCAATTCGAGTAAAAATCCGATCACAAATGCCGATTTCAGCACTTTCTGCCGGAACATAACTACCTGCCTGTGCCATCAAAACAATCAATGCTACCTGTCTCATATAAGTGGATTTTCCGCTCATATTCGGGCCAGTCAGTAATAGCAACGCATCTTCTTTACGATCCAAGTACGTATCATTTGGCACAAATATTTCCGTCTTCAAAGTGTTCTCAATGACGGGGTGCCTCCCTTTACGAATGACTATCGTATCCTCTTCCGTCACCTTAGGTTTCACATAATTTTGTCGGGTAGCCACTTCGGCAAAGGCGCAAACCACATCCAAACTGCTAATGGCTTCCGCCGTTTTTTGAATCACGGGTATGAATTTTTCTATGTGCTCCCGTATCTCTACAAATAAATTATATTCCAACTCATTGATTTTTGCTTCGGCCCCCAGTACTACGGATTCCATTTCCTTCAATTGCGGAGTGATGAACCGCTCCCCGTTTACCAATGTCTGTTTCCGGATATAATCTGCAGGAATGGCATCGTAGTAGGATTTGGTTACTTCTAGATAGTAACCAAACACTTTATTGAACCCAACTTTTAAATTTTTGATTCCCGTTCGTTCTCGCTCCTGGCTTTCCAAAGACGCTATCCATTGTTGTCCTTCCTTAATGGATTCCTTTAACTGGTCTAACTCCTGTGAGTATTTCTCTTGAAGTAAGCCGCCTTCCTTTAAGGTAATGGGGCAATCCTCACGAATCGCTCGGTCTATCAGAAGAAAAACTTCTTCTAAAGGGTCCATTTTTTCTCCCAATTCTCGTAGTAAATGGTTCTCTTGATCCATCAATTCCCACTTGATATCCGGTAAATGTAGTATGGACTGAGCCAAAGCTAATAAATCTCTACCATTGGCATGACCCATTCCAATACGCCCTGCCAAACGTTCCAAATCATAAATTCCTTTCAGATATTCCTTCAGATTATTTCTTAAAATTACCTGACGAAACAGTGTCTCTACTCCGTCTAATCTTTTCTGGATTTCCTCCAACCCATTTAAAGGTTCCATTAACCATCTCTTAAGTTTTCTGGATCCCATTGCAGTATGGCAGCGATCCAAAACCCCCAACAAAGACCCCTGAACCGTTTTATCAAATATTGTTTCCGTCAACTCTAAGTTTCGAATGGTGGCCTTGTCCAATGCCATATGATGATGTAAACCGTATGTCTTCACCTGACCCATATGAGATAAACCCGTTTTATGATTTTCTTTCACATAGGATAATAAGAGTCCCAAAGCATACGTATCGGCGCCCTTTGGGGTAAGCCCCATGGAGGTAAGCCCTTGGGGAAACTGTAAAGCCAATACGTCCTCCATATTCCCCTTATGTACCGTATTTCTTTCTCCATTGTGAACATAGGCACCTGTCCATTCACGGACTTCTTCCTGTTCCAGTTTTCCCTCATAAGAACCTCCCATAATGATTTCTTTGGGAGATATTTTTATCAACTCATTGAGAAGCCACTCTTTTATAAAATCTCCGGTGATTCGTGTGGCAAAGATTTCTCCGGTGGATATGTCTGCATGGACCAAGCCTACTTCATGATTCCCAAAGTAACATGATGCCAAATAATTATTAGATTTTTCAGCTAGCATTGAAGAAGATACTACAGTACCCGGGGTGATTACCTGCACCACCTCCCGGCGAACGATACCTTTTGAAGTAGCAGGGTCTTCCATCTGCTCACACACCGCCACTTTATATCCTCGATCCACTAGCTTGGCAATATAATTTTCCGCAGCATGATAAGGCACCCCACACATAGGGGCTCTTTCTTCCTCGCCGCACTGTTTCCCTGTCAAAACCAACTCTAATTCCTTAGAAGCGGAAATGGCATCTTCATAAAACATCTCATAAAAATCTCCCAGCCGGAAAAACAGGATGCAATCCATATATTGCTCCTTGATTTCCATATATTGCTTCATCATAGGGGATTTTGCCATCGGGGTTTACCTCTGATTTTGTTGTTTTTTTATATAAGCTGCCAGTCCGAGTCGTAACAACTCCATTCCGCGGATGAGACTCTCTTCTTTTAATACATAGGCAATGCGAATTTCTTTTCTTCCTCTTCCCGGGGTAGCATAAAAACCTTCCACCGGTGCAAACATAATGGTTTCTCCACGATCTTCAAATTCTGTCAGCATGAATATCTGAAAAGCATGGGCATTGTCTATGGGTAACTTCACCGTAATGTAAAAGGACCCTTTTGGTTTATCGCAAATCACATCCGGGATTTTCATAATTTCTTGAAAAACGATATCCCTACGTCTCTGATACTCATCACGAACCTGATTAAAATACTCATCTGTCAATTGGTACAATGATGCTGCCCCAAACTGCTCCAGGGTAGGCACCGATAGACGAGCTTGTGCCAGTTTTAAAACCGCATTTTTTATTTCTGCATTTTTCGTTAAAATGGTACCTATTCGTGCACCACATGCACTGAACCTTTTCGAGATACTATCTACAATAATTAAATGGTCTTCAAACCCGTTCATATGTTGACCAAAGCTGCTGAGAGGTTCTCCATCATAAACAAATTCACGATACACTTCATCGGTTATCACATAAAGACCGTGTTCCTTGGCCACCTGTAATATCATTTCCATTTCCTGGCCTGTCAATACGTTTCCAGTGGGATTGCATGGACTATTTATCAGAATCACTTTTGTTTTTGAAGTGATTTCCTTTTCAATTTTTTCACGTGACGCGTAATGATATCCTTCCTCCGCATGGGATGGAATAGGAACGATATTGCCCTCAAAATAGGAGGTGAATATTTGATAATTGGTATAAAAAGGCTCTGGTACCAAAACTTCATCTCCGTCGTTTAAAATGCTGGCAAAAATAAAGCACAGTGCTTCACTTCCACCATTCGTAATAAATATATCCTCTTCATTAAAATTCATGTTGTAACGCTTGTAATAATCTCTTACGGCATGTATTAATTCAGGTATGCCTTGGGAGGGCATATATTCCAAGACCGGCTCATGATATCCTCTGACACATTCCATAAAAACCTCCGGTGTAATAACATCCGGCTGCCCAATATTAAAATGATATATTTTTTTCCCTTGTTTCTTTGCCTCCACTGCGTATGGATGGTATTTTCGAATCGGCGAGTAGTCGATTCGATTCATTCTTTCCGCTAATTTCATTTTGCTCCCCCCTACCTCTCAACGAAGATTATCCTTGGCTTGCCCTATAATATCTTCAATAGACACAAGCACTGTATTTACCCATTTTGTCTCCGTTTTACGTAACCATAACAAATACTCTATGTTTCCCTTTGCCCCTTTTACCGGTGAATAAGTGAGGCCCTCTACACGGAAACCCTCTTCTGTTGCCGTGTCTATCACCTTTTGAATTACTTTTTCATGGATATGGCCATCCTTCACGATGCCCCCTTTGCCTACTTGTTCTTTCCCCGCCTCAAATTGGGGTTTTATTAAACAAATTAACTGCCCTTCATTTTTTAACAACTGGTAAGCTACCGGTAAAACCAACTCTAAACTGATAAAAGAAACATCAATAGAAATGAAATCCATTGGTTCCGGTATATCCTCCGGTTTTACATATCGGATGTTTGTTCGCTCCATGTTGATGACTCGATGATCATTACGCAATCGATAATGCAGTTGCCCATATCCCACATCCACACAGTATACCTTTCGTGCGCCATGTTTCAGCATAAAGTCTGTGAACCCTCCGGTGGAAGCCCCAATATCCATACAAACCTTATCCTGCAAATGTAAAGAAAAAGTAACAAATGCCTTTTCCAATTTCAACCCGCCGCGACTGACGTAAGGACACGCATCCTCTTTGACGGAGATGGCAGCTTCTTCGGGGATCAACGTCCCGGCTTTATCCACCTTTTGGCCGTTGATATAAACAGTTCCGGCCATAATGGCGCCCTTTGCTTTTTCGCGGGATGGAAACAGACCTTTATCCACCAACAGAACATCTAATCTAACCTTTGACAAAACGCTCCACCCTCTCTAAAATGCCCTTTTCATCCAGACCATATTTCTCATACAGCTCTTTCTGAGATCCTTGCTCAATAAACTGGACCGGCCAACCCAATATAAGCATTTCCGGTGGAGTTTTTTTGTGCTGAGATAGGAGTAATTGAAACCCTTGGCCAAAACCTCCGGATACTACGTTATCTTCTATGGTGACTATTTTGTTATAACAAACTGTTTCTAATAATTCTTCTTCTCGAAGAGGTTTGACGAAACGCGGATCCACTACTTGAGCAGAAATCCCTTTTTCCTCCAGTTTCAATCCCACTTCATAAGCGATTTCTGCCATGATTCCCACTCCATATAAGCCGACATCGCTACCATTTTTTAGAATAGAAATACCCGATTCATATCCTTTCACTTCCGTTGTATTGCTTCCAGAGGATTCTCCTCGCGGATAACGTATAGCAGAAGGTCCCGGCAATGTCAGAGAATACTTCAACATGGATTGCAGTTCCTGCCCATTTCTGGGACTCATGATTGTTAGATTCGGCATATGACTCAAGTAGGAAAGGTCAAATATACCATGGTGTGTTTCTCCATCATTCCCCACAATTCCGGCTCGATCCAGGCAAAACACCACTGGTAAATTCTGCATACACACGTCCATCATAATCATGTCGTAGCTTCGCTGTAAAAAGGTAGAATAGATGGCTACAAAAGGCCGCAATCCACCCTTGGCCAGTCCGGCCGCATAGGTAACGGCACCGCCTTCCGCAATGCCTACATCAAAGGTTCTTTTCGGATAGGCTTTTTGAAATCCCTGCAATCCTGTTCCCTCTAGCATGGCGGCATAAACTGCAACGATGCGGGAATCCTTATCCGCCATCTGCTGTAGCGTCTCTCCAAATACATGGGAATAACTGGGATGACTTATCGAAGTCAGCACATTTCCGGTTTCTCTCTCAAAGGGCGCAATCCCGTGAAATTTATTGGGATCCAACTCCGCATTCTTATACCCTTTCCCCTTTTGTGTCAAAATATGAATCAACTTTGGCCCTTCTATTTGTTCTGCAATTTCAAAGGCTTCCAATAAATCTCCGATTCGATGACCATCAATCGGACCTAAATACTTGAATCCCAGCGCTTCAAAAATAGCGGCATCGTTTATCACAGCATATTTGATAGAATCCTTTATACTTTCCAATCCGCTGTACAAACCCTCTCCAACAGCAGGTATATGTGTCAATGTATTCTTCAGATGCTTTTTAAACTCCAAGTACCCTTGGCTAGTTCTCAATTTGCTAAGATGCTGTGACATGCCCCCCACATTACGAGATATCGACATATTGTTGTCGTTGAGGATGACCGTTAAATCCGTATCCTTTCCTCCCGCATTATTGAAACCTTCATATGCCAGACCACTGGTCAGCGCACCATCTCCTATCACTGCAATTACTTTATGGGTTTCCCCCTTTAAATCTCTCGCAGTTGCCAAACCGAAAGCTGCCGCTACCGATGTACTGGAATGCCCGGTTTCGAAAATATCATGGGGACTTTCTTCGCACTTTGGAAATCCACTCAGGCCATTCATTTGGCGTAAAGTATCAAATCGACAAGCTCTGCCTGTTAATATTTTGTGAATATAAGACTGATGCCCTACATCCCAAATAATATGGTCGGACGGACTATTATAAAATTTATGCAAAGCAATAGATAGCTCCACCACCCCTAAATTAGCGGCCAGGTGGCCTCCGGTTTTGGACACTTTTTCCAGCAAAAAATCCCGAATTTCATAAGAGAGAAGTTCAAGTTCATCCAGATTCATTTTTTTTAAGTCCGCCGGAAAATCATATTCCGGTAATGTTCTTTTCATGCTGTATGCTCCCTATTCCACCCGATTTTGCAAGTCGATTGCTAATGTATTAAAAAACTCCGCATTATCATAATAAGGTTTCATTAATTCCAATGCGCTTTCTGTCAATTCCTTTACCTTGGCTTTACTTTTTTCTAACCCATTAATGGTTACGTAGGTACATTTGCTGGTCTTCTCGTCATGACCCGCCTCTTTTCCCATTACCGATTCGTCTCCCTCCACATCGAGAATATCGTCCGTAATCTGATATGCCAACCCCACAAGCTCACCGTAATCCGAAAAAATACGAAGCGTTTCTTCATCCGCATTTCCCAAATGGGCGCCCGCCCGAATGGCTGCCATAATGAGTGCGCCTGTTTTGTTGACATGAATGTAATCCAACAGCTCCCCACAAGCATTTTTGGATACCACCTCGATATCGGCCACCTGGCCAGCTACCATTCCTCTACATCCAGCGCCTTTCGCTATTTCGTAGGAAGCTTTCACGCGGCATTTCAAACAAGAAGCCTCATCAAAATATAGTAGCATATCCTTATTCATGGCTTCGAAGGCGGTATTCAAAAGGCCGTCTCCTGCCAATATAGCCATAGCTTCCCCATATACTTTATGATTGGTGGGAACCCCTCTGCGTAAATCATCATTATCCATAGCCGGCAAATCATCGTGGATTAAACTATACGTATGGATATATTCGATAGCCAATGCATATGGCAAAGCCGTCTTTATGTCACCTCCGCAAAATTCACACGTGGCCAATAGTAAGATTGGTCGAAGTCTTTTTCCCCCCGCCGTCAAACTATACTTCATCGCCTCATACAATGTGATACTTTTTGGATCAATTTCCGGTAGGCAATCCAACAAGTGGTCTTCTAAAAAGGCTTTGTAATCTGAATAGGTCATCTCATACATGCTTCTTCCCTCCAAGCTCTTTACTCTTTATAGGTTTCAATCTTTTCCTTAGCTTCCGTTAATATTTCGTTGCACTTTTTGTAATGTTTAATCCCTTCTTCAAAGCTTTGAATCGCCTCCTCCAAAGGAACATCTTCATCTCTTAAGCGTTCCGCACATTTTTCAAGTAGCGCCATCTCTTCTTCAAATGTTCGCTTTTTCTCACCCATGATTCTTCTCCTTTATCGATTTGATTTCTGCTTCCGCATTCCCATCCTTTAAAATGAATGAAACCGCTTCTCCCGTTTGTAAAGTCATGACGGAGTTCACGGATTTACCTTCACTATTCAGAAGAATTCCATATCCGCGCTCCATAATTTGAAACGGATCCAAGTCCTCCATGGTCTTCCACAATGTTGCCAAGCTCCTTTTCTTATCTCTTAAGGTGGTTTCCATTCGTTCCCGTAATTGCACATGAACATGTTGACACTTCATCGAGTGTAAACTCCATCGCTTCGTTAAATCCATTTTTTCATACAGCTCATCCACCTTCATTTGATACTGTATAAATTGATTATCCAGGTCTCTCCCCATGGATTGCATTGTTTTTTCAATCCCTTTGTGCTCATCTTCCATTCTTTGAACTAGAATTCTATATAAATGCTCCCATTGATAGCCTTTTAGCTCAAGAGTCTTCTGCTGAATTCGATTAACCATCTCCTTCTGCAATTCCCTTCCCAAATAAAGGAGCCTGTCTTTCCATTCCGTAATATTGGGAACGGCTATCACAGCAGCTGCTGAAGGGGTTTCCGCACGAGCATCCGCTACGAAATCTGAAATGGTGAAGTCGGTTTCATGTCCTACGGCAGATATAATGGGTATGGGACACTCATAAATGGCCCTTGCCAAGTTCTCATTATTAAAGGCCCACAAGTCTTCTAATGAACCTCCCCCCCTGCCTAAAATAATCACATCTGTATCCGGAAACAATTCCTGCACTCGTTTTAATTGTCGTATCAGTTGCACAGGAGCTTGCTCCCCTTGAACCAGACTGGGAAAGACTCGAATGGTTAAACCGGGGTTCCGTGAAGTCAAAATGGAAAGAATGTCCTGGATGGCAGCTCCGGTTTCCGACGTTATCACTGCAATCTCTACGGGAAAAACGGGAAGCTTTATCTTATGCGCTACGGAAAATAGCCCTTCCTTTTCCAGTTTTTCTTTTAATTGCTGGAAAGCAACCGCCAAATCTCCCTCTCCAGCCCCTATCAGTTCCTTCACATGAATGCTGTAATAACCACCGGCTTCATATACGCTAATCTGACCTCTTACCCACATCTCCATTCCGTCCTGGGGGAGTATTTGGGATTTTTGGGCGATATAGGACGAAAAAAAACAATTGATCTTGCTGGTTTTGTCTTTTAAAGTGAAATAAGTATGGCCTGAAGTATGTATTTTGGTCCCCGACACTTCTCCCGTTACAAGAACATCCACGAGCAATGAATCTGTAACCAGTACCCGGTTAATATAGTGATTTAATTGTGAAACGGTGATGGGTTTTCCGGCCACTCCTTGCTCCTTCCCAAATACGCAATGCCTATGGCATTATCGCTAGACAAAGATTCATCTCCAAACTCCAACAGAATATCCGTACCTGAAAAGGCACGATTCAAACCCTGTCGAATATATTTGCTGGAGGATACTCCCCCCGCCAACAGAAGGTTGTGAATTCCGGTTATCTTCACCCAATATTGAATCCAAGCTACTAGGGATTCCTCGAACCGCTGGAATATTTCGTAAATAAGCCGGCCATACATATGTTCCCGTTGGGAGGGGTTCTCTTTATTTTGAATCTCTTCCAGTATCCGCATGGCCTGAGTCTCCAGTCCGGATAGATTGAGTGAGCCCTCTTTCAACGAAACAGGTGACAACTTCCCAATCCCCTCCTTTTCCCCCATGGCCAATTCGTCCAACATACGCCCACAAGGAAATGCCATTCCCATCTTTACCCCCACACGGTCTAATACTTGGCCATAAGAAATATCTTTGGTTCCCCCTAGCAATGCCAACTCTCCATCCACACGAAGAATTTCTGTAGTGCCTCCTGACATATGAATGGCTAAAAAAGGTTTTGATTGAAAATTGCTATTCATCCATACGGCAGAAATGTGACCTTCTTGATGAGAAAACCCATAAAATGGAACCAGCAATGCATTGGCCAATACCCTGGCAAAGCTTTCTCCCACACGGAAGCATGGCATATAAGAATGCAATTGAGGCCTTGGTTTCGTAGAAGCAGCGACAGCAGCTAATTGATAGGTTCCCCATCTTTCCCTCAAAGCCTCCATCAACTCCGGAAGTTGAGCCACGTGATGAAATACGGCATCGGATTGCCGCAACCCCCTCTGTCCGTTGGAAACAGGCAATCCCTTTCTTCGATCTTCTAACACATTTCCGTCTCGGTCTACCATAGCCAGAGAAGTGGTATAGTTGCTGGTATCAATGCCAAGAACACAAGGTATTTTCATTTCAATGCGTCCTTTATATGCTTTTTATAAATGGAACCTAAAACACCATTCACAAATTTCCCGGAATCGTCAATTCCATATTTCTTTGCCATATTTACAGCTTCATTTATAATAACAGCCGAAGGAACATCCTTCATGAATAGCAGCTCTGCAGTGGCCAATCTCAGTATAGCAAGATCTACTTTATTGATTCTCTGTATTGTCCAATTATCTGCACATTGGTCTAAGATAATATCAATTTCCTGATTGTTTTCTAGATAATGATTGAATAAAGAGTCCATAAACTCATTACCCATAATTTCTTGATCGCGGTAAAAACGCGCTGCTGCACTTGTCGTAAAATCTTGTTGAACTTCCATAAGGAAGAGAAGCTGCATCAGTAGCTCTCTACTCTTGGTTCTGGTCATTCTGCATCCTCCTCTTCCTCCACAACTCCTTGAACGTGTATGTTCACGGCCTTTACCGCCAAATCGGTAATGTCTGTTACACTTTTTCTCACCTGCTCTTGTATATCCCAGGACACCTCCGGAATTTTTGCTCCAAACTTCACTATAACATGAACATCCAATGTGATTCCATCCTCTGCTTGTACTACTTTAATTCCAGTGTACAGAGGATCTCTTCCCAAAATGCTCTTGGATATGGTATCAGAAAAGCCACTTGACAAATCCGCTACGCCCGAAGTCTTTAATGTCGCATTGGCTGCACAAATGGCTATTACATCATCCGGTATCTTGTTGGTGCCAGGTTTATCCTCTCTTTCTGTAGACATATAGTCTTACCTCTTTTTCAGATGTAGTATTTCTCTTGCTTCAGCTGGAGAGGCAATGGGTCTTCCCAATATATTGGCAATTTTCACCACTTTTTCTACCAGTTCTCCATTGCTTTTGGCCAACACACCTTTTTCGACAAAAAGGTTGTCTTCAAAACCGACTCGAACGTGACCTCCCATGATGATAGAGGCAGTCGCCATATCGAATTCATGTCTCCCGATTCCACATCCGGTCCAGGTGCTACCCGGTGGAATGGAATCAACACAGAAACTCAAGTCCCTCACCGTTGCCGCCATTTGAACCCCCAACACAAAATCAAAATGAAGTGGATGTTCTAGCAACCCCTTTTTATCCACACGCAAGGCAATATCAATCATTCCTTTGTCGAAACATTCTAACTCCGGCTTCATACCCTTCTCTTGCATGATTCGGGCAAAATTCATGATGGTGTTATCAGTGTTGACAAATATTTCATCTCCCCCGAAATTGACGGTTCCGCAGTCAAGCGTTACAAATTCCGGTGTGGGTTCAATATTAGTAGAGTCCAATCTCTCTAAATCCGTCATCCCAACCGCTCCACCAGTACTAGGCTGAATAATAACGTCGGGGCATTCTTTATATATCGCATCCACTGCTTCCTGAAATCGCTCCTTGCGCTGTGTGGGAGTTCCATCATCCTCTCTCACATGCAAATGAATGACAGAAGCTCCTGCTTGATATGCAGAGGTCGCTTCTCTTACAATTTCCTCAATGGTGTACGGAACGGCCGGGTTCTGTTCTTTGGTCACTTCTGCGCCGCAAATAGCCGCTGCTATAACGAGTTTTTCCATGGTTTTCACCCCTTTATTATTTGTTTCTTTGAGACTCTTTTGGTGTTACGCAAGTACCCTCTGCAATACAGGTTACTACCGGAGGATCTAATACATCACAAGCCGAATCGCTGATGTCCGGTCTGGGGGCAATCACTTTTCGCGCCTCAAACTTCATTTTTCGCGAGGTATTTCCAACATGCGTAATCTCCCCGTAAGCTTCAATATAATCTCCTGCAAAGACGGGTTCTTTAAACTCTACCATGTTGTAAGCACAGAACAAGCCTTCATCTCCATCCAATTGAATCAGCAACTCTGTGGCAACATCTCCGAAAATTTGAAGAATACGAGCTCCATCCACTAAATTCCCGCCATAGTGAGCATCATGCGATGACATCCTCATTCGAATCGTTGACGTATACTTCTTGTCCATAGCAATCCTCCTAATTATCTTTATACAATATTAACCACACTTTTATTATCTCATAAATCAAACATCAAGTCCACTTTCCGAAGTCTTCAATTCCAATCTCACCTTTTCTATTCTTCGATCCTTAATGGCTACTATGGTCATTCGAAGGTCCTCCGATTCAACCTCGATTCCACGTGTATCATCTTCCGGAATTTCTCCTAGCTGTGTCAATAAATAACCACCTAATGTCTCACAGTCTTCGGAATATAGTTGCGTCCCGATCTGCTCGTTTAAATCATCCAAGTCCACACTGCCATCCACCAAGAATATCCCGTCTCCCAGAACTTCAACTCCCTTGCCTGGAAGATCATACTCATCTTCTATCTCTCCTACGATTTCTTCAATAATATCCTCCATAGTAACAATTCCGGAAAATCCGCCATACTCGTCAATTAATATGGCCATATGATTTTTTGAACTTTTCAAATCCACCAACAAGGAGTCGATATTCTTTGTTTCGGGGACAAAGAATGGGTCTCTCAACAAGGCCTTAACATCCACACTTTCCAAATCGCAGAACAAGGCCTGTTGCATCAAGTCTTTGATATATAAAATGCCAATTATATTATCCGTATCCTCTTGATAAACGGGAATACGACTGTATCTCATTTCTACCAGCTCGTCCAAATAATTGTTTAAATCTTCATCAATATCGATGGAGAACACATCGGTTCTTGGTGTCATAATTTCGTAGGCCAATTTATCATCAAATGCAAAAATAGCATTAATCATTCTCTTGCCTTCTTCTTTTAACTCACCAGAGCTTTGGCCCACCTCCAGCATGCTCATGACCTCATCTTCACTGAATTCTTCCGGATTTGCACCTCTACGTTGCCCGGTAATGAACAGCATGAAATCCACTGATTTTGAAATGAACCAAACAAAAGGTTTCCCTAATATGGCAATCCCTAATATTGGATGCAAACACCACAGTGCAATTTTTTCCGGATGATTTAAGGCCAGTCGCTTCGGATATAATTCTCCCAAAACCAGCATCACATAAGACAGAAGCAGTGTAACAATCACTACGGCCACCTGTGTGGCATAGGGAATGCCCCAGGCACTCAGCCATTGGCCTACATCCTCTGCCATTACCAAGGCCGCTGAGGCCGATGCTAAAAATCCAGCCAGAGTGATGGCCACTTGAATCACCGATAAAAACTTGGTAGGCTCTTCCAACAGGGCCAACAATCGAGTGGCTTTCTTATTTCCACTTGCTTCCAGCACTTGAATCCTGGTTCGATTGGCAGAAACCAAAGCCATTTCAGCTGCTGCGAAAAAACCGTTGATTATAATTAAAGCGACTAATAATACGAGGGCCGAAGCCAACGTCGTTCCGGGGTCAGGGCCGGGGTCCATATAATACTCCTTTCATACCTATCATTCAACTTATATTTATCACGAAACATTACACATTATTTACCTCTTCTCCTACATGATTGGAATCTTGCCTGCGTAATATATCATACGGGAAAACTGGTTGACTAAATTTAATTTGAACTCGTTGCTGTGGATGAGGCGCTTCCTCGATCAAATCACCTTCTTCATTCCACATCTGCTGGATTTCCTGGGAAAAAGGTTCCCGATTCGGGCTCATAATCTCCACCATGTCCCCCACTTTCATTTTATTTCGTTGTTCCACCCAAGCCAAACCACTGGGGGCGCACTCTTGAACCAACCCTACAAATGTGTAATTTCGGGTATACGCACTGGTTTGATAGTTTTGATCCAAATGGGTTGGCTGATGGAAGTAGAACCCGGTGGTAAATTCTCTGTGACTGGCCTTGGACACCTCCACCATAAGTCGGGAATCAAATACATAATGTGCCGGATCTCGTTCATATGCATCTAATGCTCTCCGGTAGGCACCTACAACCGTAGCCACATAAAATATGCTTTTCATCCTTCCTTCAATTTTAAAAGATGAAATCCCTGCATCTACCAATTCGGGGATATGAGAAATCATATTCAAATCTCGACTGTTCAGAATATATGTCCCCCTGGAATCTTCCTCCACGGGATAATATTCTCCCGGTCTTTTTTCCTCTACCAGCGCATATTTCCATCGGCAAGGATGGGCACATGCCCCTCTATTTGCATCTCTTTGTATCATGAAATTCGACAACAAGCACCGTCCGGAATAGGAAATACACATAGCTCCATGTACAAATCCTTCCAATTGAAGGTCATGGGGGACATTTTTTCGTATGGAAGTGATTTCTTCTAAAGTGAGTTCCCTTGCCAAAACCACTCGATTCACACCTTGTTGATGCCAAAATGCGGCAGATTGATGGTTGGTAACATTGGCTTGCGTCGAGAGATGAATTTCTTTATCCGGATTCACTTCTTTCACAAGTGATAATACCCCCGGGTCCGATATGATATATGCATCAATATCTATTTTGCGGAGTTTCCGAAGAGTTTCTTTTAAGTTCGGCAAGTCTTCTTCATGGGGGAATATATTCAGGGCCAAATAGGCTTTGGCATCATTCTCGTGGGCAAAATCTACACCTTCCTCCATTTGTTTCAGTGTAAAGTTACCGGCGCCAGCCCGAAGACTAAAGGCTTCTCCACCAAAATACACCGCGGAAGCCCCATAAAGTATGGCAATCTTTAGTTTTTCCAAATCTCCGGCAGGTGCTAATAGTTCTATTTTACCCACAATGTCCCACTCCTAAGGTTTATTTACAATACTAATAGATATTCCATCTCCCACTGGCAATATAGCGGTATCCACATGTGGCAACCCATGTATGTAATCCAGGAAATCCCTCATTTGTGCAATATTCGTACGATGCTTTCTCAATCGATCATATTTGTCCGACACGGTTCTTCCGTTCATCAAAGTGTTGTCACAAACAATAAGCCCACCCTTTTTCACCAATTTCTCCGCTACATCCCAAAACCGTCGATAATGACTCTTTGCCGCATCAATAAATATAAAATCAAAATGATCCAAGCCTTCAATGTTGGTTTTGTACAATAGACGTTCCATCACCTCTTCCCCGTCTCCCAAGAAAACATGCACTCTTTCCGTTAAACCCAGGTCTTCTAAGGTTTCTACTGCTCTTTCAAACATATGGGGGTCATTTTCTATGGTTAATACGCGACTGCCTTCACATACTGTAGCAAAACAAGCAGAGGAATAACCAATAGATGTTCCGATTTCTAGAATTCGTTTTGGCATCCGCCATCTTAAAAGCTGTAGCAAAAGCATCTCTGTCTCCGGTAAAATCACTGGGATATGCTTCTCTTCTGCATAGTTTCGAATCTGATGCAACATGGGATTTAAGGCCCTATAATGAGATTGAACATATTCTGTTATCAAAGGATTGGTGATGTTAATCATGGAATCCACCTCTTATTCCAATGCGCGCAAATAGTCTTCGCGATTCTTTAAGAAAGTATTATAGTCATTACTAAAGCGATGAGAGCCATTCATAGAAGCATCTAATACATAGTAATAATAATCCGTCTCTTTGGGATATAGGGCGGCAATAATGGAATTTTCTCCAGGGGAACATATAGGTCCTTTCGGTAGTCCTGATACCTTGTATGTATTATATGGAGACTCTACTTCTAAATCTTTAAATGTAAGTCGGTCTTTCCATTCCCCCAAGGCATACTGTACCGTCGCATCGATTTGCAAAGGCATGCCCTGACGTAATCGATTGTAAATAACACTGGCTACGATTTCCCTTTCCGTCTCCACTCGTGTTTCCTTCTCAATCATCGAGGCAATGGTTACGATTTGGTTCAGGTCGTAGCCCAGTTCCGTAGCACGGGCATAGTATTCGTCTTTATAAATCTTATCGAATTGGGCCAACATCACATCAATAATCTGGTGAGTCGAACTTCCTTGAGCCACATCATAGGTGTTGGGCATTAAGAATCCCTCTAAACGATCGGGGCCCTCTGGCAAGAAAGGAATGTACTTGTAGTCAAAGACTCCATATTCCATTTCATACAGAAAGTCTTCCGCACTTAAAAGACCTTCATTTTCCAATTTTTCTGCTACCTGTTTCACCGTCAGACCCTCCTGTACTGTAAACCGAACAGAATTAGCCCGACCCTCGGTCATAAGGTTCATGATTTCTCCAAGAGTCATGGAAGGCGACAGCAAATAATCTCCCGCTTCCAGTTTCCCATCAAAGCCATGTATTTTGGAATACCATTTAAAGCGTTCGGCAGTTTTAATAATTCCTTCCTCTTCCAGAATGGAACCAATGGACTGTGTTGCCGTCCCCATGGGTATGGATATGGAAAAATATTCCTTATTATTGGAATCCAGGGGCTGGTCCAGCCCTTTTATATAGAAAACACCGGTTAACACCAATAGCAGTATCAGGAGAATCCCTATAATAGGGCCCACTCGGATTCCTCGACTCTTCTTTGTTCTACGATGGGTTCTTCCCATAATTCCACCTCAATCGCTCTCGTTGCTTAGCACCCTATTTTGATCTTCCCAAATAGTCACCACTTCTAGTATCGATTTGTATCACTTCTCCTTCTTCAATGAAAATGGGAACCTGAATCACGGCTCCGGTCTCAACCGTAGCGGCTTTTGTTACGTTGGTTGCTGTGTCCCCTTTCACTCCCGGCTCCGTTTCCACTACCTTCAGATTGACGAAGTTTGGCGCTTCAACCAGAAAAGCGGTGCCTTTAAAAAATTTAATGGTCGCTTCGTCATTTTCCCGTAAGTATTTCATGGCATCTTCCACCTGATCCTCCATCAAAGGCACTTGTTCAAAGGTCTGCTGATCCATAAAATAGTACAATTCTCCATCATTATAGAGATATTGCATCTGTTTGGTTTCAATATGAGCTTTTGGAAACTTGTCATCGGGATTGAATGCCTCTTCTCTAGTGGCCCCCGTCAAGATATTCTTATACTTTGTCCGAACAAAAGCCGCTCCCTTACCTGGTTTTACATGTTGAAAATCCAATACTACATGAGGTTCCCCGTTGATTTCAAAGGTCACCCCTTTTCGAAAATCGCTAGCATAAATCATCGTTTTTCTCCTTTGTCCAATTATTTGATAATCAACAGCTCTTTGGGAGAATGATTGGTATTCACCACACCAAAGTCTGTAATGACCACTAAGTCCTCAATCCGTACACCCATTTTCCCCGGAATATAAATGCCTGGCTCTACCGTGACTGCCATATGGGTCTTTAATTTTTTTTGATGGGTGGCCTTTGTGTTCAAATATGGCTCTTCATGCACTTCTTTTCCAACACCATGGCCCGTTCCATGAACGTAATAAGGTCCATACCCTGCATCTTCAATAATACCTCGACTGGCCTCATCAACTTCTCGATAAGTAGCTCCTCTCTTGCAAGCATCCAATCCCGCCAATTGAGCGGCCAACACCACTTGATATATCTTTTTCATGGTGGGTGTTGCATGGCCCATGGCAACGGTTCTTGTCATGTCTCCACAATATCCCTTCACGGTGGCTCCAAAATCCATAGTAAGAAAGTCTCCCTCTCTGATTTGGTAATCCGATGGAATGCCATGGGGCTCTGCACCATTCTTCCCTGCCACAGCGATGGTGGGAAAGGCCAATTTCTTGGACCCAAGTTTTGACAATACTCGAAAAATCTCTTCCGCCACTTGTATCTCTGTCAATCCAGGTCGCAAGTAACCAACCATGTGTTGAAAACACGTATCATTCATAGCCGATGCCGTAATGATATGTACCAACTCTTCCGGTGTTTTTACGACTCCCATCCATTGTCCCCTGTCTTAAACAATCCACCCATACCCATGGCGTCACCCAGTATTTGATATACATCGTTCATCATCAAGGAGAATCTCATTTCATTTTGTAGATGTTCCGCCGCCAATGGGTCCTTCATGATAATGCCATAAAGTTCCTGGATGGTGCCCATCATTTCCGGACCCACCTCTTCTCCCATCATTTGCTTGGTCTGTAGCTCTAATTGCTTTCCTTGAAAATCGGACATCATTTTCGCTAATTCTGGATTTTCATTTACCTTTTTACGGGTAAGGTCATACTGCTTGTATTCCTCGGATTCCTTAATGGCTTTGGCTAAATTGTGCGCTTCGTCATATACATTCATTCTTACACCTCCAAAAATATAGGCAGTATGATGGGATTTCGCTTCGTTTTTTCATAAATGAATGTGCGTAAACCTTCTCTTACCGCTGTTCTTCTACCGTTCCAATCCTTCTTGCCGCTTCGACCGGATTCCTCCAGAAGTGCGGAAGCAACCGCTTTGGCTTCTCCTATCAAATCTTCATTTTCTCTTACATAAACAAATCCGCGACTTACGATATCCGGTCCTGAAACCACTTCACCAGTGGCTCGATCCAAGGCAGCTACCACGATAATTAATCCGGCTTCCGATAGCATTCGACGATCTTTTAATACGATGTTTCCAACATCCCCCACGCCCAAACCATCCACCAGGACCGCTCCGGCAGGAACCACTTGTTTTAAATGTTCCGCCTCTTCTCTCCCCAGAACCAGGCAATCTCCGATATCCATCAAAAATATATTTTCTCGTGGCATGCCCAAATTTTCTGCAAGTTGCACATGACGATAAAGATGTCGATACTCTCCATGAACCGGTATGAAATATTTGGGTCGAATGAGAGAATGGACCAACTTCAATTCCTCTGCACAAGCATGTCCGGACACGTGAATATCTGCAATATCCGAATAAATCACCTTGGCTCCTTGTTCGAACAGTCGATTTACCACATTGGAAACCGCCGTCTCGTTCCCCGGTACCGGCGTGGAACTAAGTACTACCACATCTCCCCGTTTAATTTGCACTGCTCGATGTTCCTTACTGGCCATTCTTGATAAGGCACTCATAGGTTCTCCTTGTGAACCGGTGGTGATAATTACCAGTTCGTTGTCCTTATAGCCTTTTGCCTTATTAATGTCTACCAGGGCCCCCTCGGGAATCTTCAAGTAATTTAATTCTGTAGCCAGCTTCACCACATTCACCATACTTCGACCCGAAATGGCAATCTTTCGATTGTATTTCACCGCTGCGTCTACAATTTTTTGAACTCGGTGCACGTTACTGGAGAAAGTGGCCACAATAATGCGTGTGTCATGGTCTCTGAATATACTTTCTAAAGTTTCTCCCACCAGCTTTTCAGACTTGGTAAATCCCGGCCTTTCCGCATTGGTAGAGTCTGCCAACATCAGTGAGACACCCCTCTTTCCAATCTCCGCCAACCTTTGGAGATCCATGGGATCGCCATCAATGGGTGTATAGTCGATTTTAAAGTCTCCTGTATGAAAGAGTAGTCCCACCGGGGTCTCAATTGCCATACAAATGGCATCCGCTATGGAATGGGTCACTCGTAATGTTTCCACTCCAAAACATCCCACATTAAACTTGTCCCCCGCCTTGATGCGATGCATTTTAGCTTTTATATTATGTTCCTTTAATCGGTTTTCCACCAAACCCAATGTCAGTCGAGTACCCCAAATGGGAACGTCCACTTGCTTTAACAAGTAGGGAATTCCTCCAATGTGATCTTCATGTCCATGGGTCAAGACCAAGCCTCTTATTTTATCGGCATTGGCCACCAAATAGGAAAAATCCGGGATCACGATATCTATCCCAAACTGATCGTCTTCTGGAAAGGTCATGCCACAATCCACAATCAAAATATCGTTCCCATACTCCAACAGTGTCATGTTTTTTCCGATTTCCGAAAGTCCTCCCAAGGGAATCACTTTCAATGTTTTATTTGATTTTCCTTTATTACTTCTCATTGTATTTTCTCATTTCTATCTTTCTTTCAAAAAACTCCTTATTCACAATTAACATACGTAGGGTTATCCTTTCACCACGATATTTAATAGTTTGTCTGGCACTGCAACAATTTTGACAATATTCTTTCCCTCAACCAGTGACTGAACTTTGGAAGAATTCAGGCAGATTTCCTCCAATTCTTCCTTAGACAAGCCACTTTCTACAGTAATTTTTTCTTTAACCTTTCCGTTAAGTTGTATTACAACTTCCACCTGTTTGCGAATCAAGGCTTCTTCCCGGTACTCCGGCCAATTATGTCGATACAAGGATTTGCCATTTCCCAAAGCTTCCCACATTTCTTCGCAAACATGAGGAGTAAAGGGAGATAGGATTAATATAAGCTTTTCCAGAGAATCCTTCAGCAATGCCAAATTGCGGTCTGATCTTTCTTTATATTTGTATATTTCATTGACCAGTTCCATGATAGAGGCAATGGCAGTATTAAAGTTGAAACGCCCTCCAATATCATCGGTACATCTCTTTATCGCATTATGCAGTCGGTATGCCAATTCTCGATCTTCTTCCGACTTTACTTCATATTCCGAAGGAGCTTCTCGAATAAGGTCTTGCAACTCATATACCACACGATACACTCGATTCAAGAACCGATATGCTCCTTCTACCCCGGCTTCCGACCAATCCAACTCACGATCCGGAGGAGCTGCAAACAGGATGAATAAACGGGCCGTATCCGCCCCATATTTATGAATGATTTCCTCTGGAGAAACCACATTTCCCAATGACTTGCTCATTTTTCTACCATCTTTAATGACCATCCCCTGGGTTAATAAATTTTCAAAGGGTTCGTCGTGGGAAACCAGTCCCCAATCATGGAAAGCCATCTGAAAGAATCGGGAATACAGTAAATGCAAGATGGCATGCTCCACTCCTCCAATGTATTGGTCTACATTCATCCAATACTTTTGTTTTTCAAAGTCCCAGGGTTTTTCCGTGTTCCTGGCATCACAATACCTGAGAAAATACCATGAACTGTCTAAGAAAGTATCCATGGTGTCCATTTCCCGCCGAGCAGGCTTACCACAGTTGGGACACTGGCAGCTGGCAAATATCTTGGAGGTCGCCAAGGGAGATTCCCCTTTTCCTGTAAATTCAACATCCGTAGGTAGCAATACCGGCAGATTTTCTTCTTTCTCCGGGACCCATCCGCAGGTTTCACAATAAATCATAGGAATGGGACATCCCCAATACCGTTGTCTGGAAATGAGCCAGTCTCTCAATTTATAGTTAATAGACCTTACCCCAATTTCCTGCTGCTCGATATACTCCGTAATTTTTTCGATGGCTTCCCGGTTCTCCATACCTGTAAATTGTTCGGAATGAATCATTTTGCCCTCAGAAATAAAAGCCTCTTTCAAATCATTCACGTCAATGGCAGGGTCCTCTGGGTCCAACACGGGAATAATCTCCAAATCAAAAGCTTTTGCAAACTCAAAGTCTCTTTGGTCATGTGCCGGTACCGCCATAATGGCTCCCGTTCCATAGTCCATGAGAACATAGTCCGAAATATATACAGGAACGCGTTTCCCATTCAGGGGATTAATGGCATATCGCCCCAAAAATTCCCCCGTTTTTTCCCGGGTTGTACTGGTTCTCTCTATATCCGACAAGTGTTGGCATTTCTCCACATATTTCAAGACCTTCTCTTCAAAGGAGCTTCCTTCTACCAGAGGCTTCACATAAGGATGCTCTGGAGATAATACCATATAGGTAACCCCATAGAGCGTATCCGGCCGAGTGGTAAAAATTCTTAATTTCTCCGAAAAATCTTCCAATGGAAAATCTACCTCTGCACCAACAGAGCGGCCAATCCAATTTCTTTGCATGGTTTTTACTTTTGCGGGCCAACCATCCAAACGATCCAAATTGTCCAGAAGCCGATCCGCATAGTCCGTTATTTTTAAATACCATTGGGATAATTCTTTTTTACCCACCTGGGTTCCACATCGTTCACAGCCACCTTCCACAACTTGCTCATTGGCCAGTACCGTCTGGCAGCTGGGACACCAGTTCACCGGGTTTTCCTTTTTATATGCCAAACCCTTTTGGAAGAATTGTATAAAAATCCATTGCATCCATTTATAATACTCTGGATGGCAAGTGGCGATTTCTCTGCTCCAATCATAGGAAATTCCCATTTCCTTCAACTGCGCCGTCATTTCCTTAATGTTATCCCATGTCCATTGTGCAGGCTCCGCATTGTTTTTGATAGCCGCATTCTCCGCCGGCAATCCGAAGCTGTCATATCCCATGGGGTGCAATACATTATACCCCTGCATGGTCTTAAAACGGCTGATTACATCCCCGATTGAATAGTTTCTCACATGGCCCATATGCAACTTACCGGAGGGATATGGAAACATCTCCAAGAGATAGTATTTCTCCTTATTTGGGTCTTCTCCCACTCGGAACATCTCGGTTTCTTCCCAATACTTTTGCCATTTTTTTTCGATGGAATTAAAATCATATCTCTCATTCATTATCGCTATCCTCCAAGGTAATAAACGTACAGTCGCCCCATACTTTTTCAATATTATAGCGGTCTCGCATTTCCGTGCTCAATACATTTACAATGACATCCCCATAGTCCATTAGTATCCAGCCGGAATGGCGGTCCCCTTCAATGTTATGGGGCTCCATTCCCGCGTCACCTAACTGGTCCTCTACCTCTTCGCTAAGGGAGCCCACCATTCGTTCATTGGTGCCGGAAGCCAACACAAAATAGTCCGCAAAGGATGCTTTACTGCGAATATCTATGATAATTACATCCTGAGCCTTCTTTCCATCTAGAATTGCAGCCGCTTTTTTTGCCAATTCCAATTCTTTATTATTCATTCACCTTCTCCTTTATTTTCTTTCGGAGGTCATCCCGCGCCTCTACTGTATCCATATCTAATTCCATTCCCTTTTTATTCACATGGGATATGGTTTGATTCATTGCTTTCATTACCGCTTCATCAATATTTACCCAAGCCAGCTCTCTCAATTTTTCCACTCCCGGATAATTACGCGTGGGTTCAATGGCATCGGATAAATATACGATTTTTTCCAAGAGTGTCATGCCTTTGCGCCCGGTAGTATGGTAACGAATGGCATCTAGCACCTCTTTATCTACAATCCCCTGCTCTCTTTTCACCCGCTCCGCCGCAATTCTTCCGTGGGATAACTGTGGTTGATTTTTGTATTTTGCGTCCAAGTGATACTGGTCTATGTACTGGTTGGTTGTTTCGTTATCCAAACCTTTACAATAATCGTGATATAGCGCCGCTGTTCTGGCTTTATATATATCTGCCCCATATCGCTGGGCTAATTTCATGGCGGTATCCATCACACCCAATATGTGGTTTTTCCGAGATACTGATATTCCATCCAGGGCTTCTTCCCCTCTTTTTTCAGGATTATATACGTTGTTTTCCTGGATGTACTCCGCTACCGCCGAAGGAACCAGTCCGGCCAGCGTTTCTCCTTTTTCAGCCATCCCTCGCAATCGGGTGGAACTGACATCAAAAAGAGGGTTTTCTAAAAGCCGAATTCGAGTTCCATATCTATTTTGTATCTCCCTTACCAAGACACGCAGTTGATTATCTTCATACCCGGGACGACTTCCAATCACAAATCCATATTCTTGTAACAATCGAGACGCATCTTTCCATTCCTCAATCCGAAAAAATGCATCCGCTCCCATTAAAAAATATAAATCCTCGTTGGGATTGGCTTTCCGAAAATAGTCCATGGTATCAATGGTGAAGGAAACCCTTTCTTGGTTCAACTCCACCTCATCGATTGCCATGGTTGGATAGGGTGCCAAAGCTTTTTCAAGCATAGCCAATCGATTCGCCTCAGGAGTGACTGCTTGGCCTGTTTTAAAGGGCTGAATCCAGTTGGGGACAAAAACAACCTTGTCCAGTAGCACTTCCTGAATGGCGCTTTTGGCCAGTGCCAAGTGCCCCAAATGTACTGGATCAAATGTTCCCCCAAAAATTCCAATACTCATTATTTACCTCAGCCGAATGGACAATTCTTCCAACTGGCTTTCATTGGCAGAACTAGGCGCCTCCGATACCAGACATTGTGCCGCTTGATTCTTGGGAAAGGCAATCATTTCTCGTATACTTTTTTCTCCAGCTAACAACATGGCAATCCGATCCAACCCAAATGCGATTCCCCCATGGGGAGGTGTGCCGTATCGAAAGGCCTCTAACAGGAAACCAAACTTGTTTTCCGCCTCTTCTTCGCCGATTCCCAATACATCAAACATCTTTTTTTGTAACTGGCGATGATGAATACGGATAGACCCTCCACCCAATTCCACTCCGTTCAAAACCATGTCATATGCTTTTGCTCTCACCTTCAATGGGGTTACATCTAACAATGGAACATCTTCCAATTTGGGGGACGTAAAGGGATGATGCATCGCGCTTAAAGATCCATCCTCCTCATTTTCCTCAAACAAGGGAAAATCTACCACCCATAGGAAATGAAACTGATCATCGTGCAGCAAGCCCATTTTCCCGGCAATATCTCGACGCAGGAATCCCAATGCGTCAAAAACTATTTTTGGTTTATCTGCCACGATGAGAATCAAATCTCCCGGGCTTGCCTCGAAGGCTGTAATCACCTCACGCAGTTGGTCTTCCGAAAAGAATTTATTTACGGAAGAAGCAATCCCCGTTTCTTCGTATCGAATCCACACCATACCTTTCGCCTTGAAATGTTTGATGGAGTCGGTCAATTTATCAATATCTTTTCTGGAAAAATGACTGGAGCCTTGGGTGATGCAAATACCCCGTATATCGCCACCGCTTTCTAAAGCTTGTTCAAATACCCCAAACCCACAATGGCGAAAATAGTCATTCAGCTTTTTCAATTCAAAACCAAATCGTGTGTCCGGTTTGTCGGAGCCATATCTCTCCATTGCCTCATCATAAGATAGCCTGGGTAAAGGTTGCGGTATATCCACATTCATGGCTTCTTTCATCAACCGTACGATGAATCCTTCTTGCACTTCCAATACATCGTCGATATCTACAAAAGACATCTCAATGTCTATTTGCGTAAACTCGGGCTGACGATCCGCTCGTAAATCTTCATCTCGGAAACACTTCACGATTTGCATGTATCGATCTGTTCCCCCCACCATCAATAGCTGTTTGAACATTTGCGGGGACTGAGGAAGTGCATAGAACTTTCCCGGGTTTACCCTGGACGGCACCAAATAGTCCCGAGCGCCCTCCGGAGTGGGTTTAATCAGCATGGGGGTCTCCACTTCGGTAAATCCCTGCTCTGCATAATAATCTCTGGCAATTTTTGTAATTTGGTGACGAAAGCTGAAATTTCTCTGCATCTTGGGTTTTCTCATGTCCAGATAACGATACTTGAGACGCAGATTTTCATCCACATTATCATCATCCTTGACATATATGGGTGGTGTTTCCGCCTCCGAATAAACCATCAACTCTTTTCCAAGGATTTCAATATCTCCAGTGGCCATGTCCGGGTTCTTGGACTGGCGTTCCTGCACAATTCCCTTCACCCCCACCACAAATTCACTTCGTAAATCTTTCGCCCTTTCCAACAGCTCTGAAGGACATTCTCCATCAAATAATATCTGCGTGATTCCTGTTTTGTCTCTCAAATCCACAAAAACCAAACCCCCCTGGTTTCTTGCCTTGGCCACCCATCCATTCAATGCAACATGTTGACCTATATGCTCTTTACGAAGCACTCCACACATATGGGTTCTCTTCCATATCTCCATTTCCATACCCTCACCTTTACTTAATATATCCTTCAATATCCTCGGGAGAAACCAATTGTTGTTGCCCGGTCTCCATGTTTCTCAAGGTTAATTTCTTCTGCGCCATTTCTTCTTCCCCAATGACAACTGCATACTTGGCATGAATCCGATCGGCATATTTCAATTGGCCTTTCATATTGCGGGAAAGAGTATCCATGGCTACGGAAAGTCCTTTTTCCCGTAAACTTCTGGCTAAGGTCAGCCCGTAGCTCTTCGATTCTTCCCCAATGACGGCTATAAAGAGCTCCAATGGTTCCGGTTGAGGAATTTCTACCCCATTGGACTCCATGACCAATAACAGTCTCTCTATCCCCAGACCAAATCCCACACCTGGAATGGGGGGACCTCCCAATTGTTCGATGAGGTGGTCATATCGTCCCCCACCGCACACCGTTCCTTGAGCGCCGATACTATTGGTTACAAATTCAAATGCCGTTTTGGTATAATAGTCCAAACCCCGTACAATACCCGCATCCACCTGGAAGGGAATATGGTACGCCTTAAGATTCCCCTGGAGGTCTTCAAAAGCCGTTTTGCATTCATCACACAAATACTCCAGCATCGTGGGCGCTCCTTTGGAAAGCCGTTGACAAATCTCACTCTTGCAATCCAGAATTCTCAGTGGATTTTTTTCATATCGAATTTTGCAAGTATCACATAATTCATCAAATTTGGGTTCCAGAAATTCTTTGAGTGCCTTTCGATGTGACTCCCGACATTTCGGACAACCAATGCTATTGATACGCAGTTCAATATCTTTAATACCCATTTCTTGGAGAAAATCGTATCCCAGTGCAATCACTTCCGCATCGGCCATCATATCCATGGTTCCGAATATCTCAATACCAAACTGGTGAAACTCTCGCAATCTACCGGACTGGGGCTTTTCATATCGAAAGCAAGGAATGTTATAATAGTATTTAGTGGGCTGCACTTCCGCATATTGCCGGTGCTCCACGAAAGCCCTCACTACAGGAGACGTTCCTTCCGGTCGCAACGTGATACTTCGGTTGCCATAGTCAAGAAAGGTGTACATTTGCTTCTCCACAATATCTGTAGTGTCTCCCACTCCACGCGTAAACAATTCCGTATGTTCAAAAACAGGAGTTCGAATCTCCCGAAAGCCATATCTTTTACATATCTCAGCGAAAGCCTTCTCTACATAATGCCATTTGTGAACTTGAGACGGCAGTATGTCCTTGGTACCTTTTGGTGCATTAATCATCATGACAATTCCTCCATAAACAAATCTTTTTTCTTTCGTTGAATCATTTCTTCCAGTCGGTCGATGTATATTTCATAGTTCGAAACATTAGGAATTCGTTCCAATCGATCTTCCTTTGAATAATATGCTTTGCTAATTCCCCCAGCGCCTACCGCCACAATGGTCTGACGCTCTTCCATGATTCTTACATTATACCACCCTTTATAGCCTGGCAAAGTATACCCTACATTTTCCAATGACCCCGCCATATGCTTCTGTCGGTATAGATAATATGGGATATAACCCTGTTCTCTTAAACTCTTTGATCCCATATCCAGCATTTCTTCCACTATGGCGCGCTGTCGGTAGTGGTACCCCTCGTCTTGTTCCATCAGAGAAGAACCCCTCTTCACTGCCAAAGTATGCACCGTAATGTTGTGTGGTTTCAAAGACTGCATCTCATGTAATGTGTTCATGAAATCCTTTGGAGTTTCACCTGGCAAACCTGCAATCACATCCGTGTTAATGATAAACCCCATGGAATGGCTCTCTTGAAAAGCCTCCCGAACTTCTTCCACCGTATGGCTTCTGCCGATTCGCTGTAAAGTTTCGGTTTTCATGGTTTGCGGATTTATGCTAATTCGGTGGACTCCCCATTTTTTCATTACCCTTAATTTTTCAACGGTAATGGTATCAGGACGCCCGGCTTCCACTGTCAACTCCCGTAAATTGTCTAAAATAAATTCTTGTTTCAACAAAGACAATAGTTCGTCCAACTGCAGTGGCGATAATGTGGTGGGTGTTCCCCCGCCAACATAAATGGTTTCCACCCCTTGCTTCCGATTCCTTAAAGCATTGGCCACATAATGGACTTCCCGAACCAGTGCCTTAAAATATCGATCGATATCTTCCTGATTTCCTTGATTGGATGGAAAGCTACAATAAAGGCAACGTGTAGGACAAAAGGGAATTCCCACATAGAGAGCCGCTTCCTTGGAACTTTTTTGAATAATTTCTTGCTGATGTTCCCATATTTCCATCAACAGCTCGGTCTTCTCTTCGGATACATAATAGTGCTCTAGGAGAATCCGTTCTGTTTGTATTTTGCCCCACTTTCGTATCAATTCTCCAGTAAGCTTTACCGGTCTTACTCCTGTTAAAATGCCCCAGGGTGGTCGATATGCCGTGATTTCGGATAGTTGTTCATACAATCGCTGTTTCACCATATCCTTGGTGATATCCTCCGTCTCTATTGCCTCGATCAGCCGGAATTCATCCTTCGGAAGAAAAACCTTTACCAATTCTTGAAATTCATATGGGTTTAAATGGTTTGGTATGGCAAATTCATACAAAGAAATTATTCTCCTTCTCATATCCTATGTTCGTTGGCTCCATGTGGCCCGGAAAAACATCCGTATCATCCGGTAACACAAATAATTTATGATGAATGGAGTCACGAATCTCTTCGAAACTACCCCCCGGAAAATCCGTTCGTCCAATGCTATTGCGGAACAAAGTGTCCCCGCTAAATAGAACTCGTTCCACGAGGATACACAATCCTCCCTTGGTATGCCCCGGCGTATGCAAAAATTGTAATTCCAAATCCCCGATCAACAAGGATTCTCCTTCTTTTACCATTTCATCAAGATGTACTACAATGGGTTTCCCCCAAATTTCTCGGCTGAAATTTAGTTCCGGATTTTTCAACATTTCCCTTTCTGCTTCGTGAGCCATCACTTTTAGCTGGGGGAAAGCTTGTCGATACCCCTCCACACCGCTCACATGATCTCCATGCCCATGGGTTAATATGAGATGTGTTATAGTCAGTCCTCGTTTTTGAGCCTCATCCACCAACTCCGCATCATAAATCCCTGCATCCACAATAAATCCTTGGTTGGTGTTAGAATCTATCACCAGATAAGTGTTACATGCCGCTCCTTGTTGTCCATAAATTTTAATTTCCATCCATTACTTTTCCTTTTCTTCTTTTTCTTCTCTTTTCCTATTCTTCTCTTTTCCTAAAACACTTTTTTGCTATCCATCAAAATGGTCACAGGACCATCGTTACTGATTTCCACCATCATCTCTGCTTGAAATATTCCTTCTTCCACCGTGATTCCTTCTTCTACTAAGAATGATGTAAAGGCATCATAAAGGGTTTTGGCTTTTTCCGGAGGGGCCGCCTCCACAAAACTGGGGCGATTTCCTTTCCGTGTATCTCCCAACAAAGTAAACTGGGAGACTGCCAGCACCTTGCCTTCCACCTCTTTCAAGCTTACATTCATCTTTCCATCCAAGTCTTCGAACACCCGAAGATTGGCAATTTTCCTAGCCAGATATTGGGCATCCTGTACATCATCCTCTTGACACACCCCTAATAGAACCGTAAATCCCTGTTGAATGGCTCCCGTCACTTCTCCATTCACCAGTACTCTAGATTGTTTGACTCGCTGTATTACGGCTCGCATAGTAGCTCCTTTATATTATCCTATCGCTCTATATACATCGGCTACCCCAGGAATCATCCGAAAACTCTTTAATAACTTTTCCATTTCTGTGGTGCCGGAGATGGAAACTGTTAAAGTAATGTTGGTTACATCGTGGTCTCTCCCACTTTTCGCATTCACTCCCGTTATGTGAACATCCATGTTTTCGCAAGCTTTGCTTAGATCGCTAAACATGCCCTTTCGGTCCTCGGCCAATATGTGAATGTCCACATCGTAACTCTTGTTGGCGAAACTATCATCCCACTCCACATCAATCAGTCGATCTCTTTCCGACTCTTCCATGGAAAGCAGATTCACACAATCCTTTCGATGGACGGATATGCCCCTGCCCTTGGTAATAAACCCTACAATTTCATCCCCCGGAACCGGGCTGCAGCACTTGCTGAATCGAATCAACAGATTGTCCGCCCCCACAACTCGAACTCCCGTGGCATCCTTTGCACCGGATTTCTTTTTCTCCACCGAGATGTTTTCAACCCGATTTTCACTTTTCTTTAATTCTTCTTGTTTTTCTTCGTGATAATACCCAATTAACGTAATGGCCACTTTGGAAAGAAAGGCGCCGCCGTGGGCTAATTGCGTATACAACTCATCCAGCCCAGACAAATGCAGATTCTTCACCAGCCTCATCATCTTGGTGTTGGTAAGAACAAATTGCGGATCGTATCCCTTTCGGCGAACGTATTTTTCAATGACTTCTTTGCCTTTGTCAATGTTGTCGGATTTGTTTTCTTTTTTGAGATAGGCTCGTATTTTATTTCTGGCATTACTGCTCTTCACTATTTTCAGCCAGTCGATGGAAGGCCCCTTGGACGTAGTTGAAGTGACGATTTCCACAATGTTGCCATTCTCCAACTTATAATCGATGGGAACCATCTTCCCATTCACCTTCGCCCCAATACACTTATACCCTACATTAGAGTGTATCTTGAAAGCAAAATCCAGCGGAGTGGAACCTGCCGGCAATTCAATCACATCACCTTGTGGCGTAAATACAAACACTTGGCTTGCGAAAAGATCCACTTTCAAAGTTTCCATAAAGTCCTTGGAATTATCGATATCCTTTTGCCATTCCAATGTCTGTCGAAGCCAAGCCAGTTTGACCTCCTCCATATCCTGACTGACACCTTCTTTGTATTTCCAGTGAGCCGCAATTCCGTATTCCGCTACTTTATGCATCTCATAGGTTCGGATTTGAATCTCAAATGGATCTCCATGCATGCCAATGACCGTAGTATGTAAGGATTGATACATATTGGATTTCGGCATGGCGATATAGTCCTTAAATTTACCCGGGATGGGCCTCCACAAGGTATGAACAATTCCGAGCACTGCATAACAGTCCCGAACCGTTTCCACAATCACTCGTACCGCAGACAGGTCGAAAATCTCGTCCAATTCCTTCTGCTGCTGTTTCATCTTTTTATAAATGCTATAGAGATGCTTGGACCGTCCCATGATTTCATAACGAATTCCCATGTCATCCAAAGCTTCTCTGATTTCATCCATGACATGGCTAATGAATTCTTCTTGCTTCGCCTTCTTATCCTTTACCTGATTGATTAAAGAGTCATATGCTTGTGGTTCTAAGTATTTAAAAGCAATATCTTCTAGCTCAAACTTGATGGTATAAATTCCCAAACGACTGGCAAGAGGGGCGTAAATTTCCAGTGTTTCCTGGCATTTTTCCGCAATTTTTTCCGGGCTCATATAATTTATCGTCCGCAAATTATGAAGTCTGTCTGCCAACTTGATAATGAGCACTCGAATATCCTTACTCATGGCAAGAAACATTTTTCGAAAGTTTTCCGCTTGTAGGTCTTCCTTCTTTTCATACTTGATGCCACCCAATTTTGTGACACCGTCCACTAGCAAGAGAACTTCTTCGCCAAAGGTCATTTTCAATATTTCAGGATCGTATCCCGTATCCTCTACCACATCATGAAGTAGTCCGGCAATGATAGTATCTTCATCCATGCCCAATTCAGCCAGAATCAACGCAACATGAGCCGGATGAGTAATGTATTTCTCTCCCGACTTTCTGGACTGGCCTTGATGTAATTCTTCAGCGGTTTCGTAAGCTTTCCCGATGGCCTCAATGTCATAAGCGGGGTTGATTTCCAAAATCGCCTGGATGAAATCCTGCTTGCTTTCCATTCTCGTCTACTTTCTTGTTAGGAATTTTCGTTTCGATTTTTTGGCTTTGTACTTTGATCCTCCGGTCCACTTGCAAATATCATGATACAGTGGGGAACATACGGTAATGGATGAAATGCATCCCACCGCCACACCTACCATCAAGGGTACTACGAATTCTCGAATGGCCGGTCCGGAAAGAAAGAACAGCGGTGCCATGACCAACAAGGTGGTAACAGAAGTCATGATAGACCGTTGAAGCGTCTGGTTAATGGATACATTCAATAATTCATCCATGGCATTTTTCTTCATCAGTCCTAAGTTTTCACGAACCCGATCAAATACCACAATGGTATCGTTAATGGAATAACCTACCACGGTTAATATTCCCGCGATAAATGGATTGTTAACCGTAACATGAAATATTGCATAAAATGCCAAAACCATCAGTACATCATGCAAAACGCCGGCTAATGCAGACACTCCAAATTTCCACTCAAAGCGAAAACTGATATAAATCAACATGCCCAATGCAGAAATAGCAATGGCCATAAGAGCATTCCTTTGCAGTTCCTTCCCAACGGAAGGGCCAAATTGTTCAATGGCTAACACATCATCCTCGGATATGTCAAAATGTTGTTCTAACACATTTACAATGTCCATTCGTTCTTTGTTTTCAAGAGCTACTGTTGTTCTCACCACAATTTCTTGTTGATCGTCGCCAGCAAATATAATTTCCTCGTCTAAATCAAAATCTTTCAATGCGTCATGTACCTCGGATTGAGACACCTTCTGCCCCATGTCAATTTGCATCATGGTTCCGCCGGTAAAGTCAATGCCGTAATTGAGGCCCCGCACCCCTCCTACCAAAAGTCCTACTACTAAAATGCCCAGAGATACCATGTAAAATATTTTCCTCTTTTCGATAAATCGAAAGTCCCGATTCAGGCTAAACATGGCAGTCCCATCTGGCCGAATGCTGAAATGTTTCTTTTTACCCCATTTCTTACTTTCACATAATATTCTCAGTATCCATTGTGTAATTACCACCGCTGTGAAAATACTGATCACAATACCAATCATCAAGGTCAAGGCAAATCCTTTCACGGAACTGGTACCTACTTGATATAAAACCACGGCGGCAATCAACGTTGTCAATTGGGAATCCACAACGGTAGACAACGCTCGTTTAAATCCCATTTGCGTAGCAACACGAATGGTCTTTCCATTCATGATTTCCTCTCGGATTCTTGAAAATATTACCACGTTGGCATCTACTGCCATGCCCACCGACAGTATGATGCCGGCGATTCCCGGAAGTGTTAATACCGCTCCCATGCCCACCATAATCCATAGGATTAGAACCACATAAAGCAGAAGAGCCAAGTTGGCGGCGATTCCCATCACTCGGTAAAAGACAACCATAATCAACAAAATGAGAACAAGCCCGATAAACCCTGCAATCACACTGTTTTCCAGTGCATTAATTCCAATTTTTGCAGTCTGCACCGATGAGGTTACTTCCGTGAGGCCTACCGGCAGAGCACCACCTCGAATCAAAGCGGCTGTGTTAGAGGCATACTCCAAATCAAACCCCCCCATAACACCCTTGGTAATCACCGCATTCCCACCCGAGATCACTTCCTTCGGGACAGGGCTTGATACCACTTCTCCGTCTAATAGAATGACAATGGCTCGAGGATCCACCCCGGGATACATGCTCTGCACTTGCCCACTAATAGCAAGTCGAGTAGCTTCTTCGAATTTTATGCCACCTTCTCGGGTCATTTCCAGTGCAATCGCATAGCCTCCCCCTTCTTGATCGGTGGTGACGCCTGCATTCTTTATGTCATTTCCGCTCAACATTACGGTTCCATCCGCTAGAACAAACTCCAACTGGGCCGTCTTCCCAATCAAGTCGATGGCCTCATTGGCATCCTCTGCTCCCGGCAATTCGACTCGTATTCGATTGGTTCCTTCAATGGTGACTACCGGTTCGGATAGTCCCATCTGATTCACTCTGTTTTCAATGACCGCCTGGGTCTGTTCCATAATCTGGGTCAGTTCTTCTCCGATTGCATCGGTTTCTGCTTCCAATACTACGTACACACCGCCTTTGATGTCTAAACCTAACTTGATTCGATCCTTAATAGGTTCAATGGGACCCATACCGAAGAGAGTGAGCCACCATCCCATAATTACGATGATTATAATGAGAACTGCGATGACTTTTTTCGAGGTGTAACTCATGAAACAATCCTTTCCGAACAACAATATTTGAATAATTTCTTACTTAACCTTAATATTTTACTACATTATATATGTAGTAACAAGGTGTTTTAAAAAAATAACCCTCGAAAAACGGTAATTTTTCAAGGGTTTGGTCCGATTATCGGTTTATTTCAGGTCTATTTTTCATCATTTTCCAATGGAGAATCAACCGGTGTGTCCACAATTTCTGCCTCCACCTTTTCAACTGCCTCATCCGTAGCTTCCTGGGATGGTTCGTCTACAGGGTCTTGGGATTTATTATCTCCCGCTTTTTTCATTCTTTTAGGCATCACTTTTTTCTGAGCAAAGCCTTCTTTATCGTCATCCTCTTCCAAGGGTTTCTTTCCTCCCTCAGAACGGTTTTCAATCTTAGAAATGGCCCATCTCATAATTTCAAACTTTACCTTGTCGGCACCCACCTCGATTACCAACGTGTCATCCTTGGTTTTGACGATTTTTCCACAAATTCCACCAATGGTTACTACTTCGTCACCAACTCTTACACTGTTCCGCATTTCCGTTGTTTGTTTTTCCCGCTTCTTTTGAGGCCGAATCAACAAAAAATACATCAATACAACCAATAATATCAGGGGTAAAAATTGTGCAGCTGTACCCATCTTATATCCTCCTTGAATTTCACTATCGAAAATTTATTCTATGAATGGTGCCGGCGATGGGGGTCGAACCCATACGGTGTTGCCACCACGGGATTTTGAGTCCCGCACGTCTGCCAATTCCATCACGCCGGCGCAACGAAATTATACTACCATATTTCCACCCTCTTGTCCATACAGTTTATCGGATTAAATCGGCTTTTTCAAGAGCTAAATTGTACAACCCATATAGTAGGATTAGTGGTAAATCTTGGAGTACCTGTTTGAAAAATGAAGAACGGGATATAATATAGAGGTATTATAACCACCATAAATCAGGAGGGAATAAAATGGATTTGCGAGATATTATGGCATTAAAGACCTTCGCTGTGCTAGGAGATACCTTAAATGAGGAAAAAACAGCTTATGAGATCAAACATAAACTGCTCCAAAACCAGTATACCGTGTATCCGGTAGGAAAAGAGTTGTCCTCCATGAACGAAATCCCAGAGGATGTGGATGTGATTGATTTATGCATTCACCCAGCCAAAGGACTCCCTCTTCTCAAAGAATACAATAAGGAAGTCAAGGCTGTGGTCATCCAACCCGGAGCTGGAAGCGATGAGATCATAGACTATCTCAAAGCAAATGAGATTCCTTACTTACACGGTTGCTTGCTTCTGGGTTTAAAAGTATATAAAAAATAAAAGGAGGCCAAACCTCCTTTTTTCTTTGTTATTGTCTTTTTATATTCCCTTTATCACCGTATTCGCCCATTTGCAAGACACCCATCTTTTGGTGACAATCAGCGCTTTAATCACATTTTCCATTCTCACCAGAAGAATAACCAGATATATTGGCAAATTCCATACCACGGTGCCGAGAAAAGCCAAAGGCACCGCCAAAAACCAAATCGTTCCCACTTCAGTAAGCATCGCAAAGCGAGTATCACCACCGCCCCTTAGAATCCCCACAATATGTATTCCGGAATATAGATCCACCCACATAGTTAGGGCAAATACAAGAATGATGCGATAGGCAAAAACCCACCCTTCGTCCGAAAACTCATAGAATCCCAACAATGGTTTTGCCGCAAGGATTAGCAGAAATCCGGAAACAACACCGATGATTAGCGCAATTTTTACCAGTTTTTTAGAAGCACCGATGGCAAAATCTCGCTCACGACGTCCTAAATGTTCTCCCAGCAAGATAAGCGCGGCATCTCCCAAGCTAAAAGCGAACAGAATGAATAGGTCAAAGATGGTCAGAGAGGCTCTTACCGCTGCATATTCTGTAATGCCGGCCTGGGCATAGGCCATGTTGCAAACCGTCATGCCAAGCCCCCATGCTACCTCATTGGCGGTGGTGGGCAAACTATTGCGAAATAACCTTCCCATCAACAGTTTGTTCCAACGGAAAAACTGATTCATGGGTCCAGATATAATGTTTTTTCGCCCAAAAACCATCCAAAGCACCAGCATTAATTCGATAAACCGGGATATTACCGTAGCCATGGCAGCTCCTTGCACACCCATAGCCGGCGCGCCAAAGTTTCCGAAGATGAACACATAATTTAAGAATGTGTTGGTGCTAAAAGCCACCATACTGATTGCCAAAGGAATACGTGGTTGCTGTGTGGCACGCAATGATATCTGTAAGGGCAAAGAAATTCCCATCATGAAAAACACCGGAGAACCGATTCGAATATAATCAACCGCCAACTCCACTGCGGCTGGATCATCGGTAAAAAGGTGAACAAACTCCCGGGTATATACCCAGGAAAGAATAAACAGCACAGTGCCTACCGAAACACATATGGTGATGGCGAAGCCCAGAACCCGGCGAATGTTCTCCAGGTTTCGCACCCCCCAAAACTGGGCGGTAAATGTACTGCATCCTCCGTTAAACCCAAATAGTATCATCCAAAACAAAAAGAAAGGCTGAAGCCCGATTCCTACTGCTGCCAGCTCCGTCTCTCCCAAGCTACCTACCATTAGACTATCTACTAAATTCAGGGAAGACGAAATAAAGCTTTGAATGGCAATCGGCAAAGCCAGTGACGTAAGTTTCTTATAAAAACTCTTGGAATCAATCCTCGTGTGTTGGGTAAAATCCGGACAAACCCACTTGGGCAATATTCCACGCTCCTTCCCACGCCCTTATTTATAGACGCTTTAATATATTACCTGTGTTTTCACAATAAAACAATACATCCATTTGCTGGATTTCCGTAAAAAAGCCCCTTGGAATGAAATTCCAAGGGGAATTGGTGCGGCTGAAGGGATTTGAACCCCCACGATCTCTCACACGGCCCTCAACCGTGCGCGTCTGCCAGTTCCGCCACAGCCGCAAACTTAGCACGAAAGTAATTATAACAAACTTCTATTTTCATTGCAAGAAAGATCACTTGATTCCTTTCAGCAACGTATCCACTCTTTCTTGAAGTTGTAGGAAGGTTCCATCATTCTCTATAACATGAGTTCCTCGACTTCTCATTTCCGCCGGATTCATTTGACTCCTCATTCTTTTTTTGATTTCTTCCGGAACATATCCATCTCTTCCCATTACCCGCGCTAATCGGATATCTTCAGGAGCATCCACTACCCACACTTGAGCGCATAATTGATCTAAACCCACTTGAAACATAAGAATCACATCCAAAAAAATCACTTCCAGCCCCTCTTCTTCTCCTCGCTGAATATCCTCCTTAATTTGTCGTAGAATCTCCCCGTGTGTGATACTTTCCAATTGGTTTTTACCCTCTAAACTGGCAAAGGCTCGGTTCCCCAGCATTCTGCGATTCAACCCCCCATCCGGATTCAAGATATCCTCTCCAAACCGGGCCGCCAATTCCATAAGAACCCGGCTACCCGGCTTCATAATGTCATGAGCAATTTGATCCGCATCAATCACTCGGTACCCCTTCGATGATAAATAGCGAGATACCGTAGATTTTCCGCTTCCTATGCCACCTGTAATTCCAATAATCTGCATACAAAACTCCCTTATTTCAACTCGTACCAATCATCTCCCTGATGGAAATCTACCGCCAATGGCACTTTTAACACCACTGCGGACTCCATACATTCACAAAGCAATCCCTTTACTCGTTCTTCCTCCCCCTGAACCACTCGTAATATGAGCTCATCATGTACTTGCAATATTAGTTTGGAACCCAATCCTTCTTGACGTAGTCGCTGATATACTTCGATCATAGCTTTCTTTATGATATCCGCTGCGCTCCCCTGAATCGGGCTGTTCATCGCCAATCTTTCTCCCATTTGCCTCACCATATAATTGGAAGCTGTAATCTCTGGCAATGGCCTTTTTCGGTTAAAAATTGTTGTGGAATATCCCTGTTCCTTCCCTTCTCGAACCAGTCGATCCAAAAAATCCTTTACCGTATGGTATTTATCGAAATACTGCTGAATATATCGCTCCGCTTCCATTCGGGATATACCCAATTCCTCCGATAGCCCAAATCCACTCATGCCATAAATTACGCCAAAATTCACCGCCTTCGCCCGGCTTCTTTGCTCCGGAGTAATGTCATCCTCCGGTACACCTAATACCTTAGCCGCTGTGATTCGGTGTATGTCTTCCCCTCTACGAAACCCCTCCAGCATGGTTTCATCTCCCGCAAGATGAGCCAGTATTCGTAATTCAATTTGACGATAATCGGCTCCCATAAGAAGGTACCCGTTTCCTGCTACGAAGGCTTTCCGGATTCGTCGTCCCAACTCTTGACGTATGGGAATGTTTTGTAAGTTTGGCTCTGTACAACTAATTCTACCCGTGGCAGCTACGGTCTGTTGAAAATGCGCATGAATCTTCCCATCCTCATGGATCAGCGGTAATAACCCATCTACATACGTGGACTTAATTTTAGAAAAAGTCCGGTATTCCAGAACAAAAGGAATGATAGGATGCTTTTCCATTAAGGCTTCCAGCACGTCCGCGCCGGTACTGTATCCTCTTGTGGTTTTCTTTCCATGGGGAAGCCCTAGTTTTTCAAAAAGGACCTGGCTTAGTTGCTGTGGAGAATTGATATTGAACTCCATACCCGCCAAACTATGTATCGTTTCCGTCATTCCCTCCAACTTATCTTCAATCTCTGTTCCCAATTGAATCAACACCTGAGGATCCACCGGAAAACCTTCCCATTCCATAGATGCCAATACTGGCACCAATGGCATTTCGATTTGATAGAATACTTCCGTCGCCTCTGCCTTTTCTACCTCCTTTTCCAACACACTTTTTAGCGCCAATACTTGTCGGCACCATAACAATCCATACTCCCGATATTTATCGTGAACATCCTCAAATAAATTCAGTTGGGTTCCTTCTGCGAAATATTCTTCCAGTGTAGGAACCGTTTCCCCCAGGAAATCCAGTAATAATGTATTGATGTGATAATTCGATCGTGAGGGGTCTACCACATAAGCCGCAATCGCCGTATCAAAATCTATGACCCCCGGGGTTTCTTCCAATATACATTCCAAAGAATACCAGTCATTCTGGAGTTGATGTCCCACCCATCCACAGCGGCTTTCATTCATCTTTTGGAAAAAAAGTGATATCATGTCCTCTTGATGTACCACATAACACCCAATGCCTTGGCACAAGCAGAATATTCCTTGGGTTTCCGGTCGTTTCTTATGATTATGGTCCGAAAAAACCGTGATGGCCCACTGACTTGAATTCTTCACTTTTTTCATAAAAGCATCCAAATCTGCCGGTGAAATCAATGTCCATATATCCACTTTTTCTGCCGGACCATTCGACGCCTTTTGAGCACTTGGGATGTTCCCTTTTATTTTTTTTAGAAAACTATTAAATTCCAGTTTCTTATAGCAGTCAACCAGCTTATCCAAATCCGGTTCTTCCAACGTAAACTCCGCCAAATCCATTTCCAAAGGCACATTGGTATCAATGGTAGCCAATCTTTTACTCATGAATGCCAGGGTTCGATTTTCCTCCAACTTTTTGCGCAAATTTTCTTTAGATACTTCCTCCAGATGGTCATACAGGTTCTCTATAGTTCCATACTCTAAAATCAACGCAGATGCTGTCTTTTCACCCACCCCCGGTACCCCGGGAATGTTATCGCTGGAATCTCCCATCAATCCTTTATAGTCAATAAATTGTTCCGGTGGGAAGCCATATTTGGCAATCATACCTTCCCGATCCAATTCCTCAAACTCGGAAATCCCTTTTTTTGTAATAATCACTCGCGTCCGTTCGGAAGCCAATTGCAGCTCATCTCGGTCTCCGGTAACAATTAATGGTTGGTAGCCTTCTGCCTCCCCTTTTTTTGCAAGGGTTCCTATAATGTCATCTGCTTCATATCCATCCAATTCCAATGTAGCAATATTCATAGCAGATAATACTTCTTTCAACAAAGGGAGTTGTTGGGCCAGTTCCATGGGCATTTTTTTTCGCCCCGCCTTATAATCTTTGTATTCCTCATGACGAAATGTGGGCGCCTTCCTGTCAAAAGCCACCGCCATGTGACTGGGCTCATGATCCCGAATTAATTTTTCCAACATATTAATAAAACCGTACACCCCTTGGGTGTACAGTCCTTCTTTTGTAATCATCGGTCTTTGCATGGCATAATAAGCCCGGTTAATTAAGCTATTTCCATCTATTATTGCAATGATTCGCTGATCCATAATTCCCCATCCTTACCCTCATAATACAAGGCTTCCTCATCATATTGAACGAGAAAATGCCATACACCTTCCTCATCCTTAAAGCTGTTTTCTATTGTAAAATCTCTACCATCTTGTCGTTTTAGAACTTCTAAATAGTAATTTTCTTCCTCCGGGGTTCCTTTCACACCATCCCAATCTTCCGGTTCATTTTCCATGCCGGCAATGGCCATTACATCTCCCGGTTGCTCTTCAAATCCTTCCACCGGAACACCCTCTGTATCCTTAACCATACCTTCCGCCCGACTTTGAGGCGCCCCCGTTTCTTCTTGGTGTTTTTCTGGCTCCTCTTCCATGCTAAGTATGGTGCTGTCTTCCGGAAACCCGGCGGGATTCAGCATGTCTCCATTTTGCTGCAATCCGTAAATAGAAATTATCCCTACCACAAAGACGGCGGCTACCATGGACCATTTCTTCCATCCACCGGAGAACAATGGTCTCACCGGATTCTTGTCATTTTCCATGGTTTCGTTATGATCTGATCGCATTTCTTCTCGAAGTGCGTGTCGAAATACAGGAAGGAACTCCGCCGGTATCTGTGGTTCCGGAAGCGCTGTCAGTTCCGCAGATATCTTATTCAATTGGTCAAGATATAACTGGCATTCATCACAAGAAGCAAGGTGAGTTCGAATATTTTCCAACTCCGCCTTGTCCAAAATCTCATCTCTATATAATGCCAATTGTTCTTGGATCTTCCTACACTCCATTATAACCCTTTTCCTCAGTATTCATCTATGTTTTTAGTCCTATATTAATTCATTACTCATTTAGACGAGCCAATCTTAATCCGGTTCCCCGCCGCCTACATATATTTCCCTTAATTTCACTCTTGCTCTGGAAATTCTTGACTTCACCGTTCCCGGATTGATGTTCAAAATTTCCGCAATATCCTCGTAGGAAAATCCTTGTATATCCCGCAATACGATGATTTCCTTCTGCTCCAGCGGGAGTTTTTCCAAACAATGAAGGATGTATCCTGTCATTTCCTGATGGATGGCGCGTTCCTCCGGTCCCATAGACGCATCCATAATTTCAAGGGTGTACTCATCTTCCCCATCCATCTTTACCAAACTCTCTGTGGTAATCCTGGCTTTTTTCTTCCGCAACATATCACAGCAAGTGTTGGCCACAATCCGATAGACCCAAGTTTGAAAAGAACTTTCTCCTTTGAAGGTACCAAGCGAACGATAAATCTTTAAAAAGCTTTCTTGAAGAGCATCCATGGCATCTTCCGGGTTATTGAAATAGCGATACGCCATGCTGTAAGCTTTTCCTTGGCACGATAAAATGAGAGCTTCAAAATCACTCTCACTGCCCATTCTCGCCTTTTCAATTAATACCGCTTCCTCTTTGGAAATCGCCATGCCTTTTATTATATCCTTGTATATGCTATACTTTACCCAATAATTTTAGCTCATTTGGTAATATATTTCAAGAGGACACCTCCATGTATGATATGCACAGCCACAGCAATCACAGCGATGACAGTAGCACTCCCATGTTGCTCATGGTACAATCGGCCATCGATAAAGGATTACAAGGGATCGCCGTAACCGATCATTATGATCCGGATTATCCGACTCCCGAATTTGATTTTCTTCCGGATTTCAACAAATATCAGAAAGAGATGGAATCTCTGGAAAGAAAGTTTTCAAAGGATATCCAGGTAATTCGAGGTCTGGAAATCGGGATTCAACACGGGGATACATTAAAAAAGTGCAAGGATGCGGCTTCATCATACCCTTATGACTTTCTGATAGGGTCCTTTCATTGCGCCTTGGGGAAAGATCTTTATGTGGATTATTTTGATCAACTTCCCTTGGAAGAATCTTATCATCAATTCTATCAATACATGGCAAACTGCTTGATCGAATATGATGACTTTGATGTGCTGGGCCATCTAAATATTATCGACCGTTATGCCCCGGAAATTCCACCCGAAAACTTATTTTTTGACGAAATCCAATCTATTCTTCGACTATTAAGGGAGCGGGGCCAGGGAATTGAGATAAATACCAGTAGCTTTCGATATAACCTGGGAGAAACCACCACACCCACCCGGAAAATCTTAGAAACATACCGGTCCATCGGAGGAGAAATTCTCACCATAGGATCCGATGCCCATTCTCCTCGTCACGTAGGGTATCGCTTAGATTGGGCCAAAGAATTTGCCAAATCCTGTGGATTCCGCTATTTGGCCCACTATAAAAACAGAAAGCCGATTATGGAGCCCATCGACTGACGACGGAGTCCCAATCTATTTGAAGTCAACCCTTTATTTGAAATCCGAAGCGGCCTTAAGTCCAAATGCAGGTTCTGCCATACGTGCCGCACGATTCACCGCCATGGCCATGACTTGGGCCGCCATAGCACCCAACGCGTCCGCATTTACCTCTTTTTCTCCTGTAGATAATACAAATATGGTATCCCCATCCACGGAGGTATGAACGGGACGAATGGTTCTGGCATACCCGTTATGGGCCATGGAAGCCAGTTTGTTGGCTTGATCTTTGGTGAGCTTCCCATTGGTTATAATGCAGCCCAAAGTGGTGTTTCCACTAAAAACGTTTCGATTGCCGGATATTTCGTTCTCCATAAGACTTTCTGTACAGTCTAACCGGGACCCATCCTCCGAGAGAATGCCTGCGATAGGTGTTCCTGTTTCTGCGTCTACAACATCCCCCAAAGCATTTACCGCTACCAATGCGGCCAGTTGTACTTCTCCAAGTTCCACTGCTTGGATTCCCAAACCAGACTTCATCATCCGCTCTATTCCCAGATATTTGCCTACCGTGGCTCCGGCTCCGGCACCCACATTCCCTTCTGTCGGTTGGTTGGCTTCGGAAGCCACACAGGCGCGATATCCCATTTCTCGATCCGGGCGAATTTTGGGATCTCCCACTACCAAGTCAAATAAGGAAGCACCGCACACGATGGGAACCACACCCACTCCCACATCAAAGCCAATTCCCTTTTCTTCTAAATATTGCATGGCACCGTCACCAGCAGCAAGCCCATATGCAGATCCCCCAGATAACATAACACAGTGAATTTTTTGTACCATATTGACAGGCTTTAATAGCTCCGTTTCCCGGGATGCAGGGCCCCCTCCTCTTACATCCACTCCGGCAACAGCGCCTTCTTCACATAAAATCGCTGTGCAGCCAGTAGCACCCTCCGGACTCTCCGCATGCCCGATTCGTATTCCTTGAATGTCCGAAATTTGGATTTCTTTCATGATAAACCTCCTTTAGAAAAAGGGTGGGCTAAGCCCACCCTTTCTTAAATATTACTTCTATATTAAATAGCCAACAATGCGGGAATGGCTTGAATCAAGGCAATGATGACTCCCACAACCGCTTCGCCGCCTAACAAGCCGGAAGCGATAATCAAACCATTTCCACCTTCTTCAAATTTAGGTGCAAACTTCTGAACGATGAATCGAGCCGCACCTCCGATAAAGGCAGTTAAGGACAGGTAAAACGGTAGGTATACGCCAAGACCCAATGTCATGACCGGGAAATTCAGAATGTAGAGAACACATCCCACCACTAACCCGATGACGAAGGATGTCACATGAGGAATACCGCCTACCATGGCCGCAACAGCTCCTGCTTGAGGCGCTACGAACATTTCCGGGTTACCAAATGCAGTGGGTCCATAAGCTGTTAAAATCACATAGAATACACCAACCGCCACAAAGGCGCCCACCAATCCACCGATGACTTCGCCAATCCACTGTGCCTTGGGGTCCGATTTTAGAATATACCCGGCTTTGAAATCATTCATAACATCTCCAGCCAAACCACAAGCAATGGCAACGATTGCCGCCACGAAAAATGCTTCGGTTTCACCGATACTGGATACTGCTTTCGCCGCCAAAAGAACAATGATACCAAAAACTTCCATGGGGTTAATGCCGGATTGCCCAACCATCTGCGCCGACATAGAGGTTGCCAACCAAACTCCTAGAATGGTGATAATGCTGGCTATAACACCCATTCCGGTCAGAGTAGCAAATACCGCTGCTAACAATACCATAACAATAGGAGCCCAACGCAAGCTGATGAATCCTTGACCCAAAGCTTCCTTGCTGAACATGGGTCCAAAGATCTCTTTGGCTTTTGGAATAATGCCTTTCACAATGATTCCAATACCGGTTCCCACCATCAATCCGATTCCCAAGGATGATTTAATGGCCGCCGCGGTAGCTCCATCCCAAAAGCCGGCTTCCGTTCCACCCACCAGAATGCCAAAATCACCTATAATGGCACCCAAGAACCAAACACCCACGAAAATCGGGCCAACCACATAGCCAACGCCGATTAACATGGGAGACCACCAGATTCCTGCCAGAGATCCGTACCCCATCATTTTCGCATTCAGCCAGGCGGCGGGAAAAGCAACAAACCAATCACGAATCACCGTAAAAATAGCAGCAAGACCCATGGAGGTAAATAGAATAATGGATTTTTTTCCGCCTTCATCTCCCACAATAAGAGTTTCTGCAGCAGCTTGGCCCATGGGATACGGGAGTTCCTTTGTCACAACAAAATATTTACGTATGAGTGCTGTAAAAATCAATCCCAATAGTACGCCGCCCAACACTACGATCATTAATTTTACCAGGTTTACATCGGCCTCCGGATTTAACATAAAAATACCAGGTAATGTAAATGCCAATCCGCCCGCTGTCATAGCACCGGCTGACATAGCCGTATGCGTTACGTTGATTTCATTGATGTTTGTTTTCCCAAATAGTTTTAGGAAAAACATGGAAACTAAGGCCACGAAGATAATAGGCCACGGTAATGCTCCCAGTTTCAGGGCAACGTACATAGAGCTCATGGTCAAGACTACCGCACCAATAGCGCCGATAATCATACCCCTCACGGTGAGCTGTTCCTTAAAGGAAGTGGCATAGGTGACACTTCTTTTTTCATCAGACATCGCAATTCCTCCTTTACAAATTTAGTGTAATAAATTACTAACAGAATAGCACAATCAATCCGTAAAGACTACCCTATCTTTCATATTCCATGACTCCGTCCAAAAAAGTCATATCGACTTTGATATCAAGAATTTGCTCTGGGGGCAAATCAAGTATGGATTGGCTTAAAACCACCAAATCTGCCAGTTTCCCAACCTCAATGGTCCCCTTCACATTTTCTTCAAAGCTAGCCCAGGCCCCGTGATACGTATAGGCTCGAATGGCCTCTTCCAAAGATATGCACTGGGTAGAATCCACCTTTTGTTGCGTAATGCGGTCCACACGGTTCACACAAGCATCCAATATTTCCATACTTCCCACCGGGCCGGAGGGAGCATCGCTGGCCAATCCCACCTTCACCCCATAATCCATCATCGTACGCAGTGCCATGAAATACTTCATTCGTTCTCCATAATATTTTTCATAGTTTCTACCATTCCAAGCAATAAATCCCGGGTTACAAGTGGGACATAGCTCCAATCTGGCCATTCTCTTTACCAAATCTTCATCCACGATAGCGGTATGTTCGATTCGGTGCCGAAGATGGGGCTTGGGGCTCTTTTCAAAAGCCTTTTCATATCCTTCTACCATAAATTCAACGGCCAAGTCTCCCACCGCATGAGCGGTGGCCTGATTTCCACATTCATTTAAATGCTGAAGATAATCCCTCACTTCTTCTCGAGTCCACCCTAATATATAAGGCATCTGGGGATCATGACTATAAGGAGCTCTTGTAGCTGCAGAAGGCCCTCCGGAACCACCATCTATCATGAATTTGGACGACCCTATCCGAAAATATTCATCTCCCAGCCCGGTTTCCAGTCCCAAAGAGAGATAATGTTGATTTTCTTCCAGAGAAAAGGGTTTGCCAAAAACGCTATGAAGCATCATATATTCTCTGGGTTTAAATTTTCTTTCTCTACATAAACGCTGCATAATTTTGTAAGAAGTTGGGCCGAATTCTCCCGCATCATGGACCGAAGTAATGCCATGAGACAAAAGTAGATCGTTGGATTTCATTGCGGCAGCTACCTGCTGCTTTTCGGTATAATCCACCTTGCTCCACAACAAAAAATGAGTGTGATCCTTTACCATCCCTGTGAGACCACCCTTTTCTACCACCACCTCGTTATCCGGGTATTTCTTGGCATCCTCAGCAGATTTTACCCCGATTTCTCTTAGTGCCAGGGAATTATAGATGGAAATATGGCCGCAAGTTCTCATGCATTGAACCGGATTGTCCGGGGCCACTTGATCCAATTCTTCTCTCGTAACATGTCTTTTTTCCTGAATGGAATTTTGATCATAGCCCATCATGGATATCCACTCTCCAGGTCCTCGTTTTTTCACCGCTTTTCGAATCAGATGAAGAATATCTTCGATGGACGGACAATTCTCATACGAGGTATCGATGATGGCCGCATCCTCTGTTCTTCCAAACAACCCATTGAGTATGGGGTGATAATGACAGTCAATAAACCCCGGCGTGACACTCCTACCACCCAAATCTATGATTCGGGTTTGGTCGTCGCAATAAAACAGCAAATCCTTGGTAGCCCCTACAAAAACGATGCGGTTTCCTTTGATTCCCACCGCTTCTTCCACTGCGTTCGTTTGGTTAACCGTAATAATGTTTCCGTTAACTAGTGCCGTATCGATATATGAATGATCAAATACCATCTTTATGCCTCCTGCACCGGGGGAGCTTTTCTTTTTTCCAAATATCGAACCAATTCCGTCAGTACCTGATTCACAGGAGTCTCCACTTTACTACTGTCTCCTTCCAGCCATACTGCCCCATTGATTCGATCAATTTCTGTTTTTCGATGATTGAGAATATCTTGTAACATAGAAGATTTATTGGCTGAAGTTCCATGACACACTTGCTTCACATGGGCAAAGGGATCATCATAACTCAGTCGTATTCCCTTAGCTTCTGCAACCGACACCGCCTCCGCCACTGCCCTTTCCATAATTTTTAATAGCTCCGGATGTTGAAGTAACTCTCCATTGGTCAACGAAGTAATGGCTGTTAGCGGGTTGATTCCAACGTTTACTATCAATTTGTCCCAAATCAAGCCCAAAATATTTCTGCTGATTTCTGTTTCCAGGTCCGCATTCCCCAATAATTCATGTAATTCTCGGATACGGGGTGTCTCTTCGCCATTTATCTCTCCAATAATCGTCTTCCCAAATCCAGCATGACAAATTTCCCCCGGGCCCTTCATATAGGCTCCATGAGCCGTTGTACCGCCCAACACATGTTCCAATCCGGCAATTTCCCCGATTTTTTCAATATTTCCCAGTCCATTTTGTAAGGTAAGAATCCATGTGGCTGGGCCAAATAAAGCGCGGCTTTCCATAACCGCCTTTTCTGTCATGGTGGATTTCACGAAAACAATAGCTAAGTCAACTGGCCCTACTTCCTTCGGGTCCAAACTTGCTTTCACCCTTGGATAATGAAGTCTTTCACCTTTTTCCTCCATCCACAGACCTTTTTCGTTAATGGTATCCACATGTTCTTTCCAAACATCTAACAAATAGACTTGGTTGGATTCAATGGCCGATAGTTTCCCGCCATATAGGCATCCCATCGCTCCGGCACCAATTACTGCAATTTTCATGGAATTCACACCCCTCTTCCCATGGTTTAGTACAATTTATCCAGTTTTACATCTTTATTAAAGGAATACTCCGGGGAAGGAAACTCGCCGGAAAGTGCTTCGCGGTGAAAATCATTCAATGCATCTACCATGACTTTTCGTACTTGCGCATATTGTTTCACAAACTTGGGCTTGAATTCTCCATACATTCCCAATAAATCCTGGGTTACCAAAACCTGACAATCCACATGAGGCCCTGCACCAATTCCCAGCACCGGAACACTTACCGCTTCCGTAACAGCCTTTCCTACCACACTGGGCACGCATTCCAGTACCATAGAAAAAACACCACATTCTTCCAATGTTTTAGCATCCTCAATCAACTTCTGGGCACTTTCAGGAGTGCCTCCTTGAACTTTGAAGCCTCCTACCGCAGTAGCGGTCTGGGGAGTTAGTCCAATATGTCCCATCACCAATATCCCCGCGTTCACAATGGCTCTGATTCGACTGGCCATTTCCACACCGCCCTCCAGCTTCACACAATCGCAACCCGTTTCTTTTATGAGTCGAACCGCATTGTGTACCGCCTGCTCATCACTTTCATGATATGAACCAAAGGGCATATCCCCTACCACCCATGTATTCGGTGCACCCTTTACTACAGGCCTGATATGATGAACCATGTCATCCATGGTGACCGGAGTGGTGCTGGCATATCCCAACATTATCATTCCCAAGGAATCTCCTACTAATATGATTTCTACTTCGGAATCATTTACAATCGATGCCATTGTGTAGTCATACGCAGTAACAAAGCTAAACTTTCTTCCTTCTTCTTTGAATTTCTTAAAATCCATCACCGTCATTTTCTGTTTCTCGCTCATAACTTCCCCCTCATCTCATTTGCTTCGCATAAAATAACATTATAGAAATATCATTATAAAGCATAATCCTGACAAGGTCAGGATTATGTTTATTGTTTTCATGAGTTCTATTCTTCTTCTAATGATTGGTTACAATTGTGATATACTTTCTGTACATCATCATTTTCTTCCAACTCATCAATGATTCGTTTCAAGTTTTTCCTGTCACCCGGAGTTTCCGGGCATGCCTCCATGCCCGGCAAGTATTCTACATCCGCCTCCACAAAAGCATATCCTTTTTCCTGTAAAGCGGCCGTCACCTGGCTGAAATCCTCTGGCGGTGTCAAGATTTCAAAGCTATCTTCATAAACGATGAAATCCTCTGCTCCTGCTTCCAGGGCGGCTTCCATCAGTGCTTCTTCTTCGACACCTTCCGATTTTTCTATGACGATGAGCCCTTTTTGAGAAAACATGTAACTAACGCAACCGGGCGTTCCTAGATTCCCTCCAAATCGGTCCAATATATGCTTTACCGCAGAGGTGGTTCGATTCTTATTGTCCGTTAACACCTCCACCATGATTGCTACACCTCCTGGCCCGTATCCCTCAAATGAACCGGATTCGTAACTCTCGCCTGCCAACTCCCCCGTGCCTTTTTTAATGGCCCTGGAAATATTGTCATTGGGCATATTAATAGCCTTTGCCTTATCTATGGCATGCTTTAACGAGATATTATATTCCGGATCACCACCGCCCTTAGCTGCTACCGTGATGGCTCGAGCATATTTGGTAAATAGTGCCGCTCGTTTCGAATCTTGTGCCGACTTACGGCCGGCAATTGTTCCGTGTCTACCCATTGGAGACACCTCCCCACTTATTTATATGAAATATTTACAAAAATTATACTATTTTGGGCCCTTTTTTTCAAGGTTTTTATGGGCTGTTGCCATCATCAACTTAATACGATTCAATTGATTTACATCGGAAGCCCCCGGATCATAGTCGATTGCCGCTACATTGGCATAGGGATTTCTCTTTCGAAGAGCCTTCATAACGCCCTTTCCACTAATGTGATTGGGCAAACAGGCGAATGGTTGCAAACACACCACATTTTCCACACCAGAATCAATTAAATCTACCATTTCTCCTGTCAATAACCATCCTTCTCCAAATTGGTTGCCCAGCCCGATAATTTCGGAAGCTTTTTCCGCAATTTCCGGAATGTACATGGGTTCTTCAAATCGCAAGCTATCCCGCAATGCCCTGCGAGCTGGTTTTCGAAACCACTCAACCACTCCGATGCCCATTTTATTTCCTCTCATGACTTTGTAGTCTCCACTGAGATGTCGATAATTATACTCTTTTGAATACATACCGTATAAGAAGAAATCCACCAAATCCAACACTACCGCCTCTCCGCCTTCTTGTTCAATGATGCCAACAATATCATTGTTGGCTGTGGGATGATACTTCACCAAAATCTCTCCCACCACACCCACTCGCGGCTTTTTAATATCCCCTAAAGGCAGCATGTCAAAATCTCTCACAATCTTCTTTAAAATACTTCGATATGCAATTAAATTTCCCGATTCCACGTTCTCTTTGGCAACTTTCGCCCACTTTTCATATAATGCATTGGCGGAACCTGGGACTTTTTCATAGGGCCTAGTAGCATACAACACGCGCATAAAGGTGTCGCCATAAATACCGGCCATCAATACTTTTTTAATCAGACCGTAAGACAACCGAAAACCGGAATTTGCTTCTAAGCCTACGATATTGACACTGACTACGGGAATCTGTTCCATTTCCAGGTCTTTCAGTGCTTTCCGGAGCAAAGAAACGTAATTAGAAGCTCGACATCCACCTCCCGTTTGAGACATAAAGACTGCCGTTCGATTCAAGTCATACTCTCCGGATTTCAGGGCGGAAATTATCTGCCCTAATGTGACGATGGTAGGATAGCAAGCATCATTGTTCACATAACGAAGCCCTTCATCCACAGCATTTTTATTAACCGGGGGCAATAATACCGCATTATATCCACTGGTTCTCAAAGCAGCTTCTACAAAATCGAAATGGATGGGTGACATTTGTGGCATAAGTAACGTATAGTTTTCCTTCTTTCTCATGGAAGAAGTAAATTCCTTTCGATGGTAGCCACTATACTCCATAGAAGGTAATATGTTGTTTTTCTCCCGCTCTTTCATGGCCGCTCTCAGTGAACGAATTCTAATTTTGGCAGCACCTAAATTGGAGCCTTCGTCAATTTTCAGCACGGTATACAGCTTATTGTTCTTTTCCAGTATTTCCTCCACTTGGTCTGTGGTTACTGCGTCCAGACCACATCCAAAGCTGTTGAGCTGAATCAATTCCAAGTTTTCTTGGGTTCCCGTATATTGTGCGGCTCGATACAATCGGGAATGATACATCCATTGGTCCAAAACACGAATGGGACCGGGTATAGTTCCCAAGGGAGCCACCCCATCTTCCGTCAATACGGCCATACCAAAGCTGACAATCAATCGATCAATACCATGATTAATCTCCGGATCCAGATGATAAGGCCTTCCGGCTAACACAATCCCTTTTCGATGATTTTCTTGAATCCATCTCAATGTTTTCTCGGTTTGAACCTGAATATCCCTCTTAAAGTGAGCATCTTCCTTCCTGGCCTTGTCAATGGCTACACGAATGGCTTCACGCGAAAAACCTTTCTCCTTGAAAATCTCAAATAACTCCCTTTCCAAAAATTCATCCTGATCATAAGGAAGAAATGGATGTAAAAACTCCACCCCATTCTCTTTGAAAAGATCGTCCATATTATTGCCAATCACTTCGGAATAAGTGGCAACCACCGGGCAGTTGTAATGATTGTCCGAAGAACTTTCCTCATCTCGCTCATAATTGATACTAGGGTAAAAAATGGTGGGAACATCATTTTTTACCAGCCATCGGATGTGGCCATGAACCAGCTTGGCTGGATAACATGCGGTATCCGAAGAAATGGTATCCATGCCGGACTCGTAAATGCCTTTGTTGGAATGAGGGGATAGGACGACTCGGTACCCCAATTCATGAAAAAAGGTAAACCAGAATGGATAGTTTTCATACATGTTCAAAACCCGTGGAATTCCGATGACTCCCACGGAGTCTTCCATCTCTCGAGGTGTATATGAAAACAGTCGACGATATTTGTAATCATACATGTTGGGAATATCCAGAGAATGGGTTTCCTTTCCTTCGCCTCGCTCACAACGGTTCCCCGTTATGAAGCGTTCTCCGTCACCGAATGAGTTTACGGTCAATAAGCAGTTGTTTTCACAGCGATTGCACCTTGTATGTGAAGTTTTCACTTGGAATTCTTGAAGGGCTTCCGGTTTCAACAAGGTAGATTCTCCATGGCCGGAATAGCTTTCTTTGGCCAGCAAAGCAGCGCCATATGCTCCCATAATGCCGGCAATATTCGGTCGGATAACCTCTCTTCCTACAATATGCTCTATGGCCCGTAAAACCGCATCATTCAAGAAGGTACCCCCTTGAACCACGATTTTTTCCCCCGCCTCCTCCGGATTTCTTAACTTGATAACCTTATAAAGTGCATTCTTAATCACACTATAGGATAGCCCTGCAGAAATATCTCCGATGGTGGCTCCTTCCTTCTGGGACTGCTTCACCTTAGAATTCATAAATACGGTACAGCGAGTCCCCAGGTCTACCGGAGCTAAGGCGAACAAAGCCTCATTGGCGAAAGAGGGGGCATCCATATTCACACTTTTCGCGTAAGTTTCAATAAATGAACCACACCCGGAACTACAAGCTTCATTCAGCATAATGCTATATATGGCACCATCCCGTATGCGCATGCATTTCATATCTTGACCACCAATGTCAAGAATGAACTCCACACCCGGAAGGAACTCTTCCGCTGCCTTGTAGTGAGCCATGGTTTCAATTTCACCCAAATCGGCATGAAACGCCGTTTTAATCAATCCTTCTCCATATCCCGTCACACAGGCTTGGGCGATATATGCCTCCTTCGGAAGCATCCCATATAGTTCCGACATCATTTCTATACAAGCTTCCAAGGGTTTTCCTTCATTGGAACGGTAATACTGGTAGACCAGGTTCTTATGGTAATCCATCAAAACAGCCTTTGTGGTGGTAGATCCGGCATCAATACCCAGGAAACAAGGCCCTGTAACTTGATGGATATCCAGCAACTCCACCATATTACGATTGTGTCGCCTTCGAAATACTTCATACTCCTCCCTGGAGTGAAATAGTGGCTTCAGGTATTTGGCTTCGTTAAGCTCAGTAGGATCCTTTTCCTTTAAACGAGACATCAATAGTTTCGTGGAAATGGGATTATATTTATCCGATAGAAGCGCCGCCCCGATGGCCACGAAATATTGGGAGTTTTCCGGAAAAATCACCTGGCCTTCTTCCAACTCCAAAGTTTCAATAAAACGTTTCCTTAATTGTCCAAGAAAGGATAGTGGCCCTCCTAGAAAAGCCACATTTCCACGAATGACTCTTCCACAAGCCAACCCGGATATGGTTTGGTTCACAACCGCCTGGAAAATCGAAGCGGCCAAATCCTCCATGGAAGCCCCTTCATTAATGAGGGGTTGAATATCCGTTTTTGCAAAAACACCACATCGGGCGGCAATGGGATAAATGATGCTATATTTTTCAGCGGCTCTATCCAAGCCTTCGGCATCCGTATTCAATAAAACGGCCATTTGATCAATAAAGGCTCCTGTCCCGCCGGCGCAGGTTCCGTTCATCCGTTGCTCAATGGAAGGACGATAGAAGGTAATCTTTGCATCTTCTCCACCCAGTTCAATGGCAACATCTGTTTCCGGAATTAAGGTTTCAACGGCTTTGCTAGCAGAAATTACTTCCTGTTCAAAAGGGATTCCCATGATTTGTGACAAGGACAACCCGCCGCTTCCTGTGATAACCACATGAACCTCTTCTTCGCCACGATTTTGATAAAGGCCTTCTAATAAATCTGCCACCTTTGCAAACACATTGGACATATGTCGTTCATACACGGAATATACCATGTTTCCCTCTGCGTCCAATAACACCAGCTTCACCGTGGTAGATCCTACGTCGATACCTAATCTCATTGTTCTTCCGTCCTCACCCTTAGTTTGTATTTTTCCCATACTTTCACTGATTCATCTTTCAAAGCTCAAAACACCAAATTATTATATCATAAATTTTCGTCAGGTACAGTTGCAACATTCTTTTCATCATAAAGGCAACTACTGGAGAAACTCACCACAATCCAGCCCACATATTCTTCATCTCACAGGTTAAAATGCATTCATCGATTCGCCATTGAAATTCCGTATAAATCGGCATATAATTACCATTTGTGGGAATACCCACTATAATAGATACCGAAAGGATTTTTATCATGGAGCAGCACGGGAAAAACAAAATGGGTATTATGCCAGTAGGCAGACTTACCGTCACCATGGCATGGCCGGCTATGCTATCTATGTTCATCCACTCACTTTATAACGTGGTGGACAGTATTTTCGTGGCCACCGTTTCCGAATCTGCCTTAACCGCCATCACGCTGGTATTTCCCATTCAAATCCTAATTATTGCGTTAGCCGTTGGTACCGGTATTGGTGTGAACTCACTGATTGCTAGAAGATTAGGAGCTCATCGATATGACGAGGCAGACCAGGCGGCAAGCCATGGTTTACGTTTGGCGCTCCTCAACTGGCTGGTATTTGCCTTGTTTTCGCTGTTTTTTGCCGCACCCTACATCAAGGCTTACAGCGAAACACCATTTATCATAGAGCAGGGAACCTTGTATCTGCAGATTACCACCGGGTTTTCCATTTTCATTTTTCTTCAAATTAATACCGAAAAAGTCCTTCAAGCCACCGGAAATATGATTTTCCCCATGCTTTGCAGCATGACTGGTGCCATTATCAACATCATTCTAGATGCCCTTCTTATCTTTGGCCTGGCAGGTTTTCCCGCCCTGGGAGTATTGGGAGCGGCCATTGCCACAGTAATCGGACAATTCTGTTCTATGATGTTGGGATTTTTCCTGCTATTTGCTTACAAGCATGATGTTCGTGTGAAAATACGCCATTTCCGTTGGAATTGGAATATAGCAAAGGATATCTATGTGGTTGGATTTCCCTCTATCATCATGCAGGCCATCAGTTCTGTAATGTTGTTTCTAATCAATGGAATATTGGCCGGATATTCCGAGACTGCCGTGGCCGTAGTGGGCGCCTATTTCCGCCTACAATCCTTTGTATTTATGCCAGTTTTTGGCCTAAATCAGGGAGCGATGCCAATCATGGGGTATAATTACGGTGCAAGAAACCAACAACGGCTCATGCACTCTTTTTATTTTAGTTTTAAAGTGGCATTGATTATTACCATGATTGGGACCGCACTGTTTATGATATTTCCAAAACAGCTTCTCCTTCTGTTCAGCGCAACCCCCGCCATGCTGGAAATTGGTGTCCCTGCACTTCGGATTATTGCCATTACCTTTATTCCGGCATCTTTTGGAATCATCACTTCCACATTATTTCAAGCCACAGCACATGGTATGTTAAGCCTATGGCAATCCTTGATTCGTCAATTAATTGGCATTGTCCCCCTGGCCTATTTGTTGGTCCATCACTATGGAGTAGATGCCATTTGGTGGTCTTGGCCCATTGCCGAAGTGCTGTCCATCTTCTTTACTCTATTTTTCCTGCGGCGAGTTTATCAAAAGGATATACAAAAATTATAATTGGCATGTCTCCCTCTATTATGAAGAAACATGCCACTTATTCTAGATATTGGGCAGACCTATAAGCCGGGTTCTGTATTTGGCAATCATCTATCTAAGGCATTCCATTGCTGAAATGCTCATGCGACCTACCTGTTGGGCCGGCAGCGGGCCGCCGCCACAATTGGCCCTATTTGGTCTTGCTCCGAGTGGGGTTTACACGGCATGTTTGTCTCCAAACACCCGGTGCGCTCTTACCGCACCATTTCACCCTTGCCACAGCATTACCTGTTTCGGCGGTGTGTTTCTGTTGCACTTTCCCTATAGTTACCTACGCCGGACGTTATCCGGCACCCTTGCCCTATGGAGCCCGGACTTTCCTCATGAATCCACGAGAGATTCACGCGACTGCCTGGTCTACCCAATATCTATCTTTCTGTCACTCTATTTGATGATCCAGAATGGATTTTCTACTGCTTTCGACGGAATCACTTCCGCTTTGTTCCCAATCCTATCTATCAATTGCTGTAACATATTCCCAACAAACGCTTTTTCCGTTCCATAATGCCCTCCATCAATAACAGCCAATCCGGTTTCTCTTGCCAAGCAAGCATCATGGTACTTGACGTCTCCGGTAATCAGAAGATCACATCCATTTAACACGGCATCTTTCACACAACTCCCACCGGCACCGGTTACAATGGCAACCTGGCGGATTACCTTGTCCGGTGTACCCACCATTCTCAGCATTTCTTTGTCTTCTTCCAAAACATAAGACAACTGTTGACACATATCCCATAATGTGGTGGTTTCCTTTAAACCACCTTTTACGCCGGGAACTCCTTCATCCGGGTGATAGGGAATGAGGGGCTGTATATCTATAAGGTCTAGTTTTTTAGCCAAGAACTGATTGTTACCCGCCTTTGCTCTGTCAAAGGCGGTATGACTGGCATAAACACCGATTCCGGCTTGAATCAGTTCCGTCAGAAAGCTTCCCGTTACCTCGTTGGCATCTATATTTGAAATAGGGTTGAAAATCAAGGGATGGTGAACCACTAAATAGTCTGCCGCCACTTCATTGGCCTCTTTTATGACTTCTGTGGTCACTTCCAATGCCACCAGAATTCGATGGATTTCATATTCTCCCAAATCCAATTGAATGCCCCCGTTGTCCCAATAATCCTGATCCGATTCCGGAGCAATATCATTGAGGGCTTCCATCAATTCCAGCTTCCATATGCTCATTCTGGTCCTCCTCCCATCTTTGAATCAATGCTTCCAAATAGGAAATTCGATTGTCCGTCACGGCCGCTTTCACCAGGTCCGGGGAATTGCTGCATGCCAGAGCATTTCGGATATTTTGCTCCTGTTCTAATTTCCCACGTAGAAAAGGGGCCACCAACTCACGATCCGGCACCTCTAATAGGTGCTGCGGCACTTCAAACTCGATTTCCTTTCCCAAGGACCATTCAAGAGATATTGGAGCAGTCGAAGTCGATCTCACCACTAGAATCTCACAAATGAATTTTCCCTCCTTGGCCAACCGCTCTTTTACGATTTGATACCCATTTTTCAAAAGCCAGTATCTTAACTTTCCTTGCCCATTTCGCGGTTGTAAAATAAGTTTATCTAAATTGCGCGCTATCTTTTCCGACTCTTCCAAGATTTGAGAAATGAGCAACCCGCCCATTCCTGCCACTACCGCCACCGTTCCCTCGCCGGGAGAAACCACGGAAAGGCCGGAACCCAATCGAAAAGAAGCCCATTGTTTTTCCTGATCATCGGTCAAATAACTCCCGATATTCTCCTTGGCTTTTTTTAAGCTGCCCGGGCTGATATCAGAAACGATAACCTTTATTCCCGGGCATCTTTCCCACAGCAATATGGGGAGATATCCATGATCTGACCCGATATCAATCACTTGGTCGTCACAAGAAACCTCTTGTGCCATACATAGTAATCTTTGCGAATATTTCAATGGCCTACTCCAGATAATCTTTCAGCTTCTTGCTTCGGGAAGGATGTCTTAGCTTCCTTAGTGCTTTGGCTTCAATCTGCCGTATACGTTCTCGGGTAACGTCAAAGGTTTTCCCCACTTCTTCCAAGGTCCTGGCACGACCATCCTCTAACCCGAATCTGAGTTTTAATACCTTCTGTTCTCTCTCCGTCAAGGTATCCAACACCTCTACCAACTGCTCTTTTAACATGGAAAACGCAGCCGCCTCCGCGGGTGCCGGCACATCTTCATCGGGAATAAAGTCTCCCAAATGACTGTCTTCTTCCTCTCCGATGGGAGTTTCCAACGAAACGGGTTCTTGGGCGATTTTAAGAATTTCCCGCACTTTATCTTCCGTGATATCCATCTCCATGGCTATTTCTTCCGGCGTGGGCTCTCGACCATATTCTTGAAGCAACTGACGAGAAACCCGAATTAGTTTATTGATGGTTTCTACCATATGGACCGGAATCCGAATGGTTCTTGCCTGATCCGCAATGCTACGCGTAATGGCTTGACGTATCCACCAAGTGGCATAGGTGGAAAATTTAAAGCCTTTTCTCCAATCATATTTATCCACCGCTTTGATAAGGCCCAAATTTCCTTCCTGAATCAAGTCCAAAAATAACATCCCCCGACCCACATAACGTTTTGCGATGGAAACCACTAACCGAAGGTTGGCTTCGCATAACTTCTGTTTTGCCTCTTCTTCCCCGTTTTCCATGCGTTTTGCTAAATCGATTTCTTCCTCCGCGGTTAAGAGAGGAACCTTGCCGATTTCCTTCAGATACATTCGAACCGGATCGTCTACTGCAATGCCCTTAGGCAAAGTGGAATCTAAGTCGATTTCACCGGAATCGTCCACCACGATTTTCTCCGCATCTTTTTCCACATCCGGCGTATCTTCATCCTCTTCATCCAGATTTATCAACAATAGATTTTCAGGATCCACCTCTGTTTCAACTTCCACCCCTACTGCCAATAACGCTTCATACACCTCATCGGCATGATCTTTATCATACCCTACGGTGTCCAGATACGCATCAATCTGTTTGGTGGTTATGGCATTCTTTGTTTCCTTTGCTTTTGCCACCAAATCGTCTAAGAACTCAAAGGTTTTCGTCATTTTATCTTCTTCTCGGCTCATATCTTCTTACCCCCACCACTTTTCTTTTTCTGTATCTCCATCAACTCTTGCTGTAAAATTACCAGTTGCCCACCTTGGGTATCGTTTCCCTCCATGGTTTCGTCTGCCAAATCCAGCATATCCAGGATTTCTTTCTCTCTCCGATTCAGTTTCTCCCATTCATAGGTCTGTATGCATTCTTTCAAAATTTGAGCTTCTTTCCCTGCCAAACGTACGCTTTCCATTAGTTCCGTCAGTGCATCCAACAATTCTCTATCCAAACCGTCCATCAGTTTTGTAATATCCAATGCACTTTCCAAAGAAATGTGCTCATGTATCTTTCGAAAAAGTTCTCTCGATATGGGACTCTCAAATGCTTCTTGGTATGGCACTATCTCTTCTAAATAGTCTTCTCGAGATAATAGCAATTTTAGTAAATTCTTCTCGAGTAATGACATGCCTTGGGTAGACATGATCTGCACCTCTTCGGTAGCCCGGTATGAGACAGAAGAAGGTGATGCTTTGTTTTTCTGCTTTTCCACTTGCTGCCTTAGCTCTCTCTGAATCGCTCCTTGGGAAATCCCCGTCACCCGTGCCAACTTTTCCATATAGGCCGCTGCTTCCACTGGTGTTAACTTTCCCAAAAAATCTGTGGCGGCTTTCAAAAATTCCACACGACCTTCCAGCGTTGTCAAGTCATGGTCTTTACGAAGCACCTCAATCATGTACTCTCCATAAGGTTTGGCTGTTTTCACTAGCTCCAGGAAGGCCTCTTTCCCTTTGTTTTTCACAAAGTCATCTGGGTCCTTTCCACTGGTGACATGAAGCACCTTTGCCTTCAGCCCCTCCCTATATAAAATCTCAGTGCCTCGAATCGCTGCTAACACCCCGGCATTATCCGCATCATATGCTAATACCACTTGATCGGCATATCGTTTCAGTAATCGGGCCTGATTTTCCGTAAGAGCCGTTCCAAGGGATGCTCCTACATTGAATATCCCATGTTGATAAAGAGATATCACATCCATGTATCCTTCCACTAAAATGACATATCCCATGCGTCCCACATCCGATCGCGTTAAATGGAGCCCATAAATATGATTTTTCTTATGAAATATGGGGGATTCCGGTGAATTGAGGTACTTGGGCTCTCCTTCACCCAATATTCGCCCACCAAACCCGATAACCTTCCCGCCTGTATTGATAATGGGAAACATGACCCGATTCCGGAATTTATCATAAGTTTTTCCATTGGCTTGTGTAATCAAACCAACTTCCACCAGCTTTTCTATTGAAATTCCCATCCCCGTTAGATGCTTCAGCAAAGAATCCCACTCATCTTTGGCATACCCGATTCCGAATTTCTTCAAAATAGAAGGATGAATTCCGCGGTTCATCATATACTCATATCCCGGATTTTTTTCCGCGGTGAATTGTTCGTAATAAAACCTGGCCGCCAAACGATTGATTTCGTATAGTTCTTCTCGGTCCTGGCTCCCGAAACCCTTTCTTTCTGGCAAAGGGATTCCATAATCTTTGGCCAGCTTCTCCACCGCATCCAAAAACTCCAATCCATAGTACTTCTTCACGAATTCGATTACGTCTCCTTTGACGCCACACCCAAAACAAGTAAAAATTTGCTTCTGGTCTGAAACCACAAAGCTGGGTGTCTTCTCATTATGAAAAGGACAAAGGCCTTTATAGTTAGCTCCTGCCCTTTTCAACGGAACGACGGCTCCGATGACATCCACAATATTACATCTGGTTTTAATTTCTTCTACAACACTGTCGTTACTGGTGGTCATTTCAATCCCTCAAAATAAAATCGAATAAGTAATCATACCCCACTATTACTTATTCGACACAATCATCACATATTCTTTATTTTTCAAGATTTTTTTCAGGATTTTATTCTTATCATAATTTCACGGTAAATTCGATGGGCATAGCGATCCGTCATTCCTGCGATGTAGTCCTTTACCACTTCCGCTGGCCCAAATTCTTCCACAAGATTCAAGTGCTCCGAGGGTAGTTCTTCTGTATGGGCCAAATAATATCCATAGAGTGTTTCAATCATGTTTCGAACTTGCTCTAATTCTTCCAGTTTCTTGACATTTTCATTTAAATAGACCTTTTCAAACATGTAGTCTCTCAGCATATTGGTGTAATGGGAACATTCCCGGCTCATTCCGACGAAATCCTTCTCCCAGGAGTTCTGAATCATGTCCGTTACCATAGTATTTACCCTTTGACGATGGTTTTTCCCCAAATAAGCCACACATTCCTTTGGCAGGTCCTCACCGCGAAGTACACCGCTTCGTATGGCATCATCAATATCATGGTTGATGTAAGCGATTCGGTCCGAGGTTTTTACCACCTGCCCTTCCAGTGTGAACGGTACACCATTCCCGGTATGATGCAAGATACCATCCCGGACTTCCTTGGTAAGATTCATCCCCCGTTGTTTCGGCCCATGGATTCCTTCCAGAATCTCCACCACTCGTATGCTCTGCTGATTGTGCTTAAATCCCTCGGGATGTACTTCGGATAAGTAGGCTTCTCCATTGTGCCCAAAGGGAGTATGGCCCAAATCATGACCTAAAGCAATGGCTTCAATCAAGTCTTCATTTAATGCCAAAGCTCTCCCAATGGTACGAGCAATTTGAGAAACTTCAATGGTGTGGGTCAATCGGGTTCGATAATGATCTTTTTCAGGCGCGATAAAAACCTGGGTTTTATGCATTAGGCGGCGGAATGCTTTGGAATGAACAATTCGGTCTCGATCCCGCATATAGGCCGTCCGTACCTGACAAGGTTCCTCCCAAAGGTCCCTTCCCAGTGATTCCACAGCTCTTGCGGCTCCTTTGCTTAAAATTGCATATTCTCTTTCTTCCAGTGCGATTCGATCTATCATTCCATTCACCTAGGAGTATTTCATAATAACCCCTTCGATTTGATTCGCTACATTTTCACAAGCATCCAAGGATTCCTCCAGTTGCTCATAGATGTGCTTCCATTTGATAATTTCAATGGGGTCCTTTTCCTCTTGAAAGAGCCTGGCTAATGTTCCTCGATATACCACATCTCCTTCATTTTCGATGCGATTGACTTCAATCACCTGCTCCATCACAATGGTATTACTTTTAATTTCATGTAAGTGTTGGAATAAAGTTTCCAACTCACGAATGGCTTGGAGAATTAATTTTGCCATAGTCAAAGCCTCCGGCCTCATAATTTCAATACCAAATATCACAAACCGATTGGCCACCTCCTCAATGCAGTCCACGATATCGTCCAGCTCTCTGGCAATATTATAAATATCTTCTCTATCCATAGGTGTGTTTCGATTTTCATTGAGGTGCTTTAGAATTTTATGGGTCTTCATATCGCATTCCGTCTCAAGGACTTTCAAATTGGCGACACGATCTCCTACCGCATCATATTTCCTTACCAACTCTTCAAAAGCCACTCCCGCTTCCAAAATTTTCTCGATAGATTCCAAAAACAGCTCATAAAAAGTGTCTTCCTTTTCTTTTTTCTTTGTGCCTAGCATGTGCTCTCTTCCTTTCTGTTATTCCTTACTTGCCAGAACTTCCAAATCCTCCAGCACCTCTCTCTGTGTCTTCCAACGCAGCCACCTCTTCCCATTCAATCCGCTCATACTGACTGATAATCAGCTGGGCGATTCGATCCCCTTGCTTTATTTCAAAAGACTCTTCCCCCCAATTGATGAGGCAGACCTGAATCTCTCCTCTGTAATCACTATCAATTGTTCCTACCCCATTCACAAGGCCAATGCCGTGTTTCACCGCAAATCCGCTTCTCGCTCGAACTTGCGCTTCATATCCTTCCGGGAGCTCTATGAAAATTCCCGTAGGTATCAAACAACGTTTGCCGGGCAACAACTGGTGATTCACGGTAGATCTAAGATCCATGCCTGCTGAACCCCTCGTTTCATAAGTTGGCAGAACCCCTGTTTTTGTTACAATTCTGATTTTCTTCATAAGGGTACATTCTCCTAGAGTTTAAACGTATTGGGAGACACCACTGCAAAAGAATATTGATGTATATCTTGAATCTCTTTTCCCAGTCGATTCACATCTTCCAAGGTCACTTTTTCTATTTTTTCAATCAATTCCTCTTGTTCGATTACTCGATTCATAAGCAAAAGGTTTCTACCGATACTCATCATTCGGCTATGGGTTCTTTCCATGCTGAATACAATACTGCTTTTCCCTTGATTCTTGGCCTTTAACAACTCTTCCTTTGAAATGCCATGCTTCCCAAGATTATCCAATTCTTCTACGATGGCATGGATGCATTCTCTCAACTTATCATGAGCTATTCCGGCATAAACCAATAGCAAACCGGAGCGTGACATAATTTGAGGCATGCTCATTACAGTATATGCCAATCCCTTTTCCTCCCGTATATTTTGAAAAAGTCGGGAGCTCATGGAACCACCTAAAATGTTATTCAAGAAAGCAGCAGCATAATAGTCTTCGGAGTCTAAAGTAATAAATCGAGTTCCGATACAAAGATTGGTTTGCTCAATTTCTTTTACCACAGATACTTGCCCCGGCTGATAGGGAACAAGCGGCCCCAGGTCCTTGGTTTTTTTCGGTCCGAACCCACCCATTTTTTTCTCTACCAGATGAATAACCTGGTCTAAGTCAAATCCACCGGCTATGGCAATTACCACACTGTCGCAAGTGTATTCTTTTCGAATATATTCCTTTAGTTTTTCTCCCGTTTGTCCTGCCAGTGCTTCTGGATTTCCCGCCACATCATGTTCCAGAGGATCTCCGGCAAAAACCAATCGTGTGCAATGCTCCATGGACAAATCATCCGGTTGGTCCTCCATCATTTTGATTTCTTCCAATATTACCTGCCGCTCTTTTTCAATTTCTTTTTCCTCAAACAAGCTGGCATTTAACATGTCAAACAAAATGTCCGATGCAGGTAAGAATGTATCCGCTGTTGTCTTAAAATAATAGCAGGTGTGGTCCCTGGAGGTATAGGCATTGACCGACCCCCCCAACCGATCAAATCCTTCTGCGATATCTTTTGCAGTAAAACGCGGTGTGCCTTTAAACATCATATGTTCTACAAAATGACTGGCTCCATACAGCTCCGGCGGTTCATCAATGGACCCCGTTCGAAAAAACACACCAAAAGCCACGGTTTGAACATGGTTCATTTCTTCGGATACGATACGTATCCCATTTTTTAACGTTGTTAATTTGATCATATCTAATCATTAATCCCTTCCCTTGCATCAATATATTCATAAATGATTTTTGCTGCCTGCGCTCTTGTTGCGATTCCTTGGGGTTCAAAGCGTTCATCTCCCATACCACTCATCATTTTAGCTCCGGCCACCGTCTGAACATAATCTCTTGCCCAGGAGCTAATCTTATTTTTGTCTGTGAATTCCGTAAAAGCATCCTCCTTTTGAGGCAAAGCAAAGCTTTGATATACGGCGTAGTTGCACAACATCACTGCCATTTGTTCTCTGGTGATAGGAGCATCCGGTGCAAAGAGACCATCACCCACTCCACTTACGATTCCTTCCTGATAACCCCAGTTGATATAGCCGGTAGCCCATGATGATGCTGGAACATCTGTAAAATTGGCTGCTTGGGCTTTTGTTACATCCACTCCATCGGTGGCTTTCGCCAAGAAAGCCATAAATTGAGCGCGCGTCAGTTCCCCATCCGGCATAAACATATTATCTCCCACACCTCCAACTTTCCCCATGGCCGCAAGGATTCCGATGGTTTCTTTTGCCCAGTGACCATGTGTGTCGGAGAATATAACGGGTGTCAAAACCACGGGTGTCACAGTCACAGCAATACTGGCCTCTTGGGAACCGTATGATATTGTTATCTTTCCGGTGGTTTCGGAAAGAACTTTGGCCGCTTTAAATACTCCATTATTGTCAACCGTCCCGATGGTTGAGTCACAGCTGTAAGAGAATGCCGGAGTGCTGTTGGATAAAGCCACCGTTCCGTACGCAATCCGAGCTTCTACCTTGCGACTTTCCCCCGGTTTTATTGTCCATTTCTCGCTGGCCGGAATAATTCGTACTTGATTTACGATTTGAACCGTAGCTTCCGCTTTCATTCCTTCTACACTTGCTTTTATAATAGCGTCTCCCACCGATGCCCCCGCCGTAAATTGATTTTCTTCCATTGTTCCGTATCGGTCTACTTCATATTGCACCCCATTGGGAACCGTCATTTTTTCATAAAGAGAGTTGGTAGCATATGTTTTCATGACCACCGATTCTCCGGGCAACAAAATGGTGTTGCTGGGGTAAGTGTGTATATGGGAAACTCGATGGGTGCCCGCCTCTTCGTAGACCAATAACAATCCGTTGCTCACCGCGCGGGCCGCACCACCACTGGGAGAATTCTTTAGGAGTGCCGTTTCATCCATACCCGGTTTACGGACTAACATTTGTGAGGAGCCACCGCCATCTAAGTTCCATGCAGAAATGCACCCCAATTCTATCATATGTTCCGCCAATTCTTCGATGGTTAATCCATTACTCAAACTGCCTTGTCTTCCATCTACTACGTATAAAACCAAAGAACCATCTCTCTTTACTCCCAAGGCTGTTCGCGGATTCACCGCTGTTCCATTGGTTACCATACGGCCATTTTCCACGATACTATAGTATAGACCTACTGCCTCAACAGCATCCGCCAACCCGGTGCCCTTTTCCCTACATGAGATTTCCACCTGTTCTCCCACTACCAATTGAGACAAACTGGTATAGTATGGACTGGACTTAGAAGTGGACAGAATCAATTCCTGGTTTCCTATGGGAGTATTCCCTCCGCTTAATATTTCTTTAACACTCCCGGTTATGCTGCGATTAACACCCATTTGCATGTCTTCTACTTGAATCACTACTTCGATTCTTTCACCGGCAGTCAATGTACTGCTCGCATAATTGCGATTATACAAGAATAGTCCGCCGGCACCTCCATCGGGCACATTAAAATAACCGATGATTTCCTGGTTTGTGGAATTTTCCTGAAGCGAAAGATAGGAGTACTCCAACTGAACTTGACTCATGGCCAAAGTTCCATCTTCATAGAAGGCAATCACACGGTCGGGATGGTACCCTGATGTGATAATATTCTTGTTATGGATTACCGTACCTCGAGGAGTACCCGTACCCGTATCAAAAATATCTCCATTGATGGCAGCAACAACTTTGTATCCATTGGCTTCTGCAGTTTTTACCATAGTATCCACTGTATAAGTTCCGCGTACTTCTCCCGCAAAAACAAAAGGCCGAAGTCCGCTTTCCTCCAAATCACTTACTACCATATGGGCTTCTACAATCCCCTGGTTCGGGTTGTCCCCTATCATTCTCTGATAATGGGTCTGTTGAAACACGTCATAAGTTTCTTGGTAATAAATGGACCCGAAACCCTGTTGGTAATCAAACCCTGTCAACAGCACAAAACTTAAACAAAGTATTAAACACCATGCCACTCTTTTTCGAAATTGGTTTTTCATAATGGTTCTCCTGCCTTACCTACAAAAGACCCCATTGTTTGGAGTCTTTTTATATGTCTATTTACTTCACCTAAAGCTTCATAATGTCAGCCAAACATTTTTTGCAGATATAGCTGGTGAGTACTTCACCACTTTCATCTTTTCTCTTATATTCAGCCAAATCCTCTTTCGAGTCGCAAAATGCGCAATGCTCTTTGTATTTCTTTATGACGATACTATCCCCATCGAAATGAAATTCTACCTTTTGTTCATTGGACAGACCTAATTCTTTTTTCATTTCCGCCGGTAATACTACCCGGCCTAATTTATCGATTTTCCGTACCATTCCACTATTGTTCCCCATTTTTATCCCCCCTTTTACCACGGTAACATGTTCATATTTTTTTGTTTTATTCTTCCTTGGCTTCACAATCTTCTGTTTCTTCTTTGTCTTCGTCGAAACTGTCCATAATCAGATTCACAAATGTATGAGATCCCGTCTTCACAAAAGAGCTGAACTTAGCTACTTGCCGATCAAAAGCATTTTTCCCCGTCGAAGAAAGTTCCTCTTCTGTAAATAAATCTTCCAGCTTCACCCGGTAATCTCCCGGCTTTTGGTCCAAAAAGTCTGGAACAAAGTCCGATTGCAACTCCGGCTCTCTTTCCGCAGAAGCTTTTCTCATACCATCTGGAACTTCATTGGACAGTGGCTCCTCAAAAGCGGCTGTTTTTTCCAGCGAGATGTCCGGACGATTCGAAGTGAAGTATTGCACGTAGTTCATAAATTCTGCCCAACCAAAGGGAGTTTCCAATCTTCCCGCAAAAGAAATTTCATGTCCTCCGGAAAAATGAAAGGCGACAAACCATCCTTCCCCTCCATATGACGGAAAATCATAAATTTCGTCCCAAGAAAAGACCCCTAATTCCTTACAGGTGGTTAAGAAATCCAGCCACACAAACTTTGGTATTAGATAAGTACTGTTGGCCAGTCCTCTCCCATACCGCACTTTATAAAGCTCTGGAGCCTCACTTTCCTCAATTTCAACGTGATAGGCATAGTCCTCGGTTTTTACCTGCAGACGAAAGCCCTTTGCATCCGATACTTTCATCTCCGTCTCCCTTGTGTAACATGAATTATTCTATCATGTTTTCTCGTCGCCTACAAGCGATGAGGATGGCTTCTACACAAAATACCCTTTCTTTACCAGGTACTTAAATCTCCTTCAAAATTACATCGATAATGCTCTTTGCGTTCAATACAAATGCCGCCTTCGGCTGCTCTTGTTCTCGGACATCATCCCAATATTTTTCAATGTATTTTCCTATAATTTCATCTTTTGATAGACCATCAACATATAGCTTTTGTATATAGTCTCTTTTTTCATAGGTTGTTTGAAAAAACAACTCCCAGTATCGTTCATTGTAATGGGATGGCAAGACCCCATAATGGGGTAAAATGATAGTGTTTGCTTGAAGATTTTTCATCTTTTCACCAGAAGCAAGGCTATCTCTATATGATTTGAGTATGGCAGTATGTACTAATTCCGGCTCTATCAGAATACCCGTGGATTCGGATGCCAACAATATTTTTTCCGGGAGAATGTAATAGCTAAGGCTGCAAGTGGTATGCCCGGGAGTTTCCAACACTTGGATGATGGTATCCCCCAAATCAATTTCATCGTTTTCACCCACCACCTGATTCACCACCAGCCCATCCGTACGCACCTTCATCTCGGTCCCCAAATACGTTCGGGCCGCTTCTTCTCCTAACTCGCCGATTACTTTTCTGGCGCTCTCCTTCTGTAGCACCTTCTGCGCATATTCCGAGGCCAACACCATGGCTTGGGGATATCGATCCCGAATGTAGGGCAAGGCGCCCACATGATCATAGTGTGTATGAGTTAGTAATATATAGTCCAAGGATCTTCCGTTTAAAGTTGTTTCCAATTTTTCCAATAACTCTTCCCAACAATATGCCATTCCGCAATCCAACAAGGCGGTTCTATCTCTCCCCAGAATCAATAATACTTCTCCGCCCTGGCCACTGGTTATTCGACGTATGGGTTCTGGAAACATCAATCGGTGATGATTCTCAAAGTCTTTGAACAAAGGTGTCTTACTCATGTTCTTTCACGTACCTCCATTTCCGATACTAGATGTTTGTCCCCATTGCCCAGGACTCTTCCCGAGATAAAGTATTGTATAAAATGAATCGTTAATAAAAGTAGGATCCCCATGCCGAGATATCCAATCACAGGGAACATATACGCCACCACATTGGTAAATCCTACCAGTCCAATGAGAAATCCTGCTATGGCCATAAATAGAATCCGCCATTTTTTCCGGGGGCCTTCTTTCATTTTGGTGGTTACCGCATAGTAATTTGTGGTAGCCGATGCATAAATGGCGAAAAAGAGCATGCAGCCATATACGCCGTTCAGAATCGGGTCCATTCTTTGGGTTAAAGCCAAAATAGGCATATCCATGGAATGACTGAAAGCCATGTCTTTCTGCATCACCAATACCAAAAGTAGCGCAATCACTCCCAAAGTGAGTCCACCCACACCGGCGCCAATCAAAGCATGCCGTGTAGTCTTGGCATGTATAGAGGCGGTAGCCACTACAGGGATTACTGCCAGGATATTATAGGAAACATAAAGAATCGCGGCTAATGGCCAATTGGGCGCCAAAGGAGAAGGTTTTATTTTTATCTCCATTCCCATGGAGGGCACAGACCCCACCAGAAGCACCACCCCGGTAATCACTACCACAACAAGCAATAGGGGAATGAGCCAGCGAAAAATTCCCCGAATCCTCTGAAAACCACCCAGTACCGTTAATACCACCAATAGTATGATTAACAGTCCGCCAATGGGGCGAGGAATCATGTACTGTTGGTAAACGAAGGCACCACCTGCTGCACTCATGGTAATCAACACCGTGAATAAAATACCGGCCATGAAATAACCCACTAATTTAGTGAGCCTTTGATTCTTTCCCGGGACAATAATTTGACCCATATCGTTGGTTTGAAGATTTCTGGACAACAGCACGGTCATCAATCCTACTAGAATAAACAGGAGGCCTACAAAAGCCACCCCAATGATTGCCTGAGGGCCAAAACAACCAAAGAATTGCCAAACCTCCCGACCGGAGGCAAAGCCGGCACCCATGATTGTCCCCACATATAAAAATGCAACCCCAAAAGCATTCAGTCCTGTACTTTTACCTTCCATCGCTCTTCCCTGCCAGATACTCTTTTCTCTCCCCTATGGTGAAAAAAACCAAACCTATCCAAATAATGATAAAGGCCACGAACTGAATCCCATCGAAAGGCTCTTTAAACAAGAATATTCCGATGACTAGAGTAATGGAAGGCGCAATATACTCTATGATTCCCATGGTGACCAATGGCAATCGGTTAATCCCCACCGCAAATAACCCCAAGGGAATCACCGTAATAACTCCCGTCAGCAGCAAAAGAACATATTGATATGGCTCCCCGACTCCCAGAGCTCCTGCTCCCTTCGCTTCTAAGTATATGACCACTACCAATGCTGGGATTGCTAAAAACATGGTCTCGTAAAGAAGGGAAAGTAGTGCTTCCAATCGATAGCTTTTCTTGATGGCCGCATAAAGCGCAAAGCTAGTAGCAAGGCCCAGAGCCACAAAAGGCACTTCCCCAAAATGAATTAAAATGATAACAATACCAAACAAGGCCAAGCCGAAGGCTACTTTTTTGTATCCTGTAATCCGTTCTTTAAAAAACAGAACCCCAAACACGCAAACAATCAGCGGTTCTATATAATAACCTATTGATGTTTGAATGACAAAATTCGCATTCACTGCCCAAATGTATAGAGACCAATTCCCGGTAATCACAATCCCTGCCAAAAAGTATCGTATGGCCAATCCTTTGATCCGAAGGGGGGCAATGATTCCTTTCCAACCGTACGTTTTAAGGCTGGCCAAGAAACAAACCAGGGCTACCAGAAAGATTCGATAGAAAATAATCACGAAAGAATCGATGGGCCGCAGCGCTTGCCAATAAATAGGTAACAGCCCCCATAACACGGCACATGTCAGGGCGGCTGTCATTCCTACTGCATATTCACTTTTTCCTTTGATGTCTGTTGTCACTTCCCCCATGTCTACTCCTCAAAATCTTCCGGATACTCTTCGTCTATCTCTGTATCTTCTTCCTCCATATCCTTTATGGAATATGTCATGATGTGTTCATCCAATGGATAATCCTTGGCGGATGAAAAATCATAGTCATTTTCCTGTCCTTCCAACTTCTCCAACCGGGAAATGGCCAATGCCTCCATCACCGTGACCTGCTTTTCTTCGTTCTTCTCTCTGCTTTTGATGAAGACCTTAGATTCATTGATGTACCACTCTTTGAACCGTAAAATCTCTTCCGTGAAAAATATCCAGTCTCGATCATCTTCCAAGTTCTCAGAGAGCCCCATCAATGCTCTTTTAATCATTTCCAACAAGGTGAAAATATCCGCTTCCGTATCTGGACATGCCTCCTGGGCTTCATTCAAATATCCTTCCAAAAGTTCAGACATCACCCCATCCGGGACTCCTTTTAATAGGCGGTACAATGCACCGGATGAAATAGGTTCATGACCTTCTATTAAGTCCGCAATATTTTCAAAATATTCAAATTCAGAAGGGTCCTCTAGCCCCAGGTAATCTAATAGCTCTTCATAATCCATTGGTTCGCTCCCCCGTTTATGTATATTGATCCAACTCTAAATTCCGAAATTCAATTTTTGCCTCTGTGTTTTCAAATATTCGATGAATCATATTCACAAAGTTTTCCGACAAATCCGATGCATAAAAAATATTTTCCCCTGTTAATGCATCTGCAAACAGGTTGTGCTCTCCCAAGGTTTTTTCTACTTCATATGCCATCACTTCACTGGGATCGATAATTCGTAGATTCGGATAGATTCTTTCAATATCTCCCCGAATCAACGGATAATGAGTACATCCAAGTACCAGTGTATCAATTCGATTTTCCAATACAAAATCGTCCAAATAATAACGGATTGTCATGTCCATAATATCATGATGGATAATACCCTCTTCAATCAAAGGCACCAACGCCGGACAAGACTTCTGAAATACTGGTATATCTGGATTTTGCTTCCAAATCTGCTCTGGATATACTCGACTCTCAATGGTTACCTTTGTTCCAATGATACCCACCTTATGATCCGAAGTGGACATTTTCCCCGTATGACGGGAAGCAGGCTCAATCATACCTAATATGGGAATATCCGGAAATCGATGTGTCAAGACAGGAATACTGGTGGCACTTACGGTATTACAAGCAATCACAATCATTTTTACTTGATGTTCCACCAAAAAATCGGCGATTTGTTGCGCAAACATTTGAATGGTCTGCACGGACTTTGATCCATAAGGTGTTCGAGCGGTATCTCCAAAATATATAATCTTTTCCTTCGGCAGAAGGTTCATTATATATGGGATACAAGTCAACCCGCCTAAGCCGGAATCGAAAAACCCGATGGGCCGATTATCCATATGCCAATTCCCTCCCACTGTGTTATAATACAACCATTATTATACATGAAGGCTCTTTTAAAGTAAACAAACAGGAGTGGTAGAATGACGAAAGAAAATAGCATGAAAAAACAAGAGCAGATTAATAAGTATCGGTGGAATTTGGAAGACATGTATCCCGATGAGAGCCAATGGAAGGCAGATTATCAAGAGGCCTTACTCATGGCCAACGAGATGAATAGCTACCAGGGAAAGGTGACCTCCTCCGCTACTATTCTATTGGAAATTCTAGAGAAAAAAGATAAGATTTGGCAAAAGGCGGAAAAAGTTTATGTCTACGCCAGAATGAGAAAAGATGAGGATAATCGAAATCCTGTTTATGTGGAAATGGCGGGGCAGTCCAATGTATTGCTATCCGAAATATCCACCTACCTTTCTTTCATTGTGCCGGAATTGATTCAACAAGAATATACAAAAGTCAAATCTTATATCCAGCAATCTCCGCCCCTCAAAAAGTATCGCCACTATCTGGAAGACCTATTCCGCCAAAAGGACCATGTATTATCCCCGGAGGAGGAAAGAATCATTGCCCTATCCGGGCAGGTATTACATGCACCTTCTGAGATTTTTACGGCATTTAACAATGCGGATATGAAGTTCGGAACCATAGTAAACTCTGATGGACAAGAAGAGGAACTCACACATGGTAACTATATCCGCTTCATGGAATCCAAGAATCGGGATGTCCGGAAATCCGCTTTTGAAAAGATGTATGCGCCTTATGAGACCTACCAGAACACACTGGCCACTGCATATGATTTTAACGTAAGAACCAATGGTGTGTTTGCAAAGCTCCGAAATTATCCGGATGCCAGAACCAGTTCTCTGTCGAATGACAATATTTCTGTTTCTGTCTATGATAATTTGGTGGAACAGGTACGCACTTCCCTACCCAGCATGCATCGATATATGGAGATTCGTAAGAATACATTATCTTGTGAAGAACTGAAAATGTATGATATTTATGTGCCCTTATTCACCTTGCCGGAGGAAGATGTATCATTCGAAGATGCCGTCTCCACTATGTTGGAAGGGTTATCTCCTCTGGGAGATGCATATTTGGACGTTGTGGCAAAAGGAATTCAATCCCGTTGGGTTGATGTGTACGAACATCCGGGAAAAACCTCGGGGGCCTACAGCTTCGGATCCTTTGATTCCATGCCCTATATTTTAATGAACTATAATGGGAAACGAAAAGACATCTTCACCCTGGTTCATGAAATGGGTCACAGTATGCACAGCTATTACACCCGAAAAAATCAACCCTTTATATATGGTGGACATAGTATCTTCACGGCGGAGGTCGCCTCTACCGTCAACGAAGTATTATTAATGCACCATCTTCTGAAAAAGGCGAAGAATCCCCAGGAACACAAGGGTCTACTCAACCAATACTTGGAGGAATTCAGAACCACTTTGTTCCGACAAACCATGTTCGCGGAATTTGAAACCCTCTGTCATAAAGCTTCTCAAAATGGCACCATACTGACGGCATCCTGGCTCTCCGAAACGTATTATAAGCTGAATGAAGAATACCATGGAAATGCGTTATCAGAGACTCCCCTTATCTCCTATGAGTGGGCAAGAATCCCTCATTTTTACCGAAGTTTTTACGTGTATAAATATGCTACCGGCTATTCCGCTGCCATTGCCATCGCTGAAAACCTGCTAAAAGGAGGTACCAAGGAACAGAAATCTTACCTGGATTTCCTGGCCTCCGGAGAAAGTGACTATCCCATTGAACTCTTACGAATCGCCGGAGTTCATATGGATACACCCGATCCCGTACACAAAGCCATGGAAGCCTTTGACGCCTTGGTGAAAGAATTGGAATCTTCCTTATGAGTAAATTTACATTTATCGCCTCCGCGGAGGATGCGGGTCGCCCCATTAAAGACATTCTTCGGAAAGAGTTCGTGTTTTCCAGGAGATTGCGAACAAAATTGAAACAACAACCCGAGTTGATTCGTTTGAATGACGCATTGGCAGAAGGATGGTTCCCGGTACATGCCGGCGATAAAATCACCATCCATTTCCCATCGGAGCAAAGCCAATTTGAACCGGAAAATATTCCGTTAGACATCCTTTTCGAAGATGAAGATTTTCTGTTGTTGAACAAGCAGCCCGGTATCGTTTGTCATCCTACCAAAGGACATCCTTCTCATACCCTCAGTAATGGCATTCAATTCTATATGGAGCAAACGGGACAAACCTTTAAAATCCGATTCATTAGTCGCTTGGACATGGACACCTCGGGTATTTTAGCCGTGGCAAAGAATTCCCATGGACAGGACAATCTTATCCGTCAAATGGCGGAGAAAAAAGTGGTAAAGAAGTATTTGGCAGTAGTGCAAGGTACCATGTCCCAGTCCAAGGGCACCATTCAACTACCCATCGGTCAGCCGGATCCCGAAAAAGTTCAAAGAGGTGTAGTAGAAGAGGGAGCGGATTCCATCACACACTATGAGGTTCTGGAATGTTATAGCAGGGGGTACTCTCTTTTAGAACTCATCTTGGGGACAGGTAGAACACATCAAATCCGAGTCCATTTATCCCATATCGGACATCCCATCGTGGGGGACCATCTATATGGGACAGAATCCCCCCTATTAATACCCCGGCAGGCCCTTCATGCCGCCTCCCTATCCTTTACCCATCCCATGAAGGGAACCTGGATGGAAGTGACCGCACCTCTCCCCAGGGATATGGAAGAGTTGCTCCAAAAGTTGAAGTAAAAGAGCTGACAATAATTTCTACCAATAGGCAAAACCCTTCTCTCCGTAGAGAGAAGGGTTTTTCATAACATAATTACATTTCATTGCAATAGACTAATGGAAGATAAATCCTGCAATTAAGAACAACACGCCAGAAATCAAGGCGGCTAAAATTCCAAAAGGAGCTTGTGTAATGGCATGTCGGAAGTTGTTGCATCCACATGCCGCAGAAGTCAAAACGGTAGCATCGGAATAGAAACAAACATGACTTCCAAAAACTCCGGCGGATAATACAGCCGCTACCGCCAACGGCATATGAACATCCAGTTGCATGGCCAACGGAATCACAATGGGAAGTGCAATAATGTACATCCCCCAGTTTGTTCCAGTAATGAACTCTGTTACCGCCAGAACACAGAATATAATAAAGGGCATCATAGCCGGCGTCATGAAGGACGTGGTTGATTCAATCACATAGGATGTGAATCCAATCTGATCGTTCACCGCGGCAAACAGGAAGGCCAGTACCATCAACAACAACGGCATAATCATATTCTTCAACCCTTGCAGTGCAACGTCACTAAAATCTTCAGCAGACATCAAATTTTGTGCCAAGTACAACACAAACATAAATGCCATAGTAACCAGAACACCCATCTGCATATCCACATCAAAATAGATAGTGGCTCCGACTAACACAAGAATAGGCAAGAAGAAATTCAGCATTTTGGGATTTTCCGGCATGACAACATCTTCCGAACCACCACGGATGTCAATCTTATCCGATCCAGCCGGGGCCAAAGGTCCTCCCTCTAAAACACGTTGCTCTGCCCTTTTCATGGGGCCAAAAGTCGGAACGATTCCCATGATAACCAAGGGAACAATAAGAGCCGCAATCCATCCGTAGAAGTTGTACGGAATGGTCTTGATAAAATAAATCAACCCTTCTCCATCTGGGGCCCATCCATTTGCCTCCAGCAGTTGACCGCAAAATACCGCCCATGTGGAAATAGGGATTAGCACGCACAAAGGGGCCGCTGTAGAGTCCACTACATAGGCAAGAAATTCTCTGGGCACTTTATGTCGATCCGTCAAGGGCGCCATACAAGAGCCAACCGTAAGGGAATTCAAATAGTCATCAATAAAGACCACTATGCCCAAAACCCAAGTCCAAATCAGTGAAGATTTTCTGGTTTTTGCTTTTGTTGCCACCCATTCTCCGAAGGCAAAAGCGCCGCCGGCTCTCTCAATAAGTGAAATAATACTTCCCATCAGACCACACACAATAATGAGCCAGGCAATATCCTCACTCATCATGACCTCCAATAGGGTAGAGCTAAACGCTCCCAGTACATCCCCCTGGGCTACCATAATAAAACCCATGACGGATGCCAGGGTTAGTGCTTCCAAAATTCTCTTCGTCACAAAAATATAAACAATCAGAAAAAGTGCGGGGATTAAAGAATACGCTCCAAATTCTGCAGGATCGTTGGGCATCATCGCTGTTAAAACCAAACTCCCCGCAATAATAATCAGGACCGCAAGAAGAGATCGTCTGGCATTAAAGTCAGCGGCTTCTTCTTTCAAAAAGTTAAACATAGGCATCTCCTTTCGGTTAAATATTTAACGAATATTTTGAAATATTCGTGCATGGAGTTATTATAGTCTCCTTCACCCTTGGAATCAATATAAAATAACATGTTCTTAAAAAAGTACACCCGCCACACCTTGCGGGTGCTGCGGGTGTTTAAAAAAACAAGAAAACTCAGAATATGTGTAGCCACTTAGCTATATTTTAGAGAAATTTACTCTTTACTTTATTCCAGAAATCATAACTCTCAAATCGAACCAGATTTACGGTTTTTTCTGAGATTTTAACTCGTACTTCCATTACTTTGTCATATTTTTTTTCTATGCTATCCACCGCGATATGAATCTGGTCAAACCCCTCCTCCGGCACCACACCAAGAGACAATTCTGCAGGTAATAAAAGACTGGAGGTGAAGCTTCGATAGGCGGTGGTGTTCATGGGGGCGATGGGAGTTACTTGCAATACCTTCAGGCGAGGATCTACAATGGAACCTCCCAAAGAATAGTTGTACCCCGTAGAGCCAGCCGGCGTGGCAACGCAAACCCCATCCCCACTAAATCGTTCGATAAAACTACTCCCAATTGAGATATTTAAATGCACCGTATACGAATTTCCGGTTCGTATCACCACCTCATTCAACGCTTGTAGTGTATCTTTTCCCTGACTGTGGGAAACCTCTGCTTGGGCGGTGGCCAAGGACTGTATGCCAAAACTCCCGGCTCTGTAATTTTCAATGCATTGATCCAAGCAATCCGGCATATACTCTTGGAAAAATCCCAAGTGCCCTGTATTGATGCCCAAAAACGGAATCCCAGGAAAGGCACATTGATGCAACGCTTGGAGAAACGCCCCATCTCCCCCGACGCATACTACCAATTCCGCTTCTTGTTCAAAGGAATGTACCACTTCAAACCCGGCAGTTCTCAACTTACTTTCCAGCAGCTGCTTTGTTTCCAAAGACCGATCGGTTTGATTGGAAAACAAAGACACAACTCTATCTCTCATGGGATATCACCCTTTCTACGATTTCAACATCCGAAGGTGTATCGATATATTCAGTGCCCCTTTTCTGTCGGGTTTCTCTGCCTTTTCCGGTAATCAGCACCACACTATGAGTGGGTGCAGATTGAATGGCACGGTAAATTGCCTCTTCTCGATCCGGTATAATCTCATACGGAGTTTTTTCTCTGGCTACATGCACTGCGATTTCCTCTGAAATTTTATCCAGCGACTCTTCCCCGGCATCTTCCTCCGTAATGAAAACTTTTTGTGCGTTCTTACCGGCAATTTCTCCCAATTCTCTCCTTCTACCCAAAGCTTTTTTGCCAGGACATCCAAACACAATGGAAATCCATCGATCCGGGTATTCCCCTTTGATTGCCTGGAATAATGTCTCAAAGGACAATTGATTATGGGCATAATCTACATAAATGATACAATCCTTTTGTCTTTCATAAAAGACTTCCATTCTGCCCGGTACTTTGGCCTTTTCCAACCCTTTTCGAATGGTCGCAATGGGGATATCCAATATACGGCAGGCCGCAATGGCGGCCAGGGCATTGTCTACATTAAAATCCCCCTTCATGGTGATTCCAAAAGCTTCATCATCATTTTGTGTTTTGACGAAAAAACGGGTTCCCCCTTCATGACCGACTACACTGTGTGCACAAAAGTCGCTGGTTGAATCTCGCCCAAAAGTGACCAAATTGGGAGCATTCTCTTTTGCCGCTGCCCAGATCTGATGAAAATGTGGGCCACCTTGAGGAATAACCGCTGTATTACACTGAGAAAATAGTTGCAGCTTCGCATTCAGATAATCTTCAAAATTCGGATGTTCCATTTGGGAAATATGGTCCTGTCCAATATTCAAAAAAATCCCCACTTGAAACGGGACTCCTAAGGTTCTATGGTATTTTAAGGCCTGAGAACTCACTTCCATGGTGAGATGGGTAATGCCGGAATATACGGCATTGCGAAAATGCTCATGTAGTTCAAAGGTTTCCGGGGTCGTTAGGTGAGATTCTTCGTCGATCACACCATCATAATTCTCTATCCCGGATAATATGCCACTCATCTTGCCGCCAGAATGTGTCAGGTACTCATCTAAGATGCTCTTAACATAATACGTGGTAGTCGACTTGCCTTTGGTTCCTGTGACACCAACCAGTGTTAAATTTCTCCAGGGCTCTTCGTAGTAGTCATTGGCCAAAAATGCGATAGCTTTTCGAATATCCAACACCTTAAAACAAGGAATAGAGCTTCCTTCCGGATACTCTTCTATAGCAATATATGCAACGGCCCCCTTGGCAACCGATTCTCGTAAGTATTTCGGTTCAAAGTGGGCGCCTTTGCAAACAAACAAAGTACCGGGGCAAACCTTTCTGGAGTCATATGTTACATGAGTCACTGAATTGTCCATAATGACATCATTTGGAAGACGCCCCACCAGCAGTCCTTCCTTTTCCAGCAAATGGGCATAATGTCCCAATGTTTTTTTTTGGTTAGCCATTTCCCTGGACCTTTCCCAAATACTTCTTGTACTTCATATAATGGCCATAGTAATTCCGTATAAAATAATAGAGATGCTTGGCCCCACCATCTTTTTTGTTCTTTAGGGGGTTGGAAAACTTCTTTTCCCGAATTAATCGTTTGATGGTTTGTCTATATTCCGAATAAGGAATATACTTCATGGCCACACCTTTCGGAATCACCATCCAAAGATGTTCATTCGCCACAGAGCGGTACTCCAGTTCCTGTTGATATATATAGTCGTCCACCACCAAAGTTGCGATATTCTCTCCACTACCCGTCACATAGTAGTTGCTTCTTCCTTGTCTGGTGTTAATTTCAAATACCTTATAAATGCCATCTCGTTGATCATACTTAATATCAAAATTGGAAAATCCCACATAACCGATAGACTCCAACAAGTCTTTCAATTTCTTTTCAACGGATGGCACTCTTTCCGTGATGATAACTGCATGATTTCCGATACCATGAGGTGTATGCTCTTCTAAAAGAACATGCCCCATACACATCATCTTTACTTTGCCACTTCGATCAGAATAGTTGGTAAGAACGTGCATATAGCTGTCATCACCCGGTATGAAGTCTTGAATAATGATACTATCATCATAGCCCGATGCATAAATCATAGCCAGAATGCCGTTCAATTCCTCCCGGGTTTCCGCTTTATATACCTTCTTTTGTAAGGGGAAAGGATGAGCCCAATACATAATTCCATTGGAGGGCTTCAGAATATACGGTGCTTGAAAAGGCAACTCAAAATTACCACTCAGTTCCTTTCTATGAATAAAGGTTTCCGGATATGGAATCCCCATTTCCTCACATCGCAGATAAAACTTTTCTTTATGGGTCAAATTGCGAATCAAATCCCCGTCTATGGTTGGTGTAACCACATTGGGGGGGAAACTACCTTTGTAATCACCAATCAGCTGAACATAGCTATCTCCACATCCCATCACGATTACCGGCTCATCTCTGAAATCTTGGGCATAGGTTTTTACCAGTTCCTGAAATGTGTTCGGTTGATCCACATCGTAGACCGCCATATAATTCATGATTCTACTATAGGCACAAGGAAAGCTACGGTACTTTCCATAAACCCTTGGAATAATTCCGTACTGGTCATGAAAAGCCCGAGCCACGCTATATACATTAATATCTCCTGCAAAGAGAAGAACATGAAAGTTGATTTCCATCATTTTTGCCTCAATTTTTGAAGGGGGGAGAGCACAGCTCTCCCCCACTCTATCATCTTCTTAATGCTTCTTCCGAATTCAGACCCGAAGACGGAATTTCTGGAATTGTTGCATTTGCTTTCAAGTTGCCCGTTATAATTTCATAAAAAGCCACCTGCGTTAAGGACACGTACGGGAGCAACCATGCATAAGGAAGATATGCCACCAATGCCAATAATTGCAACCCCATAGAATAAGGATTTTCGATCAACATTTTTTCTACAATCCCCATGGGTACTGTGCACAAAAACCACCAGCCAATAAAGCTCAATGTCACATAAAAATACTTTCCTTTGTTGCCATCCATTAACCGTTTGCTTTCTTTGACACACTGTATGATCCCAAATTCCGGATGGTCTGCCAGTATATAAAAAGCTTGACTGTATCGAAACATGGCAATGATCCCGGGTACAATAAATAATAGTGTCCACAAGACTATCAGCAGAGTCATATATAAAAACAGCCCTAGAGATTTGACGTAATACTCAAACCCGTAAAAAACTTGAGAAAGCTCAGGGCCCCTCCGACGAAAAATAGCCAAATAGAAAAGCGAAATTCCCAAAGTGAACGGGCCTGACACTAGTAGTGTGTACAGACCTGCAACATTTTGCCCCATGGTTCCCTGAAATAAAATCGAAATCAGGGCAGGAGGAACCATAAGCGCCACCCCATAAACCAAGGCCCCTTTCATGGAAAGGTTTCGATAAGGTGCCATAGCAGCCCTGCCCAAAGCCCTTAAATTTTTGGCGGTTTCCGTTACGATAATGGTGTTCATATTTCCTCCTATCTTACTGCTACATACCCTACATTCTAATACAAATTAGCAAATATTTCCCGAATTTCCTCATCCTCTAAGAATACATAGTTGTTGCCTAACAGTCTTTGCTGATTTTCCACCGTAGACTTGGTAAAAGAATCCACCTGATCCTCCGTCATCCCGTACTCCCGCAAGGGTTTTTTTACCATGATTTGACCCAGGAATTCCTCCAACTTATCATATACCTTCTCCACATCGCACTCTAATATTTTCGCAAATATTTCGTTGGCTTTCTTTATTTTTCCCTCCGGATCTTTTCTCATATACATTTTGAAAATTTCTGTGAAGAATTGATAGTTGGCTTCCCCATGGGGAACATGGAATGCCCCGCCGATGGAATAGGACAATGCATGTACCGCCGCACATCCCGCATTTCCAAAAGCAATTCCTGCATAATTGGATGCAATCAGAAAATCTTTCAAATGTGGAGCTCGAGCAGCTGCATCGGATTGTCCCGTTGCCAATATCTTTTTATATCCACTCATAATCATATCGATGGCCGCAAGGGAGTACATTTCCGTGAAAGGATTCGCCTTGGGAGATAAGTATGATTCTGTAGCATGAATCAACGCATCAATAGAACTGGTAGCAAACACGTAATCAGGAAGCCCCGCCAAAGACTCCGGAATCAATACTGCAATGTCTGCGTAGGTATCATCCACTGCAATTCCCTTTTTAATCTTCAAATTTTTCAGTTCGGCGATGGCTACATTGGTTACTTCGCTGCCGGTTCCACAAGTGGTAGGCACTACCACTAGCTCTTTCACCTTTCGCGGTGCTACCTTCCCCATAAATAAATCTTCGCTTCTTTCGGGAATATCCAATGCCAGAATTTTACAAATATCCACAATGGTTCCTCCGCCAAATGCAATGATACGATCAAAGTCCATGGCTTTCATGTCCTTTGCCATGGCATCAATCATTTCATCCGAGGGTTCTCCCTTTCCATACTTCTCCTGAAACACCACATTGGTTTTAATATTTAAGGGCTTCACATATGGTGTAAACATCCATTCATTGGTTACCAGAAGATCTTTTTCTCCAATGGAAAATTCCTCATTAAATTCTTTGAAGGTGTCAAAATAGTAAATCTTTGGGACCACTCTTAATGCTAACATAACAACCCTTCCTTTCTTTTCCACTTAATTATTGATGCGAGTATTTCGAAAAACATGATTCTTTATTTACAAGATGCATTAAATCTCTCTTGAAATGCTTTTTCTAATTCCTCTCGAAAATCAGGATGTGCAATTTCAATCAGTTGTCTGGCACGATCCTTCAAATTTCTGCCTCTGAGCTGGGCAATGCCAAATTCCGTTACCACGTAGTCCACATCATTTCTCGAGGTGGTCACTGCGGCACCATGGTCAATGTATGGCACGATTTTAGAAATACGCGTTCCGTCTTTTTTCAATGTGGAAGAAGGCATAGCGATAATGGCTTTTCCCTTTCCATCCAAGGACATGGCGGCACCTCGTACAAAATCTACCTGACCACCTACCCCTGAAAACTGTTTAATTCCAATGCTGTCGGATACCACTTGGCCCATAAAATCAACTTGTAGGCAAGAATTAATACTGACCATTTTGCTGTTTTGCGCAATGACTGTGGGATTATTCACATAATCAACAGTCCGCATTTCTATCATTGGATTTTTGGCACAGAAATCATATAAACGCTTGGTCCCCATCAGGAATGTTACCACCATTTTTCTATTATGAATTGTTTTTGCGGAACCGTCGATGGCACCTTTTTCATATAAGTCTACCACACCGTCTGAAATCATTTCCGAATGGATCCCCAAGCTTTTCTTGTCCTGTAATTGATATAATACTGCATCAGGGATGGCGCCAATGCCCAACTGTAAGGTGCTTCCATCTTCAATTAGAGATGCGCAATTTTTCCCGATCGCCTCTTCCACCGGGCCGATTTTAGGAAGAGGAATTTCGGCCAGTGGATAGGATGTTTCTACAATTTTATCAAACTCACTTACATGAACGAAAGTGTCTCCATATATCACCGGCATTTCACTGTTTACCTCAGCAAGCACCATCTTGGCAGATTGAATTCCTTGCATAGTGTAGTCTGCCGAAACACCTACAGAACAGTAGCCATGATCATCCGGAGGAGAAACCATCACCATCATCACATCAATAGGGAAATGTCCTTGACGTATTAATTTGGGCACTTCGTGAAAGAATACCGGCACAAAATCTCCATGACCCTGTTCCAAGCAAGATCTAGTACTGCCTCCTGTGAACCAGCCATCCCAACGAAAGTTATCTTTGTATTCCGGCCATGTATATTTCCCTTCTCCCAATGAAACCATGTGGGATATGGTGACATCCCTATAATTCGATGCATTGTCTACCATGGCGGTGACCAACTCTTTTGGTTCCCCCACACAGTGGGCAAACACCACTCGGTCTCCTGATTTAATCCCTTGGACTGCTTCCTGAGCGGTACATTTCCTGCTTTCATAAGTCTCTTTCCAGTTCAATTCACTCAACCTCCATCCATTCCTTCAATTTTTTAATGGTATCTTCCAGTTCATTCGGGTCCCAAATTTTCACCACACCCTTACAATAGGTAAACTGATGATAACTGGCGCAACAGCTAGTGCATCCGCCTATGACCAAGAGGGCGTCGTATTCGACACCCTCCTGCGCTACTTCAAAATCTATATCCTGCAATCTGTCTCGAATCTTTTGAAAGACACCACCTCTATCATACCTCGGATTGCATCCTCCACAATATCTAACCCCAACCTTCTTCATAACTACTTAATTCCTGCGATTGCCTTTGCCAATTCTTTCTTGGCTTCGATGTTTCCCTGTCTTGCAATCATGATACGTTGGGCTTGAGGAGATCCGGCACCATGCATAGATTCCGTTCGATAACCAACGGCAGAAGAACCTAGACAAATATTTTCCAGGAATCGTAAAACTCTCATACGTTCTTCCGTTGTACAGGTAGGTGCTGCTGCAAAATACTTGTTGCACACTGTTCCCAATGTTTCACCATTCTTTCCTACTACCAAATCTGATTTGAAGTCTTTCTCTGAAGGCATAGTAACCATGAGTCCCCCTGCAATATCTTCCGCTAGTCGAACGATTTCATAGGGGAATCTGGTTACATTTTGTTTGCATACATTGGCTAACAACAAGTCGATTTGGAAGTTCCCGGCGTCGGTGGGATATCCTTCGGCAGAACAGGCGATACCGCAACAATACAAGGTTTCGTTCAAATGGGTCATTTCAATCAGCTTATCCTTAATATGAGAGGCCTTGTGTGCGCCATTGTAATCAGCAGCTAGAGCCGCGGCACCGATGATAACATCCCCCACACCAACTTTACAACCACCATAAGATTGTCGGTGATAGCCAGCAAATCTTTCCACCAACATTCCTGCAAATTCCACTTCACCGTTTAAGAAAACATACTCATTGGGAATGAACACGTCATCAAAGACTACCAAGGCTTCCTGGCCTCCGAACTTCTTATTGCCCAAATCCACATCTGCATTTTCTTCCAGTTTTCGGGTATCACAAGATTGACGTCCATAAATCATAAACAGTCCTTCTGCATCCGAAGGACATGCAAATGAAATGGCATAATCCTTGTCATCTTCCTTCATGGCCTGTGTGGGCATGATGAGATGCCAGTGGGAATTGATGGAGCCCGTCTGGTGACATTTGGCGCCTCGAACTACGATTCCATCCGGCCTTTGCTCCACCACGCGAAGGAATAAATCCGGATCTCTTTGTTGAGCAGGTCCCAATCCTCTATCCCCTTTGGGATCTGTCATAGCTCCATCTACTGTCCAATCTTCTGACTGAACCTTTTTTAGAAAATCTACAAATCTTTTGTGATATTCTGTTCCATGCTTTTTATCAATCTCATATGTGGTGGAGAATTCCGCATTGAAAGCATCCATCCCTACACAACGTTGAAAACAGCTAGCGGTTTTTTGACCGCACAATCTCTGCATCTTCACTTTTTTCCGAAGGTCATCCGTGCTTTGGTGCAGGTGTCCAAATCGGTTTACTCGTTCTCCGGTTAGATTTGATTGAGCTGTCATCAAATCCACATATTGCGGGTCGTTGGCCAAGTCATAGGTCACAGCCACGCAATTAATGGAGGGACGAATCATCGGATGATCCACCCAATTTTCGATTTTCTCACCAAATAAATAAACTCTGGTGTTTAGCTTTCTCAAGCTTTCGATGTACTGTTCTCCCGTCATTAACATTTCAGCTTCACTCCTTTTTCTATTATGCTATATGGTTAACGGTTATAAACCTAATGGTTCCTATGTTGGTGAAATATACAAGTTTTTCTTTCGCTAAATTTCTTTATTCAATATCTTTTTGGCCATATCAATTAAATCTTGAGAAACAGAGGTATCCAGAACTACATCCTTCACCTCCGGCAATTCGGACATCAATATTTCTTTCACTACGTTCTCGATGGTTTCCTGGGCGGAAGGACACTGTCCGCAAGCACCCGTCATCCTCACATAGACAACCCCTGCTTCCCAACCCGTAACCAGGGCACCACCATAATGCTCTGCCAGTTTGGGGTTCACCTTATTTTCTACTACGCGAATTATCTCATCTAATGTCATCAGTATCTCTCTTTCTTCATGAATCACCATGAAAATTATACCTTTTATAAAATGGAAATACAAGGACAAAGCTGCGATTTGTTGAGACTTTAATGTGGAATAAAAAAGGCCGTTCCCATTGGAAAAAGGCCCTTCTTTTCTCAGTTATTTCAAAATATTCCGACCATTATTGCTAGTCCAAGCCGGTTCCTTGCCATCCACACTTTCCCAATGCGCAAGCACATGGGACAACATCCGATACAACCCTTCATTCCCCGAAGAACACCAGACATTGTGCACCCGGGAGCCGGATAAACGGGTTGCCACGGTGATTTCCACATAGTCATGGGTTAATTCCACTTGTTCTACCTTATACAGAGGGATCCTGACCGGAGGCACTCCTTTCTTTTGATCCAAATCATCTCCGAAATATAGACACCTGTCTGTGATCACCATGTTATAATTTTTGTTCCCTCGATAGTATTCTTCGTACTCCGGCTTGAACCGACCCGACTCATGGTTGTATTGGTACACATGGTGCGTTCTCATGTCCCCAAATACCAATAAGAAATAAGACTCCAAAACGATTTCCTCCGGTGAAAATCCACACATTTTGCCATATGTTTTTCGAAAGAATTCTTGAATGCCTTGTTCCCTTGCCATCTGATAAATCGTATCAAAAACCAGGATTTGGGTTTCTTCATTCGGGTCATCCTTCGATTCTCGAAGAAGCTTTTTCACTTTCATCTTATAAACACTGGATGATTTATTTTTTTCACCACCTTGTTTGCTTCGTTTCGTGTACACCATTATGCCAACCAGCATTATCAGTATTAATAACCACTCCATGGACAATCCTTTCTTTCGTTGCATTATCAACTTCCGGTTTCATTATAGCAAAAAGAAAAGGCGGTGACTATCCCCGCCTTTCTCACTAAACTACTTGCTTACTTCGAGTTTTCCTATACTGCCAATCCCAACAATCTGGGCAACCATAAAGATAGCCCCGGAACATAGGTGGTTACCAACAGGGTGGGAATCCATCCGAAAAAGATTAAGAAAGTCGCTGTACGTAACATTTCGTTCACCGGTGCACCCCCGATACGAGAGCCTAGATACAAGAAAGGTGCTGTGGGTGGTGTAACACAACCCAACCCCAAATTGACGCCGATGAGGGCCGCAAAATGGATAGGGCTGATTCCCAATTCCGTAACTACCGGAAGTAAGATGGGCGTGCAAAGCAAAATTGCACTGGTATCATCCATCAGCATTCCGATAATAACCAAGAATAGATTAATCATCATCAGCAGTACAAATTGGTTCTCCGAAATGGAAGTCAACACTGCCAAAATTTTGGAAGGAACATTTTCCATAGTATAAAGCCGGGACATAACCATAACGGAAAATAGCATAATCAAAATAACACCCGTGGTGGTTCCTGCTTCCACCAAACTGGATTTCAGCGTTTTTCGATTCAATCCCTTGTAGATGAAAAATCCTACTGGGATGGAATACACTACGGAAACCGCAGCCGCTTCTGTCGGGGTCATAATTCCACCGTAGATACCACCCAAGATAATCAGGGGAGCCAAGATAGCCGGAATCGCCCGGAAAGTGCTTCGAAGAATTCGTTGCTCCGGCGGTCTTTCGCTTCGGGGAATTTTTGGCATGACGGCGATGGTTTCACAGTCTCGTAAAAGAAATACATTAATGGCGCTAAACAAAATTACCAAAATAATTCCGGGAATAACGGTGGCCGCAAAACTGGCCAAAATCGAAGTACCTCCGACCCATGCATACAAAATCATATTCAGGCTGGGAGGAATCAAAAGCGCCAGAACCGAAGCACTGGATATCAAGGCAGAACAATGACCTTTGGGATATCCGGCAGCATACATTCTGGGAAGCATGATGGAACCAATACAGGACAAGGTGGCAAAACCAGATCCGGAAATAGCGCCGAACAATGCGCAAGAAACTACCATTACAATTCCCAATCCACCCTTAATTCGCCCTACAAAGGAACCTACAAAATCTACCAGACTTTCTCCTATACCGCCCTTCTCCATAAAGGAACCCGCCAGTACAAAAAGAGGGATGGCGCAAAGAATAATAGAGCTGGCTTTGTTGTATCCATAGGGGAACAAGAAATGAAAATCATATCCCCCCATCAAAACGATGGTCAATGTAGATGCAAAGAAAGCCAGGGGAATCGGTGCTCCGATAATTAAGACAAGTATCAGCACCGCAGCAGCAACTAATACTGTACTCATTTACCAATCCCTCCTTCCACACCGTGTTCCAACATCCATTGTTCCAAATCGATTTTTTTCACACGTCTTAAATACATTTTTTTAAATTCGCCAATCATATAAACAATATTATAAAATGCCATAAATCCAACTCCAAAGAAAATAGAGCTGTATCCGATTACCATCGGAATTCTATAAACCGAGGTCACTGTCCCAATATCCACTGCATAAAGTATCAAATTCCAAGCCCACCATGCAAACCATAAGGATAGTACCACCGTCACCACCTCACGGAGAATCCGAATGATGTCCTTAAATAAGTTTTCTTTCAGCATAACTTCAATGATGTCTGCGCGGATTTGACTTTTCTCATAGCTTCCATGAGCACACCCTACCATGTACAACCAAAAAGCCACCATAATCAGCAGCTCTTCATATCCGTTGAAGCTAATCCAGTCAAACAGCCTGAGAGCTGTTTCCACGAAGACAATCAAGGTTACAACTGAAGCAGTGACAATAATGACCCACTGCAATACTTTTGGTACAAAAAACCAAAACTTCGTGCGTTCAATTCTTGTCAACTTACTTCCTCCTTCTCTCTAAAATTGGGAGGAAAGGTGATTCCTCTCCCCCCAGCTTATTCTAATACAAGCAATAACTAAAAATCATATGCCGTCTCGGTAAATCTTTACAGACCTACCTCAGCACGGAAACCGTCTATTAACTCTTTGGTCAAAAGCTCTTCCAATTTCGGCCAAGAGGTTTCTCGAACAAATTGTGCATGCTCTGCCACCTGCTCGGGAGTGAACATAATTACTTCTACATCATAATCGTCCTGAAGCTTCTGTCTGTAATCCGCTTCATTTTGTTCCGCTACGTTAAAGCTCTCTGCACTCATTTCTCTATAGCAATCCAAAACGATTTCACGATCTTCTTCTGTTAACTTGGCAAGACTCACTTCACTAACTACATACGCAGTGGCTTCCAGATGGAGCCAGTTGTAATACATCTTGGTGATGATTTCTCCTACCCATGCATAGTTCATGTTAGCAGTTCCGCCAATCCATCCATCTACAACACCTGTCTGAAGAGCGGTAGGAACTTCCGCATAGGTAATGGTAGTGGGGCTGTATCCCAAATCTTCCTGTACGATTCGGAACGTGGCCATAGCAGGACTTCGCAAAGCCAGGTTTTTATTTGCACCAGGTACCATTACATCCGTCGGGTCTTTCTTAACGCCCATTCCGATGAAACCTTCACAAACAAATCCAACAAAGTTTACGTTCTGAGTAGCACAGATTTCCTGCATAACAGATACCATATAAGAATCCGGTCCGAACAGAACTTTGCCATCTTCAAAACCAGTTGCATAGTAAGGTAAATATGCAGCTCCTAGTCGAGCATCGGAAGCGTCCGGTACAGTAATTTGAGCGGAATCCACGGACCCTAGGATAACTTCCTCATACACTGTTTCATAACTTCCCAGCTGACTGGCAGGATAGTAAGCGATTTCTACTCTTCCTTCTGTTTTTTCCGCAACCAATTCTACCAGTTGCTCATTAAGTCTTGTAGACATGTGGTCCACCGGAGCATCCGATGCCAGACGGAAAACCATGGGGTTCTCTGCGTCGTATGCAGCTGCTTCTCCTTCACCACCGTCACCACCACCGCCGCAGGCGGCAAATGAGGACAGAACGAGGACCATTACCAACATGATTGCTAAGGTTCTTTTCATATGCGATCTCCTCCTTTATTCATCGACAAACGTCCTTTTCGGCATGAAAAGTCTTTTGTCATTCACTCGCAAGGATTATACTATACAATTCACTTTTTTAGCAAATAAATGTTGCGAATCCCTTTGTTTTTTTTGCCATGTATACAAAATGGCGCTATTTCAATGGTTACCTAACAAATGATACGGCAAGATTGTATATTTTTTTGTATAAAACAGCAAATATGTATACAAAAGGCCCTGTGGAATACCATCCCAAGGCCAGATTATCTTATATGTCCCTATTTCAACCAATCCTAGTTGCTTTATAGCCGGCATATGCCATTTTAATTATCCCTGTAATCGCTCCCTCACTCCCCCTTAAATTCTGCTTTTCTTTTTTCCAGGAAAGCACCCATACCCTCTTTCTTATCATTACTTGCAAAGGGGCCGGTGAACATTTCTATTTCTAAAGCAGATGCAGAAATCATATCCAAATCAAAACCTCGGTTAACAGCTGTCTTTACGGCCCCAATGGCCAGCGGGGCTTTCCCCAGTATGGTTTCCGCCAGTTCCTCTGCTTTTTTTAGCAACTCTTCATGAGGAACCACTTCTTCGCAAAGGCCAACCACCAAAGCTCTTTCTGCATTGAGAATCTCTCCGGTCATAATCATTCGTTTCCCCATGGCTTTTCCTACCAATCTCGGCAGACGTTGAGTCCCTCCAAAACCCGGGATAATTCCTAAGTTTACCTCCGGCTGGCCAAACTTGGCTTTTTCCGATGCAATCCGAAAATCACAAGCCAATGCCAGCTCGCATCCCCCTCCCAAAGCAAATCCGTTCACTGCAGCAATAATGGGCTTTTCCATATCTTCCATATAATTCATGAGGCGGTGGCCCAACTTCATCATTTCTCGACCTTCCTTGGGACTCATCTGATGCATGGCGGAAATATCTGCCCCGGCCACGAAGGCTTTTCCCTCCCCGGTTAGAATTACCACACCCACTTCGGAATCTTTCTCCATTTCTTGAAATAACGCATACAGTTCCTCTAAGACTTGAGGGTTTAAAGCATTCATTGCTTCCGGACGATTCACGGTAACAAAAACTTTTCTTTCTCTTTTTTCAAAATGCAATGTTTGGTACATGTTTCCATCTCCTTCATATTATTCATTGAAACGACACATTATATTCAAATAGCACAGCAGTGATTTAACGCCATGCAGCAATGAAACTCATGGCTTCTCAATCATCATATCATTCCGTGCAATTTGAGGCAATGCTTCCGACTTCATCAAAATCAATCATTCTATGACGCAAGTCCTCTTCACTACTCATCTTAATGTCTTCTTATTCCACCAGGCAATGACCCGAGAACTTAGGGAAGGCTTCCACTGAAGCTCCATAACCAGACACCCAGCAATGAGCAGAACCGCCCCTATGTATGCTCTAAAAAGAAGAATCTCTTGCGCAAAATAGAATGCTACAAAACCAGCAAACACAGGTTCTAAAGTGAATATCACACCCACATGATTCGCAGAAGTATACTGCTGAGCTACCGCTTGAATGATAAAGGCCAATCCGGTACAGAATATGGACAGGAATAATACGGAGCCCCATACCTTCCCGCTGGTAGGGAATGCGGGCTCCTCTAACAAGACAGCCAATAGCAGCTGCCAACCCCCATTAAAGCCTAGTTGGAACACACCCAACTGAAAGGCATTGACTTCCGGCTTCTTTACCGCTTTTTCTGTTACCAACAAGTCAAAAGCATAGGCTACTGCGCAAAGAATACATAACAAATCCCCCACTGCCGGTTTTAGGTTTCCATCGAGAGTAAGAAGGCCGATTCCCACCACACACATGACTACCACGATTCTCAGCTTCTTGCTGGGAACAATACCAAACAAAAAATACCCCAGTATGGGTGTAAACACTACGGATAAAGCGCACAAGAACCCCGCATTCGATAAACTGGTGTACATCACACCAAAAGTGGCGCCGATATACACTACCACCAGTATGGACCCGATATAGAAGCTATATTTTAACGTGTCTTTGCTGACACCTCTCAGTTTTGGGAATGTTAAAATCACTGCTACAACAAAAGCGATTAGAAATCGGTGGGCATTCAGTGTGAAAGGACCCAGTTCCTCTAAACTCAGGTCCATCAGGTAGTACGAGATACCCCAAGCAAAGGTTACGAGAAGTAGCATGAGGTCTGCCTTGATTTGTTGCGTCATTTTATAACTCTCCAATGAATAACTCCAGTGCCAGCTGCGGGTTTAATAACCCACTCTTATTCTGCCGATCAATTTCATATAGTCGTTTTACAAATTGATAGAGCTGACTTGAAGTATATCTTCCGGCAACGGAAGCTCCTTTTCGCAAGCGAAAGGGATGTACCTTTAGCTCTTTTTCCATTTCTCCCAAAGATCTATTTTCGTCTTGAAGCTGTCGGATGTCCAAAAGCAATTCGTACTGTGAAATCAATAACCCCAGTATCTTGTAAAAACTTTCCCCGGAGCGAAGCATATTGGATAGTAACTCATACGCCTCTCCTTTTTTATCTGCAGCTAAAGCATCCACAAAAGAAAACACATAGGTATTCAAATCTCCCGCCATGGTTTGATGCACATCTAAAGCCGTGACCTCGTCGCCCTCCGCATGGGATAGTATTTTCGCCAAATCATTCTCTAGGTGATATAAGGTGTAGGTGGATTGAGGATGAAGATACCCGGATAGCTCGATAATGGTTTCTGCCACATCCTCTCGCAATGTTTTTCCTGCCTTTACAAATCGATTGCGAATAAAAACTTTTAGATCCGCCACATCCAGTCTTTCAAACTGGTAAGAGTCCCCCACCTTTTGAATCATTTTTGTGAACTGCAATCTCTTGTCTACATCCTGCTCCTGAAACAGCAGTATAGTACTAGAAGGAATATGTGGTAGGTACTCACCCAAAGCTTTTCTCTCTCCACTGTCCGGTACATCTTCCGATTCCTCTTTCTCCCCGTCTTTTCTTTTCATTTTAAATAGCCCACTATTCTCAATGATTACGATTCTTTTTTCTGAAAACATGGTCAAGGTTTCACAAACAGATACCAACTCGTCCAAGGGAGGCAATCCTTGAAATATGGTCACATCCAAAAGATATGTCTCTGGGTTTACGTACTTTTCGATGATTTGACGTACCGCCCAATCGACCTGCAAACGCTCCTCTCCAAAAAAAAGCAAAACCGAAGGGAAATCTCCCTTCTTTAAATCCTCCATCATTCGTTTGAAAGCATAGTTTTTGCCCATATTTCTCCGTTTTTTCCTTTGGGAATTTTGATGCCGATGGCGCCATGCCAATCATTCCTTAACACCATTATATCTTGTTCTCGACATTTTTCAATGACAGTAGGATGCGGATGACCAAAATTGTTTTTCCCCACCTGAATCACAGCTAGAGTGGGCCGGGCCAAGCGAAGGAACTCCTTTCCGGTGCTGAATCGGGATCCGTGATGGGCAATCTTCAATATGTCATGCTGAAGCACATCTTTTCTATTACCCCTCATTAGCAAACGTTCCCCCTCTTCGTCAATATCTCCCGTCATTAGAACTGCCACCCCTTTTACCTCCACTCTCAAAATGAGAGATAGCTGATTTTCATCCTCTGGAAGCAAATCTTCTTTATCGTTCCAAGCTTCTGGACTCAGAACCCTTATTTTTATTTGGCCCTCCACCCATATCTCAGAACCTTTCGAAACGTACGTCATTTGCCCTTGGTCAAACCCACTATGTTCTACGATGGAGTCTTCCATGCTTTCATACCCTTCATACAAGACTAACTGCTGAATGGGAATTTCCTGACTCAAGGTTTGAAACCCTCCATAATGGTCTTGGTGAAGATGAGTCACTACTGCCAAATCTATTTTCCGATGTCCGTTTTTAAGAAGGTATGGGAGTAAAACCTTTCTCCCAACGTCGTAGGTTTCGCTTCCCCCGGAATCAATCATCACCGTATAACCACCCGGTGTTTCCATAAAAAGACAGTCACCTTGTCCCACGTCAAGAAACAACATGTCACAATCTCGTAAAGGTACCTTATATATTCCTTGGGCGAATACAATAAGAATTAATAACACGATACTGGTTTTTATGAACCAAGAATGATACCCCCTGCTTCGCAAAATCTTAGCACTTTCCGAGAAAACCACAAACAAAAGTAGGATAAACCCCGCCATTAAAAAAGGGGGCGGACTGATACACCAAAAGGTTGTCTTTCCTTCCCAATACAACCACTGGTTCAGCAAAATGAGACCATCCATGCCCCAGCCAACTGCTTTCACCAAAAGAGTAAACAATATCCCATCGCCTAAGAAAGAAACGGGAAATAGTACCATTAATACTGGCAATATGAAACCGGCCAGAAGTACAGATGGAAGATTGGCCAGAATCCCCACCCATGACATATGATTAAAATAGTATGCGATAAGAGGTGTTAATCCCAATTGTATAGCCAATAAGGGAGACCATCCTTTCACTCCCGGAATTCTAACGTGCTTTTCAAAAACCGGAATCAAAAAAGCCATACTTAGTAGGGCAACATAAGACAATTGAAACCCCACGTTGTGAACCATCATCGGCTGAAACAGAAGAACCAGACCTCCGGAAAACATGGTGGCACCCAGCAAATCGAATCGCAAATACAGAAAACGGCATGCCATATGAAGCACAATCATTGTCAAAGCTCTGACTACAGAAGGAGAGAACGCACTTAAAAACCCGTAAATGAATAGGACTGTTAGAATAAGCACATTCCATATCAGACTTTGGTCTTTGCCGACAATTTGTGCAAAAACTCGCATAAACATATAAAAAAGACCCACATGCAATCCGCTTACCGCCAGGAGATGTGCCGTCGCATTTTTTTGAAACATACCCAGTAGGTCTTCATCCATCTGATTTTTATCACCAAAAAGCATACCCGCCGCTAATCCATACTGCCTATCATTTAGATTCATTTGAAGGCGATTCAAAAACAGCTTTTTCGATACGGCTGTTTGATTCATTATAAGAAAGACAGCCTTCCGAAAAACACTCCCCAAATTCTCCTCCATCACTTGAATATCCGCTACTTTCCCATCCATTAGAGTACCAATTCCCCGAGACCTCAAGTACTTCCGATGGTCAAAACAAGCCGGATTTCTAGCAGGATTCGGAATACTGATTTTCCCTCTTATTTGCACCAACTTCCCGGTTAAATTCACCAGAGACTGTTCCCCATCATACACACGACACAAAATTTTTTCATCCCTCTGAATATGATCCACGCCCGCCGCCTCATCACATAATATGGTAAGGTACTGTGTCGTTTCCGGTTTTTCTTCTACAAAAATTACCCGGCCTGTTACGGTTCCTATGGTTCCTTCCAATTCATGCAATACAAAAGAACGTTGACTCTCCTGCTGGTAGAATCCCCCGCCCAATAATAGCAATATGAAAATCAAAGCTACCTGAAGACCCCGTTTCGGCCACGGCTCTTTACCCATTGGAAGGTTTATTCCCATCAACACTAGAAATCCCAACACAATGAGAAGGGATATCACACTCCCTCTCTCCCACACAGCCATGGCTGAGATGCCCACGATAAAGGCTCCACTTAAATAGCAAATCGGTCGTCTTACCATATGCAAGGCTTTGCTTTACTCCTTTGTCATAATATCCATATTTTACCATTTTTGTGGAACATTTCAACTCTTCATACGTCTTATTTGACAAAGGGTTTTTCCTCGGGCAAAGTTTTTCTTTCCATTTATTTATGGTATAATATTTTGTCTGGCTACTCAGGAATAAAACCACAAGAGGAGGAAATAAGAGATTGACAGATAAGCGTAAAGATAAAGATTTCGTGGGCAAGGAAAATCGAGAGCGTGAAATGGACGATTTTTTTGCACAATTCACCAATGTCCATGAAGAGTTTGATAAAATAAGCGAAAATTTGAACACCGGAGATAAAGGGGAGTCCATTATAGATGAAACCTCATCCAGCCAGGAAGAAACCCCCCCTCTCTCCCGTGAAACCCGGTTATATCGTTCCCGTAAATTTCAAGAGGGAGACACCATGTCTACCGACGAAGTTGCGGGAGAACAACGGAAGCCTTCCCTATTCGCCGGTATAGCCGCTTCCCTTTCTTCGTTTGTTGCCAAATGGAAAAATCGCTTCATGATTGACCGAGAAGGAGATCAACCCCAAATGACAAAAAGCAAAAACGGAAAACGTCGTTCCAAACGCTACAAGCTGAACACTAAAAGGTTATTAAAAACTCTAGCGGCAGTAGTGGTATTACTTATGGCCATTGCCTTGATTTTTGTATCCTCCATCGTATTCTCATCCCCATCTATTGATCCGGACAATATCTATGGTCTTTTGTCAGAAAGCTCCGTTCTATATGACGATGAAGGACAGCCCATTGAATCGGTTTTCGAGGCAGAGGGAAAGAGAACCAATATGGAATACGTGGACATGCCGGAAAATCTAATCAATGCGTTCGTATCTTTGGAAGACAAAACATTTTGGGAGCATAACGGATTTAATGTCATTCGTATTTTTGGTGCCATAAGAGATTCTTTTAGCACAGGCCAAATCAGTGGTACATCCACCCTGACCCAACAGCTTGCCAGAAATGTGTATTTAGCAGAAACCAAATCAGAGCGGTCTATGACTCGAAAAATCCGAGAAGCATATTACACAGTCCAACTAGAAAGAAATCTCAGCAAGGAACAAATCATAGAAGCTTATCTGAACACCATATTTTTAGGGTACAACTCTTATGGAGTGCAATCCGCCAGCAAGGCCTACTTCGGGAAAGATGTGGGAGAACTGAACTTATTTGAATGTGCAGCTCTCGCAGCAATACCTCAAAAACCAGATCGCCACGCCCTGATTAAAACCTTGGATAGCGATTCTGTGACGGAAGATACGGAAGGCATCCTATACAAGGGCTCTCAGTACACATATGTGGTAAGTGATGTCAGCAAAGAACGACGGGATTTATGTTTGCGCTTAATGAGAGAACAGGAAGTAATTTCTCAAGAAGATTATGACTTGGCCATGGAAGATACCCTAGCCGGCCATTTGAATCCGGGGCTGGATGAAAAAGATGAACTTTCCTCCTACTTCACCGACTATGTCATCGGCCAAGTAATTGAAGACCTTCAGCTAGAATTTAATGTGGAGTATAGCGATGCTCGTCAAATGTTATATACCAATGGTTTATCGGTTTATACCACGATGGATTCCGATATGCAACTCATCATAGAAACCGAGTTCTCTAACTCGGCCAATTTCCCTCGTGTAGCCAATCTCAGAAAGGATGGAAATGGCAATATCCTAGGAAACAATGGCCAAATTTTACTGTATGATTACACCACCTATTTCGATGAGAACCTTTTCTTCGTGCTTTCCCCAGAAGAGTATCTCCTGAATGGAGATGGTTCTGTTACCATTTTGAAAGGAAAACGGCTTAACATTTTTAATACCACTGTTAAGGGAGAAACGGATTACAGCTTGGAATTCAAGCCTCTATACCTTACAGAAGATTCCGTGTTCTACAGCATAGGTGGGGGCTACGTCAATATTCCGCCTAGCTATAAAACCAGGGACACAGAAGGAAATTTGGTGATTTCACAACAATTTTTCACCGACTATCCGGAGTTCTTCTCCTTTGATAATCGAGGCATGTCCTTTGGGCCCAATACCTACACGTTAAGTCAAAAGGTGATTCAGCCACAATCGGGCATGGTAATTACCGAATACAAAACGGGCCAAATCAAAGCCATGGTAGGAGGACGAAACACCAAGGGAAGAATGTTATTTAACCGCGCCACATCTCCTCACCAACCTGGTTCTGCCATCAAACCCATGGCCGTTTATTCTCCCGCATTGCAGCAAGCATTTGAAGCACAAGCTGCTGGCACGACACAAGTCTTCACCACCTTCGATAATTATGGCAATGAAATACCCAACTATTATGGAGATTACTGGACAGCTGCCTCAGTAATAGACGATGCGCCCCTGAAGACCGGGGATAAAATCTGGCCCAAAAACTGGTATAACTCTTATCGCGGACTGATGAGTCTTCGCACGGCAGTGGAGCAATCCGTCAATGTAGCTGCGGTGAAAGTTATTTCACAAGTAGGGTTTGACTATTCTGCCGATATATTGGAAAAAATGGGTGTGACTACCGTGGAGAGAGAGAATCTGGAAATCAATGACTTAAACCCCGCCGCCCTTGGATTGGGAGGTATGACACATGGAATTTCACCTTTAGAAATGGCGGGTGGCTATGGTACTATCGCCAACTATGGGAAATACGTGGAACCCGTTTGCTATACTCATGTTACCAATAAACGAGGGGAAACCATTCTGGATAGACTTCCCAAAACCGTACAGGTATTGGATGAAGGAGTGGCCTGGATTATGAGCGACATCCTTCGCTCGGTGGTCACCAATGGTTTGGGTTCCTCCGCCTCCATCTCCAGTCAACCTGTCGCTGGGAAAACCGGTACCACTACAGATAATTACGATGCTTGGTTTGTAGGATATACTCCCACCTATGCAGCCTCTCTTTGGATTGGAAACGATGCCAGCATCGAACTATCTCAAGGCTCTGTTTCAGCGGCTAGACTTTGGAGTAAAATTATGAAGCAGTGTTTACAGGACACTACCCGGGAAAGCTTTGGACCGGCGCCCTCCAATGTGGTCTCTGCCTCAGTGGATGCGTACTCCGGGGGCTTGCCCAATTATGGGCCCACCCGAAGCGAGTATTTTGTAAAAGGAACGGTTCCTACACGAGTCATTAATGCCTACAGTCGTGTGGCGGTTTGTTCTGAAACCGGATACCTGGCCACTCCCTGGTGCCCCAGCGTAACTTATAAATCAGGAACTAACCGTGGATATTCTGTGGAAGATGCCAATGCCGGGTCTACAGAAGTGCCGCGCTACTACTGTCCTTATCACAACCATGACCTCGCAACATATCCGGTGGATCCGTCCGGCAACACTCGATACGAGTTTGATGAAATCATAACAGAAAATCCAGAAGAACCAGAAATACCTGATGATACTCTAACACCTCCCGCTATCGATCCGGAAAATCCGGATGGGGAAGAAAATCCCGGTACTACTGGACCTGGCACCAATCCTCCGGATCAACCCACGACCCCTCCGGGACAGGATATGCCACCAGAGGATGAGGAGGTACCCGGTTGGTTGCTATAACAGACGATAAAAAATGGGCCCCCATTCTGGCATCCGGTTCCCCGAGACGTGTGGAGATGTTCCATCGGGAAGGTTACCAACCCATCATAAGGATACCTCGAGTTTCTGAAGAACTACCACCTCTTGCCCAACCTCGGGAAAGCGCATTATTTCTGGCATTAAAAAAAGCACTGTCCGTAGAAAAGGAGTGTGCTTTGGGCCAAGTAATAATTGCTGCAGACACTTTAGTAGTGAAGGATGAGATTTTTGGAAAACCGAACTCAAAGGAAGACGGGTTTCGAATACTATCCCAGTTGAGAGGAACAACCCACCATGTGATGACAGGTGTAGCCATATTAGTGGCCCATAGCCCCTATCGAAAGGTTTTTGTAGAAACCACAGAGGTAACCTTTTCTCCATTTACCGACGAGGAATTGGTCGCATATCTTGATACCGATGAACCCTACGACAAGGCCGGTGGATATGCCATCCAAGGCAATTTCCAAAAATATATTCAGGAAGTGGTGGGAGATCGTGACAATGTGATGGGCTTTCCATGGAAACGGGCCCAACAAGAATGGAACCATCTATTGGATAGAATGGAAAAAGAAACCCAGCATTAAACAACCATTTACAAAGCAAGCATGAAAAAGGCACCCGGAGGGTGCCTTTTAGGTGTTATCCCTGATATATCAGACATGTGCCCCTTCCAATAATGGTCGCTTTATTACTTCAGGGCAATCATATCTGACAATGTGACCAGGTCTAGAGCTTCCTGTTCTCCTAGCTCCTTCAACAACATCATTTGCTGGTCAATGGCATCTTGATAAATTTGTATTTCTTCTGTGAAGTCTCCGCCCTCTTCTTCATATCGAAGGAATACACTGCGGGTGGCCGCTTCCACATCGGCACGTTGGAACTGTTTCCCCGTCCCCCAATAGAGGTTATCCATATTATTGGGGTTCCAGAACATATCATCTTGAATTTGGATGACTTCAGGCGAGAAGTACATGGCATACCATTCCAGAACATTATTAATTGCCCACGCATATTCATCGGCCGCAGTCACCACATCCCCTTCTTCCAAAGCATCGATGGTCAACCGACAAAGCTGAATATTTTCTTGAGGCGATTCGTGCCGTACAATGGGTCTCTCATACATCAACCCCAAGAATGCATCCTGGGCAAATTGGAATGCTTCCAAATTCTGATGGGTCAATGCCTTTCCTTCTGCCCAACGTTCCGCCATAGCATCTTCATCGCCATCGCTCCATGCAGCTAAATATGCATCATTCACAGCTATTACTTGCGTTGCCATTTCTTCTGAAGCCGATTTCAAAGCCTCTAGGTTGGCATAATAAGTATCCATGTCAATTCCTGCTTCCACCATTAATCCCTCGTCGATGGATGCCATAATGCGGTCATACTGCGGCGTAAAATCCAAGTACAAAGCCGGCATTTGATCAAAGTACATCGTCATAGCAGTATAATACTTCAAATTGAATGTCATGACTGCTTCATTATATAAATCCGGCAAATCATAATTTGAGTGGTAATAATTCAAATAGAAATCGAATACGTTCTCCATATCTTGCTGCAGTAAAAATCCATTGATTACCGATGGTACCCCTGCAGCATAATAAGAAAAGTCATCACTATAGGTATAGGTCTGATATCCCTCCGTGAGTACTCCATCCGGGAAACACCCCTCCGGCTGGGGAGATAGAGGATATGTATTCGCAAAGAAATCTAACATATTGTACAATTCGGGTGGAGAGTAGGTGGAGGTATATGTATCAAACTCATAGGCAGGTAACTCAAAGTTAACAAATGCCAGTGTCTTTCCTACCCACTCCGGGTGCTCCCGATTGATCATCTCCCAAGCGCCTACCGTCCAATCATACTGGGTTCCAAAAGAACCCCATTCTTCTGCACCATGCATGCAGAAAATAATATCATTCTCCGGCACATAGCCTGCGTCCACCATGCCTTTTGCCATGGCCATGGCCAGACCCACCGCACAGCTGTTATCCTGGAAGCCGTGGAAGTGTACATCATAATGAGCTCCGATTATTATTTGGTTTTCAGAGCTTTTTCCGGGGATTTTTCCCATGACATTATATGTGGTTCCTTCATTAATGTTTATGTCATTATCCACCACCAAGGTCCCCATCACAGGCCCTGATTCCATTTTCCCTTGAAGGGCCTGGGAATCTGCCAATCCAATAGAAACACAAGGTATACTAATGGGCGCACATATATCCTGACAATTTAACGCGTCATCCGCAATTTCAGAAAATCCGGAAACTTGTGCACTCATAATCGCTGCGGCTCCTTGAAACTCCGCTTCCAACATGGGATAGGTAATCCACCAGTTTGCTCGCTGATCGATATCGATTAAAACAATTTTCCCAGTCACATCCACATCCTCATAATCCCACATGGAACCGTCTCCCATGAATAGAATTTCCGAAGTGATTCCCTCTGGAGGCGTGGGTGCACAAGCGTAAGCATACACATCATAATACGTGCCATCCACTTCTAACGTGGAGCCATTATTGGACCAAAGGTCGCATTCCGCCCCCACCTTCTCCACTTCTGTTAAGCCAATATCTTCCATTAGGCCCACCAGATAGTCTGCCGCTTTATGTTCCGCGGGAGATCCTGCATTTCGTCCGCCTAAATCAGAGGACCAATACTCGGGGTTCTCGGATAACTCAACCGCCACGTCATAAGCAAAGCCGGGGTCCAATGTTTCCATCAATCCGGTATACATTGCTTCCAATTCTTGTGGCACCAAATATCCTTCCTCCTCCTCTGGTCCACAAGCAAATAGAGATAGACACAACACTAGAATCAAGATCAGTGATAACCATTTTTTCAAGTGAGACACCTCCTTTTATTAAATATAAAAACACACTAAAAGAATTATATCTCACCAAATGTGAAAAAACAAACAAATGAAACGATAAAGACCCGTATTCGCGGGTCTTTATCCATGATTAGTCCTTCTTAAATTGTCTATTCAGTTGTTATTCAGTTGTTATTCAGTTGTTATTCAGTTGTCTTATTCAGTTGTTATTCAGTTGTTATTCAGTTGTTATTTAGTTGTTATTTAGTTGTCTGATTCAGTTGTTGTTTAATTGTATTATTCAATGGTTATTTAGTTTTTATTCGGTTGTCTTATGGCTTTGTTCTTTGAGGCGACTATTCAATTGGTATATTATTTCACCGACTGGTCAAAGAGCTGCTCGGCTTGGTCCCATGCCTCCATAATTTGTGGTATGATTTTGTATAAATCGCCTACGATTCCGTAATCTGCCACCTCAAAGATGGGTGCATCCGGGTCCTTGTTAATGGCCACGATGATGTCAGAAGACTGCATCCCAGCTAAATGTTGTATAGCCCCGGAGATTCCACAAGCAAAATAGATGTTGGGCTTCACGGTAGTGCCTGTTTGGCCTACCTGATTGGCATGGTCAATCCACCCGGAATCCACAGCTGCTCTAGAAGCACCCACTACACCGCCCAACTTATCGGCAAATTGCTTCATCAAATCAAATCCACAGGCCTCTCCCAATCCTCGCCCACCGGAACATATAATATTGGCATCCGTCAGGCTAACCATTTCTTTGGTGGACTTCACAATTTCTACAATCTCCGTACGAACATCGCTTTCATGAATGCTAGGAGAAACTTCTATCAGCTCACCACGCGCTTCCGGATTTTTTTCTCTTTTTTGCATAACCCCCGGTCTGACTGTCGACATCTGCGGTCTGGTTCGTGGGCAGATAATGGTGGCCATTAAGTTGCCTCCGAAGGCGGGCCGAGTCTGCTTAAGCCCTTTGCTGGTATCCTTTGGGTCCAATGTCGATACATCTAAAGTGGTGTTTTCTTTCGCATATTTTATGTAACTGTTTATATCCACATCCAGTCTGGTACAATCCGCTGTTAATCCTGTATTTAAACGAGCAGCTACCCGCGGGGCCAAATCCCTTCCTACATGTGTCGCTCCATACACCACGATTTCCGGCTTATATGTCTTGACTGCTTCACTGATTACTTTGGTATATCCATCTGTGGTGTAATTCCTCAACAATTCATGCTGTATCAAATACACCTGATCTGCGCCGTAGGCATAACATTCTTTGACTAAATGCTCAATATCCTGGCCCACTAGAAGTGCACAGACCTTGGTTTCCTCACTAATTTCACGAGCCAATCGATATCCTTCCCCAATCAACTCCAGCGCCACATTCATTAGCTTGCCATTTCTCTGTTCTGCAAAAACCCATATATTTTTGTAATCGGACAAATCAACTTCCTTTGTTTCCTGGGTATTTATGATTGCCTCGAAAGGACATGCTGCAATACATTGGCCGCAAGCTGTGCACTTTTCAGTGATAAAAGCCAGTTTATCTTCCATAATAATCGCATCAAAGGGGCACGCCTTAATGCAGAGCTTGCAGCCTCTACATTTTTCTTTTACTACTTGAATCGCCATACTATCTCCCCCCTTAAATGATGTGCTTGGACTTTAAATTAATAATCAACTTTTGTGCGATTTCTTTTTCACTATCTCCGTCAATCATTTGGCCTTTCCCCTTGGGGACCGGAGTAAATGAACGGAACACATTGGTAGGAGAAGCATCCAATCCCACTTCCTTATCCGGATCAACGTTTAAATCCATGGCTCCCCATGTGGGAATCTCCTGTGCACATGCCTGATAAATCCCTGCAATATGCATATATCGGGGCTTGTTCAATTCTTTGATTGTCGTTAACATACAAGGTGTTTTGAGACGAATCACCTCATACCCATCCTCCAATGCCCTCTTCACGGTAATGGTTTTTAAATCCGCATCCAGTTCAAAATCTTGCACATATGTGACTTGAGGCAATCCCAATTTTTCCGCCACCTGCGGTCCAACTTGGGCAGTATCTCCATCGATGGCTTGTCTTCCTGCAAATATGATATCGTATTTTCCGATCTTCTCAATGGCAGCCGCAATGGCATTGGAAGTAGCCCAGGTATCCGACCCCCCTAAAGCACGGTCGGAGGCCAAAACCGCTTCATCCGCTCCTTTCGCTAAACATTCAATCAACATGTCTTTCGCCTGAGCCGGCCCCATTGTAACCACCGTAATATGGGTATCCGGATACTGGTCCTTTATCCGCAACGCTTCTTCCAAAGCATTGGCATCATCATGATTTAATATGCTGGGAACCCCTTCTCGGATCAACGTGCCCGTGGCAGGGTTGATTTTTATTTCGTTGGTATCCGGCACCTGTTTGGCACACACGATAATATGTAGTCCCATGGTAGCCCTCCTTTCCTATTTTGCAAAAACATCGGCAGCGATAACGATTTTTTGCACTTCGGAGGTGCCTTCATAAATTTCAGTAATCTTGGCATCTCTCATCATTCGTTCAACGGGATAATCCTTGGTATATCCATATCCACCATGGAGCTGAACACACTTCGTGGTGACATACATGGCGGTTTCCGCTGCAAACAGCTTTGCCATGGCCGATTTGGGACCGTATTTCAAATGATCATCTTTCATATTGGCCGCTTGATATATCAACAGGCGGGCCGCTTCAATCCGCGTCTGCATATCGGCTATATCAAATTGAAGCGCTTGCATTTGAGAAAGTCTCTTTCCAAATTGTTTTCTCGCCTTCATATATTCCACCGTCACATCAAAAGCTCCCTGAGCAATACCCAAAGCTTGGGAGGCAATTCCAATTCTACCTCCATCTAATGTAGACATGGCCACTTTAAAACCATCCCCCACTTTACCTAGAAGACGATCTTTGGGTATTCTACAATTTTGGAAAATAAGTTCTGTTGTAGAAGAAGCACAGATTCCCATTTTATCTTCCGTCTTACCGATGCAAAATCCCTCATCCCCTTTTTCTACAATAAATGCAGAGATTCCTCCTTTAGTTCCTTTGGATTTATCCGTCATAGCCATGACAACGAAAACATCCGCGTATCCACCATTGGTGATGAAAACCTTCGCTCCGTTAATACACCAGAAATCTCCTACATCATCGGCACGAGTCTGTTGTCCTGCCGCATCTGTTCCTGCATTGGGCTCTGTCAAACCAAAGGCTCCCAGCTTCTTTCCGGAGAGTAATTCTGGCAAATATTTTTCCTTTTGCTCATCCGTTCCCCATGCAAAAATCGGCCAACCGCAAAGAGATGTGTGGGCCGAGCATATAACCCCGGTAGAAGCACATACGCGAGATAATTCTTCCACAGTGATAGCATATGATACATTATCTCCACCCGCTCCGCCATATTCCGTAGGGAAAGGAATTCCCAACAGTCCATAGCGACCCATCTTTTCAACGGTTTCTACGGGGAAGCGATGCTCTTTATCGATGTCAGCAGCAATAGGTTCTACCTCGTTTACAGCAAATTCCCGCACCATCTTGCGTACAAAGACCTGCTCCTTCGTGAGCTGAAAATCCATGATAGCCTCCTTAAAATCAATCTATGTTAAAATATTGTTGTGTTAACAAAATAACAATCCATATATAGTAAACACTATATCTTGTGGAATTGCAAGAGATTTTTGATATTTCCTTGTCAATTTTTCAGGTATGATGTATACATAATACCTGACCGATATTTGAGAATTTTCATACGATTCTTCAAACCATTGAAAAGACTCATGCCTTAATGTTTTGATTGTGAATTATTTAACTTTTATGAAATTAGCCATGAACATGCCCCGGCATATTACTACCGGGGCAAACATGTCAATCCACTATTAATTGAACCGTAGAGTCTTTCTTTTCCGTGTTATTTAGACGCCACTTTTACCGCCTCTTCAAAAATAGTAAGTCCTTTTTCTAAGTCCTCTCTTGAGATATTTAAAGGAGTCGCAAAACGGAACCCATTCCCATAAACGCCGCAACTTAATGTCAACATTTTGTTTTTTAAGCAGTAATCTTTAACTTTGTTAAGATAGTCTGCACTGGGACTATTATCATCCGGATTCACAAACTCCGCGGCTACCATAAGACCTAGCCCACGTACATCTCCAATGATTGGATTTTTCTCCTTTATTTCCATCAATCTGGATTTCAGATATTCACCTTGAGTTGCAACATTTTCTAATATGTTCTCTTCTTCCATTAATTCTAAGACAGCTAGGGCAGCTGCGGCACAAACGGGATGACCTCCGAATGTAGTACCGTGCATTCCAGGCAACCAACCGCCCATGATTTCTTTTGTGCTAACGATAGCGGACATAGGAAGTCCTCCAGCAATGGCCTTTCCAAGAGTCATTATATCCGGTACAATACCAAAATGCTCGGATGCAAACATTTTGCCCGTACGACCAAAGCCGGATTGTATTTCATCGAAGATGAGTAAAATATTGTTCTCCTTGAGCATCTTATTCAAACCATCCAGATACTTTTGAGGAGGTACAACATACCCGCCTTCTCCCATCACCGGTTCCATGATCACAGCCGCTACATTGTCCGGATGGATGAGATAATCAAATGTCCACTGTAATTCTCTGAGACATTCTAAACTGCACTTATCACACGTGGTGTTGTAGGGGCAGCGGAAACAGTTAGGATATGGCGTGAAATATACAGAAGGAAGCAAAGGTTCTTGATTTTTTCTATACTTAGAATTAGAGCCCGTTATAGATGTTGCTCCCAGGGATCTCCCGTGAAAGGATCCCCTCATCGCTATGATTCCAGGTCTTTTCGTGAAATTACGTGCCAACTTAATCGCTCCGTCATTGGCCTCGGAACCCCCATTACTGAAGAATACCATATCTAAGCCATCCGGGGTCACTGAAGTAAGTTTTTTGGCGAATTCCAAAGTAGTCGGATAGTTGACAAGATTGAAAGACGCATCAATAAGGCTTTCCGCTTGTTTCTTAATGGCTTCCACAATTTTGGGATGACAATGGCCAAATGCATTCACTGCAATACCCTGTACAAAATCCAGATATTCTTCACCATTAATGTCTGTTAAGTAGGCTCCTTTCCCTGAAGCCATTACCAAATCTGTTGCTTTAGCCAACGCAGGGCTTAAATACTCTTTGTAATCTTCGAATCTCATTGTAAACCTCCTAATTCTGAATAGTTGTTATTATAATTACAACCCTATTTTGTTGTAGTCTGTTCATCTAGTGTTAATATGAAATTTTACTGGTATTACACCAAATGCCCATACGACCTGCCTCTTTAATCAATTCATCTCGGAAGTCCGGATGAGCGATATTAATTAAAAGCTCTGTTCGTTCCCAAGTGGACTTTCCTTTAAAATTAGCCATCCCATATTCTGTAACTAAGTTATGAACCCCCGCTCTAGGTACCGTAACAATCGAACCTTCCGGTAAACGAGGTACAATAAGAGATTCTTTGGTTCCATCCTTCCTCTGCCGGGTGGAAGGTAGACATAGGAAACTCTGACCTCCCTCTGATTTAAACGCGCCCATGACAAAGTCTAATTGCCCTCCATTTCCTCCGATATGTTGCCACACATCTGATTCAGAATTGACTTGCGTAAATAAATCTACTTGTAAGCAGCTGTTGATAGATACTACCTTGTCATTGCTTCCAATGGTTCCAATATCATTAACATATTCAACCGGCGCGCATGTGCAAATGGGATTGTCATCCAGAAATTCATAGAGTTCTTTGGAGCCTTGGGCGAAGGTATAGACAATCTGCCCTCTATCCAGCTTCTTGTTACCCGTTATTTTACCTTCCAAATACAGGTGATAATAAGCATCAACTAACATTTCCGAATGTACACTCAGGTCCCCAATGTCAGAATCCGCAATCATTGTGCCCACATAATTGGGAATTCCCCCGATACCTAGCTGCAAGGTGCTTCCGCTGTCAATCTTTTCTACAATCTGCCTAGCGATGGCTTTATCCACATCATTGGCTTCTTTTGCCCGGATAATAGGCATTTCGATATTGCTTCCCTCTACTACCATATCCACCTGTCCAATATTGATACTAGTTTTGAAGCCCAGTGCTTTGGGTTGGTTATTATTTACTTCTACTATGACTTTTTTCGCTTTTCCCAATATCCCCCAATATTCAGCTACCTGAGGACCTAGGTTAAAATTCCCCCAGGCATCCATAGGCCCTACTTGAAGCATGGCTATATCAATATCTCCCACTGTTTCGGCCCAATACTTAGTATTCTCCCGAAACTGTACCGGAATATACCAACAACAACCCGCTTTATTCATTTTTCGATCAAATCCACTCATGTGCGTACTCAAATATTTGAAGTGTTTCGATTCCGGGTCTGCCTCCAATACTGCCGGGGCATGAGGATATGCCCAAATCGTAGTACATACCTTGACATCAAACAGCTCTTCCACTCGCTTAGCTAGAGCCTTATCTAAATCTACCACCAAGCCGTTAAATAATCCATAATGAATCCGATCACCCGACTTAACTACTTTTACAGCCTGATCCGCGGTGGTTAATTTTCGTTTGTACTCTGTTTGGATGTCTCGATGATTGCTAATTGTTTTTGTTCTATCCATCTGACTTCGCCTCCGATTAAACTATACTACCTCGACAATAACAGCAGTTCCCATGCCTCCTCCGGCACATAAAGTGGCTACACCATACCGATTGTTTCGTCGTTTCATTTCATAAATTAACGAAATAACAATACGGGCTCCCGTGGCGCCTACCGGATGGCCCAATGAGATGCCTCCACCGTTTACGTTCAATTTATTTATATCAATGCCTAATTCCTTTTGACAGGCCAAACATTGAGCGGCAAATGCTTCGTTAATCTCGAAAAGCTCCATCTCATCCAAAGAGAGCTGGGCCTTTTTCAATGCCTTATAAGTTGCACTAACCGGACCTATACCCATTATTTCAGGGTCGACTCCCGTCGTTGCTACCGACACAACTCTGCACAAAATAGGAATTCCCATCTCTTTGGCTTTTTCCTCTTCCATCAACAATACACCGGAGGCCGCATCGTTCATTCCGGAAGCATTGCCAGGCGTTACAGTACCTTCTTCGATAAAGGTTGCCTTCAATTTTGAAAGCCCTTCCAAAGTAACATCTCTTTTGGGATACTCGTCTTTATCAAAGGTTACTTCTGATTTTCTACTCTTTACCGTGACCGGAACGATTTCTTCGTCAAACTTCCCATCATCCTGGGCTTTCGCCGCCCTTTGTTGACTTAAAAGAGCATAGGCGTCTTGTTCTTCTCTGGTTACATTATACTTCGCGGCCACATTCTCTGCAGTAACACCCATACCTGGGCCAATCCCTAAATTAGTCAGGGAGTCCCACATGGAATCTCTTAATTCCATGTGGCCAAACTTTTGCCCATACCGGGCATTAAACACCATATGAGGAGCAGTGCTCATGCTATCGGCTCCTCCTGCCATAATGCAATCCGCTTCACCAGCTCTTATTTGATAAAACCCCATTTGAATACTAGACATAGAGGATGTACAATTTCTGTGTATCGTGATCCCCGGAACTGAAGTGGGTAATCCTGCCTTCACCAAGGCGACTCTTGCCAAATTATTTTCTTTATAGGTTCTTTGATAGTTACACCCCCAGATAACATCGTCAATCTGTTGGGGATCCACCTTGCTCCTGTCAACAAGTTCTTTCATTACCGGAATGGATAAATCCAGGGATGTGATGTCTTTAAATTGACCCCCGATAGTCCCTATGGGAGTCCGGCAAGCTGCTACAATTACTACATTTCTCATTTTTCATCCTCCTTTGGTATCGTTTCAAATTATTAATTTATTTTCCCTTGTATTCTGGCTTTCTTTTTTCCAAGAATGCAATCATTCCCTCTTTTTGGTCTCGCGTTTGAAACAATTGGGTCCAGTTTCTCTTTTCTATTTCAAGCCCTTTTTCATAAGAACCCGATTCCAAACCCCTTCGAATCGTTTTCTTAGCCATTTGTAAAGCAACGGGAGCTCCGTCTACAAATTTATTTGCCCAATTCACCGCTTCCGAATATGCTTGTCCCGGCTCCACCATCTTATTAATAAGGCCAATTCTATATGCTTCATCAGCACCGACAATAGAACCTAGCAAAATCATCTCCATAGCTTTAGATACACCAAGAAGCATAGGTGCAAGAATGGTCCCCCCGGCCCCAGGCATAATTCCAAGGCCGGTTTCCGGGAAACCCAGCTTAGCATTTGAAGAAGCAATTCTTAAGTCGCAGGTAACAGCAAGTTCTAATCCTCCGCCTAATGCATATCCTTCAATTGCTGCGATTGTAGGGATTTCAAGGTTGTATATTTTCTTGAATGTATGAGAAAAAGCAAATGTTTCCGCACCTCTCACATCTAAATCAACCATTGCTTTGATATCAGCCCCTGCCGCAAAATTTTTTTCACCCGTTAGAATAACAGCTCGGATTTCTTGGTCCTTTCCAATTGCCTCAACATGGTAATCCAATTCTTCTACTAGTTGCTGATTCAAGGCGTTCATAGCATCCGGACGATGTAATTTCAAGGTTGCGATGCCATTTCTTTTTTCTACAATAATATACATTGTCCCACACCTCTCTTCTTTTTATTAATGCCCAAGTAATTGGTATTGCTACTTGGTGTATTCATAAAACCCTTTCCCGTTTTTCCGACCATATTCCCCCCTGGCATATCGTTCCGTTAAGCAAGCTGCCGGTCGATCTTCCGGATTTCGCGTCATTTTAAATTTTTCCATGTACACGTTATATTCCAGATCGATTCCCGTCATATCTAATAGTTCCAGCGGACCCATTGGATGCCCCAACCCACCTTTAACTGCTTTATCGATATCTTCAATGGAAGCAATACCCATATCCACCAGATAGCACGCTTCTCGAGTAAGCGCGCTAAATATACGGTTTACTACAAACCCGTATATTTCTTGGTTGACTAAAACGGGATCCTTGCCAATGGCTTTCGTAAATTCATACACCGCATTTAAGGTTTCTTCTGAAGTATGTTCTCCCTTCACCACTTCCACTATTTTCATAACCAATGCCGGGTTAAAGAAATGCATGTTGCATATCCTGGAAGGATCCACAAGAACGTCACAGAATCTGGAACTAACGATATAGGAGCTGTTGCTTGCATAAATCGCATGAGAAGGGGCAATTTTTACTACCTCGGCTAAAACTTTTCTTTTTGTTTCAAGAACATCCGCAACCGTTTCCAACACGAAATCAGCATCCGTGCAAGCTTTTACCAAATCCGTGGTGAAAGTCAAGTTAGACATGGCCAAATCCGCTTCTTCCGTCGTCATTTTTTCTTTTGCGACAGCCTTCTCAAACCATCCCTTAGTAAAGGCGTTCGCCTTATCGATGGTCTCTAATCTTCTGGAATAACATACCGTTTGGAACCCACTTTTTGCAATTTGCATCGCGATTTGATTTCCCATCAGTCCTGCACCCAAAACCACTACTTTTTTCATTTCCATTCTTGTTCTCTCCTTTTCCATTTCATGCATGTTGTTTCCTGTACTATTTTTCCAGATCTCGGGCAAAAAGTGCGGCTCCCAAAGCCCCAACAACTTGAGGGTTCTCCACTCTTACCACTGGCAATCCGATTTCTTTCTCGATGGCATTCACCACACTCTCGTTAAGGGCAACTCCTCCTGTCATCACCACCTCTTCAGAAACACCAATCCGATTAGCTAATCCAACGATTCGTTGCGCAATAGAGCGATGTGCACCCAGCGCAATATCTTCAATGGGTTTACCGGTAGCCAGTTGTGATATCATTTCCGATTCTGCAAATACCGTGCAGGTACTGCTGATGGAAACCCCTTCATGACCCTTTTCCGCCAAATGACTCAGTTCATTCACCTGGCAATCCAGCACCCTGGCCATAACTTCTAAAAAACGCCCCGTCCCAGCGGCACACTTATCATTCATTACAAAATTTTCAACACTTCCTGTTTGATCCAACCGAATCACTTTTGCATCCTGACCGCCTACGTCAATGATAGTCCGTGCATTTTTTACCAAATAAACTACACCCTTTGCATGGCAGCTAATTTCCGTAATCTGTTTGTCAGCATCTTGATATGTCATTCGGCCATAGCCGGTTACGACAGTCTTTCTTATATCATGGATGTGGATACCGGCTTGCTGAATTACACTATCCAAAACCTTCTTGGGCCCTGTACTACCCGTTCCCACATTCACCACAGCAGATCCTTTGATTTGCCCTTGAACATCCAAAAGCACCGCTTTGGAAGAAGAAGAGCCAATGTCGATTCCCAAGTACATACAATACCCTCCTATGCCAACATTTCAGCAAAACTTTGAATTCTAGTGCGAATCTGCTCCGGAGAATCCATTTGCTGTTCAATTTCTAGATATAGCAGAGGGGTATTGGCCTCTCCCAGTTCTTTTTTTAGTATTGGATAATCAAATTCTTCCGGATCACAAAATTTCATTTGGATTAAAACGATAGCATCCGCTTGATAACGCTCTTTCATTTGTATTAATAAATGGCCGCGGGTTTTTTCTGCATCATACAAGAAAGCGCAACCATCTTGCTGGGCAATCCTTTTAGCCATCCTGGATTGCCATGTCCCCTCCGAAGGCCCCTCTTCTCTAAATTGTCTTGATTCCTGTGCCAAGTCATCTCCAATTACGTGAAATCCGTTTTCGTCAAAAATCCGAAGAAGTTCTTCCGGTTCTGCCATCAATCCGGAAAGAATAATACGCTTTTCTCTTCCCGTAGTCTCTATCTGTCTCTTTCTTAACTCGGAAATGAGTTCGTCCATCTTTTGAATGTAATTCTTCTTGTCCATAAAGTACGATGCCTTAATGATTAAATGTCGAGTCACTGCATCAATAGTATCAGGATACCCTCTAACCACTTCCATGTATTGATTCATTTTCTCTCGATATTCATCATAAAAATCGATACTTCTTTGAATATCACTTTCCGAAATTCTACAGTTTAATTTTTCTTCCAGCTCTTTTTTAACACGTGTCAGTTCCTCTTGGAAAAACTGAATTCCGGAAGGGGTTTTTCGATTCTGTGGGTAAACGATAGGGATAATATTCAGTTGAGGTGAAGCTACCTTCCAATTTTCCATCACACATTTTAGAGTATCGCAAAAGGTAGTCATCAATACTGCGGACAATATATCGTATTGCTTGAGTAATGCTTGTTCAGTATTTGCTTTCATTACCGAACAACAAAATGTCTGTAAGTATCGGTCCGATAAGTTGCCTTTGATGGGACCTCCCCACATCCCAAAGGGAATCGCCCCGGCGGCATAAATCAATTCTTCCGGAGCATAGATCGGAAAACATCCAACACCTTTTTTGCCGGTGTCTCTCAGAGCTATTTCTACAGATTCTTTCGGATTCCGAGCAATTGTTTTTAGTTCTTCTAATAATTCCGCTACTCGATCCATTAGTCTCTACCCTCCTGTTTTCGTTTTTCCATCATTTCTACTAGGGCCTGAACTCTGGTTTCGTACTGCGCTAAAGAAAAAGAACGTGGATCCGTCTGATCTCCATCAAAAATAACGGAAGGAATCCCGGTACGTTCGGATACTCGTCGCTGTACTTCGAATTGTCGAAAGTCCATGAACTTACAACTTCGGTTAGAGTGGTATATGATTCCATCCAGACTAAAGTCTTCCACTATCTGCGTAATATTGTCCACGCCGAAGTCCAGATTTCTATTTACATAATTGGAACTGTATGCTTTTGCCATACCTTCTAAATCATTATTCTCATAGACGATATACCATGAATCCGGATAGGTAGAGGTCACCATATTCACTCCCTGCTTCTTAAGTACTTTATAAGTGTCCCCCAAATAAGGCCAACAGGCTATCCCATCCCACATGATTCGGTATTTCTCCTCCCCGTCTTTCCAGGGGCCAAGTCCCTGTCTCCCTCTTTCTTCCAACTCATCATGCCATAGTTTAAACAGGTCTCGACCTTCCACAGTGCCCCTGGCACAAACAATGGTTGCCATATAGTTGAACAAATCAAACCCGTTCAGTGGAGATGGTTTTTTTCTTGCTTGTAATGAAGCTTTTTTCCACCACAAAGATGTTTCAGTGGATATTTCCATCACTTCGGCAAAGCGATCGTGATCAAATTTCTTTTTTGTAATCTTCTCCAAGTCACCAATGGCTTCCAGCAACTGGCCTTTAATATATTTTGTGTTTTGTTTATTGACCTCATATTCATGGTTGAATGGCATATCAAACATAATCATTGGAATGTCAAGTTCCTTGGCAATGTTTTCATACCATTTAATAACCGTGTTACATATATTATTGCAGCAAAAGATCAAATCTGGCTTTGGAATATTCCCGGCTTCACTCTCCAGCACTTCCATATATGCTAAGTTGACTCTGGCATAAGAACATATATCGGATGAGTATCCTTTTCCTTCTGCATACTGAATTAATTCCTCCGATTTTTTTCTGGCCCCTACTGCTGCGGCATGGTTTTCTGGATATAGGGCATATATCCCTGCTGTAGTCAACAATTCCTGTGGAGAGATGGATGTACACCAAGCAACCGGTTCTCCTCGTTCCTTGGCTAAAAAAGCTCCCGCATAATGTTTCTCAAGTAGTTCATTCAGCAATTCCTTTGATGTTCTTTTCAATTCCATCCTATTCCTCCCTTAGCATGCCATTTTCTTCTCCTGACATTCAAATTTGCAAATCACATGCCAAAAACCAGCAAACTACATTCTTTTCTCCAAATGTTTCTTAAATAATGCACATTTCCAAAAAGAACACAAAAAAACCGGCCGGATGCCGTAATTTTTTCACCCATGACCGGATTATTGTAATAACTTACCTACCTAGCGAATGTCATCTTTTGAAGTTGTAAGGATTTTGATGCAAATATGCATCCCGCCTCATTGTTAATACGTAGGCCATTTGCATCAATGCATCAACCATCGGTCTCGCCCCGATTTAATCATTTATTTTAGTTGATGTTTCTGCAATTTTCGTACTATAGTAGACTGATCCACATGGAGTTCGCAAGCAATTTCTCGAGAGCTCAATCCCTTTGATTTCAGCCTTTCCAATATGGACTTCTCATATCCATCTAGCATATCATGTAACGACTTCTTTTCTTTTTCTGATGATGTGTCATGATGGCCCTGATCAGCCAACCACGGCAAATCGTTCAATTGTAAATACTCATTGTTACTAAGAACCACCATATTTTCAATGACATTTTTCAACTGTCTCGTGTTTCCCGGCCAAGGATAGTCTATCATTTCTTGGACCACTTCATAGGTCAAAGACTTTGTTTGCCCATACTGTTTATTGAATTGATTTAGAAACCTCAGCGATAATGGGAGTATTTCCTCCGAACGATCCCTTAATGGAGGCAATACAAAGTTTATTACGTTCAAACGATAGTAAAGATCCTCTCGAAAGGTCCCTTCTTGTACCAATTCTTCTAGGTTTTTATTGGTCATAGCGATTAGAGATATATCTATAGGAATTGGTTCGGTGGATCCAATTTTAGTCACAGTTCTGGTCTCCAGTACGCGCAGAAGTTTTACTTGGAGATTTTGGCTCATCTCTCCGATTTCATCTAGGAGCAGTGTCCCTCCATCCGCGGCTTGAAAAAGCCCTTGTTTGCCTCCTTTTGAAGCGCCTGTAAAAGACCCCTCCGTGTATCCAAACAACTCTGATTCCAATAGGTTTTCAGGAATTGCTCCGCAATTTACGGCAACTAAAGGTTTGTTCTTTCGAATGGCGCTTTCTCGATGCATAAATTTTGCCAACATCTCTTTACCCACTCCCGACTCCCCTGAAATCAATATCGGCGCATTGAAATTACAAACTTTTTTTGCCAAAGAGTATATTTCTCTCATTTTAGGGTTGGAAATTACGATATCGTTACTCCATGCAGATAGTCCCGGCGGCTCTTGGATGTCACGGTTGTTCATTTGATCAAAGTATATTCTTTCCATTTCCTTTGCCTTTAGTAGTTCCTCCCGCAAGGCATAAATCTCAGAAATATCTCTAGTGTTCACAACCACCCTTTTAATAGCACCATTATTATCAAAAATAGGTGTTCCGGTGACCATAATACTCTTTTTGTTTCGAGTTGTATGATGCATAGACACCGGTTGTCGCTGTTCGATGGCAAGAAGAGCCACAGAATTTTTCATCCAGACCGGATTAATCAGTTCTCTCACATTTCTTCCCAACAATTCTTCCTTTTGAATATCTGTGTGTCGCACATAGGACTGATTTACCAACAGAACCGTGCCTTCCCCATCCGTAACCAAAATACCATCGAAAGATCCTTCGATGATTTCTTGCATATCCGCCATATATTCTTTCGCTTCTTGTAACTCGTTTTTCATCACCTTGTTCTGAACATGTTTGTCGTCAGATTTCTTGAACTTATCTTCCACCATGATTCTCACCTTCTTCTTACAAAGATGTTTTGCTCCTAATCAATCCATGATATCTTTTGCTTCTGTCTTCGCACGGGAATATGGCAATATTCTTCTCCTTTAGGATACCCTAACATAAGAGCTACGTAAACCCTTTCACCTGCGCTTACCTTAATTCGCTCTTTGATGGAATCAATTTGATTGGTCAACCGCGCGAAATATCCCGCCCAGCAGGAACTAATCCCCATGGATTCAAGATAAAGTGTTGCGGTATGGGCCTCCAAAGCCAAATCGGCCAATGGATTAATGGAGTTCTCGTTTGCACATCCAATCACAACCGTAGGAGCTTGTCCAAACACTACATTACGGCCTTCTTCATACAATACATTTATTTCTTGTGAGATTTTATTTTGATGAACGAATTCCAAAATGTCCTTCATACAGGCTTGAATGATATCTTGATTATCCATTACAATCCACCTGGAAGGATGTTGATTCTTTGCGCTAGGAGCATAGGCTGCAACATCTAATGCTTCTTCAACAATTTTTCGTGGAACCGGTTCTTCATGAAATAAGCGAACGGATCTGCGAGTTTTTATAAAACCCTTCAGACTTTGTCGGAAATCATCTGTTGGTTGATATGGCTCATCTTCAAGAATAGCAGTCTCGCCACTCCAGTCAATGGCCTTGACCGAACATATCGCAGCACAATGCAAACATTGAATACAATGGCGAGTCGTGTCTAATCTCGCTTGTCCTTCATACTCTCTAATGACATTAAAAGGACAAACTCGAACACAGGACATGCAACCCACACATTTATTATAATCAATTCGTATCATACTTATTCCCTCTCCCTCTACTGCTTTATTTCTATCACTTTTCTTGATTCCATAACAACTCGCGTCAACGCTACCACATCTAACTTTTCTTCGGAGGCTAATATATCTTCCAATTTGGGTCGCGTGGAAGGATGTTTGGGCAAAAATACGGTACAACAATCTTCAAAGGGTTCAATGGAGGTTTCAAAGGTTCCAATCTCCTGGGCCTTCTTGATAATATCCACCTTGTCGAAAGCAATTAAAGGACGTAACACCGGGATATTTACAGCCGCATCCGTTACCACTAGACCTTCTGCTGTTTGGCTGGCCACCTGTCCCAGATTCTCGCCCGTAATCAAAAACCCGCAGTCCTTTTCCAAAGACAAATCTTGTGCAATTCTCATCATAAACCTTCGTACCAGGAGGGTCATTTCATCCTCCGGACATACTCTGGCGATTTCCTCTTGGGCTGGCAACAGATTCACGGTATGCACTTTCATTTTCCCTACATATTGGCACAAAATCTTTGCCAATCGTTCCACTTTTTGTTGGGCCCTTTTCGAAGTATAGGGATAGCTGTGGTAATGCACCGCCTCAATGGCCATTCCTCTCTTCGCCATCATGAAACCTGCCACCGGAGAATCGATTCCTCCGGACAATAACAACATCCCACGCCCATTGGTACCCAAAGGCAATCCTCCCTGCGCCGCTATTTTTTCTTCGTAGATATATGCATGGTCCCCTCTCACATCCACATATAGCAAACAATCCGGATGATGCACATCCACCTTCAACACTTTGCATCCCACCAAAATCTTTGCCCCAATGATTCGAGCGATTTCCGGTGAGGTGACGGGATATGTCTTGTCTGACCGTTTTGCCTCCACTTTAAAGGTTTTGATGCCTTTTTCTTTTATCAGTTGCTTCATATATGTAACGGCGGCATCGCCAATGACTTCCATGTCCCTTTCCATTTCAATAGCATGGCTTACGGAAGCAATCCCAAATACCTTGGATATTTCATAAACCAGCTCGTCTAATGGAATTTCTTTTGAGGCCTTCAGGAAAATCAAACCTTGATTCCTCTTGATTTCAATCGGTCCTTTGGACAAAAACATCTTGGTATGTTGTTTGATTTTCTCCACCAAAATCCGCTCGAAATACGGCTTGTTTAAACCCTTTAAGGCGATTTCTCCAGAGCGGATGATGATCGTATTCATTTCCATATTCCTGTGCTCCCTTTTTCTGTCTTATCACTGTTTAGCATGGGATTCATTCTCGTTATCTCCTGCTATTACGGTGATTCATAATACGCCGCATCCCATGGACGGAATGATGAACGGCATCTATCACATAGTCTAACTGCTTATACGAAATATCTTCCGAAAAGCTGAAACGGATGGCTCCCTGGATTTCTTCCCGCGTCAGTCCCATTGCCGTTAATACCGGACTATCGCCCTTATGATGAGAAGAACACGCGGATCCAGTTGATACATAAATCCCTTTTTCTTCCAGCATATGCAATAAAACTTCCCCTCTTACGCCCAAAAAACTCACATTTAATATAGCCGGCGAGAATTTTTCCGCATCCATTCCTCCATTTAAGCCAATATCCGTTACTTGCTGACTTAGACCCGCATAAAGGTACGTTTTCATTTCTTGCATTTTCTTCTGTCTAGCGGCCAAATCGCGCTGGCTTTTAAGAGCGGCTTCTCCAAATCCCACAATCGCCGGTACATTTTCAGTTCCCGATCTTCTGCCACCTTCTTGACCTCCCCCATATATGAAAGGGGGTAATGACAAATCATTCTGAATCCAAAGGGCTCCTATTCCCTTAGGTCCATGGATCTTATGGCCGGAAATACTGATTAAATCCACTTGTTCCGGGATTTTTACTTTCCCAAGCCCTTGAACAGCATCTGTATGAAACCATATTTGGGTTCCATTCCTATAATTATACTGCTTAACCAGGGTTGCCATCTCTTCCACAGCCATAATGGTACCCACCTCATTATTGACAAGCATGACGGAAACCAGCACCGTTTCTTGATCCAGTGCGTCCTCCAAATCTCGGGGACGGATAAATCCTTTTTCATCCACTCCCAAGCGATGAATATTCCAACCTTGGCTCTCCAAATAGTCCATACAACTCATTATTGCAGGATGTTCCACCCTTGTAGTGACAATCTTCCCCTTCTTTCGGCGATACTTTTCAGCAACACCAAAAATAGCCATATTATCAGCTTCTGTGCCCCCTGAAGTAAAAACTATGCCCTCCGGTTTCTTTCCAAGAGACTCGCCCACCTGCTGTCTGGCTTTTTCTACTGCACTTTCCGCCACCAAGCCCAATTCATGAAGGGAGCTTGGATTCCCGTAATCCAAGCTCATATAATGAATAACTCGTTTTGTGACTTCGTCATACGGTCTTGTGGTTGAACTGTTATCTAAATATACTATCATAACATCCATATTTTACATGATAGTACCTATAATCACAAGGGCTTACCACCAATATCCTTTCGGTAAAAGGCGCCTTCAAAGTGAATTTTGGATATATTTTGATAGACCTTCTCCCGAGCCGCTTCTAATGTTTCCCCCAATCCGGTTACCGAAATCACTCGCCCACCATCGGTTCGGAAAGAAAGAATATCCTTGCTGATTTTTTCACTGCGGGTTCCCCCATGAAAAAGGAGTATGTCATGGGCTACTTTCTCCATCCCAAAGATTTCCTCTCCTGTTTTATATTTCCCCGGGTATCCTTCGGAAACCAGGTTTACAGTAATCGTTTTACGGTCATCCCATTCCAGTCGAACCTCATCCAAACGATTTTCCACAGTAGCTACCATTATTTCCAACAGATCATTCTTCAATCTGGGTAGTAAGGACTGGGTTTCCGGATCTCCAAATCTCGTATTGAATTCGATCACTTTCCACCCCTGATCTGACCACATTAGGCCGATAAATAGGACACCCTTGAAGGAAAGTCCTTCCCTTTGAAATCCAACCAAGGTAGGCTCCAAAACTTCTTTTCTAAGAAGTTCCCAACGTTCTTTGTTAAAGAGTAGGCTGGGAGAATAACTACCCATCCCTCCGGTGTTGGGTCCCTGGTCATTGTCCCGAATCCGCTTGTAATCTTGGCAAGAATCCATGGGAAGAATTCTGTTCTCATCCACAAAGCAAAGCGCAGATGCTTCTACTCCACTGAGAAACTCTTCTATCACTACCTTGTCACCTGCTGTGCCAAAAGCCTTCTGTTCCATGAGTGTTTCCATTCCTACAATGGCTTCTTCTCTATTTTCAGCAATAATTACACCTTTTCCCCCCGCCAATCCGTCTGCTTTCAGAACCATAGGGTAAGAGAAAATGCCCAGATTTCCAAGGCACTCCTCCTGGCTGTAGCATTCTACATACTGAGCTGTGGGAATCCGATGACGTTTTAAAAACCTTTTGGTGAATATTTTGCTGCTTTCCAACTGCGCACATTGTTTGTTTGGCCCAAATGCAGAAATCCCAGCCTTCCCAAGTTCATCCACTATCCCCATGGATAATGGAACTTCCGGGCCCACAACTACAAAGTCTATATTGTGCTCCAAACTGAACTTCACCAGCCCTGGAATATCATCCACCGCCACATTGCCCAATTCTGCCAATTCTCCAATCCCACCATTCCCCGGAGTGCAAAATAGATTCGTTAGCTTTGAAGATTGTCGAAGTTTCCAGCATATGGCATGCTCCCGAGCACCAGCACCTACCACCAATACATTCATTTCATTCTCTCCGCTTTTCTTCTAGTGCTTAAAGTGACGTGTGCCACAGAAGACCATAGTAATACCCTTTTCATTGGCCTTCCGAATAGAAGCTTCGTCATTCATTGACCCACCTGGCTGAATGATGGCTGTAATTCCTGCTTCCGCTGCTCTTTCCACACAATCCTCAAAAGGAAAAAAAGCATCCGAAGCCATAACAGCTCCCTTAGTACTTGAAAGAGACCGATTCAAGGCATGATCCACCGCCCAAATGCGATTCACCTGGCCCGGTCCAATCCCCAGGGTTCCCTTCTGCTTGGCCACTACAATTCCATTTGACTTCACGTGTTTCACTACCTTCATGGCAAATTCCAAATCCTCTGTTTCTTCGGCGGAAGGGGCTCGTTCTGTCACCACCCTCCAGTCCTCTTTTTGGTATAGAATTTGGTCCTCTTCTTGTACCAGTAGCCCTCCTGACACTTTCTTCATGTCGAGTGCCTGGGAATCTTCTGTTTCCAGGTTTTCCAGCTTTAGCAAGCGAATATTCTTTTTCTCTGTCAATATTTGGTAGGCTTCTTCACTGAAAGCGGGGGCAATGACAATCTCTATAAATATTTCACTGATTTTCTGCGCCGTGCTAAAATCCACTTCACGATTCATGGCCAAAATGCCTCCAAAAATGGAAACAGGATCGCACTGGTATGCCCCCATATAGGCTTCTAACAAAGTGGCTCCCGTGGCCACGCCACAAGGATTGGCATGTTTTACTGCCACTACGGCAGGCTCCGTAAACTCCTTTACCGCCCGAAGTGCCCCCTCTGTGTCATTAATATTATTAAAAGATAATTCCTTCCCATGAAGTTGAATGGCTTCCGTTAAATCTCCAGCGCCTGCAAAGGGTTCCCGGTAAAACCAGGCCTTTTGATGGGGATTTTCTCCGTATCTTAACTCCTGTTTTATGTCGTATGTAAAAGTGGGATTCGGTGGGAGAGGAAGTCCTTCCCTTCTTCTCAAATATTCGCAAATCAATGCATCGTAGGCAGCAGTATGTTGAAATACCTTCAATGCCATTTTATATCTCTCGTTATCTGGGATTGTCTCCCCCTTTTTTAATTTTTCCAAGACTGCCGTATAGTCCGCCGGATCACATAATACCAGTACATCTTCGTAATTCTTTGCGGCGGACCTTAACATGGTCGGCCCACCAATGTCGATGTTTTCAATGACTTCGTCTATTGAAACGTCGGACTTCATAACAGTTTCACGAAATGGGTACAGGTTCACCACAACCATATCGATCATATCAATTTCCAAAGCCTTAGTCTGCTGTTGATGATTCTCGTTTTTCCGTTTCGCCAAAATGCCACCATGTACCTTGGGGTGTAAAGTTTTGACCCTACCATCCAGACACTCCGGGAATCCGGTGACTTCTGCTATTCCAGTGGCTGAAATTTGATTCTCTTGCAACAAACGAAGAGTCCCGCCGGTAGATATAATCTCCCAACCCAGGTCTACCAGTCCTTTGGCAAAGGGCAAGAGGTTTTCTTTATTGGAAACACTAATCAATGCCTTCATTTTCTTCTCCTTATTTATGTTTATTCTCTACCATCCCAACAATATGTACACAACTTACAAGAATCCACCCCTACCGCTTTCATAACGTCCTCTAAGTATTGGAACTTCAGGCTGGTAAAGCCTAGTCGGGCCCCAATAGATGCCACCATTTGCTGATGCTTCTCTGTATGAGAGTTGGCATATTCTTCGAGAATCTCCCGGGTTACCTGCTCCGGTCGAATGTTTTCTAATTCACACAATGTTCTTCGAGTAATCAGTTCCATATCGTTTACACTTCGGGAAAAATTCAGGTATTTACAACCATATAGAATGGGTGGACAAGCGGACCTTACATGAATATCCTTGGCTCCATTGTCATATAGATACCGAACCGTCTCAGACAGTTGCGTCCCGCGGACGATGGAATCATCCACCAGTACAAACTTCTTCCCATCGATGATTTCAAACACGGGTATCAGCTTCATGCGGGCAATCAGCTCCCGGCTTTTCTGCTTTTGCAACATGAAGCTTCTGGGCCATGTAGGGGTATATTTTATAAGTGGTCTGGAATAAGGAATTCGGGAGTGATTGGCATACCCCAAAGCATGGGCCACCCCACTGTCCGGAACCCCCGCAACATAATCTACATCCACCAACAGGGGGTCCCTTTGGTCGCGATTGGCCAACAGACCGCCATTTCGACAACGCATCGCCTCCACGTTCACCCCCTCATATGTAGAAGTGGTATATCCAAAGTAAGACCACAAAAACGTGCATATCCGCATCTCTTCCCGAGGATCGGACAAAGTTTGAACCGAATCCTTGGTCAACAATACGATTTCTCCCGGTCCCAACTCCTTCACTTTGTTGTATCCAATATTAATAAAGGCAAAGGACTCAGAGGCTGCACAAATGGCATCGTCCTTCTTACCGATAATCATGGGAGTTCTTCCCATTTTATCACGTGCCGCATATAGGCCTTCCTTCGTTAGTATAAGAAGGGTTAGTGATCCCTGTACCTGATCCTGTACCTTTTGAATTCCCTCTAAAATAGTATCTCCACAAGAAACCAACATGGCCACCAATTCTGTGTTATTAATTTCGCCGTCGTTCATTGCCATGAACTGCATGGAGCCCTTTGAAAACAGTTCTTTGATCAGTTCCTCTTTATTATTAATCCTTCCCACCGTTCCGATGGCGTATTCTCCGAGTCGTGAAAACACCGTCAAGGGCTGGGGGTCCCCATCACTAATGCTTCCAATCCCCATGTTGCCCTGCAACTCTTCCATCTCCGCGGCAAACTTGGTACGAAATGGTGCATTTTCTATATTATGGATACTTCTTTTAAACCCTGCTTTTCCATAAACACACAGGCCACCTCTTTTGGTCCCGAGATGGGAATGGTAGTCCGTTCCAAAATATAAATCTTCTACACAATCTCCCCCACTGACAATCCCTAGCAGTCCTCCCATTTCTCACTCCTTCCATCCATCTCCATCAATACCTTCTTCACTCCCTCTACCATCAGTTGATGCTCTAAGTCAAGCACACGACTGGCCAGACTCTCCGGGGTATCCGTTTTTTCTACACCCATTTGATGTTGAAGGATAATCTCACCTTGATCCACCCCTTCTGTCACATAGTGAATCGTTGCCCCCGTGACAGTATCCCCACTTTCCAACACCATTTCATGCACCTTTAGTCCATAACAGCCCTTGCCCCCATATTTCGGCAACAAAGAAGGATGAATATTGACGATTCTCCCCAAAAAAGCATTCACGATTTCCTTGTCCAGAATTTTCAAGTATCCGGCTAGCACCACCAAATCCGGCTTCGCTTCCAACAATAAATGCATCAGATTTTCGCTATACTCTCGAGAATCACAAGGGCCTTTCGGTACCCGACCGGGGATTCCTGCCATTTTTGCCCTCTCTAGCCCCTTTGCCTCGAGATTGCTGGATATTATAATCACAATTTCTGCATTTGGAATTTCACCCTGAGTAATCGCATCTATCAATGATTGCAAATTGGTACCGCCTCCGGATATAAGCACCGCTATCCTATTCTTCCTATTCAAAGGTTACACCCTCTCCCCGAATAATAGATCCCATCAAAAATGGTTTTTCTCCTTCCCTCCGAAGGATATCCATGACAGAATCTTTACGCTCTTTGGAAATCACAAAAATATACCCTACACCCATGTTGAATGTAGAGAACATTTCTTTTTCCTCTACGTTTCCCAACATTTGTAAATAGGAAAAAATGGGTGGTAAGTTCCACACGTCTCTGTGAATCTTTGCCCCCAGTCCTAAGGGCAATATACGAGGAATATTCTCATAGAAACCGCCACCCGTGATGTGAACCATACCCTTCACATTTTCTGTTTCCAACACCTTTCCCACAAGCTGAGAATATATACGTGTCGGTGTCAGGAGTTCTTCACCCAAAGTACAGCCCAACTCCTCTATATATGTATCTAGAGGTATTTTATGTTCTTCCAGAACAATCTTTCGAATCAAAGAAAATCCATTGCTATGCACACCACTGGAAGAAAGCCCTATTAGCACATCTCCTTCCGCAATCGAAGACCCGTCCACCATGCAATCTCGATCCACCATTCCTACACAGAATCCCGCCAAGTCGTATTCATTCTCCGAATAGAACCCCGGCATTTCTGCCGTTTCTCCCCCAATCAATGCGGCTCCTGCTTGAATACAACCATCCGAAATCCCTTTCACAATATTCCTGATTTTTAATGGCTCCAGCTTTCCACAAGCAATGTAGTCCAGGAAAAACAAAGGTCGAGCTCCCTGACACAAAACATCATTTACACACATGGCCACACAATCCACACCGATGGTGTGATGACAGTCCATTAAAAATGCAATTTTTAATTTGGTGCCTACACCATCCGTTCCGGAAACCAGCACCGGCTGTCCCATGCCTTCCAATGGTAATTGATACAGACTACCAAACCCACCAATCTCCCCCAGCACATTTTGGTTAAAGGTTTTAGCAGCCAGACCTTTGATTTCCCGCACCGCTTCTGCTGCTTTTCCCGTGTCTACTCCGGCCCCCCGATAAGTTGCCCCGGGGCTTATTCCATTTTCTTTGTCCATCTTCTTTATCCTTTTTCCACAATCCGTTTCAGCACTTCTTGATACGCTTCCTCTACATTTCCCAAATCTCTTCGGAACCGGTCTTTGTCCATTTTCTCTCCCGACTTTTTATCCCATAAGCGACAAGTGTCCGGAGATATTTCATCTGCCAAAAGAATTTCTCCTTGAAACAATCCAAACTCCAGCTTGAAGTCAATGAGCGTTAATCCGATTTCATCAAAGAAGGCGGCAAGCAGCTCATTAATACGAAAGGCATATTCTCTCACTTTTTCCAATTGTTCCGGCGTGGCTAATTCTAGGGCGAATATGTGATCTTCATTAATCAGAGGATCTCCCAACTCATCCTTCTTGTATGAAAACTCCAGGGTGGTTTTCGCTAGAGACTGGCCTTCCGGAACCCCATAGCGCTTTGAAAAGGACCCAGCAGCCACATTGCGGATAATCACCTCTAACGGTAAAATTTCCACAGCCTTTACCAGCGTTTCTCTCTGAGACAGCTCTTCTACGAAATGAGTCGCAATTCCATGCTGTTCTAGATAACGGAACAAAAGATTAGCCATATGGTTATTCACCACACCCTTATCTCGAATGCTTCCTTTTTTTTCTCCATTAAAGGCCGTTGCATCATCCTTATATTCCATTACAAAGTATTGGGGATCTTCCGTCCGGTATATTTTTTTCGCTTTCCCCTCATAAATCATCTCCACTTTTTTCATCTTTTACCCCTCCCTGATTTGGCCATCTTTCTCTAAAACGCCTTTTCGCATTTCTTCCCGATAAGATATCATTTTTTCATTTAATTCCCCATATTTGAGGCCTAATATTTGAACCGCTAATAGCGCTCCATTCACCGCCCCATTGACGGCTACAGTAGCCACAGGAATTCCAGGAGGCATTTGTACAGTAGATAATAATGCATCCCATCCCTGCAATGTTTCCGACTTCAGCGGGACACCAATAACGGGTCGTGATGTATTGGCAGCAATAGCCCCCGCCAGATGGGCCGCCATACCCGCCATGGCAATATACACCTCTATACCGGTGGTCTCTCCCCCCTTCACCAAATTTCCCACCTCTGCCGGTGTTCGATGAGCAGACAAAATACGAGTTTCTACAGAAACACCAAAACGCAAAAGTGTCTCCTCCGCTTTTTTCCCGAATTCATAATCCGAATAACTTCCCATAACAATGGCAACCTTCATGTTTTCCTCCTAACGATAATATCGGATTCCCGCATCAAAAATTCGTTGCTGAAAATCTCCTTCCACATTGAGATACACTCCTTGGGACACCCTTTCAGAATGTGCCATTTTTCCAAATACCAGACCGTCTGGAGAAAAGACCCCTTCAATGCCCCAGTACGAACCATTGGGGTTTCCTTCCACATTCATAGTTGGATTTCCTTCGAAATCCACATATTGTGTGGCAATTTGCCCGTTTTTATCCAAAACCTTCAACTGATCCTCTGATATTACAAATCGGCCTTCTCCGTGAGATACCGGGAGAGTGTGTACATCCCCCAAATTCATGCCATCCATCCATGGTGAGTGCAAAGAAGATATTCTGGTCCTCACCAACCGGGACTGATGACGGCCAATACTGTTCAATCCCAAAATAGGATGTTGGGATTCTCTTTTCTGAAACCTGCCTTCCGGTAAAAGTCCCATTTTTACCAATCCCTGAAAACCATTACAAATCCCAAGAATTAACCCCTTTTTTACCTCTAAAAATTTCCATAGCTCCTCTTGGACACCAGGGTCCTCAAATATAGAAGCAATGAATTTACCTGTACCATCCGGTTCATCACCCCCCGAAAATCCGCCGGGAATCATAATGATATGGGTTTCCGAAATATTCTTTGCCAGCTCCTTTAATGAGCTCTCTACGTCCATGTTTGTCAGGTTCCGAAACACTTGTATTTTCGGAACGCCCCCTGCTTTTTCAAAGGCAGCCATGGAATCCACTTCACAATTCGTTCCCGGGAAAACCGGAATGAGAACAGCTGGTTTTCTTGCCTTTGATATGGGCCTGACTTGGCTCCTCTGGTTATACGCTACAATGGGAGGCTCTTCTTGATCCCTATTTGGCTTCCCTCGGGTAGGAAACACTTCTTCCAAAGGTTGAGTCCATTTTGTCTCTACCTCCGCTAGAGACAATTGCAATGTCTCCTCTCCAATATGTAGCGACAATGCCGGATCCTTACAAGTATTTCCAATCACTTTTGCGGATGGAAATTCAAATCCATCTTTCACCTGCCACTCCGGTTTCATCTCCAGTAAAACACTGCCATACCTGGCTGAAAAAAAGTCTTCCGAAGACGAAAGAAAAACTTCCCCACCGATTCGATTCCCTACGGCCATCTTCACCATGGCCATAAATAGTCCACCCCGCCCGACGGCATAAGCGGAGCGTATCATTCCCTCTTGATTCCATTCTTCTATTTTTTCCATATTCCGCTTATAAGAATCAAAATCCGGAATAAGATCCTTTGACATTTCTGGGCGCAGCCAGACCAAAACATTTTCCGCCTCTTTCCACTCCGGCGTGATGATCCTTGAAAGACTGGAAAGCCCCAAAGCAAAGGAAATCAATGTGGGAGGCACGGAGATTCCCTCATAGGTTCCGGACATACTGTCCTTTCCCCCCACTGCGGCTACTTCCAGCTCCTTCTCTGCTTTTAATGCACCCAACAGGGCACAAAAAGGCTTCGCCCAGCTATCGGCATCCGTAAGTTTTGGGTAATACTCCTGGAAAGACATCCATGCTTGACGAAGATTCCCCCCCATGCATATTAATTTGGTCAATGAATCTAATACCGCAAATATTCCGCCGTGATAGGGGCTTACTTCGGAGATAAAAGGATCGAAACCATGGGTCATCAAAGTCACATCCACTGAGTGCCTGGGAAGAGTTGGTAGCTTCGCCGCCATCCCTTGAGAAGGTGTCATCTGGTGTTTCCCGCCGTAAGGCATCAAAACCGTGCTGGCACCAATGGTGCTATCAAAACGTTCCCCCAGTCCCCGTTGACAACAATGATTGATATCTATCAAATACGTTTCCACTTTTTGGGCAAGTGGCAGCCCCTCCTGATCCCGACTAGCCAGAAGGGACTGCCCGAGGAAACGTGAGTCTGCGCAAGGCTTTACGGTAACTGCCGCTTCTTGTGGCGCTCCGTTGGTTTCCAAAAATGTCCTCTTAATGGAGAGGATGGTTTCTCCCCTCCAACTCATATCAAAAGTCCCCGTGTTGGTCACTTGTCCAATGGCATAGGCTTCTAAATTTTCTTCTTTTGCCAGAGCAATGAATGCTTTCTCATCGCTTTCATCCACCACCACAGCCATTCTTTCTTGAGATTCGGACAAAGCCAACTCCGTACCATTTAAACCATCATACTTCTTCTGAATCAAATCCAAATTAACAAAAATACTATCGGCCAGCTCCCCTACGGCAACGGAAACACCGCCCGCGCCAAAATCATTACATCTTTTGATAAGTGTGGCGGCCTCTTTCCGCCGGAACAATCTTAGTAGATTCCTTTCAATCAATGGGTTTCCCTTTTGAACCTCGGCTCCGCTCTCTCTTAGAGATTCCATGCTATGCACTTTGGAAGAACCGGTGGCACCGCCAATCCCATCTCGACCTGTTCTGCCACCCACCAGAATAATTCGATCTCCTTCCTGCGGCGTCTCCCTTTTCACATGGGATACCGGGCAGGCACCCACCACAGCACCTACTTCCAACCGTTTTGCTATATACCCTTCGTGATAAATCTCCGTAACATGCCCCGTAGCTAATCCAATCTGATTTCCATAGGAACTATACCCTCTGGCGGCCTCTTGGGTAATCACCCGTTGGGGCAGTTTGCCGGGTAAGGTTTGATGAAATGGAACTCTTGGATCCCCACTTCCCGTTACTCGCATGGCTTGATATACGTAAGCTCGCCCCGAAAGAGGATCTCGAATGGCGCCGCCCAAACAAGTGGCCGCTCCTCCAAAGGGTTCTATTTCCGTGGGGTGGTTATGAGTTTCATTCTTGAACAAGATGAACCATTCTTCTCTTTGTCCATCTACGGTTACCGGCACCCGCAAAGTACAGGCATTGATTTCATCTGACAGATCCAAACTCTCCAGCTTTCTCTCTGCTCGAAAATATAAAGAACCGATGGTGGCTAAATCCATCAAAGAAATGTCTTTGGCTAAATCCCCATGAACCCTTCTTCGCATCGCCAGGTATTCCTCAAACGTCTCTTTAATCATCTGGCTGTACGGATCTTCATTAAATCGGATATAGTTTAATTTTGTTTGAAAGGTGGTGTGACGACAATGGTCAGACCAGTAGGTATCTAATACCCTGATTTCTGTTTCTGTGGGGTCACGGTCCTCTTCCCTAAAATAGCCTTGGACCATCCCCAAGTCTTCCAACGTCATGGCTAACGACATTTGCTCCTTCATGCGAAGCAAATCTCCCTGAAAAAATTCAAGAAACCCGCGTATCCTTTGGATTGGACCAGGTTGTGGAATGGTGTTATGCAGAGAAGTTGGCTTTTCAACCGTACCTTCCCAAGAGTCTACCGGATTAATAAAGTGGCCATGAATTCGTTCCAGTTGTTCCCGGGAAAAATCACCATTCCATAGCAGAATGCGGGCAAATCGAACCCGTGGATCTGATTGCGGAAAGAGAATGCGAATCAATTGCTCCGCCGAGTCCGCTCTCTGATCAAATTGACCCGGCACATACTCTACCACCAAGGAATGCTTTCGGGAAGTCCAAGGATGTTGTTCCCACCAAACCAAATCTGTCACAGGATCCGATAAAATTTTCTCCACCACCGTACTTGCTTGGACATCTTCCACCCCCTCGAAGTCATACCGATACAGTAATGCAAAGTCCTGAAGTTGAGAGTACCCCAACAACTCCCGAATCTCATTGTCGCATCTTTGCTGCTCTCCATCAAAGCCGGGTTTTTTTCCGATGTACGTTCGAAATACCATGATCGCTCCTTTACGAACATTATGCTTGTAAATTAAATGTATTATTCGTATTTAGAAATTTTATAATTCACTCTACCACTAGAAAACTATCATTACAACAAAAAAGACGAACTTTTTCATACGTAATGGAAAAAGTTCGTCAAAAATCCGTAGGAATGCAAGAATTGCCGAACTTGGTACTTAAAAACCTAGCCCAACATTCGGAATTTACGCTAAAACCCCTTGAATGAATCCGTCAAAGTCCGCCAATATTTTGTCCATGTCAACGGACTCATCATCCAGTGCCAATCCATAAAAGGGCGGCATTTTCACACCTCGAGCTTCTATTTCCTTTTTCAGTTCCTCGATATATACCCCGGAGCCTTGAATAATGGCCTCATTATAATCCAATTCAACCGGACTTCCACCCCATCGATCATCCCAGCTAGTAACGTCCGCACCGCAAGTGGGAGAACCATCACAGCAGAGAACCGCCACGGTTTCATATCCTTCTCTTTCATATTCCACCATATAAGTCACTACTTGCTCTGCCAATTCTCGACAGAATTTTCGAAAGCCGCTACTATCGTAAAGATTTTTCGTCTGCCACCATCGCTGAATTCCCAAATACAGCGTCTCCGGACACTGCATCTGATTAATCCCCAATCCATAATGATGCAATGTATCAAAAACCTCTTTGCACATTCCGGGATATCGGGCCAATCCTTTTACTTTATTGTTGGTATTTAGCAAGCAACTGGCCACAAAAACAATCTTTTTCCCCCGCTTATCCTCTCTACGGTCCATGGTTCACTCCTTTCTCATCCAAATGATGATATCAATATATTCTCCAAACTATCATATACTGCGTTTGTTTCGAATCCATCTTACCAAGACCAAAATCTCATGTGCCCACAGAGGTCCGGTGGACAAAGCCACTAATTTCATCCATTCTCCGAAGGAGAGATGTATGGTTTCGAATAACTGATTCAGCATATCCACTTCGGTAACGGCTACTTGCAATAAAATGCCCACCCAAAATGCTACAATCATCATTCGATTGTTCCAATGATTCATTCGGAACACGGATTTGTTCAAATCCCTCATCCCGATGGCATTGAATAGCTGAGATACCGAAAGCACGGTAAACGCATAGGTTTGTGCCGTGGCCAAATCATGGCCCGGGGCCATGATAAATGCCGTCAAAGTTATAGCAGCGATGACGGTACCAAAAAGGAAAGTAATAAAGTATCCTCCATTGGCAAACATACTTTCTTTGGGATCTCTGGGCACATCCTTCATAATCTCTTTATTTCCGGGATCTACTCCCAAAGCCAAACCCGGTAGAGAATCCGTAATAAGGTTGACCCATAGAATATGAATGGCTTTCAGCGGAGAAGCCAGCCCCACCAAAATGGCGACAAACATGGTAATGATTTCCCCAAAATTGGAGGAGAGAAGGAACAACACAGACTTTCGGATATTGCCATAAATATTTCGGCCTTCTTCAATGGCTTTCTCTATCGTGGCAAAATTGTCGTCGGTGAGAACCATGTCAGATGCACCCTTCGCCACATCCGTTCCGGTGATGCCCATGGCCACCCCAATATCAGCGGCCTGCAATGAGGGCGCATCATTGACACCATCTCCCGTCATAGAAACAATATGTCCATGGGATTTAAAAGCATTCACTATCATCACCTTGTGCTCCGGAGACACACGGGCGAAGAGCCTCAAATCCATGACTTTTTCATTCAACTCTTCTTGAGTTAGTTGGCTTAGTTCGTCCCCTGTAATACACTCTTCTTCCTGATGTGCGATGCCCAGTTCACGGGCAATGGCCAATGCGGTATCCTTATGATCTCCTGTAATCATAATCGTGGTAACGCTAGCATCCTTAAATACTTGAACCGCCGCCTTCGCTTCAGGGCGTGGCGGGTCAATCATACCCACCAACCCTACAAAGATTAGATCCTCTTCCAACCCTCGTTCATCCCCTGATTTCATAGCCAATGCCAGGACTCTTAACGCATTTTTCGCCATATCACGGGCGATACTCACAATTTTTTCTTTTTCCTCCTCCGTCATGGCAATGATTTCTCCATCCCTTAATAGATGGGGGCTTCTTTCCAGAATCTGATCCATGGCCCCCTTGGTATAAGCTACCACATCACCTTCCGGGCTACGATGAACGGTGGTCATCATTTTTCGAGTGGAGTCAAAAGCCTGCTCGTTAATTCGAGGGTATTCTTTCTCTAAATCATCCTTATTCCATCCTCGCGTCAAAGCCAAATCTACTAAGGCTAGTTCCGTAGGGTCTCCCAAGCGTTGTTCTCCTTCAATTCTGGCATCGGTACAAAGGGCCATCCCCTTTATCAGCAGTTCTTCTTCTCCAAAGAGATTGGTTACCGTCATCTTATTTTGCGTTAAGGTTCCTGTCTTGTCGGAACAGACAATAGATACGGAACCCAACGTTTCTACGGCAGGGAGCTTTCGGACGATGGTATTCACTTTTACCATTCGTTGCACTCCCAGTGCCAACACAATGGTAACTACGGCGGGCAACCCTTCCGGAATGGCCGCTACTGCCAGGGAAATGGCGGTTAGCAACATTTCCATCAAATCCCTGCCTTGTATGACTGCAATGACAAACAATGCCACGCACAAAACAACGGCTACAATTCCAAGGAGCTTTCCCAGGTCTCCCAATCTTTTTTGGAGGGGAGTCATTTGCTCTCCTGCCTCATTAATCATTTTCGCAATTTTCCCGATTTCTGTTGACATGCCGGTAAATGCTACCACGCCTTCTCCTCGGCCATAGGCAACACTTGTAGACATGAACCCCCAATTGAGCCGGTCCCCCAAAGCGGTTTTCTCCGTAGTTTGAAATTCCCAATCTTTTTCCACCGGTACGGATTCTCCCGTCAAAGCAGACTCCTCTACTTTTAAATTTATTGTCTTTGTTAAAATCAGGTCAGCAGGGATTACACGTCCTGCTTCCAAAATCACCACATCCCCCGGAACCAAGGTAGTGGCATCTACTTCCATCAAGCCGCCATCCCGTCGCACCATGGCCATGGGGCTGCTCATTTTTTTCAAAGCTTCCAGGGATTCTTCTGCCTTTGCCTCTTGCACCATCCCAATGATGGCATTCAATAGAATAACGGCGATGATAATAATACTGTCCCCGAACTCTTTCAACACCGTTGAGATGATAACGGCAACAAACAGAATATATATCATGGGATTACGCAGTTGGGCGATGAACATTTGCATCTTGGTTTTCTTCTTTTTCTCCTGGAATTGGTTGGGACCGTATTCCATCTGCCTTTTTTCTGCTTCTTGACTTGACAATCCTTGCTCAATGTCTACTCCCAGATCCTCCACGGTTGGTTGCAATGACGAAATTTCTAACATATTTACTTCCTCTCTTCCTCCTGAAAATCCTAGCAGTCTTCTCCGTTTCCACTCCAAAGTATAAAAAAACTTCAGAATAATATTAGATGACTAACATTACGCCAAAGTCTTGTTACCTGTACGGGTTTACGGCCAGGCCCATGGGCCGAGTGTTGATCCGCAAACTTAAAACTACTCCCCTTATGCAGTATGTCCCAAGTATTTTAACACAACAGGAAAGAAGCCGTCAAACAAAAACACAAAGGTCTGTTCGACCTTTGTGTTCTATCCTTATTTGGCATAATCTATAGCTCGAGTTTCCCTCACCACATTGATTTTGATTTGCCCGGGATACTCCAGTTCACTCTCAATCTTCTTGGAGATTTCTCGTGCCAAGAAAACGATTTCCTCATCATTCATCTCTTCTGGCTTTGCAATAATACGAATCTCTCTTCCCGCCTGGATGGCAAAGGATTTTTCAACGCCCGGAGTAGTATTGGCAATTTCTTCCAGCTTTTGCAGTCTCTTGATATAAGTCTCCAGGGTTTCCCTTCGAGCACCCGGTCTGGCGGCTGAAAGGGCATCTGCTGCACCAATGAGTATGGCCTCCATGTTTTTCGGCTCATAATCTCCATGATGTGCCGCCATACCGTCGATTACGGCCTGTGGCTCTTTATACTTCTTCAACACATCGATTCCAATGTCAACATGAGTTCCTTCCACTTCATGATCAATGGCTTTTCCAATGTCATGAAGTAATCCCGCTCTTTTTGCCAGCTTAATGTCTAATCCAAGCTCTGCGGCCATTAAGCCTGCCAAGTGGGCCACTTCAATGGAATGTTTTAACACATTTTGACCATAACTGGTTCTATATTTTAGCCTTCCTAACAATTTAATCAACTCCGGATGAAGATTATGAATTCCCACTTCAAAGGTGGCGGCTTCTCCTTCTTCCTTAATGATTTGGTTTACTTCCTTTTCGGCCTTTTGCACCATTTCTTCAATGCGAGCCGGGTGAATTCTTCCATCCACAATTAATTTTTCCAGAGCGATTCTCGCTACTTCACGGCGTACCGGATCAAAGCCCGATAAAATAACCGCCTCCGGGGTGTCATCGATGATTAGATCAATCCCTGTTAAGGTCTCGATGGCTCTTATATTCCGGCCTTCCCGACCTATAATTCGTCCCTTCATCTCATCGTTAGGTAACGGGACTACAGACACAGTAGACTCCGCCACATGATCCGCGGCACATCTTTGTATGGCGCCAGTGATGATTTCTTTCGCCTTCTTATCTCCCTCATCTTTCGCCTTTTGAATGATATCCTTTATGAGCAAACTGGCCTCATATCGAATTTCCTTTTCACAATTAGACAAAAGTAAAGCTTTGGCTTCTTCTACAGAATACCCGGAAATTCTCTCCAATTCCTCCATTTGTTTTTCAAGGAATCGATCTACCTCTTGTTGTTTTTCAATGATTTTTTGTTCTTTTAATAAGATGTTTTCTTCTTTCTTTTCGATATTGTCCAGTTTTTTATCAATAGACTCTTCTTTTTGGATGAGCCTCTTTTCGCTCTTTTTAATTTCTTCTCTTCGTTCTCTGATTTCTCGTTCTATTTCACTTCGTAATCGATGGGCTTCTTCTTTCGCTTCCAGAGCAATTTCCTTCTTAATGGTTTCCGCTTTGTTTTCCGCATCTAACACAAGATTTTTTGCGGTTTGTTCCGCACTTCCAATGGTTTTCTCTGCCACATTCTTCCGGATAATGTATCCTACAAGAATGCCTACGACTAAAGTCCCTATCGAAGCCAATATTGCAATCAATATTGTTATCGTTGGCATAGTCTGTCCTCCTTCCAAATCGTATTCTTTTTTTATGATCCGATGATACGATCAACAATTTTGCTGAAATTTTCATAGATGTAAGTGCCTTTTTTATAGACGATTGGAAGACCATAGTTGGATGATATATTGATGTTTTCGTCATATTGAATAACGCCAACAATAGGAATCCTCATTAATTTTGAGATTTCTTGAATACCGGGTACCATTCCCTGACTCATCAACCTGGCAATGGCCTTATTTACCACGCAACAACGATTTCTGATACCTAAATCTCCCAGAAAACGATCCATGTGGTCCGCATCCCTGATGGCAGCATAGTCGGGAAGAGTCACAACGACTCCTAAGTCGGCACCCGCTGCCGCAACAATCAATCCATCATTAATACCGGCTGGTCCGTCTATAATAATATAGTCGAACTGCTTTCGCAGTTTTCGGCAAAGCACTTGCATGTGAAGCGGTGTAATTTCACCGTCCTCCCGGCTGGGAGAAGCGGCCATAAAATGCAAATGAGGAAAAGCCTTATGGGAAATAATCGCCTGGCTAATTCGACATACACCGGTACACACATCTCGTACATCGTACACTACTTTATTCTCAAGTCCGAGGGCTAAATCCAGGTTTCTAAGCCCAAGATCCATGTCAATCAACAACACCTCAAAACCACGCTGGGCCAGAATAACACCAGCGTTAGCTGTAAAGACGGTTTTTCCTGTGCCGCCTTTTCCTGACGCTATCAATATGACCTCACCCATGTTGTCCTCGCATTGAGTTATTTCGCTTCCATATTATAGCATCTTTTGTGGGTAAGTGACAATAAAATATAATGAATCGGTGGAAATTTCTGTTGATAAACTCATTAGAGCATGTTTTGTTTCTTAAAACTGAAATAGGAACCATCCCCAATGATAATATGATCCAGAACCTCAATCCCCAGGATTTCTCCCGCTTCAGATAATCTTGCGGTGATTTCGATGTCTTCTTCACTGGGAGCGGTAGCCCCGGATGGATGATTATGTACCAGAATAATCGACTGGGCAGATTTTCGTATAGCGCTGTGGAAAACTTCTCTGGGATGAACCAAAGCGGAGGTCAATGTTCCCACAGCCACTTGTTCCTTGGAAATTACTTCCCCTTTACAATTCAGATTCAATACTCGGAAATTTTCTTTCTGTAAATTCCGTAGTTCTTCCATAAAAAGCTGTGCAACGGAGTCGGGATCCGTTATTTTTCTTCTAGGTTCCTTAGGACGGGATGCAATGCGTTTCCCCAATTCAATAGCCGCTAAAATTTGACAGCCCTTTGCCGCACCGATTCCTTGGATTTCCAGCACCTCTTCCCACATTGCTTGGGAAAGCCAATAAATATCCCGTCCTTCTTTCGCCAAAATTTCCTGCGCCAGATCCAATGCCGATTTCTTGGATGTTCCCGTCCGAATCAAAATCGCTAGCAGCTCTGCGGTGGATAATGATTCTGGGCCAAATGCCACCAGCTTTTCTCTGGGTCTTTCTTCCCTACATAGTTCTTGAATACGCATAAAAAACCTCCCAAAATATGACATATCGTATCATATTCCAAGAGGTTAATGGCCCTACTATTTTCGACGCTTACAGACGATTAAAAAGGATGAACAAACAATCCGCTGGCAAGCTTCGGCTCGAACCAAGTGGACTTCGGAGGCATTACAAACCCCGCATCCGCCACACGCAGAAGGTCCGAAACATCCACCGGGTACACGGCAAAGGCCACTTTCATATCATGGTTACAACGTCTTTCCAGTTCTTTCAGCCCTCGTATTCCTCCCACAAAATCAATTCGGTTGTCCCTTCTGAGATCTTGGATCCCTAAGATAGGTTCCAAGACAAAATCCGATAAAATAGATACATCCAAGTCTTGAATGATATCTGCACGAATCAAAGATTCTTCTGGCACCAATCGATACCATACTCCCTCTAAAAACATCCCAAAGGTATGTTTCTTCTCTGGTTGGTAAGGCTCTTCACCCATCGGGTCCACTACAAAACCGCTGTCTCGAAGCCGTTGAAGAAAATCGGCAGACTCTAATCCATTTAAATCTTTCACCACCCGATTATAATCAAAAATCCTTAATTGGTTTTCGGGAAATACCACCGCCATGAAAAAATTGTACTCCTCATCACCCCTATGATTGGGGTTCTCTTCTTTTTTCCATTTGCCAACACGAGCTGCAGAGGCACAACGATGGTGGCCGTCTGCTATGTATAAATAATCTACCGAACAAAAAAGTTCTTCCAACCGGCGTACTTTCTCTTCATTCTCCAGTCTATAAAGGGCATGCTCTACCCCATCCTTCCCCGTAATCCGATAAAGCGGTTGGGTTTTCCGCATACATTCTTCCATTATTTCATCGATTTCTCTTTGGTTCCGATAGGTAAGAAACACCGGTTCAGTGTGGGCTTCACAGGTTTGGAAGTGGCGAACCCGATCTTCCTCCTTCTCGACTCTCGTAAACTCGTGTTTTTTAATAATGCCCGATTCGTATTCCTCCACGGAAACGGTAGCCACCACCCCCACTTGTTTTCTACCCTTCATCTCTTGTTGGTACAAATAATAACAAGACTGCGGCTCCTGTTGAAGCACCCCTTGGGCTTGAAATGCATTCAGGTTCTCTCTTGCCTTTTGGTATACCTGCGGATCATAAGCGGAAATATCTTGAGATAAATCTATTTCTGACCGAGTGATATGTAAGAAGCTGTAGGGATTTCCATCGGCCATTTCTTTCGCTTCTTCCCGGTTCATCACATCATAAGGAAGAGCCATCACCTTTTCTGCCAGCTCCACCTTGGGTAGCAATCCTCGAAAGGGTCTTACGGTTGACATCGCTCTATTTCCTCCATAATTTTCGCTATGACTTCCTCAATAGTCATATAAGTGGTATCTACTAAAATGGAATCTTCTGCTTGTTTCAAAGGGTGAAGGCTGCGGGTGCTGTCATTGTAATCCCGCATTTTCATATCAGACAATACAGTTTGGTATTCCGCTGTCTCCCCCTTATCCAGTAGCTCCAAGTACCGTCTCTTTGCTCTCTCTTCTGCAGACGCCGTGACAAAAAACTTAATTTCCGCATCCGGAAATACATTGGTCCCGATATCCCTTCCATCCATCACCACACTTTTTTGCTTGCCTAGCTCCCTTTGTAGCTCCACCAGTTTTTCCCGAACTACAGGTAGTGCAGAACAATCGGAAGCCATCTGGGAAACAGCAGGCGTTCGAATATAATCAGACACATCCTCTCCGTCCAACAAAGTTCTGCCTTTGTGAAAATCAATCGTCGTTTCATCCAGAAGTTGATTTAGCGTGATGGCATCTTCCAGCATCACGTGTCTTTGGATCATTTTGTATCCCACGGCTCGATACATAGCCCCGGTATCAATATAATCAAATTCTAAAATTTTAGCCACTTCCTTGGCAATGGTACTTTTACCTGCGCCAGAAGGACCATCTATGGCAATTCGCATTGGCTTCATCCAAACTACTCCTTCTTGGACAGTAGTTTCTCCACTTCTGCCACAAATGTATTTACATCGGTGAATTGACGATATACGGAAGCGAACCGAACATAAGCTACCTCATCTACATCCTTCAACTTCTCCATAATCAGTTCTCCAACAAAAGAACTGTTCACCTCTTTTTCCATCATATTGTTGAGGCCTCGTTCAATCTCATTGACAATTCTTTCAATTTCCGCCATAGGTACCGGCCTTTTTTCACAGGCTTTAATAATGCCGGATAGCACCTTCCCTCGGTCAAAAGGCTCTCGTCGTCCATCCTTTTTTACCACCATCAATGTCATTTCTTCAATTTTTTCATATGTGGTAAATCGCTTATTGCATTGATCGCATTCCCTCCGCCGACGAATGGCATGGCCTTCCTCGGTATGGCGGGAATCAATTACCTTGGTGTCCGGGTATTCACAAAAGGGGCACTTCATTGCTATCATCACCTCCGATGTAGTTTGATGGAGACATTATACAATATCTAGTGGTGGCTGTAAACAAAGAGCGAATGGTTGTGGTTCCATTCGCTCGGTTCTAATTTATCTAGGACGTTGAGTCGCTCGACTACTTGGGAAATGTGACGTTGACTTCAACCAACCAATCCATCACCTTTTCTAGCAGTAGCGTGACCATAATGTTTTCTTTTCCTGCAAAACTTTCAAAAGACTCTCCGTATGCTTCTTCAAACTCCTCCAGAGAGGCAAAGCCTTCTTTCGTAATCATATCTAGTAATCCAGCATCGTATTCTTCCTCCGTAACCTCGATACCCTCATTTCGGGCAATCGTATAAAGAATCATTTCCTGCTTTACCACTACTTCCGATTGTTGATTCACATAATCGGCAAATTCTTCCTCATTCATACCAACATAGCTTGCAAGAAACTCTTCCATTTCCATACCATAATAACTGGCATAGGATTCATAATACTCATAATTCTGATCGACTTTTCTTTGAACATCCTCCTCCGGATAGGAAAGCACTTCGGAGTTTTCAACTACCTTAGTCCAAACCTCGTTTTGCACTCGTGCCAGCTCTTGCTTTTCCTTTTCTTCATATATCTTCGTTTCCAAATCCGCAAGATAGGCGTCTATCGTCTTATGCTCGCTGTTGTTTTGAACAAAGTTTTCGGTAAATTCCGGCACAATCAACTCGCCTTCTTTATAGTTTATGGTGATGTCAAAAACCGCTTCGGCGCCTTTCAGGTCTTCTGAGTGGTAATCCTCCGGGAAAGTAACATCAATGGTAAATGAATCGCCAATATTCTTTCCGATAATTTGATCTTCAAACCCGGGAATCATACTTCCAGATCCCAAAACCAGACTTTGACCTACCGCAGTTCCTCCATCAAACAACTCTCCGTCCACACTACCACTAAAGTCAATGTTAACGGTATCTCCGTTGTAGGCCTGGCCGGAGGTAATTTTTGCCGGCTTTGCTGCAGCATTCAGAATCCCTTCAATAGCTGCATCCACATCGTCCTGTGTTACTGTCACTTCTTCGTAGCTTACATCAAATCCGGTATATTCGCCTACCGTAACATATTTCGACAAATCGTAATCATACACTTTTGATTCCTGCCCACAGCCCGTCATGGACAAAACCAAAAGAGCCACCAACATCCCCACTATTATTCTATTCTTCATAACGCTCCTTTGTTTCTTTTGAACCAAGGGTTGATTCTCCGTTTTTCTACTTGTTTACTGCTTTTTTAGCCGTTTCACAAAGCTGCGCAAATCCTACTTGGTCAAAAATAGCCATCTCGGACAACATTTTTCGGTTCACATCAATGTTCGACTTCTTTAACCCATCCATAAGGCGGGAATAAGAAATTCCATTCATGCGGGCACCTGCGTTGATTCTGGCAATCCACAAACGTCTGAAGTCTCTTTTTCGATTCTTTCTTCCAACATAGGCGCTACGAAGAGAACGCATCACCGCTGTATTGGCCACCTTAAACTGACGACCTTTTGCTCCGTAAAAACCCTTCGCCTGCTTTAATACCTTCTTATGTCTCTTATGGGCATTTAATCCCTTTTTTACTCTTGCCATTGTTCATTCCCTCCAAAAATTATTTCGCCATAGATCGTAACATTCTCTTCAAATCCGCACTGGTCAACGTAGTGGCTTTCCGCAAGCCTCTTTTTCGTTTGGCTGTTTTTTTGGTAAGAATGTGACTCTTAAATGCTTTGTTTCTCTTTAATTTACCGGTACCCGTTAATTTTAGTCTTTTACAAGCCCCTCGATGAGACTTCATCTTGTTTTTTGCCATTGTTATGTCTTCCTTTCAAATATATTATGATCTATTCTGAAGGCTTTTCCTTCTTTTCCGGTTTCTCCTGCTTTGGCGCCATTATCATGGTAAGGCTTCGTCCTTCAAAGACAGCAGGTTTTTCAATAACCCCCACTTCATCGAGAAAAGCGGCAAATCGAGTCATTACGTCTTTGCCCTTATCTACATAGTCTCTTTCTCGACCCCGGAATCGGAGACTTACCTTCAGTTTATCTCCCTCTTTTAGAAACTTCGAAGCTGTATTTGCTTTTACCTTTATGTCATGATCCTCTATGAAAGTGGAAAGTCTGATTTCCTTCACTTCCGTGGTCTTCTGCTTCTTCTTAGCTTCTTTTTCTTTCTTCTGGAGCTCATATCGATATTTCCCGTAGTCCAGAATTTTGCACACGGGAGGATTTGCATTTGGGGATATATTCACCAAATCCAAATTTCGCTCCGCCGCCAAATCCAACGCTTCTGTACGGCTCATGACACCTAGCATCGTTCCATCTTCATCGATTACACGAAGCTCTTTATCACGAATTTCTTCGTTTAATTGGTTCTCCTTGCTAATTGGTATGCACCTCCTCATAATAAAAAACGGACACGAGAGTCGTATCCGCCATCGATCCAAAGGATCATCACACACTTTCGTATGAACCCCAATCGCCGAAGCCATTCAGGTGAGAAGCGGAAACTTCTACTTTCTACCGGTCAAATATACCATCTATCACTCCGTGTGTCAAGAGAAAAAATAACAGACATCGGCAACAAAAGTTCGGAACAAGTGTTTACATTGTTTCATTTCTGTGATAACATTCTCGTATAAGTTGAGTTTAAAAAGAAAGGAAGTGATGGTTTGGAACCTCTAAAAAATCGAGAAATTGCCATACTTGATTATATGCAGTCCGAGATTAAACGCAAAGGATATCCGCCCACCGTGCGAGAAATTTGTAGTGCATTGGGCATCAAATCCACTTCTACTACACATAAAGACATCGAAAATTTGGTTCATAAAGGCTATATCGTCAAGGACCCTTCCAAACCCAGGGCTTTAATGATCGTGAATCCGGAGGACTCCTCCGCTCCAACGCCCAGTGTCAGATATGAAGGGGAAATGACTTCCCAAGTGATTGAAGTCCCCATCGTGGGGCGGGTAGCCGCAGGCACACCCATTCTGGCGGAAGAAAACATCGAGGATACCTTCCCTGTCCCCGTACGATATATCGGCTCAGGGACTCACTTTATGTTGACAATCAAAGGAGATTCCATGGTCAATGCAGGAATATTCGACGGAGATTATATCCTGGTAGAGCAAAAAAATGTAGCCAACAATGGAGATATTGTGGTTGCCATGGTAGACGGCTTTGAAAGCGAAGCCACTGTGAAAACCTTCTACAAAGAAGAGAACCATATTCGTCTTCAGCCGGAGAATGATACCATGACTCCCCTATTGGTTCAAGATGCCAGAATCTTGGGAAAGGTGCGCGGTGTGTTTCGCTACTACTGATACTCCGAAAATCCCCCGTTCTGATCCCACAAGACCTCATATGAGGTCTTGTTTTAATCCCTTATTTTTTTAATAAGGCGGTTGATTTCCTGCATAAACCATGTAGGAGGGGGTAAATATAGCCATCTTATCATCACTGTTTTTGAGGAGGAGAAAATATTGGAGAGCATCCTAGAATCACTCAAATCAATGGATTGGATTTGACACAATGGTTTGTGTTTGGAGCAAAAGAAGTGGCAGACAACCGCAAAGAATTAAACCAGACCAATTATTTTCCTGTCGCCGATGGAGATACCGGCACCAATCTACACTATACACTGCAACGTATCGTTCACAATAGTCCCTCTAAACCCTCCTTTCGAGAAGCCATGAGACAACTTTCCGAAGAGGCTCTTTCCAATGCCAGAGGCAACTCCGGTATTATTTTTGCTTCATATATCAACGGAATGGCCAGAGAAAGTGGTTCCTATGAACAAGTAACTACAAAGGAGTTTGGAGCCATAGCCTCCGGTGCTGTGGATTCTCTATATGATGCAGTTCAGGACCCAGTGGAAGGAACAATGATTAGCGTCATCAAGGAATGGGCTTCCTATTTGCGGGACCATGGAGATGAAATTTCCGAGTTCAAAACATTATTCGCCAAAGCCTACAACCATGCCCATGACGCATTATTAAAAACTACGGAACAACTGGCCGTTCTAAAGGAGCACAAGGTGGTAGACTCCGGTGCGGCAGGTTTCGTTCATTTTCTCAAGGGCATGAATGTTTTTTTTGGCACGGCAGCTTCCCACCAAAAGGAACCCTCTACTCATAAAGATGCTCACCTTGCACTAGAGGAAACCGCTCCTACTTACCGTTATTGTGCCGAAATACTGTTTCAACACACTTCACCCATCACCGCCAAATCTCTCAAAGAAGAATTTCTTCCCTTTGGAGACTCCCTTGTTGTAGCAATTGGCGAAGACAAAACCAGAATTCATATCCATACCAACCGACCGGATTTCGTGCTTCAGCGAGCAGAGATTTACGGGAAAGTGTTGGAACAAAAGATTGATGAATTGGAAGAATTGAATCTTTCCGTAAGAAAACCCATAGGCATCCTCACAGATTCCATTGCAGACCTACCTCAAGAGTATAAGGAAGAAAACCATATTCATACACTTCCACTCAGCATTGTTTTTGGAGAAGATTGGTATTTAGACAAGCAAACCATCACTCTACCCCAGGTAATAGATAAAATACATGCCAGGGAAGAGCACCCCACCAGCTCACAACCCGAGCCCGCTCGAATTCGAGCATTTCTTGAGAAATACCAGTCTCTATATGAAACTATGATTTTCATTACGGTATCTTCCCAGATGAGCGGAACATACCAATCCATTCTCAAAGAGGCCAAATCACTAGGTTTGGATGAGCAAAGACTAGCCGTAGTTGATAGCAAGATGAATTCCGGGGCCCAAGGCCTGTTGGTAATGAAAGCTGCCGAAATGGCAAAAAAGGGGGCTTCGAAAGAAAAAATTCTAGAGAGCCTAAAAAAATCCATCCCGAAAACGCAGATATACGTATGCCTTAACACCATTGAATATGCCGCCAAAGGGGGACGGGTTTCCAATACCGTGGGACGCATTGGAATGGCCATTAAGATCCGGCCCATCATGTCCATTGATCGGGAAGGAAAAGGAACCACTTTTGGCATGGGCCTCTCCCAGAAATATTTGACTCGAAAAATTATGGCCTTGGCAAAGAACGCCACGAAGGCCGGAGGAATCGAAGAATACGCCATTGTGCATGCGTTAAACACGAAACTTGCAGAAGAATACGCCCAACAACTCACTTCATTGACGGGAAAGCCCCCCCTCTTTGTAGAGGAAATCTCGTCCATTGTAGCCATCCATGCGGGGCCCGGTGCCGTCGCCTTATGTTTAATAGAAAAGTAAAGGAGGTATTTCAATGCCCATCATTTTTCTAGATGTACTGCTCCTTGTTTTGGCATATTTCACCGCTTTTTTCATCATGGGAACCATATTGAAAAACAATTCCATCGTGGATATCGGTTGGGGAATGGGCTTTGTATTGATTGCCTGGTATCTAATGACCAGTAACGAAAACTCTTTTGTGCCCCGAACAATGATTACGATTCTAGTTACCATCTGGGGTGTTCGTCTGTTCTACCACATTATGAAACGCAATGTAGGGAAAACAGAAGACTTTCGATACCGCACATGGCGGGAGGAATGGGGAAAATGGGTAGTGCCGCGCGCATTTTTTCAGGTATACATGTTACAAGGATTCTTCATGTTGGTGATATCGGCACCCATCATCCTTATTCGAAATCAGGAAGACCCCTACCTTCGAAGTTTATTCATCATAGGTTTGTTAATCTGGCTGGTGGGCTTCTTCTTTGAATCGGTTGGAGACAAGCAGTTAAAGGACTTTTTGAGTGATTCCTCCAACAAAGGGCGTATCATGAATCAAGGTCTATGGCGGTATACGCGCCATCCCAATTACTTTGGAGAAGCCACCATGTGGTGGGGCATTTTTTTCATGGCCTTGGCAGGGAATGTTCCATTCTGGGCAATCATCAGTCCCATCACCATTACATTCCTTCTTCTATTCGTATCCGGGGTGCCTCTCTTAGAAAAATCAATGAAGAAGGTTCCCGGCTACAAGGAATATGCGGAAATAACCTCTATATTTTTCCCGTTACCCCCAAAGAAAAGAAAGGAGCACTAACATGGAATGGTTGTTCACCTTGTCCGGTGCCAGAAATTTGCTCATATCCGTTGCGGTGTTTCTTTCCATTGACATGATCTGGTTGCTGGTGATTTCAAAAAATCTCTACGCAAAGTATTTAGGATATCTGATGACGGACCAAGTAAGAGTCGGAGCCGCCGCAATATTCTACTTGATTTTTGTGGTAGGACTTCTCTTCTTCGTCATTACACCGGCTCTCTCAAAAGATAGCTGGACCTATGCACTGTTTGCGGGTATGTTCTTTGGCCTTATAACTTATGCCACCTACGATCTGACCAATTTAGCCGTGGTGAAAGATTGGCCTGTGGCTATCACCATCATCGATTTGATATGGGGCACTTTCCTGAGTAGTACCACAGCTACCGTCAGTTTCCTATTGATCCGACTATTTCAATAATATAGCGCTGTGGCATATGTTAGAAAGTCCACTACGAAATGAAAGCCCCTTCTCCTAGGAGAAGGGGCTTTGCTTCGACAAATAGTGTTTAAAAACTATTTAATCATGTTGTCAACAGAATCCAAAACTTTGTCCATAATGGCCATAGCCTTTCGCAATTCCTCTTCTGTAATGATTAGCGGAGGTGCCACCATAATCATGTTCTCATGACTGTAGGTCGCGAAACCTTCTTTCTTCAACATGCCCAGAATTTTTCCCATCATGCCTTCCGGATCCTTCCCGAAGGGGACAATAGCTTCTCTGGTTTCTTTATTCTTCACCAATTCAATCATGGAGAACAGCCCAATGTGTCGAACCTGACCCACACAAGCATGTTTCTCTACCATCTCATCTTCCAAAGCCGCTAATACCGGTGCCAATTTCTTCACATTGCCCGCCACATCAAGCCTCTTATACTCCGCAATGGTAGCAACGGCTGCTGCACAACCCATGGGATGAGCAGAATAGGTCAAACCGCAATACATAACGTTGTTTTCAAAATAATCTGCAATTTTTTTGCTAACAACAACTCCGCCTAATGGAACATAGCCACAGGTAGAACCTTTTGCAAAAGTTACCAAGTCCGGTGTGATATCAAACTGTTGGAAGGCAAATGCGGTCCCGGTTCGATACCAACCCGCCATAACTTCGTCACAAACCAATAAAATTTCATACTTATCACACAAAGCACGAACGCCTTTCAAGTATCCTTTCGGAGGAATTTGAACACCGTTTGACCCTACCACTGTCTCCAGGAAAATCGCCGCAATTAATTCGGGACCTTCATACTTAATTTGATTTTCTAGAAGTTCCAAATAGAAGGCGGTTACTTCCTCTTCATTATTGAATTTACAGGCTTTTGGAGCTCGATATGCATAAGGTCCGTCAAACTTGATAAATCCAGGACCGCCTGGCTCATTGGCAAAGTGTCGGGGTTCTCCCGTCAACATTCCGGCGCCAGCACTGGATCCGTGATAGGAACGATACATGGAAAACACTTTCCATTTCTTGGTATACATTTTAACTAACTTCAGAGCATTTTCATTGGCTTCTGCGCCAGCGTTGGTGAAAAATACTTTGGCATTTTCCATACCAGATTCCTCAACAATGGCTTTTGCCGCTTCAGACCGAACATCCAATGCATATCCCGGACCGATGAAAGGAAGTTTTTCTGCCTGAGCCTTGATGGCATCAATAACCACTTTGTTCCCATGGCCAAGATTTAGGTTAACCAATTGGCTGGACATATCCATGTACTGATTTCCATCCTCATCCCAGAAGTAGATTCCTTCTGCTTTGGTCACTACCATGGGGTTAAGTTTGCCTTGAGCGGACCAGGAGTGAAGATTATACTTCAAACTCATTTCTTTGATTCCTGACATTTTTATCTCCTTTACTTCGTTCACATTGCAATATGAACCTAAAAACTACTTAACAATATGCTCACTCTATCTAAGAATACTATTTACTATGCATCTATTTTCGCTTTTACTGCCCCATTATCAAAGAGCGCCTCGTCTGTCGGTTGATAGGACGGAATCTCGCGTGCTACATAGGTAAAGTTCAGAAGATCTTTCCATGTTGCATTATGAGAGATGGAGTTGTGACCCCAGGTTCCACATCCTAATGTCATGGACATGGGGAAACCGCAAACCCAAGAACCGGAGTTGGACAAAGATTGAGGCAAGTTGACGCAAACCTTACATACGGGAACTTTTTCTCCTAAATAAGTGACTCTTTCTTTTACCGTGGTGTGAATGCCGCAACTATGTCCTTTTCCTTGATACTCTAATATTTTCATCATCTGGTCCACAGCATCTTCGAAATCTTTGGCTTTTCGAATAGCGGCCACCGGGGATAATTTTTCTCCGGTGAAGGGGAATTCGTTTCCAAATCCGTCATTTTCTTCAACCATAACCACTTTCGTATTGTCTGGAACATTAATTCCTGCAGCTTTTGCGATTTCTTTCGCAGGTTGGGCTACAATCTGTCGGTTCAGGTCGTGATTCTTTGGAGATTCCGGCCAAATAGTTTTCAACAGATTGGCTTTTTCTTCCGAACCTTCTTTTACTACGTAAGTTCCCAGCTTTTCCATGGCTTTTACAAAATCATCATAGCAGGATTCAAAACAGATAATACTATTCTCTGTGGAGCAAGATGTTGCATTGTCAAAGCTCTTGGAACGAACAATCATATCAGCTGCTTTGTCCAAGTCCGTGGTTCCATCCACGATGGACACTACATTTCCTGTGCCGACACCGATGGCAGGATTTCCAGAAGAGTAAGCCTGTCTAACCATAGGAGTTCCGCCAGTAGCCAAAATGAAGTCCACTTGATTCATCAAAGCCTGGGATGTTTCAATGGATACGTATTCCGGATCAATGGACTGAACCAAATCCGCAGGTGCACCCATTTTCACGATGGCCTCTCGAATGGCTTCTGTCACTGCAAAATTGGTTTTTCTTGCTTTAGGATGAGGTGCCAAAATGACAGCATTTCTCGTCTTTAAAGCCATCAAGGATTTTACGACCGGTGTTGCTTCCCCATTAGTAACCGGGATAATCGCACCAATAACTCCCATAGGACGAGCATATTTTTCCATACCCATCTTTTCGTCTACTTCAACAAGACCAACGGATTTGCACCCTTTCATTTGGGAATAGGTGCCCTTCACTTTTCCGAACATTTTGGCTTGCTTATCCTGCGGAATGCCCATTCCAGACTCTTCCACCAGCATTTCTCCGAATTTTAGAGCTACTTCCGGCTTAGTCAGCGCATAAGCAACGGCACAAGTAAGATCATCTACCTGTTCCTGAGTGAAGTTCTCTGCAATTGCTTGAGCTGCTCTGGCCTTTGTAACCAAACCGGCTACATAATCACTGTAATTTACTGACATTTAATACCCTCCTTAGACAACAATATTAAACGAATTTTTATGACATCAACCACGGCATCATTCGATACATGTAGTCAATACCATCGTACATTATGTATATTGCAACTTCCATGCCAACAATGAATCCCGGTTGAAAGCCACTGCTTTCAATGCCTTAAGAATTTTATGAAAAAAATTCGATACAAATATGTATCGAATTCCATAACACGCCTTATCTTTTCTGCTAAATAGCCGTCTTTTCAACTTGCAGAGCCATCGATACATATATGTATCGATGATTACATTATGTATCACTTTTGCTTTTTATTCCATATTTACTCATTTTCCTTACTACAGTAGGCTGGCTCACTCCCAAAACCTTTGCCACAGTTCGAGTGGAACCATGTTTTTTTAAGGCGGATTCCAATAGTTCCTTTTCCACCTCTTCCACCGCTTCTGCGAGGGATCTCTCAGACCGAATCGGATGTCGAGTGCCACTATGCTCTAACAAATAAGATGGCAGGTTTTCCGGTTTTACCACAGAGTCCCTTGTGGTAATCACTAATCTTTCAATGATGTTCTCCACTTCCCGTGCATTTCCCGGCCAAGAATATGTCAATAATATTGCCAAGGCCTGCGGGTCAATGGTCTTGCTCTCCCCAAGTTTGGCATTCAATTGGTACAGACTTGTATGAATTAAGGGGAGGATGTCTTCTCTCCGTTCTCTTAATGGTGGCACATTTATGGGAACTACATTTAACCGGTAGTATAAATCTTCACGGAACTTCCCTATTTCCACCAAAGATCGAAGTTCTCGGTTGGTAGCAGAAATAATTCTTACGTCTACCGGAATGCTCTTCACCCCTCCCACTTTTTTAAATTCACGCTCTTGTATCACTTGTAGAAGCTTTACCTGAAGATTCAATGGCAATTCCGAGATTTCATCCAGAAAAATGGTGCCCCCTTCCGCTTCTTGGAATAATCCCATCTTTCCTTCCGCTCGAGATCCGGTAAATGCACCCCTCTCATAGCCAAATAGCTCCGACTCCATCAGATTTTCAGGTATAGCACCACAATTGACGGTAACAAAAGGCTTATTCTTCCGGTGCCCGTTCTTATGAAGATACTTCGCAATTAGGCCCTTCCCTACACCAGATTCTCCGGTAATCAACACGGTAGAATCCACATCGGCCAACCGCTTTGCCAACTGCAACACATTGTACATCGCCTGGCTCACCGCCACAATCTCTTCGTCCCCGTATTTATGGGGGGCATGTAGTTTTTTCAGCTTGCTTTGAACATTCTCCAGTTCCTTTTGCAAATGACTAAGTTCCGTAATATCTCTTGAAGTGGTAATGATTTGAGCTATTTTCCCTTCTGAAGAAAAAACAGGAATCCCCGTACTCAACAATTGTTTCCCGGCTCGATTCTCATGAATCAAGGTAATCTCTTTTTTTTCATCTATCACCTTGAGGGTCACCGAAGGGCTGAACACACCTGCTTTCTCCAACTCCTGGGCAGATACTCCAATCACATCCTCTCGTCGAATATCATAGAGATGCGTACATGCTTCATTGCACCATAAAGTAATACCATTCTCATCTTCAATAAAAATTGCATCCTTTACATTATTTAGCACACTTATTAACTCATCAATTGTGAACTCTTTTTCTACTCTTTCAATTTTCATTCTTATATTATATCCCATGTGCAACCGGCTGAAAAGAAATCTTCTTTTTAATTACTTGGTTAACAATTTCTTGATTCCCTTGTCCAATCCATCCAGCGTTAACTCAAACATGGGGAAAACTTCGCTTATTTCTTCAATGGTTTCTGCACCATACACGTAAGGCCATTCTCTTTCAGAAATAGGATTTAGCCAAATGCTATTTTTATACCTTCTCTTAAACTTTTTCAACCACTCAATGCCCAACTCCTCGTTATACATTCCGAGGATGCAGTTTCCACCCTTCATAAAGAGTTCGGATCTTGCCATAGTCGCATCCCCTACCAACACCACTTTGTAGTCTTCCCCCAGATTGGACAAAACCCAATCCGTAGCCACCCAATCATTTCTTTTACATAGAGGAGTACGATACAAGTGTTCGTAAATACAATTATGAAAGTAGTACACTTTCAAATCCTTGAAGTGATTGGCCTGGTTCACCGCTTGGAATAATCGATTGCATAGTTTGCTATATGGCATCATGGAACCGTCGGAATCCATGAGCAATAGTATTTTCACCGTGTTTTTACGAGGTTTTTCATAAACTAAATGCAAAAGACCCCCTTGGTCCGATGTTTCCTTTATCGTGCCCTCAACATCCAACTCCGTCAACCGGGTATCTATCCGAGAAGAATACTGCCTCAATTTTCGAAAAGCCACCTGAAACTGTCGAATATCAATGACCTGGTCCTCCCGAAAATCCTTAAAATTCCTTTCCCCTGCAACTTGCAGTGCAGAGCGAAATCTACCCTTATCCCCAGTCCTTATACCCGATATATGATAACCGGAATGTCCTTGGGTCGACGTACCTCCGGTTCCAATCCAATAATTTCCGCCGTCGTGTTTTTCCTTCTGCTCTTCCAATCTTTTACGGAATGTCTCTAGTAGTTCCGGAAGTTCCTTCATTACCGTATCCGCAAAAAAACCTTCTTCCCGGTCCAGTGGCTCCAAACCATCTTCCAGCCAACTCCAAAACTCTTCCGGTAAATCTTCCGGAGTATGAACATCTTTGAAATATTCATAAAAAAGCTGATCAAATCGATCGAAATCCGCTTCGCTTTTTACCAGAATTGCACGACAAAGCTGATAGAAACCGGTTAAACTGGAATGAGCCAAACCTTTTTTCAAGGCGACCATTAAAGTCAACCATTCATCCATGGAAACATTAATATCCGATTTTCTGAGAAAATAGAAAAAAGATAGAAACATATCACCAATTCCTTAAGGAGTATCCCTTTTCTTTTATTTCATACATCACTTCTATATCTTGATTTTTTTTCAAAAGAACTCCCACAAAGGGAATTTCTTCGCCAATCTTCTGTACATCAATTCCCACCAAGGCTAGGGCTTGGAGCCAATCTAAAAGTTCTGAAGTAGAAGGCAACTTCTGTATATTCTTCATTTGTCGAATACGATAAAAGGTATCCATGGCTTGATTCAACAGCTCCTGGTTCACATCGTCAAAATGAACCCGAACAATTTCTTCCATTTTTTCCGGTTCCGGAAAAGCAATATAATGAAATATGCAACGCCTTAAGAAAGCATCCGGCAACTCCTTTTCTGCATTGCTTGTTATGATGACTATGGGGCGAATACGGGCTTGTACCGTTTCCTTGGTTTCCGGAATGTAAAACTCCATCTTGTCCAACTCCCATAACAAATCGTTGGGAAACTCTAAATCCGCTTTATCAATTTCATCAATCAATAGAACCGGCTGTTTTTCTGAAACAAAGGCCTCTCCTAGCTTCCCCAGCTTGATATACTGCTTGATGTCACCCACATTCCCCTCGCCGAACTGGCTGTCATACAGTCTTTGCACCGTATCGTAAGTATACAAGCCCTCTTGCGCTTTGGTGGTAGATTTTATGCTCCATATTAGTAATTCCATATTCAAAGCTTTGGCGATAGATTCGGCCAACATGGTTTTCCCGGTACCCGGTTCCCCTTTAATTAATAGAGGTTTTTCCAAGGCGATTGCCACATTAACCGCATTCATTAGTTCTTCTGTCACCACATAATCGCTACTACCTTGGTATGTTTTCTTTCCTGTCATTTCCATTGCTCCTTACATTATTTACTCTCTATAACCCAATCATTAACGGTACCATAATGGGAACCGATATGCTTAATACCACCCCCGTGATGAAACTGTAAATGGTGATATTGGGAGCCGTGGCTTTTTCCACTATAGGCAAACACACATCCATAGCTCCTCCCCCCGGTAAAGAGGTACATTCCACAAACCCAACGTATTTGGCCACCACGGGAATCAAAACAATTCCCAATAGCTCTCTCATCACATTATGCATGAAGGACAAAGCAGATATTTCGGCGCTATACTCCGCCAGTATAATCGGGGCAAACGTATACCATCCAAATCCAGCGCTTACCGCCATGCTTTCTCTTGCCGTAATGGGCAAAAAGAAGGAAACGATGAAGGCAGCCAGCAACGTGCCCATAACAATGGCCAAAGGAAACACCAACACCCGCGGACCCACCTTTTTAAAACTGGAGACCACAGTACCTTCCCGGCCCATATCCACTCCCACAAAGAAGATGAGTAAACATAATCCTACAATGAGAAGATTCCCCGAAGCCTCTAAAAAAGCCTCCGGGAGAATCCACCCTCCTGCCAGTACTCCCAAAACGACAGAAATTAATATGCCTTTGGTCACGATTTATACCCCCTGTTGTCAATGCCCATCCATTTTCTGGCCAGAAACACCATAACGACAGAGCCGATAAAGCATGCCATGGTGATAATGAATGCATTTAATCCAATCGAGCCCAAGCTGTCCAACACTCTTGGGTCTCCACCAATTCTACTTCCCATCACAAAAACCAGCACAAAAGCACACATCGTTGTCACTTTGGAAAAAATAGCCCAAGGACCCTTGGTTTTTCTAAGACGGCTTCCCACAAAATACCCTATCAATGCCATGCTCAAATATAATATAAGCAACTCCATGTTTTCCCCCTTAGCGCATTTGTTGTTGATTTAAGTAATTGATGATTCCCAGGGCCACTCCATAGGCATAGTTCTCCACATATTCCTCTTGAGAAATAAGTTGAAAATCCGCCACATTGGACAGATAGGCCCCTTCCACCACAATGGCTGGCATACTGGTCTTATTCAGTACCGCTAGCTGGGGATAAGAAACGGCTCCATTGTCTTTCGTGCCTAAAATCTGGGACAAATACTGTTGCACAAATTCAGCCATCTCTCCACTTTGGATTCCATACAGCTCTTCCAAGCTTTCCCCCTGGGCCGTCATCTTATCATAGTAATAAGTGGTGGTGCCATGAATCCAAGAGGAATCAGAAGAATTATTGTGAATCGACAAGAAAATATCGATTTCCCCTTCGTTGGCAATGGCAACTCGTTCATACTTGTCCAGGTATTTATCCGTCTCTCTTGTCATCCCCACATTGGCTCCGGCCTGGATCAAAAGTTCCTTCAACCGGGAAGCAATCTGTAAGTTCAGATGACTTTCATAAATCTCTTCTCCTTGTGGTGATGTTCCGATGGCCCCTGGGTCCCGGCCACCATGGCCCGGATCCAACAGGATATTTTTCGATTGGCCAAACCCAAGCAGAAGGGGAATATCCACCTTTTCATGAATATGTGCCATTCTTTCTTTATCATTCCACAACACCTGATACCCTAGCTCCTCCGACAAAAATCGCAAAGGCACCATGGTGCTTCCGAATCCGTCATTATTGTGGTCAATGATGAGTGGTGGTGTATCCAATGCCACATCCACACCATCCACAGAAGCGATTCCTCCCCCAATCACCATACGTATTTCTTGAGGGGGTTGGCTGACAATCACCTCTTGGGTATCTTCCAGATATGTCACCGTTGCCCCCATATGTTCAAAGACGGCGCGAATGGGAATTAGGGTTCTGTCTCTTAAAATAAACGGGGGACAATCCTCTTCCGAAAACATCATTTGCTGTTCTTCATATTTTACACGGATGGGGTACTGAGCGCAGAAATCCAACCCTTCCTGAATTTCATCCTGTGTAATGAGATTTTCGGATGCTGCCACATCCCCAAGGACATTCCATTGAAAACCCACTCCCATCCATAAACTCATAAGGAGTAAAAAACAACAACTTCGGCTCAGTATTCTTATCTTGAAATGACTCTTTCTTCTCACAAGTAAATGGTCCCCTTTTTATTCCCCTGAATTTTTACCGGCCCCCAAATTTCAATACAATGAACCCGCCCTTCTTTTTTGGTCACCGTAACTCCGATTTCTCCTGCCGGCTGGCCGATGCAATAGCACCACTCCCCGCCTTTTCCATCCTTTTCCTCCGCCAACATGGCCGCCACGGCCGTAGTCCCCGATCCACAGCTTCCTTCTATATACACCGTGTCCACCCCGCGAACATGAACCACTGGAATCATGGTCATAGCCGCCGGATCAAAGAACAAAACTCCCAGGGCAGGTGCCATAGAATCCGCTTTGGCTTTTTCCAGAATCGATACCATCACTTCTTCGGAATACGGAACTCCCATGCAAACATAATGATGGATACCCTCCAATTCAACTTTTGTAATTTGCCCTTCGAAATCCGTATCGCTCCAAGTCACTTTCTGTAGACGCAAGGGAAGCGGCATGGCAATTCGGGTATAGTCTGTTTTTGTATTTACCCACACTTTCAGTGGCTGGTTGGCTCCGGAAACACGAACCGTCACTTCTCCTTCTCCCCGCTGGCCTTTCTCTCGAGCCATCCACAGACCATAGGTACGAGAAGCATTTCCACAAAACTCATGTCCTGACATCTCCATTCCATCTTCTAAAATGTATGCCACCTGCTCCACGGAGGGTTCCAAGGTTTCCATAATTATCTTACCCACCTGCTGATACAATTCCTGGTTGACCAAAGTGAGTACAAAGCATGTGATATTTCCGGCGGAATCCCCGATAAAATATTCGATTTCCAGGCTTTTCTCTATTCTCATTATGCCTGTCCGCTTTCTGTTTTCGGTACTAAGAATGACAGTGCCTTGGGCTTTATCATCAATTCTATAGTTCCAATCTCCTGGATTTCTCCGTCAGTACACAACCTCATGGTGCCACGATTTGGGGTTACAATCGCCCACTCACACTGTCGATATGTTAAAATTTCCTTTGCCCTGGGGTCTTCCAGATGAACTCCTTTGGCATATTTCGGAAATAATTGCATAAATCGCCTGCGAGTAGCATCCTCTACTATACTAATATCCATCTTCCCATCATCTACCAAAGCCTTTGGAATCCCCTTGATTCCACCCCCACAGTAACATCCATTCCCGGTGGACATCATTAGTATCTTACCGGAATGAACGGAACCATCATCAAATTGTATGGTCAAATCCGCCCCTTCTTTTTTGATAAGGGTCACCAGTATCCCCGCTAGATAGGCCATACTGCCGTGGAGAAAATGTCCATTCTTTATCTGCCCCGTTCGATATACCACATCACAATCAAATCCGATATTAAACATATTCACACAATAGCGACTGGTTTCTCCCGATGTGTTTTTGTATTGATATTGAATTAAGTCCACTTGTCTTAGTGTGGCGGAAAGTTGCCTCTCCATATTCAAAAAATCACTTTCGGGGAAGTTGCGCACAAAATCATTCCCCGTTCCCGTGGGAATACACCCCACCTGTATCTGGTGCGTACTCAAAAAAGAATACGCGCCATTTATCACTTCATTGAGGGTGCCATCTCCCCCCGCTGCATATATCCTCACCGTTTCTCTCACCGGAATATCTGCCAGGTATTTTTGAACAACACGTTCGCTACCACCTGGCTCATCCGTTATATGTATTTGCACTGGCAGATCCATTTCATTGCCTGCCTGCTGAATCTTTTGAATCAGGGGCCCCGGGTCCATAGCCTTTCCAGCCACTGGATTGATTACAAATAAATTTCTCATTGATCTCTCCCTTAAAGAACAGTCGACTATTTTAAATTATACTATAATTTTCTCCTTTATAAAATGGCGAAATCTTGCTATAATAGAAAAGATTTGTGGAGACGTATCGAAGTGGTCATAACGAGCCGCACTCGAAATGCGGTCACCCGCAAGGGTGCGTGGGTTCGAATCCCACCGTCTCCGCCAAAAGGCCCGAGGATTATTCCTTCGGGCCTTTCTCTTTTAGTGTCCATCTATCACCGAATTGTGTGGCTCATACTCTCATCGATTGTGATGCACCACAAATATTCTTATTTTTTTTAGTTATTTTCGATAAATTACGTGCATTCTTTGAAAAAATGGTATAATATCATGTACGTAGTCATTTTTAGGGAGGTGAACACCATTCTTACACTCGATCGAATCTATCAAGCCGCTCACAATCTCAACGGGGTAATCCGTGAGACAGAGATTGTTCCGGCCCATTTATTGGCTCCAGGCACACCTCTGTATTTGAAAACAGAAAATCTGCAAATAACGGGATCATTTAAAATCCGGGGCTCCCACTTTAAGATTTCCATGCTAACGGAACAAGAAAAAAGCAAGGGTGTCATCGCTTGCTCTGCCGGAAACCATGCCCAGGGGGTTGCTTTAGCGGCAGCAAAAAATCACATTCAATCCACCATTTTTCTTCCTAGCACAGCGCCCATCTCCAAGATTGAGGCCACCAGAAGCTATGGTGCAGAAATAAAATTGATAGATGGTGTGTATGATGATGCATATCAGGCCGCTATCGAATACCAAAAAGAAACCGGAGCTGCATTCATTCACCCATTCGATGACGAAGACGTCATTGCCGGGCAAGGGACTATCGCTCTGGAAGTGCTCAAAGAGCTTCCGGATTTGGAAGCCGTCATTGTACCCATCGGTGGGGGGGGATTAATTTCCGGCATTGCATTTGCCATAAAAGCCCTTCATCCTACCTGTAAAGTATATGGGGTGCAAGCTACAGGCGCTGATTCCATGTGCAAATCCCTATCTGGACACAGTCGTTGTGGTCTACAATGTATTGCCACCTTTGCCGATGGAATCGCCGTAAAAATGCCCGGAGAATTAACCTATGATATGTGCAACCAGTATGTGGATGATATCTTCACCGTATCCGATGATGAGACCGCTACCGCCATACTTACGCTGATGGAACAGCAAAAGTTGGTGGCCGAAGGCGCAGGAGCCGTTTCCATTGCCGCCGCCATGTTTGACAAAGTTCCCCTAAAGGGAAAGAAGACTTGCGCGATTCTATCCGGAGGAAACATTGATGTAAACATCCTATCTCGTGTTATCAACCGGGGTTTGCTTACATCCGGTAGACTAACGGACCTCACCATAGAATTGCTGGATAAGCCTGGTCAATTAAAGCAAGTTTCCGCGATTATCGCTGATCATGGCGCCAACGTAGTTCGTGTCCATCACGATCCCGGTGGAGAAAACACCGACATCAACGGATGTAATCTGCGGGTCTCCATGGAAACTCGAAACCTGAAACATCTCCAAGAGATTAAAGATGCCCTTAGCGCCGAAGGTTTTATACTGCAAGACAATAAATAGAATCATATATTCAAAATTGAAGAAAAAAAACCCGGAGGCAACACGTAATCTCCGGGCTTTTGCTTATCTCACCAAATTTACAACTTGATGCTTTCACTATTATTCCGCTCTTCTTCCCCGATGACGATGACAAGATCTTTCACAGCAGGGAATCTCATCTCCTTCACATAGTCGGTACTGGCCTCCATTAATCCACAAAACGCGACCATTCACCAGAGACTCGGCCAATTTGGTTCTCGCATCATTATATATTCCTTGCACCGTGGTCCGGGCAATGCTCATTCGGGCCGCACATTCTTCCTGGGTTAACCCTTCCAGGTCAATCAAACGTATGGTTTCATATTCATCAACGGTCATGTTGATTACGGATTCTTGGCTTTGTTCACCATCCAAAGGACCAAATCGTTCGCTCTCGGGAAGGCAACATACTCTTCTCCATTTCCTTGGTCTGGGCATTCTCTTCCTCCTTTACCACAACATCTCTCTTCTCCATTATAGCCCCTTTTTCTGAAATATCAACATTACCAAATATTTCACAGATACCTTCCCCACCCCAATAAAAAACGGCGCATGATCTGCGCCGTCTACTGTCTATCCCAGGAATTCTTCGATTGCCGTCCGCACATCGTTGCCATCCGCCAAACCTTTTAGCTTGGCCATAGCAGGGCCCATTAATTTGCCCATATTCTGCTTCCCGCCATCTATCCCTAGCTCAGAGGCCAATTCTGCCACTACTTTCCGGATTTCCTCCGAATTTAATTGCTGTGGGAGATATTGCTCCAGCACTTTAATTTCTTCCAAATAGGCTTCCTTCAGGTCCGTTCTACCTGCCTTTTCAAAATCAGCCAGGGCGTCTTTTCTCATCTTCACTTGCTTTTGCAAAATGGGGACAATATCTTTGTCCTCTAATTCCACCCTGTGATCTACCTCATACTGTTTAATGGCAGCACGAGCCAGACTCACCGTGTTTTTTTGAATTTCATTTTTTTCTCTCATAGCTACTTTAAAGTCCGCCATCAGTCTTTCTTTCAGAGTCACCTTATCACCTCAATGACTAATATTTCTTTGCCTTTTTTCTGGCAGCTTCGGATTTCTTTTTCTTCCGAACACTGGGCTTTTCATAATGCTCTCTCTTGCGAAGTTCTGACATAACGCCATCTCTTGCACAAGATCTCTTAAATCTCTTAAGAGCACTTTCCAAGCTTTCATTTTCTCTAACAATTACTTGTGCCATGTTCCCAACTCACCTCCCGCCTTTTCAGAACTGGCATTTCGAACGGATTTTGCCTATAACATTGGTATTATACTAAAAAACAACTATGGGCGCAACCACTTTACTCACATTGTATCGATAAAATTCACATTTGGTATTTTACGACTCTCCAGATATCTAAAAATCTCTTCGGACATGGCATCCATGACTTGGTTCTTATCCACAATAATGTGGATATCATAATATTTTCCATAGTGCTCCAAATAGCGATAAAAACCTTGAATAATCCGCACGCCCGGCACTTCCTTGGGAATGCCTTCCGATAACTGCCCTTGTCTCGCCTGATTGGTATACAGCTCCGGATATATGTAGGACAAATCCATTCGCGTATTGCTATCCACCATGGGTATGTCTTGATAGCCTTCCTGTTCCTCCATTTGACGAAGCATATCTGCGAGGCAAAAGAACGCAACCTGTTGGATGCACATGGGTCTCAGCATCACATATGGGAGTTTTTTTCCTTTGGAACCGGGCTTTCCTTTGGATGCAGTGGATGAAATGGAATCCTCCATCATGAAACGGTATTGCTCTTGCAGCTGTTGGTCGGGACAAATCCCCAAATTGTTTCGTAAAGATAGTTCAAATTTTTTATAAAAATGAATGGCAGCGGCTCGATTCCCCAGTTGACCGTATAAACCCATCACTCGGATGGCAAAAGCTTCATTATATGGTTCAATGGCCAACATTTCTTGCAAGGTCTTCAGACTTTCTTCATAACGTTGATTCTCTTCATATTCCCTGGCCAGCTCATCCAAAAGCTCAACCTGTTTGTTCTGACAAATTACTCGTTCAAACAGAATCATCTCATTGAATTCATTACAGTTTTTCAGGTACATTCCCTCTAAGAAATCCCCCTTATAAAGCTCCTTCAGTCGTAACAGGTCATTAATGCTTCGTTTCCCCTTGGAATGGTAGGTATCCAGCATGACACGATCGCAGGTAAATCGGTATCGGTTGTTAATTCCGCAACAGTCCTTTCCGGTTGTAATCAATGTCTCTCCCGCAGCATCCTTGGGGATCAGCTTTCCAATGGTCCAAAGGTTATACCTCACATTATATCGAGCAGCTTCTTCGTTGCTATCCGGCCAAAAGTAGGAGGCAATTTTTTCTTTGCTTACATTCTTGTCCCGGTTTAGCACCAAAAGACAAATCATGGCCACCGTTTTATTGCTCAGGCTGTCCACAATTTTTTCACCCTTATAAGTGATATTCACTTCCCCCAACATATTAATGGAAAGCATACTGACCTCCGTAACAATGGCCGACAGTGGATTTCGCTAGGAAATGTTCATAATTATTTGCCCATTTTTCAGAGTGGTTATCACCTTAATATCTTTAATTTGATCCGGTGGCGTTTTCATAATATCTTTGTCCAAAATTACCACGTCAGCCACCTTTCCCGGCTCGATGACACCCTTCTCATCCTCTTCAAAAATGGCATAGGCACCATTTACAGTAAACATTTTGATGGCTTCATACACCGAAACGCGGTGGTCAGGCACCGGATGATTAACAGCGGAATGAATGCCCAACAGAGGATTGGCCGGTGTCACGTCACAATCGGAACCGCCACAAATTTTCACACCAGCCTCTACAATACTCCGGAATGGGTTGGTTTTGCTGTAGTTCAATCCCAGTCTTTCTTCATATAACTTCCCCTGGCCGCCCCAAATATATTCGTAAGTAGGGGACATGGAAAAAATCAGGTCTAATTCTTTGGATCTTGCTATATGCTCCTGGGTAGGTAGTTCCACATGCTCCAGCCGATGTCTCAGGCCGGTATTTCCTGTTTTTTCCAACGCATATTCATGGGATTTTATGGCCTGTTCAATAGCCCGATCTCCGATGGAATACAAACCCAACTGCAACTTATTCTGATAACAGTCCAACACAAATTGATCCAGTTCTTCTTGGGTGAAATTTAACCCACCAATAATGCCCGGCGCATCGGCATATTCAAATGATAATGCAGAAGTTCTGGCCCCAAAAGTACCGTCTAAATAGAGGCACCCTCCAATTCGCTTCAACCCCATACTTTGGATTTTAGAAATATCCATGGTTTGGTAAAACAGCACAGTGTCTATGGCCAAGCGATCCGAATATTCATAAATAAACTCCGCATCTTTATCGCTGTAAAGACGACCACCTTCCATGGCATTTACTGTGGTAATTCCTTGTTCCACCACCTTTTCCAAAAATCCGGTAACCGCTTCCAAGCGGCTGCTGCTGGTAATGTTTCTCAGTACATTTTCACGAAGAATCATATTTGCCTGTTTGGTAATCACCCCGGTGGGCACTTGGTTTTCATCAAAATATATTCCGGATAACGTAAAGGGTATTTTATAATAAAGAAGCGCATAGGTGTTCAGTACACTAATTTGGTATTCCACACTATTGATAAATACCGGCACATCCTTACAATACTGATCCAAAACCATACGATCCGGCATCCGGTTTTCTTTTAGGGTTTGTTGATCCAACCGAATCCCCCGAATGGCCTTCCCGGGATTTTTCCGGGCCGCCGCGGCAATCTTTTCGCCAATGTCCTCAAAGGATCTGGCGGTGCTCAAATCCACACTTCTTGAATTCAAAGAGGCTTGAACCACGTGAAAATGGCTATCAATAAAACCGGGTAAAATAGTACCTCCCCCGGCATCAATCACCTTGGCACCTTTCTGTTGATATTCAACATATCCCTGATCATTGCCCAAATCACAAATACGATCTCCTGAGATGAAAACCCAATCAAAGGAATCTCCGTCATTCATGGGCAACCCACGGCCGTTGATAATAATAATGTCTGTACTCATAATTTCCCTCTACTAGGGAAGGAATTTCTGTTCTTCATCATCTTCCCTATTTTTTATATTATAACAAATAGTTCCCATAATTCCAAACTCACTCGGCGGAATAAACCTTTTCACCCCCCACATAGGTGGCGTTCACTTTTATCTCTTGTACCTTTTCCGGTTCTATGACAAATGGATCCCGATCCAATATTACAAAGTCCGCAAATTTGCCTACTTCCAAAGTACCTAATACATCTTGTTGCCCTGTTGCATAGTGCATATTCCTTGTGAACAGGCAGAATCCTTGATATAGGGATAGCTTCTGTTGAGGATAGTATCCTTCCGGAGGAAATCCGTTTTCATCCTGTCGATTCACTGCGCCGTGAATCCCCTTCAAGGGATTATAGCTCTCCACAGGACAATCCGAACCGCCCGTTAACAGCAATCCTTCTTCCCATAATGTTCTCCAAATATAAGCATTCTCCATTCTCTCTTTCCCGATTCGATCTTCAATCCAATGTAAGTCGGTACAAAGAAAGACCGGCTGAATATCCAATACCACTGGCAACGATTTCAATCTTCTTCGCTGCTCTATTGTCACCATCTGTGCGTGTATCACTCTGCAGGGCGCTGGGAAAGACTTTCCCTCCATTAAAATCAATTTCTCCAGAACTTGGATAACTCCTTCCATGGCCCGATCTCCAATGGCATGTATGGCCACCGGAAGTCCCATTTCATATGCCTCTCGAACCTTCTGCTCCAAATTCTCTACGGGGGTCATAATTCCCACATTTCCCGGTTCATCTGAATAATCCTGGAAAAGAGCAGCAGAACGCGCTCCTAAGGAACCATCCGTAAAGATTTTATATGCCCCCATCCGAACTTTCTCATTGGGATTTACCGCAGATGCAGGTTTTTCTTGTTTCCATAGCTGGTCTAGATTGATGGTGACCCGAATGGGTAATTCTCCATTTTGTTCCATCTCCCGATAGAAATCAACATCCTCCACGTACCGCCAAATCTGAGCAGCATACGTATGAATCGAGGTCATTCCTTTTGAAACCATGTCTTGGAACACTTCTTGAAACAATGCTCTTTTCTCGTCCGGATTGTCCAAAGGATCTGGGATAATCTCATCAAAAATGGCCGTTGCACCTTCTCGAAAGATGCCCGTGTACTCTCCTTGTTGGTTGCGTTCAATTAATCCCGGATACTTCTGAAATAATGCATCATTCATGCCAGCTATTTCCATAGCCTTGGTATTGGCAACCAGTACATGAAGACAGCATCTTCGTACCACCATCGGGTGGGTCGACCCCGCCAAATCCAAATCCCAACGGGTAGGCAATCGTTTCGAGGTGAATTTGGTCTGATCAAATCCGGAGCCTTTAATCCATTCTCCGGCAGGCGTTCTTTCCACCCGCTCTTTCATTTGATGCACCAATTCTTCTACACTTCGGGTGTGTTCCAATGATACGGTTCGCAAATTTTGACAATAAGCGGAAAAGTGCATGTGGGAGTCTCCCATCCCTGGGATTATGGAGTGTCCTTGAAGGTCGAGAACTTCCGCAACTTTTTCCAGGTCAATATCTTTTCCGTCTCCAGAATATACTATTATACCATCCCGGATTCCCAATGCTTTTACCCGGTGACCTTCTTCCTTCATGGTGTAGATATTCCCATTCATTACCAACAAATCCATTTTCATGTCCTTCATGGCCATTCTCCTTCTCACGTGGAACTTCATCGTAGAAAAGAAGCCAGAACCATTTCAGACTCTGGCTTCCATCCTTAATTTTTTCACTAATCGCGCAAGGTTTTCCGCAAATAATCTTCTAATACTTGAGCTGTTTCCGTGACGGAGGACAAAGAGACGTATTCATCGCTTCCGTGAAACCCTTCCCCCGCAGGCCCAAATATGATCGCCGGAGCACCAAGCCGTGATCCCAGATAGTTGAAGTCCCCAATGCTTTGAAAATATGCGGTCTCTACGGGACCTTCGCAAACTTCTTTGATGGAATCATAGAATCGGCTCACCAGGGGATGATCCCCCTCTGATACATAGGGCATAAATCCTCTGGATCCGGGGCTGGGCGCCTCTCGAAATCGAATCTCATGCTTGCAACGAATCTGGGCTCTTTGAACGGTCTTTTTAATTTCCTCTCGAATGGTATCTTCATTCTCCCCCAACACGATATGCCAGAATAGTTTTACCACCGCCCGGTCCGGCACACTGCAAGCGCCCCCATCCGATTGTATGGCCACCACACAAGCAACCCCCGGTCCCAAATGTTCATCCACTCGGTATTCAATATTTTCCATTTCTTGAACGAATTTCGCCGCATCTAGCGCCGCACTAATCCCTTCATTTGGCAAGGCCGCATGGGCAGATTTACCATAGAATTCTACCTCCAGACCATATCCTCCTCTGGCGCCCAAACAAACCACCGGAAAAGGGATGGCAGTAAAACCTGACGACGGCTCAGTTACAATGGATATATCTACCTTATCCAAGAAGCCTTCCTCGATGAGGGCATTGGTGCCCATACCATAAGGCCCCTCCTCAACGCTCACAAATGTGGCAATGATTTTACCTTTAAAGCCATTTCCTAACTTATAAAACTCTTTCAAAGCTACCATGGCTGCAGCACAACCGGCCTTCATATCCAGGGCTCCGACTCCGTATAGCCTATCTCCTTCAATACTTCCTGCATAAGGATCTCGCGTCCACCCGTCACACAGCTTCACCGTGTCTAGATGACCATTGATACATATCACAGGTCCTTCTTGGTCCCCTTCCAGCTCCAACACAACATTCTGTCCTTTGTGACCGGTGACCTTCTCCTCATGATAAGGATGAATCTTAGCCGGAAGTCCGTTTTCTTGAAACCATTCCTTCACATACTCCATGATGGCTTCTTCGTCAAAATAGGGACTTTGAAAGGTGACTAGTTTTTGAGTGAGCCTGGTTACTTCGTCTTTGTTAATCATGATGCTGCTCCAATCTCTAAACTATACCTCCAACGAATTGTCGGCTTCATCCAAAGCACGTTGTTCTTCCTCTGTATTGTACCAAATGAACTTGCCGCTTACTGCATACAGAATCGAAATGATCGGGACAAAGATGGCAAGGAAGGTAAACGGGAGATAATCCAGGGTGGCCACGCCCAGTGTCCCCGTGAAATAAACACCGCAAAGTCCCCAAGGTACCAACGGGGATGTTACGGTTCCACCGTCTTCTGAAACACGAGAGGCAATATCTGTTCGAATGCCCAGCTTTTTGTATGCCGGAAGGTACATTCTTCCGGGGATAAGAATAGCTACATACTGACTAGCGGATAACATATTAACCAAAATAGCCGAAATGATATGGGTGGGAATCAAAGTACGAGCGCTCTTGGTGGCCCCTGACATCTTGTCCAGCAAAGCTTCCAGGGTTCCGGTCTTTTCTAAAATTCCACCAAAGCTCAATCCCAAATATCCTAGGGATAAGGTCCACATCATAGCCTGAATGCCGCCCCGGTTTAGAAGCTTATCTACTTCAAATATTCCGGAATCGATACTGAATCCGTAGTTCATAAAGCCCATCATTTCCCACAAGTTGTATCCATTCACAAACATGGCGATAAACATGCCCACCAAAGAAGCGGCCACCATAACGGCCAAGGCACTGATCTGCTTCACCGCCATAAATACCACCAAGGCCAATGGAATCAGGGTAATAATTGCAATTCCCGGAGACATATTGAAGTTAGCGCTGAGCCCCTCCAATATACTTTCCGTAACAGAGGTGTCAATGGAATCCGCAGAATAACGAAAACCCATGATTAGGTAAATCACCAGAGCAATTACAAAAGCAGGAACCGTAGTATAAAACATGCTCTTAATATGTTTGAATAGATTGGCCTCCGAAACCCCGGCAGCCAGGTTGGTGGAGTCTGACAAGGGAGACAATTTATCTCCAATGATAGCCCCTGATACAATGGCACCGGCAGCCATAGACCCTGGGATTCCCAAACCGTAGCTGATACCCATGAAAGCCACACCAAAGGTGGCTCCTGTTGTCCAACTGCTACCTGTGGAAATAGAAGCAACTCCACAAATTAAGGCGGCGGTAAACAGGAACATGGATGGCGATATCAATTGAAGTCCATAATAGATAAGTACGGGAATGGTCCCAGATGCTATCCAGGACGGAATCAATGCTCCAATAAGCATTAAAATCATCATGGGTATAGTCGCAATTTTGCACCCATGGATGACACCTTCTTCAATTCTTTTCCACCGAGTGCCGGTCAACATCAGTAAGATGGTGGCAAAAGCAATGGAGAACAGCAAAGACAAGTGAATATCCGGACCTCCTAATTGAAGGACTTGGATAATCAACAATGCAAACATGAAAATAACGATTAATAAAGCAATTCCAAATGATGGCTTAAGCTGGTCTTTCTTTGTTTCCATGTCGAAACCTCCTTTTTTCTTTTATTGTAGTAAAGCACCATTTAAAAAAGTGTGGTTTTTTCATTTAAAAGAAAAAAAAATTTTGAGAATAATTGAAACATAAAACCGAATTAAACAATTTCTAAACAAAATAAGGGGGAACCCCTTCGAATCCCCCATTACTCTTAACTCATATTCATGAACGAAAGCTTCGCCTCACCCGGGAGGCCAAAGCATTTTTCTTTTCCCAAGCAAATGAAAATGGATGTGTTGAACCGTTTGAAGTCCATCCTCTCCGCAGTTGTTAACTACCCGGTATCCGTTTTCCAAACCCAGCATCTTTGCTACTTCCGAAATCTTCCCTAACATATACCCCAATAACTCTTGGTCCCCTTCTTCCAATTCATTCAAAGAAGGAATATGTTTTTTGGATATCATCAACACATGAACGGGGGCTTGAGGTTCCAAATCATGAAACACCATCAACTTTTCATCTTCATAAACCACGTTGGCCGGTATTTTTTTCTCTGCTATCATGCAAAAAACACAGTCCGTCATGAAATCAATCCTCCTTTTTTATCTTTCCTCTATAACCCTTTCTATCTTATCAAATCAAAGGCAAGATATCAATCGACCTTTCATTCCTTCGCCCCATGGCTCTGTCAACTCCACCCGAACAAATTGATTCAAAGGTACTTCCTCCTCCAGAAACACCCGAATATATTCGTCGCTGAATCCCGTATAAACACCTTTTTCGTTCTTTTCTTCTATAAGAACTCGAACCATATTCCCGATGTTTTGCTTAAAAAACCGATCTTGAGATTTTTCGGCCGCCAGTTGCAACGCCACCATTCTTTCTTTTTTTATCTCGGTAGATATGTGATTCTGCATTGTCTCCGCTTCCGTTCCTTTCCGGAGAGAATAGGGGAAAATATGTACCTTCAAAAAGTTCACTTCATCCATGATAGAGAGTGTTTCCATGAAATCCGACTCTTCTTCTCCCGGGAAGCCCACAATCACATCAGTGGTAATGCCAAAGTGCGGGTAATTTTCCCGAATCTTTCGCACCATGCTAAGATAGTATTCTCGGGTATATCTTCGATTCATGGCTTTCAATATCCGGTTGCTGCCTGACTGTAACGAAAAATGAAAGTGGTGACATAAGCGGCGAAGCGAAAGCAACTCCTCCAACTCTTCCCATTTCACCACATTCGGCTCCAATGAACTAAGCCGTATCCGAAAATCGCCCGGCAAGTTCTCCATCATTTTTATGAGACCCAGAAGCCGGGTTTCAGATCCCCCCGCAGTTACGGGAAATTCTTCCCCGTACTTTTCTTGGAAATCCCTCTCCCTTCCATAAAGCGCAGTATTGATTCCCGTCAGAATAATCTCTCGATAATCCTGTCCCAAGAGTTGTTGAATTTCCTCCATCACCCCTTTAGGAGAACGGCTTCGGATGGGACCTCTCGCATATGGAATAATACAGTAAGAACAAAACCGGTCACATCCTTCCTGTATTTTCACAAAAGCCCGTGTTCGCGATTCCATGGAGGTGACGGCACCTAATTCTTCATAGTCCACCAGCTCTTCCCGGGAAAGATGATGGCTTACCAGCACTTTATCGGGCTTCTCGAGCTGAATCCGAACATACTCCAGAATACGGCCCTTTTCGTTGGTCCCACAGACAAAATCTACCCCTGGAATGGCTTGCACTTCTCCTGGTTCTATTTGGGCATAACAACCCGTCACTACCACCATGCTACCAGGATTTATCTTCTTCGCCTTTCGAATATACTGTCTGGATTTTCTATCCGCAAGATGGGTAACCGTGCAGGTATTGATGATATACACATCCGCATAGTCAGAATCTGTCACTTCCGAAAAACCATCCTGAAGAAAGGCTTCCCGGATGGCTTGGGTTTCGTATTGATTCACTTTACACCCTAATGTGTGAAATGCCACCTTCATCCCAACAGCTCCAACTCATACATCGTCATAGCCAAGGCAGCCATTCCCGCTGTTTCGGTGCGCAAAATAGTTTTTCCCAATGACACCGATTGAATCCCCAACCCGGTAATTTCTTCCACCTCTCTGGACGAGAAGCCTCCTTCCGGACCGATAATCAAGGCGACTCTCGTGGGTTTCTCCTCCTGCCCACTCAATACGCTCTTGATGGTGGTGCCCTCTTCTTCTTCATATGGAAATATCACCAAGTCAAATCCCGGCAACCGCTCAAGCATATTCCCTGTCTCCGTGGACTGTCGGATTTCGGGAATCTTTCCCCGATGACACTGTTTCGCCGCTTCTTCGGCGATATTTTGATAACGTACCACCTTTTTCCAATAATCCCCCCGGTCCACCACCACCGTTCGATCCATGAATACCGGCACCACAGAATCTACCCCCAACTCTGTACATTTCTGCACAATGAATTCCATTTTCCCTTGTTTGGGTATTCCCTGGAACAAGGTTACCCGAAGATTCGGCTCTCTTTGAAAAGGTGACTTTTCCACCGCCTGAAGCAAAACTTCACCTCGAGACATTTCTATAATCTTGGCCAAATACTCCAACTCTGTGGAATCACTTACCATCACCAAGTCGCCTTCGGTCAATCTCAATACCTTGGATATATGGTGAACATCTTCTGCGCGATGGATTCGGATGGATGAACCCTCTATATTTTCCCGGTTTACAAAAAATCGATTCATTGCTTCGCTGCGATGGCGCACCATTCGCCCTCCTCTATAACCTCTACAATTTCAAATCCTTTTCTTACCAGTTCTTCAAGTACGGTTTGCTTTTTTTCCACCAGTATTCCACTGGAAATCCATAGATACGGCCTTGTTTTTGTTTCATTTAACACCTTAGCTAAATTTATAATTAATTCAGATGTCAGGTTGGAAACCACCCAATCCCACTGTTTTGGCATCGTATTTCGGAAATCCCCTTGGAATACATTGACTACCTTCTCCACTTGATTTAACGCTACATTAGCTTGAGCCGTTTCCACAGCCACAGGATCTATGTCCATCCCTTCCACATGGATAGCACCCAACAGGGCCGCTCCAATGGACAAAATTCCAGACCCAACCCCCACATCCAATACCGTCTTTCCTTCTGGGTTATATTTTTCCAAAAGTCTCATAGCCAAAGCCGTGGATGCATGAGAACCGGTGCCGAATGCCATCTGGGGATCAATTTCCATTATCTTTTCCCATGGCTTTTGAAGATACTCTTCCCATGTGGGCTTCACCACCAGTGTCTCTGTAATTCTGGTAGGCTTGACATATTCCTTCCAACTGTTTTCCCAGGTTTCGGAATCTACTTCCAAATCTTCCACATACAGTCTGCCCAAGTCTGCCTGGAAGTCCCAGTAACCTTCCAGTTCCTTACTTTTTAATCCCATCATATTCATCTTGATTTCTTGAATTAACCGGGTGTTTTCCGGATTTACTTCAAAATATAATCGTACCTTCGCTTCCTCTTCTTGCATTTCAACCACCTTGGAATCTATATAATCCCAAGCATACGTATCTTGATCATTCAGGATTTCTTCTACATCATGGGGATCCTCGATGGCCAGCTGTTGAATACCCATACCCATCAAACTGGCGGAAACCGCTTCTACACCAAATGTAGTAGTATATATGGTAACCTGGATTAATTTCATATTCATATCCTCTCTTGATCAATCTACGGATTACTTATTGGACATAACATGGTTTATTCTATCGAAAAACCCCGCCGGATGCAAGGCGGGGTTTTGGTTTAAACGGTTTACATAAATACTTTCTTTAAATAATCTCGAAAGCTGGTCCCTTTGGTATAGGTCTCCGGACCCACGGTCTTTCCCATTTCTCCAATGATTTTTTTCTGGGCACTATTTAACTTGGTAGGCACTTCCAAATACACCTTCACATAAAGATCCCCCGTGCCGGATTTGGCAGACTGAATGCCTTTTCCCTTGAGTCGAAATGTGGTACCGTGTTGGGTTCCTGCCGGAATTTTATAGGACACCTTTTCTTTGAGGGTGGGTACTACGATATCCGCTCCCAAAGCCGCTTGATCGAAGGTGATGGGAATTTCCAACCAAAGGTCCAAACCACTTCGTTTAAACATCTCGTGGGGCTTAATATTCACCACCACATAGAGATTGCCGGCGGGTCCCCCGTTATAACCCGGCTCTCCTTGGCCCCGAATAGAAATCACAGAATCATTATCCACACCGGCAGGAATCTCCACCGTTATGGTAACCGTCTTTTTCACCCGGCCGGAACCATTGCAGACCTCACAGGGATCTTCCACCACTTTTCCCGTGCCTTTGCAATCGGGACATGGCCCCACACTGGCAAACTGGCCAAAAGGAGTTCTCTGGACATTTTTCACCTCTCCGGTCCCATGGCAGGAAGGACAGGATTTAGGAGACGTGCCCTTCTTGGCTCCGGTTGCATTACACTCCGTGCACTCCACCACCTTGTTAATTTTCAGCTGCTTTTTTGTGCCAAAAGCTGCTTCTTCAAAGGTAATGGAAATGGTTTTTTGGAGATCCTTGCCTTTTAATGGACCCGTTCGACTTCTTCTCTGGGTAGAACTTCCCCCAAACATACCTCCAAAAATATCAAAAATATCCTCGAAACCACCGGCACCATAAGAACCGCCGCCATATCCGCCAAATCCGCCGAAACCACCACCGGCTCCGCCGGCATTGTAGTTGGGGTCTACGCCCGCATGACCAAACATGTCATACTTCTTTTTCTTTTCCGGATCCGACAGTACGCCGTAAGCTTCATTAATTTCTTTGAATTTCTCCTCTGCTTTTTTGTCTCCCTTATTCTTGTCCGGGTGATATTTCACCGCGAGTTTTCGGAAGGCGCTTTTAATTTCTGCCTCAGAGGCTCCTTTTTTTAATCCCAGTATTTCATAAAAGTCTTGTTTATCTGCCATGTGTTTCTTCCTTTATTTTGCCGATATGTGCCGAAGCCCCCGGTCATACAAAAGGCTTCGGCATAATATAACGGTTGTATTTTTTTATTCGTTGGTGTTGTTGATGTTCTCTTCATCATCGACTACTTCAAAATCTGCATCCACAACCTCTTCCGGCCCTTCTTGATTGCCACCCATTGAAGCACCATCTCCGCCTCCCTGAGCCGCCTGGGCTTTTTCGTAGAGCTTACCGGAAATCATATGGAACTCTTCTGTCAATTTGTCCGTTAATTCCTTTATCTGCTCCACAGTGCCGTTTTCCAATGCTTGATTCAGCTCTTCTTTTACACCGTTAATTCGGCCTTTTTCCTCTTCTGTCAGCGTTCCCTCGATTTCTTTCATGGATTTTTCCGTTTCATAAACCAAAGTTTCTGCCTTATTTCGAGTTTCTACTTCTTCTTTTCTCTTCTTGTCTTCATCTGCAAACTGTTCTGCTTCCTTCACCTTTGCTTTGATTTCATCATCGCTTAATTTATTGGAGGAAGTAATGGTGATTCGCTGTTCCTTACCCGTGCCCATATCCTTGGCAGATACATTGACGATGCCGTTGGCGTCAATATCGAAAGTCACCTCGATTTGAGGCACCCCTCTGGGTGCAGGAGGAATTCCCGTTAGTTGGAATCTTCCCAACGTAATATTTCCAGAAGCCATCTCTCTTTCCCCTTGCATTACGTGAATATCTACTGCGGTTTGATTGTCCGCAGCGGTGGAGAAAATCTGGCTCTTTTTCGTAGGAATGGTAGTATTCCTCTCGATTAATCGAGTGGCCACTCCACCTAATGTTTCTATGGAAAGAGATAGCGGTGTTACATCTAACAACAACACATCATGCACTTCTCCCGTTAATACACCCGCCTGAATGGCGGCTCCAATGGCCACGCATTCATCCGGGTTAATGCCTTTAAAAGGATCTTTTCCGGTTACTTTCTTAACGGCATCCTGAACCGCAGGGATACGAGTGGATCCACCTACCAGAATCACCCGGGCGATATCCCCATTGGTAATTCCTGCATCGGCCAACGCTTTTTTCATGGGCTCGATGGTCTTCTCCACCAATCCGGCAGTCAACTGTTCAAACTTTGCACGAGTGATGGTCATGTCTAAATTCAAAGGCCCATCCGGAGTCACGGCAATAAAAGGTAAGTTTACATTGGTGGTCTGCGCACTGGATAGCTCTTTCTTTGCTTTTTCTGCCGCTTCCCGAAGACGTTGGTGTGCCATTTTATCCGCACGCAAATCCACGCCATGTTCCTTGGCGAAATTATCCGCAATATGGTTCAGCAGGATTTCATCGAAATCATCTCCACCCAACATGTTGTTTCCATTGGTAGCCAACACTTCAAAGACCCCTTCTCCCAATTCAAGAATGGATACGTCGAAGGTTCCACCTCCCAAGTCATACACCAAAATCTTGTGAGAAGAATCTTCCTTGTCCAATCCATAGGCCAAAGAAGCCGCCGTGGGCTCGTTAATAATACGTTCTACCTCTAATCCGGCAATTTTCCCGGCGTCCTTGGTGGCCTGTTTCTGGCTATCGGTAAAATAAGCCGGTACCGTAATCACCGCACGGGTTACTTTTTCTCCCAGATACGCTTCTGCATCTGCCTTTAGTTTGGCAAGAATCATCGCAGAAATATCCTGAGGTGTATATGTTTTTCCGTCCACTTCCACCGTATGGGAACTTCCCATATGTCTCTTAATGGAAGAGATGGTTCTTGTGGGGTTGGTGATAGCCTGTCTTTTGGCCGTTTCTCCCACCAAACGTTCTCCATTCTTGGCAAAGCCAACTACGGAGGGAGTGGTTCGATTTCCTTCTGCATTTGGAATTACCACCGGCTCTCCGCCTTCCAATACCGATACACAGCTATTGGTAGTTCCTAAGTCAATTCCGATTACTTTACTCATTGTTCATTTCTCCTTTTCTATGAATCCCTATACTCTTAATACTTGTTTTTTTGGTAGATAGGCCATATCTTCATCTATTGTGCAACCTTCACCCGAGTGGGGCGAATGACCTTTTTATGTAACATGTACCCTTTTTGAAACACTTCGGTGACGGTGCCACTTTCTTGATCCGTAGAGCTGTCCATCATGAGTGCTTCATGGAATTCCGGATCAAAGGGTTGACCCAAAGCCTGGATCTCTTCCAGTCCCGACCCCTCCAGAATGCCCAGTAATTGCTTATAAATCAGTGCCATTCCTTCCCAAACCGGATTTTTCTCTGTCTCTTCCTGGGCAAGAGCCCGGTCAAAATTGTCCAGCACTTCCAACAGTTTCGCCACCAGCTTTTCATTGGCAAAGGCATGAATATCCGATCGCTCTTTTTCCGATCTTTTCTTATAGTTTGCAAAATCGGCAGCCAATCTCAGATACTGTGTCTTTAACTCCTCCTCTTGGCTTTCTTCCTTACCCGAAGGTTCTTCTGGAGGAATTTCCGCTTCCATTTCCTTCTTGTGAGCCGTTTCTTTTTCGTGGGCCTTTTTATGTTCGGAATCCTGCTTATGCTTTTCTTTTTCCAATGTCTCTTCCTTTCTCTTCTTCGGCTTTATTTCTTCCCCTATGGGATTGACGTCCGGCTTTTTAGAATCACTCATCCGTTTCACCCTCCCCTGTTAATCGAAAGGAATTCTCCAGGTTTTCGGTTAAGTACTCAATCACTGAAGTCACCTCATCATATTTCATTCTGGTTGGACCTATTACCCCCAGCCGCCCCACCAGTTTGCCGTCAATATGATATGTGGCCGTAATGAGGCTGCAATTTTTCATCAATTCATCTTCGTGTTCGTCTCCAATGGTAATAATAACACCATTCCCCCGATTCACCAGTTTCTTCGTAAAGTCGTCCTTCCTCTCCAACATCTCAAAGAAGGATTTTGCTTTGCATACATCATTGTACTCCGGTGTATTGAATATATTGGTTAGCCCATCCAGGTATAATTGCACATTCAACATTTCCTCCAGTGTTTTCAGGAAATTGGGCATGATGGTTTCTGCCATCCGCCCCAGTGCTCGCGCCTCCTTTTGGGCCTCTTGTAGGATATCGTAGGTGAGAGCTTCGCTGATGGTTTTTCCTTTATAACTGTATGTCATCACCTTGCTCAGCAGGTCCAAATTCTCCTCAGAATAGGACTCCTTTAACCGTAATGTCATGTTGGAAACTTTCCCGCTTTCTGCCACAATCATCAGAATAACCGATTCCGGATCCACGGGAATAAATCGTATGTACTTCAGCCGGTCATCATCTGTCTTGGGTGTCATGGCAAAAGAAGTCAAATTGGTGATTTCTGACAACACAGAGGCCGTCTGACGAATCAAATGTTCCAGCTCTGATACATTTCGATTGAGCCGCTCCGCAATGGCCTTTTTGACATCCACCGAAAGTTCAGAACGCTCCATTAAAGCATCCACATACAGTCGATAGGCTTTGGTAGAAGGCACTCTTCCGGCGGAAGTGTGGGGATGGGTTAAAAATCCCATGTCCTCCAGGTCACTCATTTCATTTCGTATCGTTGCCGGGCTAATACCCATATCATACTTTTTGGAAAGAGTTCTGGAGCCTACCGGCTCTGCATAGTGAATGAAATCCCCAATGATGGCCTGCAATATTTGAAGTTTTCTTTCATTTAGATCCATCTCATAGCCCTCCTTCGGGCATTGGACATCCATCTCTTTGTTAGCACTCTTTCATTATGAGTGCTAACCATATATAAAAAATAACACTGTTGCCTTAGATTGTCAACAGTGTTTTTGCTGTTTTCCCCTATATTTTACCTTTTTTACCCCATTATTCATGCCACTGCGCCCAGAACAAAGCCGTTTGCACCGCTCGGTTCCACCCATGAAGCAATGCCTTCATTTCTTTCCTGGACCGATGCGGTTCATAAACCTTGTCCAAAGGTCGAAGTTTTTTGATTTCTTCCTTAGATTCCCAAAAACCAATGGCCAATCCCGCTAAATACGCAGCACCCAAAGCTGTGGTTTCAACCGATTTTGGCCGTTCCACCGGAATACCCAACAAATCTGCTTGAAATTGCATTAAAAAATCGTTAGCGGAGGCCCCCCCATCTACTCGAAACACCGGCGCTTCTACTCCGGAGTCTCTCTCCATCACCTTCAATAGTTCGTAATTTTGATAGGCTAAGGATTCCAAAGTAGCCCGTACCAAATGGCTTTTCCGGGTGGCCCTTGTTAGTCCCACCACCATCCCCCTGGCATAAGGATCCCAATGGGGTGCCCCCAATCCGGCAAACGCCGGTACGATATATACACCCGCCGTATTCTCCTCCTTTGAGGCCAAATACTCCGAGTCCTCCGCGCTATCGATAACACGAAGCTCATCTCGAAGCCATTGTACTGCCGCTCCGGCAACAAAAATAGACCCTTCCAGTGCATAGGCTGCCTTACCTCCCGTATCACAGGCCACTGTGGTTAAAAGTCCATTATTGGAAAACACCGGGGATTCTCCCGTATTCATGAGTAAGAACCCACCCGTTCCGTAGGTGCTTTTCAGCTCTCCCCTGGAATAACATGCCTGGCCAAATAGGGCCGCTTGTTGGTCTCCTGCGGCACCGGCAATGGGGATGGGACCTCCGAAGATTTCCGGGTCCGTCTCCCCCAATACACCCGATGATGGCATCGGCTTGGGTAACATTGCCTTGGGGATGTTGAGCCATTTCAACAACTCTTCGTCCCACTCCAAGCGGGTAATATGAAAGAGTAATGTGCGGGAAGCATTGGTATAGTCCGTTACGTGCAACTTTCCTCCGGTCATTTTCCAAATCAACCAGGTTTCTACCGTTCCAAACAGAATTTCACCCTTTTCTGCCTTCTCTTGGGCTCCTTCCACATGATCCAATATCCATCGTAATTTAGTACCGGAAAAATAAGGGTCCAACACCAATCCGGTCTTTTCCCGAACCCGGTCAGACATTCCCTTTTCTTTCCACATTTTGCATTGATCTGCGGTTCTTCGGCACTGCCAAACAATGGCTGGATAAACCGGCTCCCCCGTGTCCCGATCCCACACCAGGGTCGTTTCCCTTTGGTTGGTAATGCCAATGGCTGCCACATCCCGGTAGGAGCCATTTACTTTGAGCAAAGCCTCCTGGGCCACCCCAATTTGCGTGGACCAAATCTCCATGGGGTCTTGCTCCACCCACCCGTCCTGAGGATAAAACTGCCGAAATTCCTTGGATGCCATGCTGATTTGTTGCCCTGCCTTGTCAAAAAGAATACAACGAGAGCTGGTGGTTCCTTGATCCAATGCCATTATGTACTTGGTCATAATCTACCTCACTACTATATTTCTTATATAAGATCCGCCAATATGGGATTGGAAAAATCCATGCCCTTTCTGGTTAAACACAAACCATCCCGGTTTTCTACCACATAGCCTTCTTGCACATACGCTTCTAATTTTTCCATTCGGGAGCCTAGGTAGTCCTGAAACTCCACTTCAAATAGGCTCCTGAAGTCAGCGTAGCGAATCCCTTGAACTTGCCGAAGACCGGTAAATATAAACTCGGAGACACTATCTTCCCATGAATTCACGTGCTGTTGATTCACCCAATTCCCTTGGATATATGAATCCCAATGGGCGGTGTTTTCTATACGAGTTCCTTGGATAAAGGAATGGGCGCCCAGTCCCAGCCCCAAGTAGTCGGAAAAGTTCCAGTACTTCATATTGTGTGCGCATTCTTTCCCAGGTTTAGCTAGGTTGGATATTTCATATTGTTCATATCCTCTTTCGTCCGCCAAATCTAAACCTCTATGATACATCTGGCGATCCAACGCATCAGAGCAGGCTACCATGGTTTTTTCTTCCATCCATTGCCAAAACTTGGTGCCCTTTTCAATGGACAGGCCATACAAAGAGAGATGTTCCGGGCTACAGCGAAAGGCCTCCTTCAAGGTAGTTTCCCACACATCCTGACTTTGGCCGGGAATACCAAACATCAAATCCATGTTGATATTGTCAAAACCGGCAGTTCTGGCCATTTCATAACTTCGAATGGCCTCCTGCCCGGTATGAATTCTTCCCAGCTTGGCTAAAATGGCATCATCGAAGGATTGCACACCCAAACTCACTCGATTCACTCCAAAAGAACCATATGCTTTCAGTTTTTCCGGAGATAATGTACCGGGATTGGCCTCTATGGTAATCTCTGCATCCTCTTCCATATAAAAAAACCGATGTACCCCTTCCATAATACGACCCATCCATTCAACATGCAGTAGGCTAGGTGTTCCACCTCCCAGAAATAGACTATCCGCAGATACTCCCTGTAGCTGTTCGGCTCGGTTTTCCATCTCCCGTAACAGCGCTTTGGTGTACATCTCCTGCTCTCTCTCGTCCGTCTCTTCATAAGAAAGAAAATCGCAGTAATAACACTTCCGTACGCAAAAGGGAATGTGGATATATATCCCCAACTTATTTGTTTTCATCGTATTTCAAAACCGCCGTAAAGGCTTCCTGGGGAACTTCCACCGACCCAAACTGCCGCATGCGCTTCTTCCCTTCCTTTTGTTTTTCCAGAAGCTTTTTCTTTCGAGAAATATCCCCTCCATAACACTTGGCGATAACATCTTTTCGATATGCTTTCACCGTTTCTCTAGCGATAACCTTCTGACCAACGGCGGCTTGAATGGGCACTTCGAACTGGTGCATGGGAATGATTTCCTTCAGCTTTTCACAGACAAATCGACCCCGATAATATGCTTTGGATTCATGTACAATCATAGAAAATGCGTCCACTAAATCCTTATTTAACAAAATGTCCATTTTTACTAGGTTGGATTTTTCATAGCGAATGAATTCATAGTCAAGTGAGCCATATCCACGGGTTTTTGATTTCAAAGCATCAAAGAAGTCGTATATTACTTCATTCAAGGGCATTTCATAATGAAGCTGCACTCTTTCCGGTGTAATATATTCCATATGTAGCATCTTTCCCCGTCGTTCCTGGCAGATTTCCATAATGCTACCTACATACTCCTTTGGAATCATAATATCCGCTTTCACAATAGGTTCTTCAATATGACGGATTTCCGTTATGGGCGGTAAATTACTGGGGTTTTGAATCATTTCCTCCCGGCCATCATGCATCACCACTTTATATATGACACTAGGCGACGTGGTGATTACACTTAAATCAAATTCCCGCTCCAATCGTTCCACAATGATTTCCATATGGAGAAGACCCAAAAATCCACATCGAAAACCAAAACCCAAGGCAGTAGAAGTCTCCGGTTCAAAATGGAATGCGGCATCATTGACCTGTAGCTTTTCCAAGGCATCCTTTACATTCTCATACTTTTCTCCTTCTGCCGGATAAATCCCACAGTACACCATAGACTGTACTTTCTTATATCCGGGAAAAGGGGATTCTGTGGGATTCTTGTCCAAGGTAATGGTATCGCCCACTCTGGCATCACTTACCTGCTTGATACTGGCTAGAATGTAACCCACATCCCCCGCTTTCAAGGAGTCCGCAGAAACCGGCCAAGGAACATGATATCCCACCTCGGTGACCTCATATTTTTTCTTGGTGTTCATTAATCGAATCATGTCTCCCCGTTTGACTTCACCATCAAATATTCGGGCATAGATAACCACTCCTTTGTAATTATCGTAATAGGAATCAAAAATAAGGGCCTTTAATTTCCCCTGTTTCTCTCCCCCGGGAGCCGGAATTTTTTCCACAATGGCCTCAAGTACCTCTTGAATTCCAATGCCTTCCTTGGCAGAGATTAGGGGTGCATTTTCCGCGTCGATTCCTATGATTTCCTCGATTTCCATCTTAATTTCTTCTGGTCTGGCGCTGGCCAGATCAATCTTATTCAACACAGGTACAATTTCCAGGTCCTCATCCAACGCCAAATATACATTGGCAAGGGTTTGAGCTTCCACCCCTTGTGTGGCATCCACAATCAGGATAGCCCCCTCACAGGCTGCTAGGCTGCGAGACACTTCATAGGTGAAATCCACATGGCCCGGTGTATCAATTAAATTCAAAATATACGTCTTTCCATCCTTTGCTAAATAAGATAGACGGGTGGTCTGAAGCTTGATGGTAATTCCTCGCTCTCGTTCCAGGTCCATATTATCCAGAAATTGTTCCTTCATATCCCGCTCTGTCACCGAGCCGGTATACTGAAGAAGGCGATCCGCCAACGTGGATTTCCCGTGATCGATGTGGGCAATAATACAAAAGTTTCGTATTTGCGTTTGATACTGGCTCATGGATGTCCTCACTTATCTATGTGATTTTTCATATATTCTACTTGAAAATGAAAGGCTACGCAAATTATATCACATTTCCTATTTCCTTTTACATCCCCCTTCTTTATTCCATCATTTTGCCTGTTTAAGATAAGGTGCACATGGGGTATAATATAACGGTAAATACAGTTTAATGCAAATGATAGGAGGATACAGATGGCAGACTTAAAAGGAACCAAAACAGAAGCAAATCTGAAGGCGGCATTTGCCGGAGAATCCGAAGCGAGGAACAAATACAATTACTATGCTTCCAAGGCAAAAAAGGAAGGATATGAACAGATTGCGGCTATATTTGAAGAAACGGCAGGCAACGAAAAGGAGCATGCCAAGTTGTGGTTCAAGGCATTCCACGGCATTGGTGATACTTACGAAAATCTATTGGATGCAGCGGCAGGCGAAAAATATGAATGGGGCGAGATGTATGTAGATATGGCGAAAACCGCCCGAGAAGAGGGTTTTGAAGACATTGCCGTTCTTTTCGATGGAGTGGCTGGTGTAGAAAAGGAACACGAAGAACGGTATCGTAAATTGGCGCAAAACATCAAAGACGGTGTGGTTTTCAAAAAGGATACCGAAGTAGAGTGGCATTGCAGAAATTGTGGCCATGTTTTTACCGGCACAGAAGCCCCTGATAAATGCCCCGTATGCGATCACCCCATGGCCCACTTCCAAGTGCGACCCGTAAATTATTAATCTATCATAGCGAACATAACGAAATTCGGGTGCTCCCGTTATCAAAGTCAAATGTAATACAGAAGAACCGGAAGGTCTCTATAAAAGGAGGCCTTTTTGGTTGCTATTTTCCCTATTTTGCCATAAAATAGAAGTGCATTTGTTTATCGCTGTATCTTAATGAATCAATGTAAAAAGAAGGAGGAGAATTTATGAAGAAGAAGTTTGCCCTTGTATTAGCGGTAATGCTGGTACTGTCCATGGGTTTATCTGCTTGTGGAGGCGGTGCGGAGACCGGCGCACCCACCTATAATTTCGTTTTGGCGACAGGCGGAACTTCCGGTACCTATTACCCCTATGGTGGGGCAATGGCCAATATTTGGAACACCACCATCGAAGGAATGAATGTGGTGGCTCAATCCACAGGTGCTTCCAATGAAAATCTAAAGCTGGTGGCTAGCGGGGATGCGGACTTGGCTATCGTTCAAAATGATTCCATGTATTACGCATTTGAAGGCACGGGTATCGAAGCCTTTGAAGGCAATCCGTTAAGTGGCTTTTCCGCCATCTGTACCCTCTATCCCGAAGTGGTTCAGATTGTAGTTCGCCCGGATGAAGGAATCGAGTCTGTGGCAGATCTTCGTGGACTGACCATCTCCATCGGAGATGCCGGATCCGGAGTCGAAGCCAATGCCATTCAAATCCTGGAAGCGTATGGATTGACCTTGGAAGATGTAGATGCCAAAAATCTTTCCTTCAAAGAATCCGGAAGCTCTTATCAGGACAAACAATTGGACGCATTCTTTGTAACGGCGGGAGTTCCCAACTCCGCTATTCAAGAGATTACCGCCACCAGTACCGTTAACATTCTTTCCATTACTGGCGCAGAGCTGGATTCTCTCTTAAGTGATTACGAATTCTATACGGAATATACCATCCCCCAAGATACCTATGCGGGAATGACCGGAGATGCTACCGCCCTTTCGGTAAAAGCCTCCTTAATTGTTTCCGATGCCTTGGACGAAGAAGTGGTGTATGAGTTGACAAAATCTCTCTTCGAAAACCTGGAGGATTTCCAAGCCGCACACAACAAGGCCATGGAACTGAGTTTGGAATCTGCCGTTGATGGCGTTTCCATCCCCCTCCATCCGGGAGCACAACGTTACTTTGAAGAAGCCGGCGTCATTTAGGCCTATCATATCCGATGAAGCGAATTTCTAGAAAAACCTTCATTTGGAGCATCGTAATCTCGTTTGCTGTGATGGCAGGTGGTATGCTCATGCCCCTGTCGTCACAGCTTTGTGTACGAAGCCAGGAAACAGGAGATTTGTTGCTACACTTCCCCGCCAAGCCAGGAAACCGTTTTGAAGTCAGCTATACTCACAGCCAAAATCGCGGAAATGTAAGAGACCTGTTTCAACTGGATCCCCATAACACCATTATTCTTCAGACCACATGCTTCACCTCGTATGGTGCCGGAATGCCGGAACCGGAGTCCGGTCAAACATTTCGTTATGATGAAGATGGCATATGGATTGAACAATTACAGAGAGAGGTGGATCCCTACATGTTTTTTGTGGGAACCATTGCCGACCATCAGTTCCACTGGATGGGAGACGGAGAGAAGTCTCCTCGCACCTATTCCATGAAAACAGTAACGTCGCCCCAGACATCCATCATTGTGGATGTGGAAAAGCTTTCACTCTATGCACTTATCTTTTCAGGATTGGAGTAACCATGTATGACAAAGGATTGGAATGATACAAATCAGAAGAAATGGAAACAAGAACCCCAAGCCGAGCAAATAGAGTCTCTCGATGATGAGAGTATCAGTCAGGAAGAATTACAGCAAATCATGGCCAAATACGATCGGGAATCGGCCTACCGCCGACCCAAAGGATTCTGGAAATGGGCCATCATTGTCATCTCTGTATCCTTCTCCAGCTTTCAGTTATATACATCCATGTTTGTTCAGCTTCAGGCTCAACAACAGCGGGCTACTTTTTTGCTGTTCATCGCCGTTCTATCCTATTTATTATATCCCGCCTCAAAGAATATGGACCGGACCAGAGTAGCAGTATATGATATTGCTTTAGCCGGCCTTTCTATCATTTGTTGGGGCTATATCATCGTCAACTATCGAGAATTGATTGCCCGAATTGCAGACTATACTACCACCGACATCATCATAGCGGGTTTGGGAATTCTTCTGCTGTTTGAGGCCTGCCGTAGGGTGGTGGGATTGCCCATCCTCGTTATTACCGCCGTATTCTTAGCTTATGCGTACTTGGGACCCTACATGCCCGGCTTCTTTAATCACAGAGGCTATTCTATCGAACGAATTATCAGCCGTATGTTTTTTGAACTGGAAGGAATGATGGGGACCCCCATTGATGTTTGTACAAAATTTATTTTTCTATTTATATTATTCGCCGCTTTCCTGGAAAAGACGGGAATCGGAGGATTCTTTATTGATTTAGCCAATGCCGTTGCCGGGTTTGCTGCGGGAGGACCTGCGAAGGTGGCAGTATTGACCAGCGCTTTAGAAGGCACCATATCCGGCAGCTCCGTTGCCAACACCGTAGGTTCCGGTAGCTTCACCATCCCAATGATGAAACGATTGGGGTATCGACCGGAATTTGCCGGGGCAGTAGAAGCCTCTGCCTCCACCGGCGGACAACTGATGCCTCCCATTATGGGGGCGGCGGCTTTTCTTATGGCAGAGTCCATCGGAATTCCATATTTGGAGGTGGCCAAGGCCGCGATTATTCCCGCTATCCTATACTTTGCCGGCGTATGGATCATTGTTCACTTAGAGGCCCATAAAACAGGATTAAAGGGTTTACCCCGGGATCGATTGCCTCGCTTGGGGGCTATCATGAAGGATCGGGGCCATCTATTGCTTCCCTTGGTAGCCATTGTATATTTTCTGGTGGCCGGATACACCGCCACCTTTGCGGCCCTCATGGGAATTTTATTCTCTATTGTGGCCAGCTTTTTGAAAAAGTCGACTCGCCTATCTCCCCAGGAATTCCTCAATGCTTTGGTAGATGCTCCCCGTAACATGCTCAGTGTGGGAATCGCCTGCGGCATGGCGGGTATGATCATAAGTGTGGTCACCTTGACTGGACTGGGCTTGAAAATAGGGGCCGGTTTGGTATCCCTAGCGGGAGGAAGTGTAATCCTCACGCTAATGTTCACCATGGTAGCTTCTATCATCTTGGGAATGGGAACACCCACCACCGCCAACTATATTATCACTTCTACCATCACAGCGCCGGCTATCGTGGCAGTGGGAATGGCCGTAGATATGCCCATTCCATTAATTGCCGCCCACATGTTTGCCTTCTACTTCGGTATCGTTGCAGACATTACACCACCTGTATGCTTAGCTGCGATGGCAGGATCTGCTATCGCAAAAAGTCGGCCCATTATGACGGGAGTAGAAGCCACCAAAATATCCATTGCCGCTTTTCTCATCCCTTATATATTCGTATATAACCCGGAAATTCTCATGGTGGACACCAACTTCATAGAAGTGGCTTCCATCATACTGACCTCTCTCATTGGAATGATTGGAATTGGTTCCGCTTTGGAAGGCTGGTTCATGACTCATACCAATGTTTTGGAACGAATCATGTGTGCTGCTGGCGGACTCTGCCTCATTGTTCCCGGCCTGGTGACAGATATTTCCGGTGCTCTATTAATTGGCATACCCTTCCTTCTCAACTATCGAAAGTATCGGGAAGAAAAGGCAGCGATCATCTAAATTCTTCTTGCAAAACAAGGGAAAGTAAGATATACTAAGCGTTGCGTGAAAATCCATAAAAAGAAAGTGGGGAAACATTATGGCAAATATTAAATCCGCAAAAAAACGAATCCGTATTATTGACAAAAAGACCGCTAGAAATCGAAGAATCAAGAGTCATCTAAAAGGAATTCTAAAGAGTTTCGAAATGGCTTTGGCTTCTGGAGATCTGGATCTGGCAAAGGAAAAGTTGGCATTGGCAGAAAAAAGGCTGATGCAAGCCGCTTCCAAAGGCACCATTCATAAAAATGCTGCTGCTAGAAAAGTGTCCCGCATCAACAAACGATTCAACAAGGCGAAAGCCGAGTAATCTCACCCGTCCCCACACCGGAGCATAAGTTAAATGCTCCAATACCCATGTGAATAACATGCAAAAAAGACCGGAGTGTCTCCCGGTCTTTTTATTTTCGCGTATTCAATTTCTAGGTTTATTACCTTATGGCAGCTTCCAGGGCCAATTTCATCATATCGGTAAATGCGGTCTGTCTCTCCTCCACAGTAGCTCTGGCCCCGGTCACGAAATGATCACTAATGGTAACCATGGCTGCTGCATTTCTTTTCAGAGCTGCGGCATTCATATACAAAGCGGCCGCTTCCATCTCCACGGCCATCACCCCTACTTCTGCCCATTTTCTCCACCAGTCACCGTCCATTTCATAAAACACATCACAGGAAACCAAGTTCCCAGCTCGGAATGGAATCCGGTTTGCTTCCGCCGCCTCCTTGATTTTCATGAGAATATCCCAGCTGGCACATGGGGCAAAGCTGCCCGGCAATTGAAAAGTATGGGCATAATTCGAGTCTGTTGAAGCTGAAATCCCTACCACAATGTCTCCCATTTGAATATCCTCAAAAAAGGTGCCTGCAGTGCCCACACGAATGAGATTTTCCACACCATAATCCTTCATCAGTTCCCAGGAATAGATGCCCATTGACGGCATGCCCATTCCCGTTCCCATTACAGATACCGGAACCCCTTTATAAGTTCCCGTGTAACCTAGCATATTCCTTACTTCATTGAAACATCGAGGATGCTCCAGGAAGTTTTCTGCAATATATTTTGCGCGCAATGGGTCTCCCGGCAACAGAATACTGGAAGCAATGTCCCCTTTGTTGGCCGCATTGATATGTGTACTCATGATATTCCTCCTTTATTGTTTTGACAGCACGTTCCTTGGTCTATTATTGGTCTATCATTTTTTATTCTAATCTTTTGATTTCTTTAGCCTACTCCTTGGAAATATCTGTAAATCCGGTTCCTACACCCCAAACAGTATCCACATGAATGGCCGTCATTAAAGCCTTGGGATCGTGTTGAGCAACAAATCTACGAATCATGATACTCTCCCTGGGAGAACACAACACCTCCAGCTTGTAATGCATTTCCCCCGTATATTCACCCACCACCTGGGAACAGGAAACACCCCGCATCAGTTCCTGCATAATATGATCCGATATCATCTTCTTGTTGTCCGTAATGATTTCCAATTTCACCAACTTGGTTTCAAATCCAAACATCACGTAGTCAATGGTCTTGGCAAATATAACTTGGGTCACCAAGGCATACAACGCAATATTTCTTCCGAAAACAAAAGCAGACCCGATAATAATGATACCATCAATCACCAACAAAATCTGACTGAGGGGCAGATGTGGGAACAGATGCTTTTTCATTATTTTCGCGATGGCATCGGTACCACAAAAGCTATATCCTCGCCAGAATACCAATCCTGAACATATTCCGCCAAACACCCCGCAGAAAATGGCGGCCAAAATAACGTCGTTCTCTTCCAGCAGTTCAAAGGGGAATTTCTCAAAAACAAAGATAACCGCAGGATAAAGTATGGTCAAAAACAAAATCTTTCGAACTTCCCGAAAACCCAGAAAAATGCCCACTAAAACAATGATGACTAGTGAGCCGGCATAATAAATGACGCTGAAATCCAAAGGGGTGTACACTTGAATCACTCGGGCAATTCCTGTCAAACCGCCGCTAGTCAACCCATTGGGAATCATCACCGCTTGCAAGGAAAAAGCGCCAATGGCACAAGAAAGCAAAGCGACCAAAACATCGGTTACCAATATTTTTACCTTCTCCTTCGAGGGCTTTGGAATCCTCTTCATTGTATTCTATACTCCTTACAAAACGTATTCCCCAACAGATCCCCACCCATGATGTGAATCCGGTGAAATTCCGACGCAAAAGATTCAAAATTTACTTCCATTTTTTTGCCTTTTCGGGCAAATACTTGATGGCTCCTATGGGTGATACCATCATAGTTTAAATCCACGCTCCAATATGCCAGCAAAGAAAGCGGGTCCTTCTCCAACGCCTTCCGGAGAACCTCCCGGCTTTTTTCGTCCACCGGTATCTTATGGAAATCCAAGCGGTAATCCACACACTGAATTTTTAGTACTTTTTGAAGCGCAATGTCCGAAGGTTGCACCTGAACATGAAAAATGCCTTCTCCCAATTCATGTTCCCGTCGATGTTGTTCCCTTAAATATCGAAAGGAAGCATCCAAATCCGCCAACCGGGGAATCATGTGATTTACCGCTATTTCTTCCGAGTCACAGAGAAGGAATCGCCGCCCTAATTTCACCGCAGAAGCCCCAAAGGAACCGGACCCGGCAAAAAAATCGGCGCATAAGTCTCCTGGCTTGCTACAGCTTTCTATAATGCGATTCATCAGCGCCTCCGGCTTTTGGGTGGCATATCCGGTTCGCTCACCGGAAGTTCTGCCCACCATGTCAATGGGCCAAACATCCTTTTGATTCACCAGGGTATACCATCCCGTCTCATCCCTATATTCCTTCACTCCCTTGAATCGATAGGGACGATACCCGCGATTATATGATTTTTCTTTTTGTGGTTCGAAAAAATAGTCCTTTGTTTTCCCGTAAAACAGCAACGTATCGTGTTTTCTGCTAAATCGACGTTGGGTGCTGCCGCCGGATTTGTACTGCCAGATTACTTCGTTGACAAATACATCCTCTCCAAAGATTTCATCCAGCATAATCTTCCCATAATGCACAGCGTGCCAATCCATATGGACCCACAAAGATCCCTTGGGAGACAGGAGCTCTTTGATGAGGAGGAATCGTAGTGCCAGCATTTCCAGATACGAACTCATCCCATCTTCCCAGGAATCCCGATATGCTTCTCTCCTAAGACTCGTTGATGGATTCTTGTCGGACTCCAATCTCACCACTGCATCGTAATTGGACTTGGAGTAAAAGGGAGGATCTACATAGACCAAATCCACCTTTTCTCCATACCCATTTTCCAGCAGCTCTGTAATATAAACCAGGTTATCCCCCCAAACCACCTGGTTTTCCATGTTTTCTTCCTTCGCCCCTCCGGAATGAACCATCGCCTCTAAAAACCGACAGGATTGATGCGGATTCTCCAAAGACTGCAAAATTTGCTCCGCAGCTTTTCTGGCCTCTTCTAAAATTGTGGGAAGTTCTTGCAAAATCCTCATTCTTTCACACTATGCTTCGTCCTTTTCGTATGGGGTTCCGTCGGCCTTCGGCGCAACCGCCTTGCCCACTACTCCAATGAGTATAATGATGGTGGCCACATAAGGAACCATGGCCAGGAATTCACTGGGCACATTGAGCCCGAAGGACTGGGCCTGTATTTGGATGGCGGAGCATAGCCCAAAGAACAAACACGCCCCCAAAGAACCCACGGGATGCCACTTCCCGAACACCATAGCTGCCAGAGCGATAAATCCCTTCCCTGCCACCATTCCCTCCCGGAATAGACCCACTGTGCCAATGGAAAGGCAAGCCCCCGCCAAACCGGCCAAAACGCCGGAAATCAGCACACAGGTCCAACGGGTCTTGTATACCCCAATTCCCACAGTATCCGCCGCTTTGGGATGTTCGCCCACCGCTCTCACGTGAAGGCCCCAGGGGGTTTTCCAAAGAACATAGTAGGTGACAAATACCAATATAAATGCCAAATATACGAAAGGGGTAAATTGCTTGAACAAATCTCCAATAAATGGAATTCCTTCTAATACTCGAAGAGGGTTACTGGTCAACATATCCGGACAGATGGGAGTAGACCCCGATCGATGCCAAATTAACTCCAGGAAAAATGCTGTCAATGCAGCGGCCAATAAGTTAATGGCCGTTCCTGCAATGATTTGATTCCCCTTCAGATTAATGGAAATAACCGCCAACAACGAAGCAGCCACTACACCAAATATCATAGATGCCAAGACACCAATCCAAGCATTCCCCGTAAGATGCGTAAACCATACGGCAAAAAATGCACCAAAAATCATAATACCTTCCAATCCGATGTTAACCACACCGGACCGTTCCGAAAAAACACCGCCCAAAGCAGCAAGTAGCAGTGGAGTTGCCAGTCGAATGGCCGATGCAATGACGGCCAATGCAATCATTGAATTCATTTACTCCACCCCCTTTCCGGCAGTATCCATAACGGGGCCGCTCTGAACGGGACCATTTTTCTTCATTTTTCGTTTTTCATATCGAGTGCTGGCATATTTCAGCAGTAGGGCTCCGGCTACAAACACCAAAATAACCGCGGAAATAATGGCCGTAATCTCTTTGGGGATTCCCGCCAATTGCATTTGCCGGGATCCGTTATCTAATATTCCAAACAGGATGGCAGCCGGGATACAGCCCAGAGGATGACTCAACCCCACCAGGGCCACCGATAAACCGGTAAATCCGTATCCAGGGAGTTCCGTGGATTGGTTCACCATGTAGACCAATCCCAATATCTGAATGGAACCCGCCAGACCCGCCAAGCCTCCGGATATAAACATGGCTAAAAAGGTGTTCTTCGCACTACTGATACCGCCATACTCCGCCGCCTGGTAGTTCAACCCCACTCCACGAATTTCGTAGCCCAGGGTGGTTTTAAAGAGTATGAACCACATCAATACCGCCACCCCCAGTGCAATAAAGATACCGGTATGTACACTGGAAAATCCAAAGGCAGGTACCATGCTGCTGAGTTTTCCCAGTCGCGCCACTTCCGGCACCACTACCGTATGACCGGAAGGGGCATCCCCCAGAATGTTAGATGGGTTCAAAACGGTTCTCACCAAATAGTTGGAAAGATATAAGGCGGTCCAGTTCAGCATAATGGTGGTGATAACCTCATTGATTCCCATTTTTGCTTTTAAAACCCCCGCAATGCCTCCCCAGGTTCCTCCTGCCAGAATCCCAATTACCAATAGGAAAGGAACCAGAATGAAATGAGGCATCCATTGAAAATACCATGCCGCCGCTACGGTGGAAATGGCCGCCATTACATATTGACCTTCCCCTCCGATATTGAACAGTCCGCATCGAAACCCGATGGCCGCTGCCAGCCCGGTCAACAGAATGGGTGTTACCTTGTATAATGTTTCCCCGATACTGGGGATGGATGCCAAACTTCCTTTAAACAAAGCCGCATATGCGGTAATCGGGTTACTGCCAGCTGCCAAAATACATATGGCACCCACAATAAATCCTACCAACACGGCAATCAGCGGGAGTTTGAGAACGGACCAGGCATTAAGCAGTCGTTGCTTCATTGGACCTTCCCCCTTCCTTCATGGCTTGTTCCATAGAACCACCGGTCATCATAATTCCTAATTTGCGTTCTGTGGCATCTTTACCGTCTAGTACTCCTACGATTTCTCCTTGATAAATTACCGCAATCCGATCCGCCAGGTTCATGACTTCATCCAACTCAAGGGAAACCAATAATACCGCCTTATTGTTCTCCCGTTGCTCTAACAATCTTTTATGCACAAATTCGATGGCGCCAACATCCAGTCCGCGGGTAGGCTGTGCCGCTATCAATAGCGGGGGATCTTTATAGAATTCCCGGGCGATGATGGCTTTTTGCTGATTCCCGCCGGAAAGAGAGCCGGCGGCAACATTTTCGTCGGGAGTTCGCACATCAAATTCTCCAATCAAGGTTTTTCCGTGTTGGTGGATAGCATCGTAATTCATAATTCCGTTTTTCGCAAACGGAGGGCAATAATGAAATCCCAGAATTAAATTTTCCGCCAAAGTGCTCTGAAGAATCAAACCTCTTTTATGTCGGTCTTCGGGAATATGCCCCACACCCGCTTCAATGACCTTCCTGGGTCTGGCACCGGTAATATCCGTGCCACATAACATTACCTTGCCACTGGCTGTTTTCGTAAGACCGGTTAATGCCTCCACCAGCTCCTTTTGTCCATTTCCATCCACTCCGGCGACGGCCAATACTTCTCCGGCTCGCACCTGGAAGGAAACCCCCTTCACCGCATCCAGCTTTCGATGGTCTTTCACCACCAGATTCTCTACGGATAAAATCACATCTCCCGTTTCTTTTTCCTTTTTATCGGAGGTAAGTTTCACTTCACGCCCCACCATCATTTCCGCCAATTCATCAACATTGGTATCTCTTGTGAACAGTGAATTGACAATTTTTCCTCGCCGGATAACGGTTACACGATCGCTCATGCTCAACACTTCCTTCAGCTTATGGGTAATCAAGATAATGGATTTCCCTTCCTCTGTCAGCTTCCGCAAAATAATCCCCAGCTCATCAATCTCCTGGGGCGTCAGCACGGCAGTGGGTTCATCTAAGATTAACACCTCCGCACCTTTATACAGGGCCTTGAGAATTTCAACTCGCTGAGCCAGACCCACCGATATGTCTTCAATCAAAGCATTGGGGTCTACCTTCAGTCCAAATTGGTCGGAAACCCTCTGAACTCTGTCAATGGCTTCCTCCATATCCAGTTTCCAGCCCTTCCACTTGCTTGGCTCGTTCCCCAAAATAATGTTTTCCGCTACTGTAAAGTTCTCTACCAACATAAAATGCTGATGAACCATTCCGATTCCCAGCGCGATGGCCGCATTGGGCCCTTTAATATCTACTTTCTTTCCATGATAGTAGATTTCTCCGGAGGTCTGCTGATATAGTCCGTACAAGATGTTCATCAACGTGGTTTTCCCGGCTCCGTTTTCGCCCAAAAGAACATGGATTTCTCCTTTCTCTAAGTCGAAATCCACCCGATCATTGGCAACGGTTCCCGGAAATATCTTGGTGATGTTTTTCATTTCCACTACTTTTGCCAAGCGCGATTCCACCTTCCTCTCTTCCAAATAATATGATTATGAATATTCAAGAATTAAGCTCATTTATCACTACTGGCATCATAAACAAGCTTAATTCTTAATCCTTGCCAATTATTCTTTCAGACTCACATAAGGTCAGGCAGAAGCCTGACCTTATGTATCGACCATTTCGTTCGTTTAAACTATTCTATCGAGAACTCTGCAAATGTGGCGGCATCAAAGGGAACCACGAATTCTCCATCCAGTATTCTTGTCTTCCAAGCATCGATTTCTGCGGATACATCATCGGGAAGATTGCCGGCATTGTCGCCTACGCCAATTCCTTCATCTACAAGGGAGAATACATAGTTTCCACCTTCAAAGGTACCACTTACTACACTCTCAATGGCTTTATAGGTGGCATTGTCAACTCGCTTAATCATGGAGCACAGTACGTGTTCCGGGTCCAATGCGGATTGATCCTGGTCAACACCAATTGCCCAGAAGCCTTGTTCACCCGCTGCCTGGATAACCCCAATACCACAACCTCCGGAAGCATGATAAATCACATCGGCGCCCAACTTATTTTGAGCCAACGCGTTCTCTTTTCCAAGAGCCGCATCGCTGAAGGACTGGGTATAGTTTACCAGAACCTGAGCATCCGGATTCACGGCCTGAACACCGGCTTCAAATCCATATTGGAATTTTTCGATAGTGGGTAACTGAATTCCGCCTACAAAACCGATGATATCCGACTCGCTCAACATAGCTGCTGCCACTCCCACCAGGAAGGAGCCTTCTTGCTCATTAAAGGTCAAGTTTAACAAATTCGGGCCTTGCGCATCCACAGAGTCAATTAGCGCAAAGGCTTGATCCGGATACTGATCCACGCCTTGCTGAGTGGCTTCTGCCATCAAGAATCCGTTACATACAATCAAGGCTGCCCCTGCTTCTACCGCCGCCGCGATGTTCGGGAGATAATCGTCGGAGCTGGCAGACTCAATAACCTGGATTTGAACACCCAGTTCGTCTCTAGCACGTTCAAATCCTGCCCACGCAGAGTCATTGAAGGACTCGTCCCCCAAACCACCGGTGTCCGTAATGAGAACCACTAGTGGCCCTTCCTCTACAGCAGGCTCTTCTCCTCCACCGCCACAAGCTACCATGCTCATGACGAGAACCAGACAAAGTAAAATCGCTAATACTTTTTTCATTTTGTTCCTCCTCTTACCATATCTGAAGTAATAATATACTCACATTATAAAGTATCCGCTGTTCAAAATAAAGACCTTTCCCAAGTTTTCCCCATTATTCATATAGCTCTGGTCGACGGTGCTTTAGCAAGGGAAGCTGCTCCCTCACTTCCTGCAAATGCTCCCAATCCAGTTGTCCATAAATAATGCATTCTTCCTGGGCCGCCATCTCCAATACCTGCCCCCATGGATCCACGATACAGGATCCCCCATACGCCTGATAGGGACCTTCCAAAGCACGGGACGGAGAACAAGCCAACACATATACTTGGTTATCCAATGCCCGGGCCCGAAGAGAGATTTCCCAGTGAGCCTCTCCCGTGGGTACACTGAATGCCGCCGGAAGAATGATGGCTTGGGCTCCTGATAACGCCATCTTTCGAAACAATTCCGGAAATCGAACATCGTAACAAATGGCCAATCCTATTTTTCCGAATTTCGTGTCGATTATCGTAGCCGAATCTCCCGGTGTCAATGTTTCCGATTCCATAAACGCAATCTTCCCGGGAACATGGATGTCAAAAAGATGAGCCTTTCGATGTTTTCCCAATAAATTTCCCGCCTCGTCAAAAAAGAAACTGGTATTATACACCCGATCTCCTTGGCGCTCCGGAATGGAACCGCCTACAAGGTGAATTCCATTTTCTCTGGCCAAACGACTCATCAGTTGATATGTTTCTCCCCCTTCCTCTTCAGAAAATGGGGCAAAGTATTGATTGGCATAAGGACAATTCCACATTTCCGGCAAAACCACCAGCTCAACTCCCGTTGCCGCCGCTTCCTTCACCATCTGCTCCGTTTTCTTCCAAGCCTCCTGTTTGACCATGCTTCCCTTCATTTGAAGCAGTGCTACTTGTATTTTCATCCTTACCTCCATAAAAAAAACGGGATTGTCCGGTTTTCCCTTTCAATCCCGAAGGTCTTCTAATTAATGATCTCTAACCCTTCAAAATTAACATGTCCCAGCTGTTCCTTGTCTGCACTGATGCTTACCACAAAGTCCAATTCGTGGACGCCGGAAATGTCTTTTAGCCGATCCACAAACTCCGTCAGGTCCGGCAACTCGAAATCCGCATGTTTTAATATACTATCGATGTAGATGGTTTCGATGTCATGGTCTCCGCTGATGATTCCATACAGGAAACCGATGTATTCATCGCTGTTCGTAATATGAGGATACTCCTCCATACATATGAAACGAATCTTATAATTCAGGTCATACATCAACCTGCTGTCTGTATTAATAAACACGATGCTGCCATCACTCTTTTCTACAGCCTCGTTTGCAGAGTCTATCATGATCTTTGTTTTTCCGGTCCCTTTATGACCGATTACCAACTTCACCATAATAACCGCCTCCTTTTCTTCTCATGCCCGTGTTCTTCCGGAACACTACTTGTTACTATTAATTATACACTCAAACCCTTCTCTGCCGCAAGGCGAAGTTGCCCACAAGCTGCGTGGATATCCTGACCCATCTCTCTCCGAAGGGTAACGGAAATCTTTCGAGTTTCTAATTCTTTTTGAAAGGCCAACACCCTTTCTCGTTTTGACCCCCGATAGGGCGATTCTGAAACCTCATTTAAAGGAATCAGGTTCACATGGCATAGCATTCCCTTCAATAGCTGGGCCAATTCCCCTGCATGATTCTTCCCATCATTAATGCCGTCCATAAGACCATACTCGAAGGTCACCCTTCTTCCAGTGACTTCGCTATGCCGCTTGGCCGCTTCCACCACTTCTTTTACCCCATATTTTCCATTCATGGGCATGATTTGATCTCGAATCTCATCGTTGGGTGCATGCAGAGAAATGGCCAAATTAACCTGAGGGAACTCCTTGCCAAACCGTTTGATCCCTTCCACCATTCCCACCGTAGATACGGTGATATGACGATAACTCATGCCATAGCCTTCTTCTGCATGGCAAAGCCGTAAAAACTTGGCCAAATTTTCATAATTATCAAAGGGTTCCCCGGTTCCCATCACCACCACATGTCCAATGGTTTGGCCCACGAGAGTTCCCATAGAGACTACCTGGTCCATTATTTCGCCGGGAGTTAAATTTCTTTTTTTGCCCAAGAGCCCGGAAGCACAAAAATGGCAGCCCATGGAACATCCCACTTGGCTGGAAACACATACGGAATATCCATACCGATACTGCATCACTACCGATTCAATGCCTTCCCCATCCGGCAATCCAAATAATACCTTTTGGGTTCCATCCTGCTTGGATATCTCATGACAAATTACCCGGGCTGTACCAGTGTGAAAATCCATGGCTAATTTTTCCCGTAATGTCATGGGAATATTCTTCATGGCCTCAAAGTCTTTTACTCCACGATACAACCACTCCATGATTTGTTTGGCTCGATAGGTGGGCTCCGCCAATTCCACCATAATTTCTTCCAGCTCATGAAGATGATAATCCTTTAGATTCCGTTTCAAGCCTGCCACCTATTCTTTCCATTTCCATATTTCTTAATATTCCCCTAAATACGTAAAAGAAGACACCCGACAGGTGCCTTCTTTTACGGTTCTATTCCGGTTCCTTCTGGTTGATTTGGTTGATTTTTTCCCGTTCTTGAATCATTGTGTCCAACGCAATGCAACCATATAAATCTTCTTCGAAGTTGTCCGAATACACCTGCAGTTCTTCTAATGTCAACTCCTCGATTCCTTTTCCGCATTGTACGCAATCCAACACCATTTTCCCGATAATTTCATGACACTGACGGAAGGGAACACCCTTCCTTACTAAATAATCCGCTGCATCGGTGGCATTCATGAACCCGGTTCTGGCGGCTTCTCGCATCACTTCTTTTTTGTAGGTTAAAGTGGCAATCATTTCGGTAAAGATGGACAAGGAATCTCTTAACGTGTCGGAAGCATCAAATACCGGCTCCTTATCTTCCTGCATGTCCTTATTATAAGCGAGAGGCAATCCCTTCATCACCGTCAATAGAGCCATCAAATCTCCATAGACTCTTCCGGTTTTCCCACGAATCAACTCCGCCATGTCGGGATTTTTTTTCTGGGGCATAATGCTGCTTCCCGTACTATAGCCATCATCCATCTCCACAAAGTCGAACTCTTTACTGCTCCAGTATATCAGTTCTTCGCAAAACCTGGAAAGGTGCATCATCACCATGGAGGCACAAAATATGAACTCCAGGGCAAAATCTCGATCGCTCACCGCATCCATGGTATTTTCACATAGTTGACGAAAACCCAACTCCTGCTGTACCCACTTCCTGTCGATGGGATAGGCGGTTCCCGCCAACGCGCAAGCACCCAAGGGTAGGCAGTCTGTTCGACGATAACAATCCTCCAACCGATCCCGGTCTCTTTTTAGCATCTCCCGATAGGCTCCCAGGTGCCAGGCCAGTGTAACCGGCTGGGCCCGTTGCATATGCGTATACCCCGGTAGTACCGTCTCCTTATGCTCCTCCATTTGGCGGGCCAACACTTGGTCCAGTCTTTCTAACAGGTCCAGGTGATCTACTAACTCTTCCTTAAGATAAAGTCTCAAATCCGTGGCCACCTGATCGTTTCGGCTTCGTGCGGTGTGCAATTTTTTACCGGTATCCCCAATCCTTTCCGTAAGGATGGTTTCCACCGCCATGTGAATATCTTCGTATTCCTTTGAAAAACTTAGCTTTCCCTTTTCTACGTCGGCAAGTATTCCTTCCAGTCCCTCCCGGATTGCATGGGCATCCGCAGCCGGGATAATTCCTTGTCTGCCCAACATCTCCACATGGGCAATACTGCCACGAATATCTTGCTTTACCATTCGTTGGTCCACTAAGATGGAAGCATTGAATTCATCAGCAGATGAAGTCGCCTCCTTTGAGAACCTTCCTTTCCAGAGTTTCATGTTCTTCTGCTCCTCCTTCACTGACCTGCTTCTGTATGGCTCGAATCTTTAGGGGCAAACTAAACAAGTTGATGAAGCCTTCTGCGTCGCTCTGTTTATATACCTCATCCTTGCTAAAGGTGGCAAACTCTTCGCTGTATAGTGAATGAGGTGAGCGGGTAGCTACTGCTGCAGCGGTGCCCTTGTACAACTTCATACGAACATCGCCATCCACTAGCTCCTGGGTCTTGTCTACAAAAGCTTGAATGGCTTCTCGCAATGGAGTAAACCACAACCCGTCATATACCAATTGCGCCCATTTCTGTGCCACAATATTCTTGTACTGCATAGTGTCTCTGTCTAATATAAGCTTTTCCAATGATTTATGAGCATGGAATAAAATAGTTCCTCCCGGAGTTTCGTACACTCCTCTGGATTTCATACCCACCAATCGATTTTCCACAATATCCACGGTTCCCACTCCATGAGCACTTCCGAGAGCGTTTAGCTCCAGCAAGAGATCTACTGGGCCCAACTCTTTCCCATTCACCTGGGTCGGAATTCCATTTTCAAAATGGATTTCAACGTATTCCGGCTCATCTGGTGCTTTTTCCGGAGGTACACTGAGCACATGAATGTTGTCTTTATGTTGATTCCAAGGGTTCTCCAAATTCCCACCCTCATGACTCATGTGCCAGATATTTTCATCTCGACTATATATATTTTCTTCTGTCTGTTGAATTTGAACATGGTGGGCCTTGGCGTAGGCAATGCATTCCTCTCTAGAGGTCAGTTCCCAAATACGCCACGGCGCAATAATCTTGATGGCCGGATTCAAGGCCTTCACTGTGGTTTCAAATCGAACCTGGTCATTTCCTTTTCCCGTGCAACCATGCGCGATGACAAAGGCGCCTTCCTCCTCGGCTACCTCCACCAGCTTTTGTGCCATCAGCGGTCGAGCCATAGAGGTCCCCAGAAGATAGTCGTCTTCGTAGATGGCTCCGGCCTTTAGTGTGGGCCAGATGAAATCTGTAATGAAGGGTTCCCTTATATCTAGAACATAGGCCTTTGACGCACCCGTGTCAAGGGCCTTCTGTCTGATAGCTGAAAAATCCTCCTTTTGTCCGGCATCACAGCATACAGCGATGACATCATAATTATAGTTTTCCTTCAACCACGGGATAATAATGGACGTATCCAGCCCTCCCGAATAGGCTAATACGACTTTTTCCTTAGCCATTTACAGGCCTCCTTTCTTGGCTCGTCGCCAGATTCTGTTTCTTGTTTGCATCCTATTTTGCAAACAAAAATATAATATCACTTTAAAAGCCGGATTACAACCCACCTTTTGTAGTATTTAACAAATATTTAACCATTATTTTTATATTTTCGTTGATTTGTACCAAATTACGCCATTTTACCCCAAAATCTCTCCTAGTTTTCCCTTGACAGTAGACCCTGTTTCCCTTAGAATTAATATGTTGCTTTCCATATTAACAGCAAACAAAATATGGGACTATGACGGAACCCAGTAGGCCTTGCCTAACACCCTTACAGAGAGCCTGTCACACGGTGAGAGACAGGTGGTGAAACAAGGACCGAATATCACTCCGGAGTCTCGTTGCGAATGAAGGGGTCCGGTATCCATCGGACAACTAGGGTGGTACCGCGGTGAAAATCGTCCCTAGCGCAATCGCGTTAGGGATTTTAATTTGAAAGGAAAAGAATAGAATGTTTCAACATCTGACTGAAAAGCCCATTGCACAAGTACAATTGGACCAAGCGGCCAAATGGAAAGAAGAAAATCTGTTGGAAAAATGCATTACCACCAGAAATGGAATGCCTTCCTTCGTCTTTTATGAAGGCCCCCCCACCGCCAACGGTCATCCGGGAATTCATCATGTTATGGCAAGAACTCTCAAGGATTCCGTATGCCGGTATAAAACCATGCAAGGTTTTAGTGTTAAACGCAAAGCCGGGTGGGATACCCACGGTCTCCCCGTGGAAATTGAAGTGGAAAAAGCCCTGAACATGTCTGGTAAACAAGATATCGAAAAGTATGGAATTCGAGAGTTCAATGAAAAATGCAAAGAATCCGTCTTCAAGTATGAGGGCCTCTGGCGACAAATGACGGAGAGGATGGGCTTTCTCATCGATATGGATGACCCCTATATCACACTCAATAATGACTATATTGAAAGCTGTTGGTGGATCATCCGGGAATTTTTTAAAGATGACATGATATATGAAGGTCACAAAATTTTACCTTATTGCCCCCGATGCGGAACTGGCTTGGCTTCCCATGAAGTGGCCCAAGGATATAAGGATGTGAAAACTCTCACAGTAACCGTGAAGTTTAAGCGAAAAGACCGGGATGAATACTTTTTAGCGTGGACTACTACTCCCTGGACTTTGGCATCCAACGTAGCCCTGACCGTAGGCGCCGATGTGGATTATGTAAAAGTAAAGGCCCACCAGGATGTAGAAAATGCCCCGGAGCAAGTTCTTTATGTGGCCAAGGCACTGGCTGACTCCATTATTGGAGAAGGGAAATATGACGTCATAGAGGAAATGAAAGGTTCAGAGTTGGAATATATTGAGTATGAACAGCTGATGCCTTTCGTGACTCCCGACCCCGGGAAAAAGGCATTCTTCGTGACCTTGGCAGACTATGTAACAATCGAAGATGGGACTGGAATTGTCCATACCGCTCCCGCTTTTGGCGAAGACGACTACAACACCGGAAGAAAATATGATTTGGCGGTGATGAATCCTGTGAACGAAGAAGGGGAATACACGGATACTCCTTGGGCTGGACGCTTTGTCATGGAGGAAGGTCTTGATGTAGATATATTGAAGTACTTATCGGAAAACAACAAAGTGTTTTCCAAGGAGAGGATCAATCACAATTATCCCCATTGTTGGAGATGCACCACCCCCCTCATCTACTATGCAAAGCCCAGTTGGTATATCGAAATGACCCGTTTACGGGATCTCTTAGTATCCAATAACAACTCGGTGAATTGGTATCCGGAATTTGTGGGGGATAAGCGATTTGGAAACTGGCTGGAGGAAGTAAAGGACTGGGCCATCTCCAGAAATCGTTATTGGGGCACTCCGATTCCCATTTGGCGTTGTGACTGTGGCCACTTGGAGTGTGTGGGAAGTCGTCAAGAATTAAAAGACAAAGCCCAAGAAGAAATTTCCATCGATATTGAACTCCATCGCCCTTATGTGGATGATGTACACTTAACCTGTCCCAAATGCGGAGGAACCATGGAGCGAATTCCCGAGGTCATGGATTGCTGGTTTGACTCCGGAGCCATGCCTTTTGCCCAATGGCATTATCCCTTTGAAAACAAAGAACGATTTGATGAAGAGTTGTTTCCGGCAGACTTTATATGCGAGGGAATTGACCAGACGAGAGGATGGTTCTATTCTCTCATGGCCATCTCCACCTTTATCAAGAAACAAGCGCCCTACCGCAATGTACTGGTCAACGATTTAATCTTGGACAAAGAAGGAAAAAAGATGAGCAAGTCAAAGGGGAATACAGTGGACCCATTTGAAATGTTCGACAAGTATGGAGCGGATGCCACCCGGTGGTATTTATTGTATGTGTCTCCTGCCTGGTCCCCCACCAAGTTCGACGAAGAGGGATTAAAAGAAGTAAACAGTAAATTCTTTGGTACACTTCGCAATATCTATAACTTCTTTGTACTCTATTCCAACCAGGATGGAACGGATCCCAAAGCCATGACGGTCCCTTACCCACAAAGGCCGGAGTTGGACCGATGGATTCTCAGCAAATTCCATCGATTGATTCTGGAAGTGACCGAGGAAATGAATCGATACGATCATATGAAATCCGTACGAAAAATACAGGAATTTGTATCCGAGGACTTCTCAAACTGGTATATCCGCCGTGCACGGCGAAGATTCTACGGAGAGGAAATGTCCTTGGATAAACAAAGTGTCTACGCCACAACGTATGAGTTATTGGTAGGGGTCTGTCAATTGTCCGCACCCTTTGCCCCATTCCTTTCCGACGAAATATATACGAAGCTAACGGAGGAAGAGTCCGTACATATTTCCTTCTTCCCCAAAGGGAACCCAGAATTTTTGGACGATAATGTAGAAAAAAGAATGGATTTAATCCGGGACCTGGTGGGGTTAGGACGAGGAACCCGGGAAAAGGAACGCATCAAAGTTCGGCAGCCTCTGCCAAAAATCCTGGTGGATGGCAAATACGAAGACTTAATTTCCGATTTAACGGACCTGATAAAAGAAGAATTGAATGTGAAGGATGTGGTCTTTGAAAAAGATTTGGATGGATTTATGAATTTCCAGCTAAAACCAAATTTCAAGGTAGCCGGGCCTGCGTTGGGCGGAAAAATAAAAGATTTTTCTACCTACCTTCAGAACCAGAATGCTAAAGATTTGGTTCACCAGTTGGAAAGTCAGCAAGAAATGGAAATTTCTCTGGGAGGTGAAAGCCATTCCATCACAAAAGAATACTTGGATGTGCGCATTGATGCCAAAGAAGGTTTTTCGGTGGCAATGGAAAACAACCTTTTCACCATTTTAGACACCAACCTCACACCGGAATTGGTTCAGGAAGGTCTGTCTCGCGAATTGATTTCCAAGGTTCAACAAATGCGAAAACAAAAGGACTTTGAAATGATGGATCGAATCCATATATTGCTACATGCAGACCAAGAAGTATGGGATGCCGTAGCCGTACATCGAGAACACATCATGTCAGAAACATTAGCACTTGAGATCGTAGATTCGAAAGAATCTCTTAACCCCGCGGATATCAATGGCCGCCCCATCAGTTTGGACGTACAGCGCGTTTCACTCTAATAACACAAAAAACCTTTCAAGCATATACTTGGAAGGTTTTTTTCGTTAATTGTAAAATGAAATTCCACACCCAACAAATCAGTTCACTATGAATAGCGGACAAAGTAGGTAGCCCATTAGGCATGGATTTTCGTACTTCAAATATTTTTCAAAAGACTGGTCAAGAATA